>Ga0182749_1002999_pt1 | contig 11869 bp, 7 predicted proteins | sample eDN3rd37CKraftMG_FD_128875 | JGI IMG/M metagenome (GOLD analysis project Ga0182749, IMG submission 128875) | Enriched Miracle-Growth compost microbial communities from Emeryville, California, USA - eDNA 3rd pass 37_C Kraft MG (version 2) (version 2) ...
ATCGGTGCTGATCGCACCATCGCCGTGGAAGGAGGAGATATCGCCCTTGGCATGGCCATATTGCCCGGTGATACCGGCGATCAGCTTGCCATTGTCGCTCTCATAGAACTGACCGTCGACACCGGCCTGCATGATGAAGGTGTTGATGTCCTGCTTCATGCGGCTCAGCGACGTATCTGGTTCAAGGCGATTGTGTGCCCCTTCGACACGCGCCCACACGCCCTTGTCGTCAACGGCGGCACCTGTGGCTTGCCCATCGCCGTTCCGTCCCGTCCAGTAGCGCTCGCCAACACGTTCCTGCAAGGTCGGCAGCTTGTTGAGCGCCTGCATGTTCTGCAGATAGCCTTCATAAACCGGAACCGACGGGCTGTAACGTGGAGCAGGCGGCACAGGTTGTGGACAAGTATTTGTCAGATGGCAATCCTGATCAACAAATTGACTGGTCAGATACCAGTTGCCATCGTTGCCGCCGGTACCGGGGCCCTGTTGCAGCGTGTAGGCATACGCCCCACCCCGAACCGCCTGCTTGCCGTCCTTGGTGACAAAGTCACCCAGCAGCGAGAAGGTGCCGTTCGACTGGCCACCGACATCGACCACTTCGATGCCATTGACGGTCTGAGCCCCAAGTCCACCGCGATTGACGACTTTCAGATTGGTGTTGCCGGACGTATCGCCACCGACCTTCAGCATGTCGGTCTTGGAATCATCCCCATTCAGCACACTGTTGATGACGAACATGCCGCCATTGCCAACATAGTTGCCGGCAACGTTCAGCGTGGTGCCGCCCGAACCGCCGAAATTGACTGTGCCGGAATTGGAGAGCCCGGCCATGTCGGTGTCATGGCCGCCAAGATCGATCAGGGCATTGTTTGCAACCAAATAGGTGGAAGCGCTGGAGAAAGCGCCTGCGGCACCTTGCACCAGAGCGCCGCCATTGACGTTGGTCTCGCCCGCATAGCTGCCAGTGCCGGAAAGCGTCAGCGTGCCATTGCCATTCTTGTTAAGGCCTCCGGCCCCGTCCATCATGCCGGAAAAGGTCGTATTGATGTTCTGCTCAAGCGTCAGCGTGCCGGAGCCAAGCGCTACATAGCCGCCTCCCGTAAGGCCGCCAACTGTTTCATTTAAATTTGCCAGATCGGCAGTGCCGTCTTTCTCGACCGTCAGCAGGCCAGAACCAAAGGCGTGATCCTGAATGCCGGCCTTCGCCGTGCCCTTCTCGACCGTCAGACCGCCGGTGAACGTGTTGTTGCCTTCAAACACCGTCGTGCCGCTGCCGCGCTGCACGACAATGCCGTTTCCGCTGATCGCACCGGAAAATGCATATTCATCCGAACGGTTGAAGGCCAGCGTGCCACGACCATATAGATCGCCGTCCACCACCACATCGCCCAAAATGCTGCCGCTATTGCCGCCGTCTCCGAGCTGAAGCGTTCCATGGCTGACCGTCGTGACACCAGTATAGGTGTTGGTGCCGGTCAGAACCAGTGTGCCGAAATCGACTTTTTTGAAACCTTGTTCACCGCGCAGTTCCGTCTCAATGGTCGCGGTCATGGCTGCTCCGGCGGAAGAACCGTCACCAACACGGATCGTCGGCACGCCGTCAACAGGGTCAAAGAGAACAATATGGCCACCCGTCAGCCGATAACCATCGATCGAAAATACAAGACCACTCGCCCTGATCGGGAACGTACTGTCATCGACTGTGACGGTCCCTGCCCTCACACCGAACTGGGCGACTTCATCATCACTCCATATGCTGTTGTGCGCGCCGTCAAAGGTTGTCCAGTTATTATTGGAACCATCCCATACGCCATCTCCACCGTCCACGGCGCCATTGTCGTGCCGCGTAATATCGCCGCCGTCCCACATATTAAAGCCAGGTTCAGACGTATAGTAGAGATCGTATTGGTTTGGTATATCGGTGATAAACTGCAACCGGGTGGGGTCCGTTCCAATTGGGACAGTCCCCAGTGTCAGTCCGCCAGACCTGGTCCCGCCAAAATCGAACAGACGATACAGGCCCGGTCCGAAATCGCCGATGTCCAGTATGTTCAATGTGCCATTCAGGGCCAAATCCCCCTGAACATTAAACAAACCCGGCGCATTAGGCGCACGGCCGAGGCTTACGCTTACAATACTGCCGCTGTATAGAGACAGGTTATTCTGAAAGGTCAGGACATGGCCTTGTTGACCGATAAGCGTCGCTCCGTCCGCGATCGTCGTATTGCCGCCGATTGTACCTGTTCCCGCAAGAGTGGTTCCTGTATTGACAGCCAGGGTGCCCCCCAAAACGCCGCTTACAAACAGTCCTCCGGCGTCCACGGATGTAGATCCCGCGAATGCACCGCTATCGCCAGACAGCTCCAGAATGCCGCCGCCAAGCTTCTGAACGCTGCCCGCACCGCTTATCGCTCCTGCATAAGTCGGATTATCTGATCGATTGAAAATCAAATGGCCGTCGACTGCAGCGTCGCCCGCAATGCTGCCGGTCATACCGGCTGCGCCGAGCTGCAACGTCGCTCCCGCCGCGACGGTACTCAAGCCTGTATAGGTATTGTCACCGGTAAAGATTGCCGTGCCCATATCAATCTGAATGCCGCCGCCGGTTCCTGAGGCGGTGCCGGCAAAAGTTTGCGGCTGGGTGTTTTTCAGCACAAGCGTCTTGCTTCCCAGATTGATCGTGCTGCCGGAAGAGCCAGAAAAGTCTTTCATTGCGGTCGCGCTGGTAACGCCGGAAATATCGAGATTGGCATTCAGTGTCACACTCCTATGCGACTCAAGACTGCCATCATCAATCAGCGCCAGCGTACCCTCGTCGATTGTCCAGGGGCCGGTTGCCTGAGACACGCCTCCGCCAGTCCAGGTGCCCACCCCGTTCTTTGTGAAATCAGCAAAACCCATATAGCCCGTTCTCTGGCTGCGGGAATCCCCAGGATCGATATGATCCAGGGTGCCGAAGTTGAACGTACCTGGATTCGTCCCACCGAGAACGAGATGGTTTCCTGTGCCGTTGGTAATATTAACGACGCCGCGCATATTTTGCCCGCCCCAGAGCTCCAGGGTGTTTTGATTGCCTTCGAACTCGATCGCGTATGCACTCGACCCACCAGGACTGTCAGCCGTTGTGTAGTTGCCCAGGATGAGTTTCGAATTTATAACTTTGTTGTTGTTGCCCAAAACATATATTGCGGGGACACTTTCAGCATCCGTGTTTTGTAGGCTGCTATCAAAAGCTCTGAAAATACTGCCCTGATTGTCGATAATACTGCCGTCTCCCTCGAGAATGAGAGCAGGAGGAGCTTTGTGCTTCGCGTAGGTAACCATACCCGTGGCAATGAAGCCCGTGGAATAAACATTAACCGTTGTGCCGCCCTTCATATATAGGCCCCCGCCCGGGGAACCTTCGTACACTGCCTGTCCCGTGTAGTCTCCACCCCTTAACGTGTTGCCGCTAGCCCCTCCGCGGACCTCCGCGTAAATCTCCAACCTGCCCTGGTTCAGAATTATACTCAACCCGCCGCCGCCGCCATATTCATCCGTTAGAGGATTGAAGTTCGGCCATTCTTTCGCTCCTCCTTGACCACCCAAAACACGGCTACCAGCTCCAACGGTAAAAACGCTCCCGTTGAGGATAAGCGCCACCCCGCCACCCCTTGCCATATTATTTGTCTGAAGGTCGCTTCCTTCGCCGCCGACGCCGCCCATTATCACGCCATTCACAGTATATTCCTGCGCATTGATAATCGCCAGCGCGCCGCCGCCGCCGCCGCCCGCATCCTGTGAAAGCCCCCCGTCTTCCCCTGCGGCTTTCTGGAAATTGGGTAAGGGTTCTGTAGAATCGTTAATAGTGGCCCCAAGGACCCCGCCCTTTCCTCCCCCCCCACCCTTGGCATTGTTGGTGCCGTCCCCGCCATTGCCGTCATTGGGCGGAAAAGCTCCCGTGCTATTCATCCCTCCGCCCTGGCCGCCGGAATGCGATATACCTCCACCTTCCCCGCCTACGGCAATGCCATCAGCGCTAGTGCCCCCCTTCCCGCCCCCGCCTCCATATTTCGTGTCCGCTAGCGAGTTCTGCACCGAAAGAAGGCAGGTTCCTGCTAATAATAACATCTTGAAAGCTAAATTAATCTTCATTAGTATAACTCCACATTACTAATAAATTATATTAATGTAATGGAAATGATTCGCGTGAATATCAATAAGATTTCTCAAGTTTATTCTGATTTGTAAAGCAGAGTTGTCAAGTTGAATTATTTTTCGATATTAATTTAAAAGTGAATAAATAATTATAATGTTTTAAATATTATTATGTAGTATCAATAAATCAATTATACAAATAACAATAACAAAAATAATTCGAATGATATGAGTAAATTAATTATATATAGTTTATCCTCAATTTTATACGGAGATAAGAATGGCTGTCGATATTTCAATAGAGCCGCAATTCGCTGAGCTATTGGTCAATGATTTAGACAATTCAACAATAACAATGGAAATCAAGGCCACGTTAACTTTTAGTGGAACTGATGCCCCGGCTGCGAATGATCAATACTCTTTTACGTTCAGCTCCAAGACGTCCGGAAGTATGAAGGCTGCACCGAACTCTTCGTTGACGCAGCCTCTTCTTCAAAGCCAGGATGACTCGCAAGTATACACCGCAACCAGCATCGTGGTCGGGAATGGCTACGGCGGTTGCCAGATTAGTGGAAGCAAAGCTGGAGACCCGGCAACTTGGGCTGCGAACGCAGCACAAATTGTTTCCGTTGCTCCAGATCAGGGCGATCTGGATATGAAAACCATGCCTGAAACTGCGCTTCAGGTCAGCATGCAGGTGGGGACCCCGGACGATGGACCTGATCGTACAGCTAGAATCGAGCTAGTGGCGAAGGACCTAAACGGCAAAATTGTCCCCGATTACGATGTTACTTTTAAAATTGACAATGTCCGAGACCCCCTTGAGCAAAAATCGGGCGAATTCTATGATGCCAAAAAGCAACCTGTACAAGTCAGGGTTGATGAAAAATCAGGTGCAGGATTCATTACGCAGAAAACAGATAGTGACGGCAAAACTGCACTATATATCGGAACCAACCAATGGGATGGATACATAAACATCCACGCCAGGGCATTTAATATAGAGCGAACGGCTGGATATGTTTATATCTTCAGCCCCGGCCCCGGACCAGATCTGGAAAACCCGACCACGGATATCTCTGGGGACATGTCAGACTATACTCAGCCCACCTTTCCGGTTACGCTAAACAACGCGAGCGTTGCTAGCGGCGAAAATGTAGGACTGTTTCTGAACGGAAAATTTGAGGGGCAAACTCCTGCAAACAAAATTATGAGCCATGGAGGGACGTATACAACGTCCGCAAAAACGTCTCATCTTAAAAGCGACACGTCCGGCAGTTCAGTTAAAAATGGTCTAATTACCCATCGCACGGAAAAAGGAAACCTGATCAGATCCATAGAAACCCAATTTTTTATCAGCAACCCGCCTGACCCTGCTCCTATAAATCCTATCCTGGGGCCTTTGAAGCAACCTACAGGCGGCGTAATCAATATAAACAGTATACACGATACTAACAATAACCCTACTCCATTTAATGCAATAATAGATCTCGCAAATGACAAGAAGATACTTGAGGGACATTATGAGCTGAAAGCCAACGATACCATTCAACTTCAAGTTACCTTGCAAGGTGATTATGTAGCCACTGATAGTTTCCAGAAGAAGCACTATACGTATAAAAAGATTATAAATTCTGACGATCTTGATAGTAACAACGTAATCATTCCCATACCGTATGCGGATATAAATGGGTACGGAGTTCCGAAGAGTTCGTCAGAGAAAAGTCAATACCAAATGTTTTATGAAATAATAAGTCAAATGGCAACAGAGCCTTTGGCATCTTGTAAAATAACTTCTGGTACACTCGCGACAAGGCAGATATAGGTGGCATCCATGACAAAATTTCTTAAAGATATCGCTCCTTTAATATTAGGACACCGTACAGAGGGAGGCGAGATCAGCCTCGCTGGCAATCCCACAATCGTTGTAACGTGTGAACCATGGACTAATATTCGCACCACACAATACGCTACGCTCTATATTGACGGCATATCCGTCGCCTCAATGCAGCTTTTGTCACATAAGGGCAGATTAGCTCACCTTCCCGAATTTATCATATCTACAGCGGATCATTTTCAACCGGGGCAGACCTACGAGCTGTCTATTGGAATCGTGGAGCCGGATGGCTCAGACACCCCCAATCAAAGCAAAAGCCGTACAATAGAGCTCAGTATAGTACCATAGCACGCCACGGTTTAAGCATTTCCAAAATGCGAACCGGTTTTTGGAACAGGTTGCGTGGAAAACAAACGGCTATGCTCGAGTGGCTCGGTTTTAGCCGATCTGAACTGCCCTGGATTTGTGGGGCGGTTCAACTCTCCTTCGCGGTGCCTCTTCCCTTTCCCGCTTAGAGCGCATCCTGAAAAGTGTGAAACGGTTTCGGAAAAGATGCGCGTCAAAACAGAAATGGAGCGCCAATCTGATCCAATCAGATCGAAACGCGCTCCAAAGGAAACGGTCGGACATGCTTTGAAATTGTTGGAGATGATATAATGTTATTGGAAGAATTAATGCCTACCATCGATGGTCTTGATACGAGCGTGACGCCTCCTGCTCTCTATCTCGATCTTTATACTGATAGTATTACTGTACGCATAGAAGCATGGGACAACATTAGAACGGATCAGGTAGCTTATCTACGATTAGATGGGTCAGAAATTCAATCACAGATGATAAAGCCGGCTGATCCTAGCGGGATGGAGCCAAAACGGGGCGCGCCCCCGCAGTTTAGGGTATTGATTGGTGATTACTTTCGGGCCGGAACGTCGCACAATGTCCAAATACATGTCATCGATGGCTCGGAAAATATAGGAATTAGTAAACAGTTGTATTTTGATGTCAAGAAAGATTCCCTGGAGGGGAAGCTCAAGATTGACATTACTGCAGGTGCAGGCGGCTATAACTCGGATCATTCTTATTTGATGCCAGCAAATATTGCCGTTCTGCGTGGCCCTCCCAATATGCACCTGACTGCTCGCAGCCGCGGTGCGGTGCGCTTCCAGGATGTGGGGGGCGCAGAATATTGCAATTTCTATTTCGATGAAAACGGGGTTTCCCCGCTGGTGCTGATCAGGATTGATAATATACATATCGACAAGGCAAGCGCCAGCAAACCCCAAGACGAGATTTATATTACGCATAAGGGCCAAAACGAAGAAATCATCAGCAAGCCGGTCTTTTTTGATGATTATCACGAGCCGACAGATCCAGACGTTGCGACAGCGATCGAATCTGTATCCTGTAATACGTTGGGGATTTCGGATGGAGATACCTTATGTATCGTCAGCATCATCTTTAACAAGGAATATATAGATAGAACGAAAGACGAAACAGTTTACATCGTTTTATCAAAAAATCTTTCCCTTGAGAAGAATACTTACAACAAACATTTTCCCGTATCCGTGGGCGGCCCATCATTTCCCACAATAAGTATAGTTGATTATACTGCAGAGTTCGGAGTGAGGACTTCTGTTGCCGGAATGCATACAGTTGGGTTTTATCCGAGTTTGAATTCTTCTGCCTATTGGACCAACGAGATTAAATTTGTACCTTTATCGTGAGATTATTCTATGACCAATTCAACAAATGAAAGTGGAATTATTCTCAAAGTCGATGCTTCCGCCAACCTGGAGATGACGGTAGATGGCAGTTCGGCTGACGGGAAATCCACCAATACCGCCACAGCCTGGCTGGAAAACGACGGAGATAATATTGCGGGCATAGTCTTTACGTTTACCATCACGCAGGGCAATGCCGTATTCCTGGCAAATGGAAAGCAGACGGTGGATATCAAGGCAAACCCGGTTATGGTAGCGACTGCCGATTTCACCGACTCCACTGGCGAGGTTGGAGAAATCAGCGTGTATCCAACCGTCAGCAATGATCTTACCGCGTCAACAAGATACACCTTCAAGACGGTCGAACAACCGAAGCTTAATTTGGCCGTCAAGACCGACAACGCTACCGCGAACAACACTGATAGTGATGTGGTGCAGGCGACCCTGACCCATAATGGAGGTCAGGCTTATTCCGGACAGAGACTCAAATTCACTGCTTCGGGAGGTGCCCAGCCACTATTCTCGGACGATGGCATTCAGAAATACGCCTCCCCCTTCTACAGCAACACAGATGGCAAGGGAGAGGTTAGCCTCTACGTTTATGACACCTCGAACGAGGATGACAGCTTTTTGGTCAATGCCGAACTGGAAGGCGACCCGACAGTTAATTCTTCGGCGACGGTGCACTTCAAGGGGGCGAACCCTAAACCGGTCCGGCCGGTGATCGACCAATTTTATGTCACCGGCGACGTGACACTCGGACAATCAAGCGATGGCAAACCGTGTCAGGTCACAGCAGAAATAATTCCTGCCAGTGGCACCCCCCCGACCAATTGCTTTATAAAGTTTTCAAGCTATAGCGCCTCGGGCCTTGTGCCGAATTCCGTGCATATTTCTGATAAAAGCAAGTTGTCAGGGGCTGACAGCGGCACAACGTACATTGACACCATTCTGGTCCAACCTCCTTCGAAGAAGTATACGGTCAATGTCCATTACATGGGCCCCGAAAATGGCAGCACCTATATCAAGGCCGAATTAGGGTCAGGACCCATTGATTTGAACTGACGGCTGTGATTCAGATGGGCGTATAGGAGCCCGACTGATGAGTAATTTGTTTTGGCTGACGGACGAGCAAATGGCTCGTCTTCAGCCCTATTTCCCCAAGAGCCATGGCCGCCAGCGCGTTGATGATCGACGCGTTCTGAGCGGCATCATCTTCGTCAACCGCAACGGGCTGCGTTGGCGTGATGCGCCGAAGGAATATGGCCCGGCGAAGACGCTTTATAACCGCTGGAAACGCTGGGGCGACAAGGGCGTATTTATCCAGATGATGGAAGGTCTGGCCGTGCCTGAAGCCGCAGAGCACAAGACCATCATGATCGATGCGACCTATCTCAAGGCCCACCGCACGGCTTCCAGCTTGCGGGTAAAAAAGGGGGCGCGGGCCGCCTGATTGGACGCACGAAAGGCGGCATGAACACCAAGCTTCATGCCGTAACGGATGCGAGTGGTCGCCCGATCAGCTTCTTCATAACGGCAGGCCAGGTCAGCGATTACACCGGTGCTGCCGCCTTGCTTGATGAACTTCCCAAGGCCAAATGGTTGCTGGCCGACCGTGGCTATGATGCCGACTGGTATCGTGACGCTTTACAGGCGAAGGGGATCACTCCCTGCATTCCAGGTCGAAAATCCCGCAAGAAGACCATCAAATACGACAAACGCCGCTACAAACGGCGCAACCGGATCGAGATCATGTTCGGGCGTCTCAAAGACTGGCGGCGTGTCGCTACGCGTTACGACCGGTGCCCAATGGCCTTTCTCTCCGCCATCGCTCTCGCTGCGACCGTTATCTTCTGGCTATGAGCAATGAGTCCTGACCCTAGCATACGATGCGCCGGAGGGGGTGTTTTCTACCTCCCGACCAGACCCACAAGTCAACTTCCAAAAAGCGACGCCCGTTATTGAAGTATTCGATATAGTAGCTGCTGATATCGATGGCAAAGCAAATGATGCTCTGCCAGCTGAAGTTTGCGGATATGTAAGACTTTCTGCAGGAAGCCCGACAACCTCTTATACAGTGAAATTCTTTATCACCTCAACTGATATAGAGTATGGAAAATGCAGACTCACTCAATTCGGCGTTCTCAGCGGTCGGTCGGGTAGCCTTGACGAAATCGACGTTTCTATGGAGAATGCAAAAGGTGGCGAACTCACGCCAGCACGTGTATGGGTTCACGATCTGGACAGCAAACCTGGTTACGCCGATCTCAGAGCCGAGTTGTGGACGGTAGGTGCCGGGGCACGCTTGGTGGCTAATTCGAAGACGCCTGCACGGGTTAACTTTACAGGAACAACACCACCACCGCCTCCACCACCGCCTCCGCCTCCACCACCGCCTCCGCCACCGCCACCGCCTCCACCGCCGCCTCCTCCGGCGCCACCGGTCGGACCACGGCTATCGGTTAAGCCCATACGCGACCCATATGAACAACAAGACCCACGCTACCATTTCTATTGTTTGCTAAATATATTTATTGTCAATGGATTCAATGCAAACAGTACATTTACTGCTTACGGAGATGGAAATATAAGCTTTGCTCCCGCAAATAACTACAAGGTAGCAAGCACACCTACATACAACTTTAATATTTATTCTGGTGGGTACGCGCAATTCCGTTTTATAGATAATACAAAAAATCCAAACATTTCTAGAGAAATTAAAATACTGTATAACGGAAGAATTGTATGGGATGGATATGTTAATCCATTTACTTTAGACGCTCACGAGAATCCAACTTAAATAATTATTACCCCTTGGCTAATTAGCCAAGGGGTATGTTTTATAAAATTATTTTAGAATTATGCTTCTTATATTCAGAATGATATGATTTGTCCTTCTGACTGCGGGAACGCTTTACGATAATCTCCGTTATTGCCGTCAGAAAAAACAGGTGGTTGCCTCTATTCGTTCTGATCAGAGCATAAGTTTCGAAACGTCCGATAATTTCCAGTCAGACCTTATGCATAAGGCCAGTATTGGAGCGCGTCCCGAAGAGTATGAAACAGTTTCCGCATGAGACGCATAAGAAAAAATATTTTGGTTCCGATCTGCTTCGGGCAGGTCGGAACGCTTTGCAACAGGTTTGGCCTTGTTGCAGGCTTCGCCGCAACGATATGCCATATGGCGGGAGCATAGCATGAAACAGCTCGTAGCTTATGTCCTCGAAGGACATGACTTCCATATCCGGCCCGCACCTCTTGAGCGGCCGTGGATGGACGAAACAGCCCAGCGGTTTGCCTATCGCTGTTTGCCGCTTAATATCGCCAATACGCACGGATGGGAGATACTGTGCACGAGTGCCTTTTCTGCAATATGGGACGGCCGTCCAACCACCGACGCGGTGCGTGTGGCAGCCAAGCTGTCGAGGGAAAGTCCCCCAGGCACCAGTCATTTCGGCGACGGAATATTGACCTTTCATGTCCCCTGTCTGTTTCGGACGGAGCCGGGAACAGATCTTTTCGTTATGGGGCCTGTGAATCGGCCCAAGGATGGTATTGCACCTCTTTCAGGCGTCATTGAAACGGACTGGTCGCCCTATACCTTCACCATGAACTGGAAATTTACCCGTCCCAACCACGAAGTGCACTTCGATATCGATGAGCCTTTCTGCCACATTTTTCCTGTTCAGCGGGGCAGTCTTGAGAATATCGTACCGACAATCCGCAAGCTCTCCGATAAGACCGACCTTGAACGTGAACACTATATATGGTCGAGGCAGCGCAACGCTTTCATCGCAGATTTGGCAAATCCTGCTTCCAAGGCCACAAAGGACAAATGGCAGAAGGGTTACTTCCGGGGCGTGACCCCTTCCGGTTCACAGGGGCCTGACGACCACCAGACAAAACTGCGATTGCAACCGTTTGAGGAGAGGGTGCATGAATGATCGAGCGACTTATTCACTGTGAATAGTCGGCGAAATGGCCGGTTGCCGCGGCTGGCCCGTTTCCGCGCTTCCGAATCTCGATGAACTTGAATCGTGGTGCACTGGCCAAGTCCGGGCTGCACAAACCGGCGGCATTGGCCAAGGCGGCGGATGCATAACATCGCCGTTATCGTATTGAAAATTCGCTCCCGTGGCTTTATGCGAAGCAATCTTCCATATTTTCTTGTGGC
>Ga0182749_1003001_pt1 | contig 11864 bp, 10 predicted proteins | sample eDN3rd37CKraftMG_FD_128875 | JGI IMG/M metagenome (GOLD analysis project Ga0182749, IMG submission 128875) | Enriched Miracle-Growth compost microbial communities from Emeryville, California, USA - eDNA 3rd pass 37_C Kraft MG (version 2) (version 2) ...
CGGCTACAAGATGATTCTTATCATGCCCGACAACCTTTCGGTGGAGCGCCGGGCCTCGATGACCGCCTATGGGGCGGAGCTGATTCTTACGCCGGCCAAACAGGGCGGCATGGAATATGCCCGCGACCTGGCCATCAAGATGCAGGCGGAAGGCAAGGGCAAGGTGCTGGACCAGTTCGCCAACCCTGACAACCCGCGTGCCCATGTCGAGACGACCGGGCCTGAAATATGGGATCAGACCGAAGGCCAGGTCACGCATTTTGTGAGCGCCATGGGCACTACCGGCACCATCATGGGGGTAGGCTCATACTTGCGTTCGCGCAACAAGGCCGTCCGTGTCGTGGGCGCGCAGCCCGCCGAGGGCTCGCAGATTCCCGGCATCCGCAAATGGCCGGAAGCGTATCAGCCCTCCATTTACCATCCCGCCGAGGTTGACGAGTTCGAGTTTATTTCCCAGGATGAGGCCGAGGATATGGCGCGCCGCCTGGCGGCGGAAGAGGGCATCTTCGGGGGCATTTCCTCCGCCGGGGCGCTCGTTGCGGCGATGCGTGTCGCACAGCGCACTGAAAACGCCACCATTGTTTTCATCGTCTGCGACCGTGGCGATCGCTACCTTTCCACGGGTGTTTTCAACTAAGCCGGCCTGATCCGGCTCGCCTGTGGCCGGGCTGGCCAGGGACGGCGCGTGTGCCCCTTGCCCGCCCCAACTGCTTTGCTGGACTGCCGGCGGCTGCTTATGGCCAGCCGTAGCCCATCTTGCCCGCCAGGGCGAGTGCCAGATCGGCCACCGACGAAGCATAGAAATAGCTGCGGTTGTAGTGGGTGATGGCAAAGAAGTTCGGCGTACCCAGGCGATATTCGGCGCGGTTCTGTGATTCGTCCACCAGATCGACCACGCCCAGCTTATGCCGGGTCCATGCGGGGGGCGGATCGGCCGGCCCGATGATTGCCGCGCCCTGCGCCGCGAGTTCCGGCCAGTCCAGGGTCGGCGCCAGCCCGCCATGCACAAGCGACTGCGGGTTGCGTGGCAGGGTTGCGCGGGCAAATACCGGCAGGCCTGGCTCCCATCCGTGCAGCCGCAGGAAACGCGCCACCGAGGCGATGGCATCACGCGTGCTGCCGCTGACATCAATATGGCCGTCGCCATCGCCGTCGGCGGCAAACCGGGCCAGGCTGCCCGGCATGAATTGCGGCAGGCCAATGGCGCCCGCATACGAGCCTGTGACACTGCTGGCGTCGAGCTGGCCCAGATAGTCGAGCTGTATCAGGTCGGCCAGCTGGTCGCGGAATAGCTGGCCGCGTTCAGGGCGGCTGTCGTCGGGGTAGCGGAAGCCGAGCGTGGCCAGGGCGTCGAGCACCCGGAAGCTGCCCGTGTTGCGGCCATATATGGTTTCTACGCCAATGATGGCCACGATGATGGACTGCGGCACGCCGTATTCTTTCGCCGTCGCGTCCAGAAAGGCCTGGTTATCCTGCCAGAACTGCTGGCCAGCCCTGATGCGCACGGGTTCCACGAAGCGCTTGCGATACGTGGTCCAGCTGCGCCGGATGCGGTGCGGGCTGGGCCGCATCAGGCGTACTGCCGTCGCGTTATAGTTGGCGGATCGCAAAAGGGCCTCCACATGCGGCAAAGGCACCTGGCGCACGCTGGCCACCTCCTTGGCGTAGGCCTGTATATCCGGGTCAAGCGAGCCGTCTGCCTGTTGCAGCGGGCCGCCGTTGGCCAGGGAGGTGCCGGAACGTATGGAAGGCAATTCGGCAGGCAGGGCGAGCGAGGTGGCTGCCTGCGGGGCGGACGCGCCGGTGTCCTGGCCGGGCACGGCAGCGGTTTTCTGGGTTGCACAGCCCCCCAGGGCGATTGTGACAGCAATAACTTGCAAGAAGCGAAAGGGTGTGAACATAATCATCCTTTATGGAGACACTCTATATTACTCACCCCGCATGCAGGCTGCATGATATGGGGAACTGGCATCCCGAATCGCCTGATCGGCTCGATGCCGTCAATGACCAACTGCTGGCCAGCGGCGTCATGGATTTTCTCGCAGAACGGCAGGCCCGCCTCGCCACCGATGCGGATCTTCTGCGCGTCCATACCGCCGCACATTTGCGCTATCTTCGCGAACACTTGCCCTTGCAGGGCGAATACCCCATTGACCCTGACACGCTGATGTGTCCCGATACCCTGCAGGCCGCCGTGGCGGCTGCCGGCGCGGGCCTTACGGCTGTGGATGCGGTCATGTCGGGCGAGTGCGGCAACGCTTTTTGCGCAGTGCGTCCGCCAGGCCACCATGCCAGGCCCGAGCAGGCCATGGGGTTCTGTTTTTTCAACAATATTGCTGTGGCGGCCGCCTATGCCTTTGAAAAATATGGCCTGGAGCGTGTGGCCATCGTCGATTTCGACGTTCACCACGGCAATGGCACCGAGGAAATCTTTGCGGGCGACAAGCGCATATTGATGTGCAGTTTTTTCCAGCGCACACTGTTTCCGAATAGCTGGCAAGACCCCAGCCCCGAAAACATGGTAAATATACCTGTTGACGCCTATACCAGAGGCGATGAATTGCGCATGGTGGTCGATGATCTCTGGCTGCCTCGTCTGCGGGCGTTCAAACCTCAATTCATCCTTATTTCGGCGGGTTTTGATGGCCACCGCGAGGATGGCATGGGCCAGCTTGGCCTCACGGAGTCGGATTTTGGATGGATTACTGACCGCATGGTTGCCCTGGCCCGCGAAACAGCGGCCGGCCGCATCGTCAGCTTCCTTGAGGGAGGCTATAACCTGTCGGCGCTGGGGCGCAGCGCCGTGGCGCATATTAAGGCGCTGGTGTCGATGTAGAATCGTGGGTTTAGCATAGCCAAGATTTGTTTTTAGCGATTTACTTTTTTTGATTTTGAAAATACTTCTGCGGAGGAAGCTTAATGAAGGTACTGGTACCCGTTAAGCGCGTGGTTGACTACAACGTCAAGGTACGCGTCAAGTCTGACCAGAGCGGTGTCGATATCGCGAACGTCAAGATGTCCATGAACCCTTTTGATGAAATCGCGGTGGAAGAAGCCACGCGACTCAAGGAAAAGGGGGTTGCCACCGAGGTGATCGCCGTATCTTGCGGCGTGGCCCAGTGCCAGGAAACCTTGCGTACGGCCATGGCCATCGGCGCTGATCGCGGCGCGCTGGTGCAGACCGACGCCGAGCTGCAGCCGCTGGCGGTTGCCAAGCTGCTCAAGGCCCTTGTCGACAAAGAGCAGCCCCAGCTGGTGATCCTGGGCAAGCAGGCTATTGATGATGACGCCAACCAGACGGGCCAGATGCTGGCTGCGCTGTTGGGCTGGCCCCAGGCAACGTTTGCCAGCAAGGTCGAAGTGGCGGATGGCAAGGCAACCGTGACGCGTGAAGTCGATGGCGGCCTGGAAACCCTCTCGCTGACGCTTCCGGCCATTGTGACGACCGACCTGCGCCTGAACGAGCCTCGCTACGTGACGCTGCCCAACATCATGAAGGCCAAGAAGAAGCAACTGGACACCTTCAGCCCCGAGGATCTGGGTGTCGATGTGGCGCCGCGCCTGAAGACGCTGAAAGTGTCCGAGCCGCCGGCACGCTCGGCGGGCATCATCGTGCCCGACGTGGCAACGCTTGTCGATAAACTCAAGAATGAAGCGAAGGTGGTTTGATCATGACGATTCTGGTAATTGCTGAGCACGACAACGCCCACCTCAAGGGTGCGACCCTGAACACGATTGCCGCGGCCCAGAAGATTGGCGGCGACATCCATGTGCTGGTTGCCGGCAGCGGCGCACAGGCGGTGGCCGATCAGGCTGCCAAGGCCGCTGGCGTGGCCAAGGTGCTGCTGGCCGATGCGCCGCAACTGGCCGATGGCCTGGCCGAGAATGTGGCCGAGCAGGTCCTGCAGGCGGCTGGCGACTACAGCCATATCCTGTTCCCGGCCACCGCATCGGGCAAGAATGTGGCGCCGCGTGTGGCTGCCAAGCTCGATGTTGCACAAATCTCGGACATCATTGGCGTGGAATCCGCCGATACCTTCCAGCGTCCCATCTACGCGGGCAACGCCATCGCCACAGTACAGTCGGCTGATGCAAAGAAGGTCATCACAGTGCGTACCACGGGCTTTGACGCAGTCGCGGCTGAAGGCGGCAGCGCCGCAGTCGAATCCATCACGGCTGTTGCGGATTCCGGGCTGTCGTCGTTTGTCGGGCGTGAAGTGGCCAAGAGCGACCGGCCTGAGCTGGCTGGCGCGGCAGTGGTCGTGTCGGGCGGGCGTGGCATGGGCAGCGCCGAGAACTTCAAGCTGCTCGATCCGCTGGCTGACAAGCTCGGCGCCGCGCTGGGCGCTTCGCGTGCCGCAGTGGACGCCGGCTATGCGCCGAACGACTGGCAGGTTGGCCAGACAGGCAAGATCGTGGCTCCCCAGCTCTATGTGGCGATCGGCATTTCGGGCGCCATCCAGCACCTGGCGGGCATGAAAGACTCCAAGGTCATCGTGGCCATCAACAAGGATGCGGAAGCGCCCATCTTTGGCGTGGCTGACTACGGTCTGGTTGCCGACCTGTTCACGGCGGTTCCCGAGCTGGTCGCGGCGCTGTAAGCGCCCTGGGGCGGCTTCCGGCCGAGGGCCGGACCGGCTGTCCATGCCGCGAGGCTGGTTTTTCTTGCGCAATGGCCTGTTCGCAGGCTGTTACGAGAGAACATCCAGCCTCGCGGCTTTTTTGTGCCTGTCGGCATCAATACAGCATCTTGCAGTCGCGCCAGTGGCCTTGCTGGATCAGGCGCCTGATTTCTTCCTTGCAGATTTCAGTGACCTTGCTTACCGCAGGCGTGGGAGGCAGGCTGACGCTTGCGCACAGAACCAGTTCGCGGGCGGGGTCTGTCGCCAGATAATGCGGCTTGATCGTACCGGCGGCGATTTCCGCGTGGGCTGCGGAGTAGGGCAATATGGTGGCGGCTGTTCCGTCGCGCAAGGCTGGAATCAGGATGGCCGATGTGCTGGCTTCGGCGTAGAGGTTATAGGTGAGCCCGGCGCTCAGGAAAGCGTGATCGACACGGGCTCTCAAGGTATTGGGCAGGCTGGGCAGAATCAGCGGCAGCGCGGCGATGTCCTGGATGGACAGCTTGCGCCTGGGCAGGCGGATGCTGGCGTGGCAAAGCAGCAGCAAGGTTTCGTGCAGCAGCGGCATATGAGAGATCCCAGGCATGGGCTGCTGGTCTGGCGACAGCGAAAAATCAACACGTCCCTGCAGCACCAGCTTGGTCAGATCGGCGCTGGGGACATCGACAATTTCCAGCACAACCGAGGGCAGCTCCGTCTTCACCCTGCGCATCAGGGGCAATGCAAGCATGCGCGCGGTGCTGGAGGCCAGCCCGATGGATACGGTGCCGGTAATCTGATCCGCGCCACGGGTCAGAATGCTGCGTGTGCTGTCCACCTGCCGCAGTATGGTCTGCGCGTGGCGATAGAGCAGCAGGCCTTCGGCGGTGGGCTGGACACCCTTGGGACCACGCGACAGCAAGGCTACCCCCAGGCCGTTTTCCAGCAGGGCGATCTGCTGGCTCAGGGCAGGTTGGGCAATGTGCAGGCTGCCTGCCGCATGTGTCATGTTCTGCATTTCCACGACACGCACAAAATATTTGAGTTGACGCAGGTTCACGATGTCGCTCCGGGCTGCGGGCGGCCATGCCTGCGCATGTTCGCAGCCGCAGCGGCTTGCAAAGAAATAAGAAAAACTTATTGCAGAATCATAAAATAGTATTTTCCGGGATGCCAGCCATTTCCTAGAATGGGTTTCGCACTTCTGGAGACAAACAAAATGAGCCTGCCCTTATCCGGACTGAAAGTCCTGGATCTCACTCGGGCCCTTTCGGGGCCTTTCAGCACAATGATCCTGGGAGATCTGGGGGCTGAGGTCATCAAGGTTGAACCGACTCCCGCTGGCGACATGGTACGGCAGTGGGGGCCTTTCGATGAAGACATAAGCGTTTATTATCTGAGCGCCAACCGGAATAAAAAGGGTATAGGCGTGGATTTCCGCAACCCTGAAGGCCTGGCCTTGATAAAGCGCATGGCCCTGGCTTCCGACATCGTGGTCGAGAATTTCAAGGTCGGCACAATGGAGAAAATGGGCCTGGGCTATGAAACATTGCAGGCCGAGAAGCCCGACTTGATCATGGCCTCCATTTCCGGCTTTGGCAGCAAAGGGCCTGCCAGGAACTGGGCCGGATTCGACCAGATCGCACAAGGCTATTCCGGTTTCATGAGCCTGACCGGCACAGCCGAGTCGGGACCCATGCGCGTGGGGACGGCCATCGGGGATCTGACTGCCGGCATGTGGATCGTCATCGGCATCCTGTCCGCCGTGGTGCAGCGCAAGAATACCGGCCTTGGCCAGCATGTCGAGACCTCGCTGCTGGCGGGGCTCATGGGCCTGCTCAGTGTGCAAGGGCAGCGCTATCTGAGCGTGAATGAGGTGCCGGAGCCTTGCGGCAATGTCCATCCCGTCATCGCGCCCTATGGCACTTTCGACACGGCGGATGGCCCGCTGAACCTGGCGCCGGCGACGCAGCAGATGTGGGTCAAGCTATGCTCCATTCTTGAGGCGGAGCACCTGGTGTCCGATCCGCGCTTCCTGACCAATGCAAATCGCATGCAGCACAGGCATGAACTCAAGCACGAGCTGGAGCGCAGCCTGAAACGCAAGAGCCGCATGGAATGGACGCCGCTGATGATAGACAATGGCATTCCCGCCGGCCCCATCAATACCTTGGCCGATGTTTTCTCCGATCCCCAGGTTCAAGCCTGCGGGCTGGTGCAGGCGGTTCAGCATCCCCTGGTGGGTGAGCTGAGACAGGTAGGCCTGCCTGTGACGATGGGGGCGAGCCAGGAGGCAGCCACGGTGCGCATGGCGCCGCCTGTCTTTGGGCAGCACACGCGTGAAGTGTTTGCGGATTTCGGGCTCCAGCCCCATGAAATAGAGCAGCTTTTGCAGGAAGGGGTAGCGCACCAGGATCCTGCGTTCGCTTCCGGCGCGCGGGCGGATGTGCGCCAGGGCGGGGTGTCGGCATGAGCGGGGCCAGCGCAACAGTGAAGCCCGTGCACGATACGCTTTCCCAGCCTCCCGGCCTGGAGATCGAAGACAGGGTCGCCACGATCAGCCTGCGCAGGCCCGGCCATGCGAATCGCCTCAGCCCGCAGGACCTGGAAACCATCAGAGACCATATCGCAACGGTGAACGCCGATGAGCGGGTGCTGGTATTGCGGTTTGTTGCGCAGGGGAAGTACTTCTGCAGCGGCTACGACATCTCATCCCTGGCCCGTGACGATGCGCCCAGCTCGCTGTTTTTTGGCGCAACCGTCGATATGGTAGAGGCGGCGCGCCCCGTCACGATTGCCGCCGTGCATGGCGGTGTATACGGCGGCGGCACCGATCTGTGCCTGGCCTGCGATTTCCGCATTGGCACTGGTCAGGCCAATATGTTCATGCCCGCCACCCGCCTGGGGCTGCATTTCTACCCTGGCGGCATGATGCGTTATGTATCGCGGCTTGGGCTGGACAATGCCAAGCGTCTGTTCCTGACTGCGGAACGCCTTGAGGCGCAAGAGATGCTGCGCATAGGCTTTCTGACCGAGCTGGTATCCCCGGACCAGTTGGAGGCAAGGCTGGACGCTTTGACGCAACAGCTTGCGGACATGGCGCCCATACCCCTGACGGGGGTCAAGAAACATCTGAATCTTATCGCGCGGGGACAACTGGATGTGGCGGAGATAGAGGACGGTGTGCGGCGCTCGGAACGGTCGCGCGATATCGCCGAAGGGGCGCAGGCCTGGAAAGAAAAGCGCGCGCCGCATTTCACAGGCAATTGAATTTCTGTTTCTTGGACGGTTGGCATATTCCGGGGCCCTGGCGCCGGGATGCTCCCGTCCGCCTATTGCAAATACAAGTGGAGACAACCATGAAAGCATATAAATACCCAGCCTTCGCATTGATCGCCGCCGGCATGGCGCTGAGCGCATGGGCCGGTGGCGCGCAAGCGGCCCGGCCTTATCCCGACAAGCCTATTACGATTGTGATAGGTTTTCCGCCAGGAGGCGGCGCGGACCACGTGGGCCGGGTGTACGCCAACAGCCTGTCCAAGGTGCTCGGGCAGCCGGTTGTCGTGGAGAACAGGCCGGGCGCCGGTTCAACCATAGGCGCAAGCAATGCAGCGCGCGCGCCGGCGGATGGCTATACGCTGTACCTGGGCAACTCCAGTGTCATGGGCAGCGACAACGTACTCTACAAGGTGGATTACACACCAGACAGCTTCGTGCCGGTGGCGCAGCTGACCACAGGTCCCATGGTTCTGATCGCCAATGCCGGGCTGGGGCTGCACAGCGTGCAGGATCTGCTGGATCGCGCACGCAAGTCGCCGGGCGAGCTCAATGTGGCCTCATCCGGCAACGGGGTCATTACCCATCTGGCCGCGGTTGAATTCATGCAGCTCACCGGTACGAAGTTCATGCACATCCCGTTCAAGGGCGGGGCTGCCGCAACGCAGTCTGTCGCAGCAGGAGACACCGATATTTCCTTCGCGACTGCGCCGTCCGCCAAAGCCGTGATCGACACCGGCAAGGTGGTGGGGCTGGCGGTCACCTCGGCCACGCGCTCCAAACTGGTCGACTACCCGCCCATTGCAGATACGGTGCCGGGCTACGACCTGTCTAACTGGTGGGGTATTTTCGCGCCCAAGGGCACGCCCGAGCCTGTGTTGCAGACCTTGTTCGAGGCAAGCAGCAAGGTGCTCGCGGACGAGGCCGTGGTCAAGACCATGGAGTCAGGCTATGAAGAAGTGACCCCGTCCGCATCGGTGCAGGCGTTCGATACATTTGCCCGCAAGGAGGGCGCGCGGGGCCTGAAGCTTGCCAGGGATAGCATGGAAACAGCCAACTGAGTGAGGCTGCCTTGATCTGGGCCGGGGCGGACAGAGGGCTGATATGGCAAAATTGGCAGTCTGGAGCGTATGGAAAGCAGTCTCTGCCCAGGCTATGGCGGCTGTGGCCGTCCATTGCCGGATCGGCGCCGGAACACGGCGCCGTTTCGCCTGGCAGCCCTAGAAAACCTCAGAATAAAGTGGAGTACAAGTGACTTATCGCGTCCCCTTGCAAGATATTCGTTTTGTCATGAAAGAGCTTGCCGGCCTGGATCGGGTGCTGGCGTTGCCAGGCTTCGAGGAAGTGTCGGAAGACCTCGTCGATGCGGTGCTGGAAGAAAACGCCCGGTTTGTCGAACAGGCAATCGCGCCGTTGAATCGCGCCGGCGACACGGCGGGAGCCACCTGGCACGACGGCGCCGTGCATACCTCGCCGGGATACCGGGATGGGTTCCGGACTTTTGCCGAAGGCGGGTGGCAAGGCCTGTTGCATGAGCAGCAATGGGGCGGCCAGGGCCTGCCCAAGCTGGTTGGCACTCCGGCAGGCGAGAACCTCAATGCAGCCAGTCTGGCCTTTGCGCTGTGTCCGCTGCTCACCGACGGGGTCATTGAGGCCCTGACGGCAGTGGGCTCCGAGGAGCAGCAGGCGCGCTACATCCCTGCGATGCTGGAAGGCCGCTGGACGGGAACCATGAACCTGACCGAACCCCAGGCGGGTTCCGACCTTGCCCAGGTGGCAACCAAGGCGGTGCCCCAGGACGATGGCAGCTATCGCCTGTCAGGCCAGAAGATTTTCATCACCTATGGCGAGCATGACATGGCGCAGAACATCGTCCATCTGGTGCTTGCCCGCACGCCCGATGCGCCCAAGGGCGTAAAAGGCATATCGCTCTTCATCGTGCCCAAATTCCTGGTAGAGGAAGATGGCTCCCTGGGGGCGCGCAACGATGTCTGGTGCGCGTCAATCGAGCACAAGCTGGGCATACACGGCAGCCCCACCGCCGTATTGCTCTACGGTACGGGCAAGGGGGAAGTCGGGGAGGGCGCAATCGGCTACCTGGTCGGCGAAGAGAACCGGGGGCTGGAATACATGTTCATCATGATGAACGCCGCGCGCTTTGCCGTTGGCCTGCAGGGCATTGCCGTGTCCGAACGCGCACTGCAGCATGCGGATGCCTACGCGCGGGAGCGTGTGCAGGGCCAGGCGCTGGAGGGGTCCAGCGGTCCCGTGCCCATTGTCCGCCATCCCGATGTCCAGCGCATGCTCCTGACCATGAAAGCCCTGACCGAGGGCGCGCGCGCCCTGGCCTATGTGGCGGCTGCCGCCCACGATGTGGCGCGCCATCATCCCGACGAGCAGGAAAGGGCGAGCAACAAAGCCATTTACGAATACCTGGTGCCGGTCGTCAAAGGGTTCTCGACCGAAATGTCGGTGGAGGTGGCCTCCCTGGGCATCCAGGTACACGGGGGCATGGGTTTCATCGAGGAAACCGGCGCCGCCCAGTATTACCGTGACGCCCGCATCCTGCCCATCTACGAAGGCACCACAGCCATCCAGGCCAATGACTTCGTGGGGCGCAAGATACTGCGCAATGGCGGCGCAACCGCCCAGGCGCTTGCCGCCGCCATGCGTGAAACGGCAGCCGAAGTGCGCGAGGCCGAAGGCAAAGGGGGCGAGGACGCACAGGCGCTGCGTGTCATAGCCGAAAGACTCGAAGCCGCCATTGCCGCCTACGAGCGCGCCACCCAATTCGCATTGAGCAACGCCAAAGAGAATCCGCGCAGCGTATACACCGGCAGCGTCAGCTACCTCATGCTGGCGGGCGTGGTCCATGCCGGCTGGCAGATGGCGCGCGCCGCACTGGCCTGCGCGGCCAAAAAGGCATCGGGCCAGGGCACGGACTTCCATCGGCAGAAATTCGCCACCAGCGTTTTCTATGCCGCCTACATCCTGCCCAGGGCGGAATCGTATGCCCAAAGCATAGAGCAGGGCGAAATCGTCAGCGCCTGCGCCGACGCCGCCTTGCAGTAACCGGCAGTCGGGGAGGGTGGCGGCGCCCCCGCCACCCGCGCCCACGCCTCATGCGCGGGCGCGCCCACGCGCAGGGCGCCGCATGGGCCATCACCCATAGCGCACATTCCGCGGACAGTCCATGTGCTAAGTCAGCTTCACGACATAAGGTTATACATAAAGCTTATTTCCATTGGTCTGCTTATGCTGACACAATATATGGCATTGTTTCCTTGACCAACCAATCGTTTCCAAGAGAGCTGCCATGACCGCACTGCGACTGGGCGACACCGCCCCTGATTTTGAACAAGATTCCTCCATCGGCAAGATCAAGTTCTACGACTACCTCGGAGACAGCTGGGGCGTGCTTTTCTCACACCCTGCCGATTTCACCCCCGTCTGCACCACAGAGCTGGGCTACACAGCCATCGTCTCCGGTGACTTCGCCAAGCGCAACGCCAAAGTAATCGCTGTATCCGTCGACGATGCCGATTCCCATCGCAAGTGGATCGAAGACATCAACGACACCCAGAAGACCAAAGTCGAATACCCCATCCTGGCCGACGCCGATCACAAAGTCGCCAAGCTGTACGACATGATCCACCCCAACGCCAGCTCCACCGCCACCGTGCGCTCGGTATTCATCATCGACCCGAACAAGAAAGTCCGCCTTACCATCACCTACCCCGCCAGCACAGGCCGCAACTTCGACGAAATCCTGCGCGTCCTTGACTCCCTGCAACTGACGGACAACTACAGCGTTGCCACGCCGGTGAACTGGAAAGAAGGCGAAGACGTCATTATCGTCCCCTCCATCAAGGACGAAGCCGAACTCAAAGCCAAATTCCCCAAGGGCTACACCGTAGTGCGCCCCTACCTGCGCATCACCCCCCAGCCCAACAAATAACCCCGCTAGCCCAGCGGCGGCCCACACCG
>Ga0182749_1003006_pt1 | contig 11855 bp, 13 predicted proteins | sample eDN3rd37CKraftMG_FD_128875 | JGI IMG/M metagenome (GOLD analysis project Ga0182749, IMG submission 128875) | Enriched Miracle-Growth compost microbial communities from Emeryville, California, USA - eDNA 3rd pass 37_C Kraft MG (version 2) (version 2) ...
AGTATCTGCGCGACGGCTGGCACGGGCAGCACGGCAGCGCGCAAGGGCCGATGGGATCGGTGGCCGACAGCCTGGCGGCGGCGCCGGAGGAGGATGTGCGGGCGATCGCAACCTATGTCGCCTCGATCATGGGGCTGCCGGACGGCGACGCGCGCCGGCGCGGCGAGAGCCTGACGGCCGCCACCACGACCGCAAGCGGCCCGGGCACGCAGCCTCAATCCGCCGGCAGCCAGACAGTTCCGGCCTCGGCCCCCGCCCAGGGATCGGCCATCCAGGACCCGGGCGCCGCGATCTATGCCGCCACCTGCGCCGCCTGCCACGAGAGCGGCCGCCCCTCGCCCTTCGGCGGCCTCGACCTGCGGCTCAGCTCGGCCCTCACCAGCGACAGCCCGGCCAATCTGATCCGCATCGTCCGCAACGGCGTTCCGGCGCGGAGCAGCGCCCGCGCCCCGATCATGCCGGGCTTCGCCGGCGCCCTGTCGGACCGGCAGCTCGAGGCCTTGGCGGGCTATCTGCGCAGCCACGTCGCCGGCCGGCCCGCCTGGACCGATCTCGGCGATGCCATCCGCGCCGCCAAGCGCAGCGAATACGCCTCCTCGGCCCCCGCCGTGCCGGCCCGGCCCGGCACCAGCCCGTAGGAACAGGTCATGATCGAGCTCAAGGTCAACGGCCGCAAACACGCCATCGCCGCCGATCCCGACACACCGCTGCTTTATATCCTGCGCGGCGAGCTGCAGCTCAACGCCGCGAAATACGGCTGCGGCCTGGGCCAATGCGGCGCCTGCACCGTGCTGGTCGACGGCGAGGCCGTGTTCTCCTGCGTCGTCCCGGTCATGCTGCTGGACGGCCGCGAGGTCACGACGCTGGAGGGGCTGGGCACCGAGGGCTCACCGGGCCCGCTGCAGCGCGCCTTCATCGCCGAGCAGGCGGCGCAATGCGGCTACTGCATCCCGGGGATGATGATGCGGGCCCAGGCCCTGCTGCGCTCCACCCCCAACCCGTCGGACGCAGAGATCCGCCGCAGCCTGCAGGGCCATCTCTGCCGCTGCGGCACGCATATGCGGATCCTGCGGGCGATCCGCCGCGCCGCCGTCGAGATGAACAGCGCCGAAGCCGAACCGCAGGGCTCGGCCAAGGAGGCGGTGCGATGAGCGCCGGACCTACCTTCGACCTGTCGCGGCGCGGCCTGCTGCGGGGTGCCGGCGGGCTGGTGGTCAGCTTCGCCCTCGCCCCGGCCGGCTTCGCCCAGGAGACGGAGACGCCGCCGCACGACGCCGCCAAGCTGCTGGGCAGCCTGGAAGACAGTCCCTTTCTCGATTCCTGGATCCGGATCGATGCCAAAGGCGCGGTCACGGTCTTCACCGGCAAGGCCGAGCTGGGCCAGGGCATCGCCACGGCACTGCGCCAGGTCGCGGCCGAGGAGCTGGGCCTGCCCTTCGAGGCGGTGACGATCGTCACCGCCGACACCGGCCGGACCCCCAATGAGGGCTACACCGCCGGCAGCCATTCGATGCAGGACAGCGGCACCGCGATCCGCAACGCGGCGGCGCAGATGCGCGAGATCCTGGTGGCCGAGGCGGCGCGGCTGCTGAACGTTCCGGCCGAGCAGTTGCGGGTCGATGGCGGCGCGGTGCTGGCCCCCGGCGGCGGCCGTGTGCCCTATGGCCCGCTGGCGGCCGGCCTGCAATTGCACGTCCAGGCCCAGCCGCAATCGAAGCTGACCGCCCCCGCGGTCTTCCGGGTGATGGGCAAGCCGGTGCCGCGCATCGACATCCCGGCCAAGGTCACCGGCGGCGCCGCCTATGTGCAGGATCTGTGGTTTCCCGACATGCTGCATGCCCGGGTGGTGCGGCCGCCCGGCTACGGCGCCCGGCTGAAGGCGCTGGACAGCAGCGCGGTCGAGGCGCTGCCCGGCGTGGTCAAGGTGGTGCGCGACGGCGACTTCCTGGCGGTGGTGGCGGAGCAGGAGTACCAGGCCGTCAAGGCGATGCGGATGCTGGCCATGGCGGCGCAGTGGGACGAATCCGCCCAGCTGCCGGACCAAGCCCGGCTGCCCGAGGCGCTGCAGGCCCTGCCGCTCCAGGATTTCGCCATCCTCGACCGGCACGACTCCGCGCCCCCGACGTCCGGCAGGACGCTGGAGGCCAGCTATTCCCGGCCCTATCTCTCGCATGGCTCGATCGGCCCGTCCTGCGCGGTGGCGCAGCAGGGCAAGGACGGGCTGCTGACGGTCTGGACCCACACCCAGGGCGTGTTCCCGGACCGCAAGGCGATCGCCGAGATGCTGGGCCGGGCGCCCGAAACGGTCCGCTGCATCCATGTCCAGGGGTCCGGCTGCTACGGCCACAACGGCGCCGACGACGCCGCGGCCGACGCCGCCCTGATCGCCACCGCCCTGCCCGGCCGGCCGGTGCGGGTGCAGTGGATGCGCGAGCAGGAGCACGCCTGGGAGCCCTATGGCCCGGCGATGGTGGCCAAGGCCCGCGCCACGCTGGACGACGGCGGCCGCATCGCCGACTGGGATTACGGGGTGTGGAGCAACACCCATTCCATGCGGCCGGGGCCGGCGGGCAGCCTGCTGGCCGCCCGGCTGATGGCCAAGGCCTTCCCGGCCCCGGCGCCGAAGCCGCTGCCGCAGCCCGAAGGCGGCGGCGACCGCAACGCCATCCCGCTCTACAGCCTCGCCAGCGCCCGGGTGGTGCACCACTTCCTGCCGAACATGCCCTTGCGCGTCTCCGCCCTGCGCTCGCTCGGGGCGCAGATGAACGTGTTCGCGATCGAGAGCTTCATGGACGAGCTGGCGCTGGCCGCCGGCGCCGATCCGGTCGAATTCCGGCTGAAGCATCTGGACGACCCGCGCGCCCGCGACGTGATCACCGCCGCGGCCGAGGGCTTCGGCTGGGCGAAAGGCCGGCCGGCGGCGCCCAGCCATGGCCGCGGCTTCGCCTTCGCCCGCTACAAGAACCTGGCCGCCTATTGCGCCGTGGCGGTCGAGGTCGCGGTCGAGCGCGAGACCGGAGAGGTCCGCGTGCCGCGCGTCGTCGCCGCGGTCGACACCGGCCAGGTGGTCAATCCCGACGGGGTGCGAAACCAGATCGAAGGCGCCGTGCTGCAGTCGATGAGCTGGACGCTCTACGAGAGCGTCGGCTTCGACCGGAGCCGGATCACCTCGGTCGACTGGTCGACCTATCCGATCCTGCGCTTCGACGCGGTGCCGGACAGCGTCGAGGTCCGGATCATCGACCGGCCCGGCGCGCCCTTCCTGGGCTGCGGCGAAACCGGCCAGGGCCCGGCCAGCGCCGCCCTGGCCAACGGCATCGCCGACGCCACCGGCCGGCGGCTGCGCGACCTGCCGCTCACCGCCGCCAAGATCAAGACCGCGATCGGGGTGTAACGGCAGCGTGGACCGTCAGTGACGGTCAGGCTTCCGCCAGTCACGGACAATCGGCATCGCCGGGCAAGGCTGTCCGCAGGCGGCCGGCCACAGGCTTTTCATCCGTCCGGGCAAATTATTCCCGCCCTTTTCTGCAACCCAGCCTCCATCGACCCGCCAGGGCGGAAGGGAACGGTTTCGCGATTTGCGCCATTTCCGAGTCTACAGGCAGGGCACAGGCACGGAGATAGCAATGCTGAAGCCAACCATGATCCTTCTTGCCGCGGCGCTGTCGCTGGCAGCGTGCGGCCGCGACCCGGGCACCCGGGCTCTCTCGGGCGGCGCGATCGGCGCGGGCGCCGGCGCCGGCACGGCCGCGATCACCGGCGGCAATGTCGGGACCGGTGCGATCATCGGCGGTCTCGGCGGCGCCGCGGTCGGCGGCCTGACCAGCTGCCACCAAGTCGGACACTGCTGATACCGAAGTTTGGACGGCACGGGGAGCGGCGCTCATTGCCGCTCCCCAGCCGTTTCTGGATAGCGTCTTCAGCGGGTGCCGAGCAGCTTGCGGGCGGCGTCGACCTCCGTCATGCAGCCCTGCTCATCTCCCTTTTGGGCCAGTTGCCGCGCCTGTTGGAGATGCGCTGAGAACTGCTCCTGTGGGGATTGTTGGCCCGCGCCCTTGAGCACCTCCCTCTGGTGCTCGCTCGAGGCGGCCTCTGGTCCACCTCCGGAGCTCGGCGTTGTGCTCGACGCTCCGGCCTGGGACTGTGTGCCCTGGAGCGTCTGCGTCTGGTGAGGCGTCGCCGCCGGTTGTCCGGTCTGGGCTTCCGCCTGTTTGAACTGCTCGTCGAGTTGCTGGATGTTCTGAGCGCAATCCGCCAGGGCGGGCGTACCGAGCGCCAGGCAGCCTGCGGCCGGAATGATCAAGGCCCACTTCATCGCATTTCCTCCGGTGAGGGTGGCTATCCCGGGTCAACAGACCGGCGGGACGCCTCGTCTCCGGCCGAGGGACTCGACTTTGGATCAAATTCGGAGGAATTCGAGGCCGTTCTGGCTTTCAGGCCTTTGCTCATCGCGCAGCTCCGGAGAAGCTGAACTAAAGCCTCACTTTTGCTTTCAACGATGCGAGCTGGTCGGCAGGGACGGCCGCATCGAACCCGGCCATCCGCAGCGCCTCGCGCTCGTACTCCTCCTCCGGCGCCTCGTCCGATCCGACCAGAAAGACCGTGTAACTCGCGACCAAGGCACCGTTCTCGTCAAACAGGTCGACGACCCGTTCCGGCATGGCCTCCTCCTGGGACCCAGGCTCGCCGGCCGGCTTCACCGACGAAGCCGGCCGGCCTGTTCACGTCACTGCCTCGTCAGACGATCAGCGAGGCAGCGGGCCTCCCCAATAGGGGCTGACGCCGTAGTAGTCGTGGATCTGCTGCTCATATTCGCGGTTCCAGCGGGGCGGGGTGTCATCGGCATAGACGGGCGCGCCCTCGAGCTGCTCGCGCGACACGTCCACGACATAACCGCCCTGGTTGGTGTCGTAGGTCAGCTTCGACCAGGGCAGCGGGTGATATTTCTCGCCCATGCCGAGAAAGCCGCCGAAGGACATCACCGCATAGGCGACACGCCCCGACACCTTGTCGATCATGATGTCGTGGATCTCGCCGAGATGCTCGCCCGCGGTGCTGTAGACCTCGGTCCCGGCGACCTTTTCGCTGGATATCAGCGTGGTGGTCTCGTCACGATGTTCCATGGCCGTCTCCTCGCGTCTCGATTGCTCGTATAACGGGAGAGAGCGGCTATCCAGTTCCTGTTCAGATTGTGCGATTTCGCCCAGCGGAGGGCCTCATTTCGGTCTCCGCCTGGGCACATCGGCTCGGGATAGAAGGGGGGGCCGGCTCACTCCGGCTGAAAGGTCAGGGCCACGCCGTTGATGCAGTAGCGCAGCCCGCTGGGCGGCGGGCCGTCCTCGAAGACATGGCCGAGATGGCTGCCGCAGGTGGCGCAGTGCACCTCGACGCGGGTCATGCCCCAGCTGCGGTCGACCGACGTCTCGACCGCATCCGGCACCGGATCGTTGAAGCTGGGCCAGCCGGTGCCGCTCTCGAACTTCAATTTCGATTCGAACAGCCTGCTGCCGCAGCCGGCGCAGCAGAACGCGCCCCGCCGGTGCTCGTGCAGCAGGGCGCAGCTGCCCGGCCGCTCGGTGCCGTGGTGCCGCATCACCCGGTACTGCTCCGGCGTCAGGATGCGGCGCCATTCCTCGTCGCTACGGGTCACGGGATAGGGTTCGGGCATCATCGATCTCCTGGGTCGGCGTCGCGGGAAGCGCCGGCGTTCCGACCCTGATATAGGATGGAGCCGCGAGACGACACAGGGAGGATCGCCATGGACGGGCAGGATTTCGCCGGACGGCGGGTGCTGGTGACCGGCGCCGGCAAGGGCATCGGCCGGGCGACGGCGGTGATGCTGCACCGGCGCGGCGCCGAGGTGATCGCCGCCACCCGCAGCCCCGAGGATCTGGCGGCGCTGGAGGCGGAGATCGGCTGCCGCACCATCGCGGTCGAGTTGGGCGACGCCGAGGCGGCGCGGCGGGCGGCGACCGAGGCTCTGCCGGTGGACGACCTGGTGAACTGCGCCGGCACCACCACGTTGGAATCCTTCCTCGACACCAAGGTCGAGAGCTTCGACCAGATCATGGCGGTGAACGCCCGGGCGCCGATGATCGTGGCCCAGGTGGTGGCGCGCGACCTGATCCGGCGCGGGCGGAAGGGCGCCATCGTCAACGTGTCGAGCATCTCCTCCGCCATCGGCTTGCCCGACCACACCGCCTATTGCGCCTCCAAGGGCGCGCTGGACGAGATCACCCGGGTGATGGCGGTGGAGCTGGGGCCGCACGGCATCCGCACCAACAGCGTCAACCCCGTGGTGACGCTGACGCCGATGGCGGTGAAGGCCTGGAGCGACCCCGCCAAGTCCGGCCCGATGCTGGGCCGCATCCCGCTCGGCCGCTTCGCCCAGCCGGAGGACGTGGCCGAGGTGATTCTGTACCTGCTGAGCGACGCCTCGGCGATGATGAACGGCGCCATCGTGCCGGTCGACGGCGGCTTCCTCGCCACCTGACTGGTCAGGGCGCCTCGCGGCAGACCGCCTCGACATTGTGGCCGTCGGGGTCGAGCAGGAAGGCGCCGTAATAGTCCGGATGATAGTGCGGCCGCAGCCCGGGCGCGCCGTTGTCGCGGCCGCCGGCGGCCAGCCCCGCCGCGTGAAAGCGGTCGACCGTCGCCCGGTCCGGCGCCGCGAAGGCGACATGGGTGCCGGTGACGGCGCCGTCATGCAGGCCGATCCAGAAGAAAGCGCGGCGGCCGACGCCGTAGCCGGCGAAGGTCTCGCCATCGGCATAGAGCCGGGTGATGCCGAGCGGCGCCAGCAAACGGTCGTAGAAGGTCTTCGACCGGTCGAGGTCGGCGACCTTGATGGTCACATGGTCCAGCATCCGATCCTCCCTGTCCCTCGGGGCATCCTACAGCCCCCAGAAGCCCGGCTCGAAGCGCCATGCGACGATGCCGAGGCCCGCGGCCGGGATGGCCAGCGCCGCTGCGGCGCCTTCGATCGGCGGCAGGTCGTGGAGATGCCAATCCGCCTCGGCCAGGTTCGGCGGCAGCACCGGGCGGCTGGTCCGCTCGGCCGGATCGGCGCTGACGGTGAAGCCGGTGAAGTCGAAGGAGAAGCCGCGGCCGATGCCCTTGGCCAGCGCTTCCTTGCGGGTCCAGACCGCGTAGAAGGCCGCGGTCAGATCCCGGCCCGACAGGCCGGCCAGCGCCGTCCGCTCCGCCGCCGAGTAGGCGATGCGGGCGACCTCGAGCGGCGGCGGGTGTCGTGCCTCCTCGACATCGACGCCGATCTCGATGCCACGGGCCAGCGCCACCACGGCCCAGGGGCCGCTGTGCGAGAGGTTGAAGCGCAGCTCGCCCTCTGCCAGCTCGGGCTTGCCCCAGGAATTCTGGCGGAAGCGCAGCCGGTCCGCGGGGGTGTCCAGCGTGCGGCCGAGCAGCAGCCGTAGCGCCGCATGGGCGGCGACGTAGCGGGCCCGCAGCAGGTCGGTGCGGAACGCCTCGGCGCGCCGCCGCTCCTCCGCCGAAAGCAGGGCAAGTCCGGCCCGCGGGTCGCGGTCGGTCCTGAGGCGCCAGACATGGATCTGGTCCGGCGGCAGGTCGGGGATGCCCGACGGCATGGCCCAGGTGTCGGACATCGCCCCTCCTCGTCCCAACCAGTGCTCGCTTGGGCAAAGCTAACTTGCCTCATCACTGTCATGCCCGGGCTTGACGCGGGCATCCAGAGACCGTCGACATCTTCTGGATTGCCGGGTCAAGCCCGGCAATGACAAAGGAGGGCGTCTGGCCTACTCCCCGTAAGGCAGCCAGATGTTCTTCACCTGGGTGGCGCGGCGCAGGTAGTCCCGGCCCTGCCCTTCGGCGTCGGACAGCCAGTCGCGGCGGCGGCCCTGGTTGGTCCAGGTGGCCTTGAGATTGCCGGCGCTGGCCTTCTCCACCGAAGCACCACCTTCGGCCGGGCCGACATACCAGAGGGCGGCGACGTCGTCGTGCTCGGCCAGGGTCTTGGCCAGGACGTCGCGCTCTCCGGTGACGATGTTGACCACGCCGCCCGGCACATCGGAGGTGTCGAGCACCTGGTACAGGTCGGTCGCGGCCAGGGGATGGCGCGGCGACGGGACGGCGACGACGCGGTTGCCCATGGCGATCGCCGGCACCACCAGCGAGACGAAGCCGAGCAGCGGCGCCTCATCCGGACACAGGATGCCCATCACGCCCCAGGGCTCGTTCATCGCCAGCGTCACCTGGCGGGCGCGGGCGTCATGCACTTGGCCGTCGTATTTGTCGGCGAAGCCGGCATAGAAGAAGATCCGCCGCACCGCGGCTTCGACCTCCGCCGCTGCGGCCTTGGCCGAGGCGCCGGTCATGGCGGCGATCCGGCGGGCGAACTCCTCCGACCGCGCCGCCAGGTTCTCGGCCAGGTAGTACAGCACCTGGGCCCGGTTGTGCCCAGCCAGGGCGCTCCAGCCGCTCGCCTTGTGCGCCGCCTCGACCGCGTTGCGGATATCCTTGCGGTTGCCGAGGCCCGCCTGGCCCAGCACCCGGCCTTTCGGATCGAGCACGCTATAGCTGTAGCCGCCATCCGGCCGCGCCTGCTTGCCGCCGACATAGAGCTTGGCGGTGCGGTCGATCGAGGGCAGGTCGTGGTCGCCGCCCAGCGGCACCGCCGTCAGCGGCGCCGCGGCCGCAAGCTTCAGCGCCGGAGCGTCCTTCTCCCAGCCCGGCACAAGGTATTCGTACATACCTTCCCGGCCGCCCTCGCGGCCGAAGCCGCTCTCACGGTAGCCGCCGAAGCCGACCGCGGCGTCGAAGGAATTGGCGCAGTTGATCCACACCACGCCGGCCTTGAGCCGCGCCGCGACATGCAGCGCCTGATTCACCGTCTCCGACCACACCGAGGCGGCGAGGCCGTAGCGCGAATTGTTGGCCAGGCTGACCGCCTCCTCCGGGGTGCGGAAGGTCGAGGCCGACAGCACCGGGCCGAAGATCTCCTCCTGCGCGATGGTCGAGGCCGGCTCCGCCTCCGTGAACAAGGTCGGCGGGAAATAGAGGCCACCCTTGGGCAGCGTCGCCGAATTCTGCCAGCAGGCGGCGCCTTCCTTCTTGCCGAGTTCGACATAGTGCCGGATCCGGTCCAGCTGCACCTGAGCCACGATCGGGCCCATATCGGTCGACTTGTCGAGCGGGTCGCCGACCCTGAGCGTCGCCATCCGGCGCTTCAGCTTGTCGTAGAGGCGGTCGGCCACGCTCTCCTGCATCAGCAGGCGCGAGCCGGCGCAGCAGACCTGGCCCTGGTTGAACCAGATCGAATCCACCACCCCCTCGACCGCGGCATCGAGGTCGGCGTCGTCGAAGACGATGAAGGGCGACTTGCCGCCCAGCTCGAGCGACAGCTTCTTGCCGCTGCCGGCGGTCGCCTCGCGGATCTTGCGGCCGACCTCGGTCGAGCCGGTGAAGGCGATCTTGTCGACGTCCTCATGCTCGACGATCAGGGCGCCGGTGGCGCCGTCGCCGGTGACGATGTTCAGCACGCCCGGCGGCAGCCCGGCCTCCTGCGCGATCTCGGCGAAGAGCAGCGCGGTCAGCGGCGTGAACTCGGCCGGCTTCAGCACCACCGTGTTCCCGGCCGCCAGCGCCGGCGCCACCTTCCAGGCCAGCATCAGCAGCGGGAAGTTCCACGGGATGATCTGGCCGCAGACGCCGACCGGGCGATAGCCGGGGAACTCGGTCTCGACCAGCGAGGCCCAGCCGGCATGATGGTAGAAGTGCCGGGCGACCAGCGGAATGTCGATGTCCCGGCTTTCGCGGATCGGCTTGCCGTTGTCCATGGTCTCGACCACGGAGAGCAGGCGCTCGCGGCGCTGGACGTGGCGGGCCAGGGCGTAGAGGTGGCGGGCGCGCTCGTAGCCCGGCAGCGCCGCCCAGCCCTTCTGCGCCCGGCGCGCGGCCTTGACCGCGGCGTCCACATCCTTGACCGTGCCCTGGGCCACCTGCGCCAATGGCTTGCCCGTGGCGGGGTTCAGCACCTCGAACCGGCTACCCTCGGCCGGGGCGACGAATTTGCCGTCGATGAAATGGCCGAAGCCCGCCTCGTGCCGCGCCAGCCAGTCGCGGGCGATGCCGCTGTCCTCGGGCGCCGGGCCGTAATCCATGGTGTCGAGAATCTCCGCGATCCGGGGCATCTTCGGGCTCCTCAGGCGGACGCGTGGCGGAAGCCGGCCGAGTAGCGGCCGGTGACGAAATGCTCGATCTGGCGCTCGACATCGGCGAGCAGCGAGGAGGCGCCGATCCGGAACAGCTCCGGCTCCAGCCAGGGCCGGCCCAGCTCCTCCTTCATCAGGATCAGCCAGGCGATCGCGTCCTTGGCGGTGCGCAGCCCGCCGGCCGGCTTGAAGCCGACCCGCTCGCCGGTCCGGGCCTCGTAGTCGCGGATGGCGCGCACCATCACCAGGCTGACCGGCAGGGTGGCGTTGACGTCCTCCTTGCCGGTCGAGGTCTTGATGAAGTCGGCGCCGGCCATCATGCAGACCAGGCTGGCGGCCTCGACATTGCGCAGGGTCCGCAGGTCGCCGGTGGCGAGGATGGTCTTCAGATGCGCCTCGCCGCAGGCCTCGCGCATCGCCCGCACCTCGTCATAGAGGGCCGACCATTCCCGGTTCAGCACCTGGGCGCGGTGGATGACGATGTCGATCTCGGCCGCCCCCTCCTCCACCGCGTAGCGGATCTCGGCCAGGCGCTGCGGCAGCGGCGTCAGCCCGGCCGGGAAGCCGGTGGCGACCGACGCGACCGGGATGTCGCTGCCGGCCAGCGCCTTGACCGCGGTCCCGACCATGGTCGGGTAGACGCAGACGGCGCCGACGGTCGGCGGCCGGTCGGACAGGCCCAGCGCCTCGACCAGGTCGTCGCGCAGCGGGTGGCGGGCCTTGGCGCAGAGGCGCTGCACCCGGCCCGGCGTGTCGTCGCCGGCGAGCGTGGTCAGGTCCATGCAGGTGATTGCCTTCACCAGCCAGGCGGCCTGGTACTCCTTCTTCACCGTGCGGCGGGTGGTCAGGGTCGCCGCCCGGCGCTCGGCGGCGCTGAGGTTGACCCGCGCGCCCTCGACCCAGTCCAGCTCCAGCGCCATGCCCGGATTGCGGTGGGTGTTGGCGGCCGGCGACACAATGCGGGCCACGGCCTCGCCGGTGCCGTCTCGACGATGGTCGGGCATTGGGCATCTCCCCTTGGACTCTGCGCGGGAACAGAGCGCCGCCGGGACCGGGCTGTCAAGGCGCAGCGCGGAGCGATACGCTGGCCGAACCGATACCGCCGGAGGGGAGATCCCATGACCGAGAACGCGCGCATGCTGACCGGCCAATGCTACTGCGGCGCCGTCCACTACGAGGTGGCGGACCAGTTCCTCTATGCCGCCAACTGCCATTGTTCGAACTGCCGGCGGACAACGGGGTCGGCCTTCAAGCCCTTCGCCGGGATCGAGCGCGCCAAGCTGACGGTGACGCAGGGCCGGGACAAGCTGATGATCTTCGGCGAGCCGGACGCCAACAACACGCATTGCAGGCTCTGCGGCTCGCTGCTGTTCTCGGTCGTCCGCGACGGCGCCTATGTCCATGTCGCCATGGGCACGCTGGTGGACGACCCGACGATCCGGCCGACCGAGCACATCTTCGTCGGCTCCAAGGCGCCCTGGTACACCATCACCGACGACCTGCCTCAGTATGAGGAATTCGCGGGCTGACACTGCAGGCATGGATCCGTCATGGCGAGCCCCGCAGGGGCGTGGCCATCCAGAGGCCGGTGCGAGCCGCCCTGGATGGCCACGTCGGCTTCGCCTCCTCGCCATGACGAAGAAAGGGGCGCAGACCGGTCGCGTGCGG
>Ga0182749_1003007_pt1 | contig 11854 bp, 7 predicted proteins | sample eDN3rd37CKraftMG_FD_128875 | JGI IMG/M metagenome (GOLD analysis project Ga0182749, IMG submission 128875) | Enriched Miracle-Growth compost microbial communities from Emeryville, California, USA - eDNA 3rd pass 37_C Kraft MG (version 2) (version 2) ...
CAAGGATCGCGACGAGGTCATCGGCAACCAGACCCGCGTCAAGGTGGTCAAGAACAAGCTGGCGCCGCCGTTCAAGCAGGTCGAGTTCGACATCATGTACGGCGAGGGCGTCTCCAAGCTCGGCGAGCTGATCGATCTCGGCGTCAAGGCCGGCGTGGTCGAGAAGTCGGGCTCCTGGTTCTCCTATGACAGCCAGCGCATCGGCCAGGGCCGCGAGAACGCCAAGACCTTCCTGAGGGAGAACCCCGATTTGGCCGCGCGCATCGAGGCGGCGGTGCGGCAGAATTCCGGGCTGATCGCCGAGGCGATCGTGACCGGCGAGTCCGAGAAGGACGACGCGGACGACGCAGACGACGCGGCGGAGGCGTAATCGCCGCCGCGCGGCGGGGAGGGCGTAACCTCTTCCCCGCCACCGGGCGCGGCCACCCCCGCGCCCGTTCCCTCGATCGAAGCCAACTGTCCCGCGTATCGCCCCCGTCGGCACCCGGCTGCGTAAAGCGGCCGCCACCGAGGACGGGGGCGAAGGCGATTCCTGCTTCACCGCTCCGTCCACGCGTGTCTGTGCGCCTCTCTGAGCGCGCCTGCGTGCCTCTTTGAGAGAGGCGTTGGACGAGCGCGCGCGTCTCCGCTCCCTTTGCAAGAGAGCCCTGACAGAAGAGGAAGCGGGCTCGTGGCGGTGGCCGTGCCCGGCCGCGCGGCCGGACCGGCCGGCCCCGCCGGCGAGCCCCTGCGGCACCGTGTCCGCCGGCTTGCAGCATGTGGACGCGCCACCAACATTGATGCCGACGGCGGCGCGGCAGGGGCCGCGCACGGCCGGGTCACGAGGGGATCAATGAACTATTTCCGCACTGCGCTCCTGCTGGCGGGGCTGACGGCGCTGTTCATGGGCGTGGGCTTCCTGATCGGCGGTCAGAGCGGCATGGTGATCGCGCTGCTGGTCGCCGGCGGCATGAACCTGTTCGCCTACTGGAATTCCGACCGCATGGTGCTGTCGATGCACGGTGCGCAGGAGGTCGACGCGCGCGCCGCGCCGGAATTGTACGCGCTGGTCGGCGAGCTCGCGCGCCGCGCGAACCTGCCGATGCCGCGCGTCTACATCATGGACAATCCGCAGCCGAACGCCTTCGCCACCGGCCGCAACCCGCAGAACGCCGCGGTGGCGATCACCACCGGCCTCATGCACACGCTCGGCCGTGACGAGCTCGCGGGCGTCATCGCGCACGAACTGGCCCACATCGCCAACCGCGACACGCTGATCATGACCGTCACGGCGACGATCGCCGGCGCCATCTCGATGCTCGGCAATCTGGCGCTGTTCTCCGGCCTGTCCGGCAACCGCGACAACAACAACGGTCTCGGCGTGATCGGCGCCATCGCCATGATGGTGCTGGCGCCGCTCGCCGCGATGCTGGTGCAGATGGCCATCAGCCGCACGCGCGAATACGCGGCCGACGATCTCGGCGCCCAGATCAGCGGCGATCCGATGGCGCTCGCCTCCGCGCTCGCGCGCATCGCGCCGATGGCGCATGCGGTGCCCAACGACACCGCCGAGGCGAGCCCGGCGACCGCGCACCTGTTCATCGTCAACCCGCTCTCGGGCGAGCGCATGGACAACCTGTTCTCGACCCATCCGGCGACCGAGAACCGCATCGCGGCGCTGCAGCAACTCGCGGCAGCCATGGGCCGGTCGCGCGGTCGCCCGGCGGCCACGCCCGCGGCGGCCGGCTATGGGCCCTGGGGCGGCGGCGCCCGGCGCCGCGGGCCGTGGGGCTGAGGCCGGCTCCGGCCGCGCGGCCGGCCCTCATCAGGCTCGGTCCTTGGGACCTCGCCACCTTCTCCCCGCGACCGGGGGGAAGGAACGGTGCCCTTCCTAGACTCCAGCACCCCCCGCCGCTAAATAAGCCCCCGAGAAAACATCAAGCCGGATGGGGATTTAGCCCCTCAAGGCGCAGGGGCCGAGCAGTCATCCCGATGAGTGGCGTCAACGACATCCGCAAGAGCTTCCTCGATTATTTCGCCCGCAACGAACACGCGGTGGTGTCGTCGTCGGCCCTGGTGCCGCGCAACGACCCGACGCTGATGTTCACCAATGCGGGCATGGTGCAGTTCAAGAACGTCTTCACCGGCCTCGAGAAGCGCCCCTATGTGCGCGCCGCGACCGCGCAGAAATGCGTGCGCGCCGGCGGCAAGCACAACGACCTCGACAATGTCGGCTACACCGCGCGCCACCACACCTTCTTCGAGATGCTCGGCAACTTCTCGTTCGGCGACTACTTCAAGGAGCGCGCGATCGAGCTCGCCTGGAACCTGATCACCAAGGAATTCGGCCTGCCGGTCGATAAGCTGCTCGTCACCGTCTATGTCGACGACGACGAGGCCTTCGGCCTGTGGAAGAAGGTCGCCGGGCTCCCCGAGAGCAAGATCCTGCGCATCGCCGGCTCGGACAATTTCTGGGCGATGGGCGACACCGGCCCCTGCGGCCCGTGCTCGGAGATCTTCTACGACCACGGCGCGCACATCCCCGGCGGCCCGCCGGGCTCGGCCGACGCCGACGGCGACCGCTTCATCGAGATCTGGAATCTCGTCTTCATGCAGTACGAGCAGATGGCCGGCGGCGAGCGGGTCGACCTGCCGCGGCCGTCGATCGACACCGGCATGGGCCTCGAGCGCATCGCCGCGGTGCTGCAGGGCACGCACGACAATTATTCCATCGATCTCTTCCGCACCATCATCGGCGCCATCGCAGATCTGACCAAGGTCTCGGCCGACGGGCCGCAGAAGGCCTCGCACCGCGTCATCGCCGACCACCTGCGCGCCTCCTCGTTCCTCATCGCCGACGGCGTGCTGCCGTCGAACGAGGGCCGCGGCTACGTGCTCCGCCGCATCATGCGCCGCGCCATGCGCCACGCCGAACTGCTCGGCGCGAGGGAGCCGCTGATGTGGCGGCTGGTGCCGGTGCTGACGCGCGAGATGGGCCAGGCCTATCCGGAGCTGGTGCGCGCCGAGGCGCTGATCACCGAGACGCTGAAGCTCGAAGAGACGCGCTTCCGCAACACGCTCGCGCGCGGCCTCGCCATCCTCGAAGAGAAGAGCGGCGCGCTGCGCCAGGGCGACATGTTCGACGGCGAGACCGCCTTCACGCTCTACGACACCTACGGCTTCCCGCTCGACCTCACGCAGGACGCGCTGCGCTCGCGCGGCATCTCGGTCGACGTCGCCTCCTTCACCGACGCGATGGAGCGCCAGCGCGAGAAGGCGCGTGCCTCCTGGGCGGGCTCGGGCGAGGCGGCGCAGGAGACCGTCTGGTTCGCGCTGCGCGAGAAGCTCGGCGCCACCGAGTTTCTCGGCTACGAGACCGAGAGCGCCGAGGGCATCGTGTCGGCGCTGGTCAAGGACGGTCGCGAGGTCGCCGAATTGAAAGCCGGCGACACCGGCTTCGTCGTCGTCAACCAGACGCCGTTCTACGGCGAGTCCGGCGGCCAGGTCGGCGACACCGGCGAGATGCGCCGCGAGGGCGTCAGGCTTGCCGTCAGCGACACGCAGAAGAAGGCCGGCGACCTCTGGGCGCATGCGGTCAAGGTGGTCGAGGGCGCGGTCAAGGTCGGCGATCCGCTGCTCCTGGAAGTCGACCACGCCCGCCGCTCGGCCATCCGGCAGAACCACTCGGCGACGCATCTCCTGCACGAGGCGCTGCGCCTGGTGCTCGGCGATCACGTCGCGCAGAAGGGCTCGCTGGTCTCGCCCGACCGGCTGCGCTTCGATATCTCGCACCCCAAGCCCATCACCGCCGACGAGTTGATCCGCGTCGAGGACATCGCCAACGACATCGTGCTGCAGAACGCGGCCGTGACGACGCGGCTGATGGCGGTCGACGACGCCATCGCCTCCGGCGCGCGCGCGCTGTTCGGCGAGAAATACGGCGACGAGGTGCGCGTCGTGGCGATGGGCGAGGGGACCGGCAACACGATGGGCTGGTCGGTCGAGCTCTGCGGCGGCACGCATGTGCGCCGCACCGGCGACATCGGCGTCATCTCGATCCTCGGCGACTCCGGCGTCGCCGCCGGCGTGCGCCGCATCGAGGCCTTGACCGGCCGCGCCGCGCGCAAGGCCGCGAACCATCAGGGCGAATTGCTCAAGCACACCGCCGCCGAGATGAAGGTGCCGGTCGATGACGTGCCGGCGCGCATCGCCGCGCTGCTCGACGAGCGCAAGAAGCTCGAGCGCGACCTCTCCGAGGCCAAGAAGAAGCTGGCGATGGGCGGCGGCGCCGGCCCGGCCGCCGCCGAGGGCGCGCGCGAGGTCAACGGCGTCAAGCTCATCGCCCGCGCCATCTCCGGCATTTCGCCGAAGGAGCTGCCGAGCCTGATCGACGAGGTCAAGAAGCAGATCGGCTCCGGCGTCATCGCCATCGTCGCGGTGAGCGAGGAAGGCCGCGCCGGCATCTCGGTCGGCGTCACCGCCGACCTGACGAAGCGCTTCAACGCTGTCGACCTCGTCAAGAAGGGCGCCGAGGCGCTCGGCGGCAAGGGCGGCGGCGGCCGTCCCGACATGGCGCAGGCCGGCGGCCCCGACGGCTCCAAGGCCGACGCCGCGCTCAAGGCGGTGGAAGCCGCTTTGGCGGGCTGACGCGTGGTCGGTCAGGTCCACCTGAGCCTCATCATGCTCGCGGCGCTGATCGCGGTCGCGAGCCCGGGGCCGGCGGTGATGGCGATCGCCGGCACCTCGATGCGCGCCGGCCGCCGCACCGGCCTCGTCTTCGCCTCGGGCGTGTCGACCGGGTCGGTCACCTGGTCGATCGGCGCGGCCGCGGGGCTGAGCGCGATCATGCTCGCCAATGCCTGGCTGATCGAGATCGTCCGCTATTGCGGCGCCGGCTATCTGTTGTTCCTCGCGGTGAAGTCGGCGCGCGCGGCGCTGGCGCCGGGCGAGGTCGCGCCGCAGGGGCTGGCGTTCGGCTCGGCGCGGCGCGCCTATGCGCGCGGGCTCACGCTGCATCTGACCAACCCGAAGGCGATCCTGTTCTTTGGCTCGCTCTATTCGTTCGGCGTGCCGGCGGACGCCACGTTCGGCGATCTGGCGCTGATCGTCGTCTGCGTCGGGCTGCAGAGCGCGATCGTCATGCACGGCTATGCGATCCTGTTCTCCAATCCGGCGGTCGTGCGCGGCTATCTCAAATTGCGCCGCTGGTTCGAGGGCGCCTTCGCCGCCGCCTTCGGCTATGCGGGGGTGAAGATTCTCACCGCCAAGCTGCACGCGTGAGGCACCGCCGCGCTTACGCGCGGATCGCCTCCAGCATGAAGTCGATGCGCGCCGCGACGCTCGCGCGCGGCACCTCGATGAGCGGGTAGCCCAATCCGGTATAGGCCTCGACCATCGCGTCATAGGTCCGCGCGGCGGTCTCGGGCGTCTGCTTGCGCTCGGCGTCGGTGACGTAGATGTCCGGCCAGGGCGGGCAGATGAAGACGCGGGCGTAGCGCCGCGCGCGAGCCGCGCTCAGCATCGCCTCCGGCACCGGCAGCCCTTCGAGCCGGAGATAGCCGACGACATCGGCAATGCCGCGATCGAAGAACACCGGGGCGCTCGCGGCGCGATGCGCGTCGTAGGCGGCGAGGTCGCGCGCCAGCATCGCATGCGCGAAGGCGGCGCGATCGCGCCAGGGCAGGGCGTCGCCGCCCGATGCCTGCTGCTCCCTGATGACGGCGCGCCCGGCCTCGGCGACGACGGCAAAGCCGGCGTGCGCCAGCGCGGCGATCAGCGTCGACTTGCCGGCGCCGGGCCCGCCGGTGACGACGTGGAAGGGGGGCGTGGTCTCGTGCATCGGGCAGGCTTGCTCCCTGTGTGCGGGCTGCGGCAGAAGGCTCGCCTCGCCGCCCGCTCTCTGGCATTTCTAGAGGTGCGCTGGCGGCGCACGACTCGCGATCCGCCTGACGCAGGATAGCGGGGGCAAGGCGTGCTGCACGCGCCGGGGCTGAAGGGCCTCATCATCTTCCTGGCGGTGGCCGGCGTGATCGTGCCGCTGTTCCACCGCGCCCGCATCGGCGCCGTGATCGGCTTTCTCATTGCCGGCGCGGCGCTCGGGCCGCACGGGCTCGGCGGCTTCGCGCCCGACCATCCGTGGCTGACCTGGGTCACCTTCGACGATCCGCAGCGCGGCGAATTCCTCGCCGAACTCGGCATCGTCATGCTGCTGTTCCTGCTCGGGCTCGAACTGTCGCTGCAGCGGCTGTGGCAATTGCGCCGCTTCGTGCTCGGCGTCGGGCTGGCGCAGGTCGTGCTCTCGACCGTCGTCATCGGCTTCCTCGTGCGCATTGCCGGCGGCATGCCGCCCATGGGCCTCGTGCTCGGTCTCTGTCTCGGCCTCTCGTCCACGGCGATCGCCATGCAGACCTTGGTCGAGCAGCACCGCACGGCCGAGCCGATCGGGCGCATCTCGCTGTCCGTGCTGCTCCTGCAGGACCTGATGGTGGTGCCGATCCTGTTCGTGGTCGGCTTCCTCGCCAAAGGCGGCCATCGCGACGCCGACATGACGACGCTCGCGATCTCCTTCGCCGAGGCGCTCCTCACCGTCCTCGCCATCATGCTGGCCGGCCGCTTCCTGCTCGGGCCGTTGCTGCGCTCCGCGGTGAAGACCGGCAGCCGCGACCTGTTGATGGCGATGGCGCTCCTGATCCTCGTCGCCGCGGCGGTGGCGACCGGCGCCGCCGGCCTCTCGGCCGCGCTCGGCGCGTTCCTCGCCGGGCTGTTGCTGAGCGACAGCGAGGCGCGGCACCAGATCGAGGTCGATCTCGAGCCGTTCAAGGGGCTGCTGCTCGGCATCTTCTTCATCACGGTCGGCACACGCGTCGATCTTCCGGCGGCGTTCGACGATCTCGGCTGGATCGCCGGCGGCGTCGTGCTGCTGCTGGCGGTGAAGACGGCGGTCACCTTCGCCGTCGCGCGCGCCTTCGGCGTGGCGACGCCGGTTGCCCTGGAGACGGCGCTCCTGCTGTCGCAGGCCGGCGAATTCGCCTTCGTCGTCATCGGCGTCGCGCAAGGCGGCGCGCTCCTGTCGCCGCGCATCGCCTCCGACGCGATCGCGGTGGTGGGGCTGAGCATGATGGCGACGCCGCTGATGGCGCTGGTCGGCCGCCATATCGCCGCACAGCTGCACACGCATCAGCCGCACGAGCATGCGCCGGATGCCGAGGCGGCGGAGTTCGACAATCACGTCGTCGTCGGCGGCCTCGGCCGCGTCGGCACCGTCGTCGTGCATGCGCTCGAGGCGGAGAACGTGCCCTATATCGGTCTCGACACCGACGGCGAGCGCGTCGCCCGCATGCGCGCGGCCGGCCATTCGGTCTATTTCGGCGATGCCGGCCGCCCCGAGCTGCTGGCCAAGGTCGGCGGCGACGCCGCGCGCGCCTTCGTCGTCACCGTCAACGGCGCGAGGGCAGCCGAGCGCATGATCAAGGCGGCGCGCGGGGTTCAGCCGCAGGCGCCCGTCTTTGCGCGCGCGGTCGATCCCGCGCACGCCGTGCACCTCGTCAGGCTCGGCGCCGTCGAGGTCGTTCCGGAAACGGTGGAGGCGAGCCTGCAACTCGCCGGCCGGCTGCTCGACGCGCTGGAGCTGGGCGACGACGCCGTCGAGCGGCGGCTCGCCGCTTTGCGGGCCGCCGAGCTCGAGCGTCTCAAGGCGGAGAGCCAGGCGACCTGAGGCCGCGACTGGTGCTAGCATTGGCGGCGATAGCGAAGCCGCCGCACGCAGGATGGCACACGACAGGATCAGGAACTGGCGCCGGCGCGTCTACCAGGTGCTCGAGCAGGGCCCGGTCGGCGACCGCGCCGCCGTCGTCGTCGACCGCCTGCTGGTGGTCTTGATCCTCGTCAATCTTTTCGCCGTCGCGCTCGAGTCGATGCCGGAGCTCGGCGCTCGCTATGCGCTCCTGTTCGACGCGATCGAGGCGGTCTCGCTCGTCGTCTTCACCGCGGAATATCTGTTGCGCATCTGGTGCGCGGTGGAATACGGCCCGAACCGGCACATGTCGCCATTCTCGGCGCGGCTGAAATACATGCTCAGCCCGGCCGGCCTCGTCGACCTCATCGCCGTGCTGCCGTTCTGGTTCGCCCCGCTGGTGCCGAGCGACCTGCGCGTGCTGCAGGTCCTGCGCGTCGTGCGCTTCTTCAAGATCGCGCGCTACTCGCCGGCGATGCGCTCGCTGCTCGACGTGCTCTATCGCGAGCGGCGCGCGCTGTTCGGCTGCCTCGTCATCACGCTCGGCACGGCGCTCGTCGCGGCGGCGCTGATGCATCTCGCCGAGGGCCGCATCCAGCCCGACAAGCTCGGCACCATTCCCGACGCGCTGTGGTGGGCGATCGTCACCCTCGGCACCATCGGCTACGGCGACGTCGTGCCGGTGACCGTGCTCGGCAAGATCATCGCCACCGGCACGATCTTCCTCGGCCTCATCATGATCGCGCTGCCGGTCGGCATCATCGCCACCGCCTTCGCCGACCAGATCCACCGCCGCGACTTCATCGTCACCTGGGCGATGATCGCGCGCGTGCCGCTGTTCGCCGAGCTCGATGCGGCCGAGATATCCGACATCATGGAGCTGTTGCGCGCGCAGGTCGCGGAAGCGGGGCAGGTGATCGTGCGGGCGGGGGAGCCCGCGCATTCGATGTATTTCATCGCCTCCGGAGAGGTCGAGATATCGGTGCGGCACGAGCGGCTCCACCTCGGCATCGGCCAGTTCTTCGGCGAGGTCGCGGTGCTCAAACGCGCGCGGCGCTCGGCGACCGTCACCGCGCTGTCGCGCACGAGCCTGCTGGTGCTCGACGCGCAGGACCTGCACGCGCTGATGGAGCGCGATCCGCGCGTTGCCGGGCGCATCAGGGACGTGGTGGAGAAGCGCGTCGGCCACGAACGGGTGACGCCCAAGGGCGACATCGTGACCGAGGAAATCCGGTAGCGCGTGCCCCGGATGCGGCGCAGCACGGGGCGGGCCGCCTCAGCAACCGGTCATCGCCCGCGAAAGCGGGCGATCCAGTCACGACACCGGCGAGGTGGCTGGATGCCCCGCTTGCGCGAGGCATGACAGCGGAGCGAGGCGGGGAGCGATCAAGCCGCCATCGCCGCCTTCAGGTTCTCGTCGATTTTTTCGAGGAAGCCGGTGGTCGAGAGCCATTTCTGGTCGGGGCCGACGAGGAGGGCGAGGTCCTTGGTCATGAAGCCGGCCTCGACCGTGTCGATGCAGACCTTCTCCAGCGTCGCGGCGAACTTCGTCAGCGCGGGATTGTCGTCGAGCTTGGCGCGGTGCGCGAGGCCGCGGGTCCAGGCGAAGATCGAGGCGATCGAATTGGTCGAGGTCTCGTTGCCCTTCTGGTGCTCGCGGTAGTGGCGCGTCACGGTGCCGTGCGCGGCCTCCGACTCGACGATCTTGCCGTCCGGCGTCATCAGCACCGAGGTCATCAGCCCGAGCGAGCCGAAGCCCTGCGCCACGATGTCGGACTGCACGTCGCCGTCGTAGTTCTTGCACGCCCAGACGTAGCCGCCCGACCACTTCAGCGACGCCGCGACCATGTCGTCGATCAGGCGGTGCTCGTAGGTCAGCTTCCTGGCGGCGAACTTCTCCTTGAACTCCTTGTCGAACACCTCCTGGAAGATGTCCTTGAAGCGGCCGTCATAGACCTTGAGGATGGTGTTCTTGGTCGACAGATACACGGGATAGCCGCGCGCCAGGCCGTAGTTGAACGAGGCCATGGCGAAGTCGCGGATCGAACGGTCGAGATTGTACATCGTCATCGCGACGCCGGAGTCGGGGAATTCGAACACCTCGTGCTCGATCTTCCGGCCGTCCGGCGTGACGTAGCTCATCGTCAGCTTGGCGCCCTTCGGCACCGTCACGTCGGTCGCGCGGTACTGGTCGCCATAGGCGTGGCGGCCGATGATGATCGGCTGCGTCCAGCCGGGCACGAGGCGCGGCACGTTCCTGCAGATGATCGGCTCGCGGAAGATCACGCCGCCGATGATGTTGCGGATGGTGCCGTTCGGCGAACGCCACATCTTCTTGAGGTTGAACTCCTTCACCCGCGCTTCGTCCGGGGTGATGGTGGCGCATTTGACCGCGACGCCGACTTCCTTGGTCTTGTTGGCGGCGTCGATGGTGATCTGGTCGTCGGTCTCGTCGCGCTTCTGGATGCTCAGGTCGTAATACAGGAGATCGATGTCGAGATAGGGATGGATCAGCTTGTCCTTGATGAGCTGCCAGATGATGCGGGTCATCTCGTCGCCGTCCATTTCGACGACGGGATTCTTCACCTTGATCTTCGCCATATTACGGAGTCACCTTTTCAGAGCAGGCATCGGCAACGGTCGCCGGACAATGCGGCGCGCTCATTGCAGACGCCGCCCCCGCAGCCGCGCAGGCTCTATACCATTGACCTTTGTGCCGTGAAAGCTGGGCTACGGCGCGCGATCGAAGATGACGTTGGGTGGCGAAGCGGGCTCGCCTCACCTCTCGAAAGGGGGAGGGGCCGGATCGCAAAGCGATCCGGGTGAGGGGATTTCAACGCAGCGAGCGCGTGCCCCTCACCCCAACCTCTCCCCGACGGGGAGAGGGGCGCGCCAGCGTCTTCGGCTGGCGCCTGGACACCGATCCGGCGTCAGAGCGCGGCGAGCGCGGCGTTCAGCGTCGCACTCGGCCGCATCGCCGCCGACGTCTTGGCGGCGTCGGGCAGGTAGTAGCCGCCGATGTCGACCGGCTTGCCTTGCGCGCCGATCAACTCGGCGTTGATCTTGTCTTCGTTCTTGCCGAGCGCCTCGGCCAGCGGCTTGAAGCGGGCCTGCAGCGCCGCGTCCTTGCTCTGCGCGGCCAGCGCCTGCGCCCAGTAGAGCGCGAGGTAGAAATGGCTGCCGCGGTTGTCGAGCTCGCCGACCTTGCGCGCCGGCGAGCGGTTGAAGTCGAGGATCTTGCCGATGGCCGTGTCGAGCGTCTCGGCTAGAACCTGCGCCTTGGCGTTCTTGTAGGTCTGCGCCAGGTGTTCGAGCGAGGCGCCGAGCGCGAGGAATTCGCCGAGCGAATCCCAGCGCAGATAGCCTTCTTCCTGGAACTGCTGCACGTGCTTGGGCGCCGAGCCGCCGGCGCCGGTCTCGAACAGGCCGCCGCCCGCGAGAAGCGGGACGATCGACAGCATCTTGGCCGAGGTGCCGAGCTCCATGATCGGGAACAGGTCGGTCAGGTAGTCGCGCAGCACGTTGCCGGTGACGGAGATCGTATCCTGGCCCTTGCGGATGCGCTCGAGCGAAAACTTCATCGCCTCGACCGGCGCCAGGATGCGGATGTCGAGCCCCGACGTATCCTCGTTCTTCAGATATTTCTCGACCTTGGCGATGACCTGCGCGTCATGCGCGCGGTTCCTGTCGAGCCAGAACACCGCCGGCGTGTTGGTGAGGCGGGCGCGGCGCACGCCGAGCTTGACCCAGTCCTGGATCGGCGCGTCGCGGACCTCGCACATGCGGAAGATGTCGCCGGTCTCGACCGGGCGCTCCAGCAGCACCTTGCCGTCCTCGCCGACGACGCGGACCGTTCCGTCGGCGGGCACTTCGAAGGTCTTGTCGTGCGAGCCGTACTCCTCGGCTTTCTGCGCCATCAGGCCGACGTTCGGGACCGAGCCCATGGTTTTCGGATCGAACGCGCCGTTGGCCTTACAGTCCTCGATGACCGCCTGGTAGAGCCGCGCGTAGCAGCGATCTGGGATCACGGCCTTGGTGTCGTGCAGCTTGCCGTCGGCGCCCCACATGCGGCCGGAATCGCGGATCATCGCCGGCATCGAGGCGTCGACGATCACGTCGCTCGGCACGTGCAGGCAGGTGATG
>Ga0182749_1003012_pt1 | contig 11847 bp, 11 predicted proteins | sample eDN3rd37CKraftMG_FD_128875 | JGI IMG/M metagenome (GOLD analysis project Ga0182749, IMG submission 128875) | Enriched Miracle-Growth compost microbial communities from Emeryville, California, USA - eDNA 3rd pass 37_C Kraft MG (version 2) (version 2) ...
GCCACCATCCCGCCGGGCGACGGGCCGACCTATGAGATGATCCGGCACGCCGACACGATCGGCGTTTTTCAGATCGAAAGCCGCGCGCAGATGGCGATGCTGCCGCGCCTGAAGCCCAAAGACCTCTACGATCTCGTCATCGAGGTCGCGATCGTGCGGCCCGGCCCGATCCAGGGCGACATGGTGCACCCCTATCTGCGGCGGCGCGAGAAGAAGGAGACCGTCACCTATCCCAAGCCGGAGCTGTACGACGTGCTTTACAAGACGCTGGGCGTGCCGTTGTTCCAGGAGCAGGTGATGCGCATCGCCATCCAGTGCGCGGGCTTCACGCCGGGCGAGGCCGACGAGCTTCGCCGCGCCATGGCGACGTTCAAGAATACAGGCACGATCAGCCATTTCCATGACAAGCTGATCAACGGGATGGTGGCGCGCGGCTATGCCGAGGATTTCGCCCGGCAGATCTTCCGGCAGATCGAGGGCTTCGGCTCCTACGGCTTTCCGGAAAGCCACGCGGCGAGCTTCGCGCTGATCGCCTATGCGTCGAGCTGGCTGAAATGCCATCATCCCGACGTCTTTTGCGCGGCGCTGCTCAATGCGCAGCCCATGGGCTTCTACGCGCCCGCCCAGATCGTCCGCGATGCGCGCGAGCATGGGGTGGAGGTGCGGCCCGTCGACGTCAATGCGAGCCGCTGGGACTGCACGCTGGAGGCGGGCGAGGAGGATGGCGGCCCCCACATGGCGGTGCGCCTGGGGCTGCGCATGGTCGGCGGCCTGTCCAACCGGGATGCCGCCGCGATCGTCCTGGCGCGTGGCGCCGGGCCCTATGCCTCGGTCGAGGAGGTGCAGCGCCGGGGCGGGGTCGGCGCGATGGCGCTCGACCGGATCGGCCGGGCCGGCGGGTTCGGCTCACTCGCTCTGTCGCGCCGGGCGGGGCTCTGGTCGGTCAGGGGGCTCGCCGACGCGCCGCTCCCGCTGTTCGCCGCCGCCGACGCGCGCGAGGGCGGGCCGCGCGCCGAGGCGGCCGAGCCCGCGGTGCCGCTCGCGCCGATGGGCGAGGGGGCCGAGGTGGTCGAGGATTATCGCAGCATCGGCCTGTCGCTGCGCGCCCATCCGCTGGCCTTCCTGCGCGACGATCTGCGGCGGCGGAAGATCCGGCCCTGCGCCGATCTGCGCGCGATAAGGGACGGCGCCTGGGCCGACCTCGCCGGCATCGTGCTCGTCCGCCAGAAGCCCGGATCGGCCAGGGGCGTCATGTTCCTCACGCTGGAGGACGAGACCGGCATCGCCAATATCGTCATCTGGCCCGATCTGTTCGAGAAGCAGCGGCGGGTCGTGATCGGCGCTTCCATGATCAGCGTGCGCGGGCGCGTCCAGCGCGAGGGCGAGGTCGTCCATGTCGTCGCCCAGCGGCTGGACGACCTGTCCGCCTTGTTCGCCAGCGTCGGCGAACGCGGTGCGATCGGCCGCGACGCGATCACTCGTGACGGAGCCGGGCCGGGCGGCCCGGCCGACGCCATCAGGGTCAGGTCACGCGATTTTCACTGAGCCGTTGCCGCCGTCCTGGAACAAGGCGGGCGCGATCAGAGGCGGAACACCGTTTCCGCGTTGGTCTGCATCAGCATCTTCTTGTGCTCGGCCGGGATGTCGAGCGCGTCGTAGGAGGCGACCTCGTCGGCCGAGACCTGATAGGGATAGTCCATCGCATAGAGCACGCGATCCGGCCCCAGCACCTGCTGGCAGAACTTGATCGCCGGCTCCCACGCCACGCCGCTGGTGGTGATCCAGACGTTGGTGCGCAGATAATGCGAGATCTTGTGCTTGAGCTTCACCGCCGGCTGGCCGCCGCGCAGCCCCGCGCGCCCGTCGGCATTGCTCTGCATCCAGTCGAGCCGGTAGAGCAGCAGCGGCAGCGCCTCGCCCATATGGCCGATCACCAGCCGCAGCTTCGGGAAGCGATCGAACGCGCCCGACAGGATCAGCCCCATGGTGTGCATCCACACCTCATGCGTGAAGCCCGCCAGCGCGCCGGTCATCGCGCGATATTCATAGGGCTGGGCCCATTGCGTTGGCGGGCAGGTGGGATGGATGTAGAGCGCCGCGTCGTTCGCCTCCAGCGCCTCCAGGATCGGCGAGAATTGCGGCTCGTCGAGATAGCGGCCCCTGGTGTGCGAGTTGATCACCGCGCCCGCTAGGCCCAGCTTCTTCATGCCGCGCTCGATCTCGGCGACGGCGCCCTTCACGTCCTGCGGCGCGAAGGCGAGCAGGCCGGAGAAGCGATCGGGATATTTGCGGCACGCCTCGGCCAGCCGGTCGTTGGCGAGCGCGGCCAGCTCGGTGCCCACCTGCCGTTCCAGCACCTGCACGCCCGGCGCGGTCAGCAGCAGGAGCTGGCGATCGATGCCCAGCTCGTCCATCCGCGCGATCCGCGCCTCGCCGATATCGCAAAGCTGCTGCTGGATCGCGGGAATGCCCGCGAACATCGCGCCCATGCGCAGGGCCGAATCATCGGGCGGGCAGGCGGAATTGAGCAGGTCGAGCTGCGCCCGCGGGATTTCAGGGATGCTCCACGCTTCCTCGGTCGCGATGCGCAGATAGGGCGCGTTGCGATCGATCGGGCGCGACGGCAGCGTCAGGGCGGAGGGGGTCTGCCCGGGGCCGCCGTCGTTCATGCCGCCCACGACGCTGTTGTTGTTGCCGCTCATGCTGTTCGCTTCTCCCGTTCGCGCGGGCTGTCACCCGATCTTATGGCGTGACTACAGCCTTCGTGCCGCGCGGCGCGCCTCCCGGCAGGCTATGCGAGCGTTCCAGAAGGGAAAAGCGGAAGGGGAAACGCGAGCCGGGAGCCGCGTCAGCGCGGCTTGCCCGGACGCTTCGGCCGATCCCCGGTGGGGCGTGGCCGGAACGGCTTCCTGCCGGCGGGGGCGGGCGCCCCGCGGGCCGGCCGATCGTCGCGACGGGCGGGTCTCGCCTCGCCCTGCGGGGGCGGCCCCTGCACCGGCTCGATCCGCACGGCGCCTTCGTCGCTTTCGCCCGCCGTGCGCCTGATCGCCGCGAGGAAGCGCCCGGCCACGGCGCCCGGAACCTCGAACAGGGTTTCGCTCGCGGCGATGCGGATCGCGCCGATCTCGCCGCGCGCGAGATGGCCGCGCCGGCACAGCAGCGGCAGCAGCCAGCGCGGATCGGCATTGTGCCGCCGGCCGATATCCATCCGGAACCAGGCGCTCTGCTCGAAGCCGGGGCGCGGCCCCTCGCGCCGCTGCGGCGCGGTGTCGGCGTCGATCAGTTCCTCGGGCTCGGGCAGGCTGGAGCGGTGGGCACGCACGAGGGCGGCGGCGATATCCTCGGGCGCACGCTCGGCCAGCAGCCGCGCGCCGATCGTCCGGTCCTCCTCGTCATATTCGGTGGGTTGCAGCAGCGCGGCGAGCAGCCGCTCGCGGTCCGCGCGGCGGATGTCCTCGGGCGTCGGCGCCGCGATCCATTCGGCGGGAATCCCCGCGCCGCGCAGCATCGCCTCCACGCGACGACGGCGGGGATAGGGCACCAGCAGCGCCGCAATGCCCTTCTTGCCCGCGCGTCCGGTGCGGCCGGAACGATGCTGCAACGTCTCCGCGTCGCGCGGCAGCTCGACATGAATGACCAGCGACAGCGACGGCAGGTCGATGCCGCGCGCGGCGACGTCGGTGGCGACGCACACCCGCGCGCGCCGGTCCCGCAGCGCCTGGAGGGCGTGGTTGCGCTCGCTCTGGCTATGCTCGCCGGACAGCGCGACGGCGGTGAAGCCGCGCTCGATCAGGCTGGCGTGGAGGCGCCGCACATTGTCGCGCGTCGCGCAGAACAGCATCGCCGTCGCCGCCTCGTGGTAGCGCAGCAGGTTGACGACGGCATGCTCGATATCGGCGGGCGCGACCGTCACCATCTGGTAGCTGATGTCGCCATGGCCGCGATCCTCGTCGACCGTGGAGACGCGCAGCGCGTCGCGCTGATAGCGCCTGGCCAGCGCGACGATCGGCCGGGGCATGGTGGCGGAGAAGAGCAGCGTCCGCCGCCCTTCCGGGGTCCCGTCCAGTATCTCCTCCAGATCCTCGCGGAAGCCCATGTCGAGCATCTCGTCGGCCTCGTCGAGCACGGCGACGCGCAGGCTCGCGAGGTCGAGCGCGCCGCGCTCCAGATGATCGCGCAGCCGGCCCGGCGTTCCCACCACGATCTGCGCGCCCTGGGAGAGGGCGCGACGCTCGCGCGACGCATCCATGCCGCCGACGCAGGTGGCGATCGTGATGCCGGTCCTGTCATACAGCCACGCCAGCTCGCGGCCGACCTGCAACGCCAGCTCGCGCGTCGGCGCGATGATCAGCGCCAGCGGCGCCCCGGCCGGTGGGGCGGCCGTGCCGTCGCCCAGCAGCTCGGCCGCCATGGCGAGGCCGAAGGCCACCGTCTTGCCCGATCCCGTCCGCGCGGAAACGATGAGGTCGCGCCCCCGGGTTTCGGGATCGAGGACGGCGGCCTGGACCGGCGTGGGCGCGGCATAGCCGCGTGCGGACAGCGCCGCGGAAAGCGATGACGGAAGATTGGGGAACGACATGATCTCTCGGATGGGCTGGCATGCCATGGCAGCACGCGAAATGCCGGCCTCGATCCATATCGACGCCTGCGCTCCCCATAGGAGCAATTCGCGCCCCTGTCAGGCCCGTCTCTTTCCGGCCGGGTCGATTTCCGGATGCCGCCCGTCACGGCAGCGGGTGCGCCGGCTCCGTTCATCGTGTATAAAGGGCGGCCGGCGGCATTTGTCGCCTGGTATCGCGAAAGGTGAACGGCTATGCTCCACGGTCTGCCGATCCAGCCCGCATCGCGCGGATATCATGTCGCTTTCCATGCCGACGAGACCAATCATTGCCCCGGCTGCGGCCGCGCCGCCTGGTATGTCGGCCGCATGACCGCCGAATGCGCGCATTGCGGCACGGCGCTCCCGATCGCGCCGTTCAGGCGCGCCGAGGAGCCGGTCCGGGCATAGCCGCCCGCCCGCGCGACCTTCCGGGCGCGGCTGATTGTCGTTGCGCAGGCGATATGGTAAACGGGGGCCGGCGGACTTCAACGGCGGCGGAGACGCAAGATGCTGCATGTTATTCGCATGATCGTCGTGGGCCTGATCGTCGGCATCCTCGCCCGCTTCTTCTATCCCGGCCCGGTGCATATCGGCATCGTGATGAGCGTGATACTCGGCATCGCCGGATCGTTCGTCGGCGGGCTGATCGGCCGGCTCATCCAGCCGTCGGCGGCCAATGAGCCCTTGCACCCGGCGGGCTTCCTGCTTTCGATCGTCGGCGCGATCATCCTGATCTTCATCTTCCGGACGGTCCTGCACCTGGTCTGACCGTCCGGTCGGTCATATATCCTTGAGGGCCCTGACGGCGCGAACCGGCATGTCGACGTCGCGGATCGGGGGATCGACATCCATGCAGCCGAGGCCGCCATCAGGAGCGTGAAGCGGCGACGTGGCTGACCGGGAAGGGCGCCCGCGTCCGGTTTGAAGGCAAGGGACGGGGCGCGGCATGCCCGAGGATCTGCGATGCCCGTCCGGCAGGCGATACGGGAAGGGACGATGATCAGCACAAAAGAAGCGGGCCGGCTGGCGGCGATCGACTGGCCGGCGGCGCGCGACGATCTGGATGCGGAAGGGTGGACGGTGCTGCCCCGCCTGCTGGCCGATGGCGAATGCGACGCCGTCGCGGGCCTCTACGGCGCGGGGCAGGGCTTTCGCAGCCACGTCGTGATGGCGCGGCACGGCTTCGGCCGGGGCGAATATCGTTATTTCAGCTATCCGCTGCCGCCGCTCGTCGAACGGCTGTGCATGGCGCTCTATCCCGATCTCGTGCCCATCGCGAACCGCTGGCACGAGCGGATGGGGATCGACGTGCGCTTTCCCGGGGAGCATGCCGCCTTCCTCCGGCGATGCCATGAGGCGGGCCAGCGCCGGCCGACGCCGCTGCTGCTTCGCTATGGCAAGGGCGACTATAACTGCCTCCATCAGGATCTGTATGGCGAGCATGTGTTCCCGCTTCAGGTCGCGGTGCTGCTGTCGGCGCCCGGCGCGGATTTCACCGGCGGCGAGTTCGTGCTGACCGAGCAGCGCCCGCGCATGCAGTCGCGCGCCGGGGTGGTGCCGCTGGCCAAGGGCGACGCGGTGGTGTTCGCGGTCAGCCAGCGCCCGCGCAAGGGCGCGCGCGGCGATTATCGCGTGACGATGCGCCATGGCGTCGGCACGCTGCGTTCGGGCCAACGCCATATGCTGGGCATCATCTTCCATGACGCAGCCTGAACTGTTCGATTCCGTCGGGACGCCGCCGCGCGGCCGGCTGCTCGATGCCGGCGCGATGCTGCTCGGCGGCTTCGCGAGGGAGCGGGATCGCGCGCTGCTCGATGCGCTCGCTGCCATTGTCGGCATCTCGCCCTTCCGGCATCTGGTGACGCCGGGCGGCTGGACGATGTCGGTGGCGATGACCAATTGCGGCGCCGCCGGCTGGGTGGCGGACCGCGCCGGCTATCGCTACGATCCGGTTGATCCGCGAACGGGACGGCCGTGGCCCGCGATGCCGCCGCTGTTCGCCACGCTGGCGCGCGATGCGGCGGCGGCGGCCGGCTTCCCCGGATTCGCGCCGGATGTCTGCCTGCTCAACCGTTACGTGCCGGGCGCGCGCCTGTCGCTGCATCAGGACAGGGACGAGCACGGCCTCGACGCGCCGATCGTCTCGGTCTCGCTCGGCCTTCCGGCGGTTTTCCTGTGGGGCGGGCAGACGCGCGCGGAGCGACCGCGGCGCGTGCCGCTGGCCCATGGCGACGTCGTTGTCTGGGGCGGGCCCGCGCGCATGACGTTCCACGGGGTCGCCACGCTGAAGGACGGCGAGCATGGAATGACGGGCCCCGTCCGCTACAATCTCACCTTCCGGAAGGCGTTATGAAGATCGGCATCCTCGAAACGGGCATTCCGCCGGGCAGGCTTGGCGACATGCATGGACGCTACGACGCGATGGTCCGCGACCTGCTGGGCGACGGCCATGCCTTCACGACCTTCCGCGCGTTCGAAGGGGACCTGCCGGCCGATCCGGCGGCGTGCGACGCCTATGTGATCACCGGATCGGAGGCGGGCGTTCATGACGGGCTGCCCTGGATCGATGGGCTGGCCACCTTCCTCCGTGCGGCGCGGGGGCGGGCGAAGCTGGTCGGCATCTGCTTCGGCCACCAGTTGATGGCGCATGCCTTCGGCGGCGTGGTCGACAAGGCGCGGCAAGGCTGGGGGCTCGGCCTCCACCGCTATCGGGTGACGGGGCGCGCGCCCTGGATGGACGACGCGGCCGAGATCGCTGTCCCCGCCTCGCATCAGGATCAGGTGATCGCGCCGCCCCCCGGCGCGCGGGTGATCGCCGGGAGCGGCTTCACGCCCTTCGCCATGCTGGCTTATGGCGGCGATGCGATCTCCTGCCAGTGCCACCCCGAGTTCACGCCCGCCTTCGCGGCCGCGCTGGTGGATGTCCATGAGGCGGCCGACATCCCCGCAACGCTGAAGGCGTCCGCCCGCGCCTCGCTGGACGACGCCAACGACAATGCGCGCCTCGCGCGATGGATCAACGGCTTCCTGGCCGGCGATGCGTGACGGGAGCCCCGTCTCCTATGTGCCGATCTGGATGAGGCTGGCGGATTTGAAGCTGTAATCGGGCACGAACAGGTTCAGCGGCGCGGGCCCGCTGCGGATGCGCGCCGCCGTATCATATTGCGAGCCGTGGCAGGGGCAGAAATAGCCGCCATAGGAGCCGCGATTCTCCGACGGCGTGATGCCGAGCGGCACGCAGCCGAGATGGGTGCAGATCGCCATCGTGATCAGCCAGTTCTCGTGGCCGGGCCTGGTGCGCTGCTCCAGCGTCTGCGGATCGCGCAGCGTCGCGATGTTCACCGCGTTCGCCTCGGCCATCTCCCCGGGCGTGAGATTGCGGATGAAGACCGGCTGCTTTCGCCAGGATACCTTGATGCCCGAGCCCGCCTCGATCGTGGAGATGTCCACTTCGATCGCGGCGAGCGCCCGCACGTCGGCCGACGGGCTCATCTGGCTGATCATCGGGATCACCACCGCCACCGCGCCGACGCCGGCGAAGCTGACCGCGGCGATGTTGAGGAAATCGCGGCGGCGCGGCCCTTCCCCGCCCTCGGGATGTTCATCGAATATCGGCGTGCGCCGGTGCGGATCGTCGGTCGTCTCAAGCGGCGGCATCGTTCGTCCTCGCAAAAACGGCGGCCGGTCGATCCTCGCCGGGAGGAGCGATCGCCCATCTGCTCCCCCGCTTCGGCCCGCCTTCCGCTGCTCCGCGGCGGGCCTTCGCTTCGAGATGGGGTCGCGCCCGGCGCTTTGCCAGCAATAGGGGCCAGCAATATGGTGGAGACGGATCGCCGGTCTCTTTCCGGCGGGCGCGGTGCTGGGCTATGGCGCGCCATCGTCCACCTTCGATCGAATGGGCCAGACCGATGATCAGCTTGCAGGATGTCCAGGCCGCCGCCGAACGGATCGCCGGAAAGGTCCTGCGCACGCCGACCATCCATAGCGACGCGATCAGCCGCGCGACCGGCGCCGAGGTGTGGCTGAAGCTGGATACCCTCCAGGCGACCGGCGCGTTCAAGGAGCGCGGCGCCGCCAACCGGCTGGCGCTGCTGTCGGACGAGGAGCGGGCCGCCGGCGTCGTCGCCATGTCGGCGGGCAATCATGCGCAGGCGGTCGCCCGGCACGCGTCGCTGCTGGGCATTCAGGCCACCATCGTCATGCCCCAGTTCACGCCCGCGACGAAGGTGACGCGGACGCGCGGCTGGGGCGCACGGGTCGTCCTGCACGGCGCGACGCTGGCCGACGCGGCCGCGCACGCCCATTCGCTGGCCGAGACGAACGGGCTGGTGTTCATCCACCCCTATGACGACGACGCGGTGATCGCCGGACAGGGCACGCTCACCCTCGAACTGCTGGAGGATGCGCCGGGGCTGGAGGCGCTGGCGGTTCCCGTGGGCGGCGGCGGTCTTGTCGCGGGGGCCGCGATCGTCGCCGCGGGGCTGCGGCCCGGCATGGACGTCTTTGGCGTGGAGGTGGAGACCTATTCCGCCATGGCGCAGAAGCTGGCGGGCCGGCCCGTGGTGGTGGGCGGCGCCACGGTGGCCGAGGGGATCGCGGTGCGTGACGTCGGGGAACGGCCCTTCGAGATCGTCCGCGATCATGTGCGCGAGGTGCTTCTGGTTCCGGAGCATGCGATCGAGGATGCGATCGCGCTCCTCGCCGAAAGCGCCAAGGTCGTCGCCGAAGGCGCGGGCGCGGCCGGGCTGGCGGCGCTGCTGACGCATCCGGAGAAATTCCGGGGCAGGCGCGTGGGCATTCCGGTGTGCGGCGCCAATATCGACAATCGCGCGCTCGCCAACGTGCTCCAGCGCGTCATGCTGCGCGACGGGCGGATCGTTCGCCTCGTGCTCGACATTCCCGACAGGCCGAACGTGCTGGCGGAGATCGCGGGCCGGATCGGCAGTTCCGGCGGGAATATCATCGAGGTTTCGCACCATCGCCTGTTCACCTCCCCTAGCGTGCAGGCCGCGCGGCTGGAGGTGATGTTCGAGGCCCGCGATCCCGCGCACGGGGCGGAGGTGGTCGCCGCGCTCGACGAGCATTACGCCGTCACGCGGCTTTAGCCGCGCCGCCGGTTGCGCCCGGAGACTTCGGCGCCCGCGTCGGCCGGCAGCGGAATGAAGAAGATCAGGGCGACCAGCGACAAGGCGGCGACGACGGCGAAGGCGGGCGTGATGTCCGCCGCGTCCAGCACCGCGCTGTGGCGCCACGCCAGCGTATAGTGGATCAGCAGCGCCGCCAGCCCGACGCCCAGGCTCTGCGCGAGCTGCTGGAACATGCTGGCGAGGCTGGACGCGCGGCTCATCAGCGGCGTGGGCACGTCGGCATAGCCCATCGCGTTCAGCGCGGTGAATTGCAGCGAGCGGAAGAAGCCGCCCACCAGCAGCGTCGCGATCAATATCCAGTGGGGCGTGGTCGCTCGGAACAGGGCGTAGCATCCCGAGATCGCCGCGACGGCCAGCGCATTGCCGATCAGGACGCGCCTGAAGCCGAAGAAGCGGATGATCGGCCCCGCCGTGGTCTTCATCAGCAGCGCCCCCACCGCCCCGGCGAAGGTCAGCAGGCCCGCCTGGAACGCCGATAGCCCGAAGCCCAGTTGCAGGAGGAGCGCCAGCAGGAACGGGCTCGCCCCGATCACCAGCCGCGAGAACAGGCCCCCCAGCGTGGAGGCGGCGAAGGTGCGGATCTTCAGGAGCGACAGGTCGAGGATGGCATGGGGCGTGCGGCGCGCATGGGGCACGTAGAGCGCCGCGCAGATCGCCCCGCCGGCCAGCATCGCCGCCACGACGGAAAAGGGCAGCACGTCGCGGCCGAGATTGTCGAAGCCGTAGACCAGCCCCGCCAGCCCGCAGCCGGTGAGGATGAAGCCGCGAACGTCCAGCTTCTCCTTCACGTCCTCGCGCACGTCGGGGATGAACAGGCTCGCCAGCACCACGCCGATGATCCCCATCGGCACGTTGATGAAGAATATCCAGCGCCAGGACCAGAAGGTGACGATGAAGCCGCCGATCGGCGGCCCCAGGATCGGCCCCAGCAAGGCGGGCATGGTGAGATACGACATCGCCCGCACCAGCTCGGATTTCGGCACGCTGCGCAGGAGCAGGAGGCGCCCGACCGGCAGCATCATCGCGCCCGCCACCCCCTGGAGCATCCGCGCGATCACGAGTTCGGTGAGGCTCTGCGACAGCCCGCACATCAGCGAACTCAGCGCGAATCCGACGATGGCGGCGCGAAAGACGTTGCGCGCGCCGAACCGGTCCGCCACCCATGCGGAGACCGGCAGGAACACCGCCGCCGACAGGAGATAGGCGGTGATCGCGAGGTTCAGCGTGACGGGGTCCTCGCGCAGCGAACGCGCCATGGTGGGCAGGGCGTTCGAGATCACCGTGGAATCCAGCGTCTGCATGAAGAGCGCGGCGCCGATGATCATCGGCAGCAGCGGCCCGGTGCGCTCCGCCGGCGCGACGACGGCGTCGGCGGGCGCGAGCATCGCCTCGGCCGTCGCCTCGCCGGAGATCGGGGCGATAGCCGCGCTCGCGCCCTCCCGGCCCGTCGCTTCCAGCGTCAAAGCCTCATCTCCACCAGCCGGAGGAGGGGCGGGAGCGCGGCCCCCAGCGCCGTGCGCTCCTCCGCCGTCAGCCGCGCGAGCCGGGCTTCGAGCCAGTCGTTCCGCGTGCGGCGCACGGCGTCCAGCGCCCGCATGCCCTCGCCGCTGAGCGCGAGGCGCACCCGGCGCCTGTCGGCGTCGGGCTCGTCCGCCGCGCGCGTCAGCCAGCCCGCCGCCTCCAGCCGCTTCACATGCACGCTCATCGCCGGCCTGCTCATCTGCTCCAGCGCGGCAAGCTCGGAAACCCCCAGTCCGGGATGCTTCCTGATGATGCCCAGAAGCTGCGCGTCGAGCGCGGATATCCCCACCTTCTGCGCCTCGCGGCGAAGATGGCGGCTCAGCTTGAGCATCACCGGCCTGAGATGATCGGAAAGCCCCGTCACGTCCGCGGCCCCCGGGGCGGCTTTCGGGGTGGCCCCCGGGGGTTGGCGTGGCTCGGTTCGCATCGGCGCGCATATATTAGGTAACGTACCTAACTACAAGCATGTCATGGCCGGGCAGGCACGCGCCGCCGGGACGGGGGTTCCCCTTGCCCCGGCCCGTCGCTGCTCTATCCTGCCCGGATGGCCCGTATTCTGGTGATCGAGGACGACGACGC
>Ga0182749_1003013_pt1 | contig 11844 bp, 9 predicted proteins | sample eDN3rd37CKraftMG_FD_128875 | JGI IMG/M metagenome (GOLD analysis project Ga0182749, IMG submission 128875) | Enriched Miracle-Growth compost microbial communities from Emeryville, California, USA - eDNA 3rd pass 37_C Kraft MG (version 2) (version 2) ...
CCTTCCATGGGGCTTGCCCCCGCCATTGTCGAAATGATCTTCGAACGTATCGCCGGTATTCATCGCGAGACGAAAATCACGATCCTGCTCGTTGAGCAGCGCGCAGCGGAAGCGCTCGAGCTCTGCGATCGCGCCTATGTCCTGTCTACTGGTGAAGTGGTGGCAAGGGGGACCGGCCGGGAGTTATTGGGCAATGAGGAAGTAAACCGAGCCTATTTTGGGTGACTCAACTGCCCCTTCAATGCCGTAGGCTGGTGATTCAGCATGCCTGATGGGCATAGTCGGCCCCCAAAAGTTATTTGGTTGGTAAAGCTGCCTTTCCTAATCTGACGGAAGGCGGCCGCGGTCGCTGCGGCAACCAGCAGATCTCGACAAAGACACGGTGACGGGAATTGTTACACCAGAAATTGGGAAAACAGCATGCCGACGCAATCCAGTCTTACGACTATGTCATTGTGGGCGCCGGTTCGGCCGGCTGTGTTCTGGCGGACAGACTGACAGAAAGCGGCGATCGGCGGGTCCTGCTTCTCGAAGCGGGCGGCTCAGATAAACGGCTTGACGTCCATATCCCTCTGTTTGTTGGGAAGCTGCTCAATAATCCCGAGGTTACTTGGCCCTTTCGAAGCGAGCCCCAGCTTAATCTCGACGGCGGTTCGCAGCTTCTCGTTCGTGGGAAGCTGCTCGGCGGGTCGAGCTCGATCAATGGAAACGTCTTCGTGCGCGGCGATCCGGCCGAGTATGATGATTGGGCAAAGTCGGGATGCACAGGCTGGTCTTACGCGGAGCTTTTGCCTTATTTCAAGCGTCTGGAACGCTTCGCGGGTGGGGATGGAAATGTGCGGGGAAGGAACGGGCCGGTAACCGTTACGGAATTGAAGAATTTCGACGAGTTGTCGGAGGCGTTCCTCGGGTCCTGCGAGAAGAGCGGTATTGCGCTGGTCGATGATTATAACGACGGCAGCTATGCCGGCGCAGCCTATCTGCAATATTCCACCCGCCGCGGTTTCCGTTGCAGCACGGCACGGGCATATCTCGCGAGGGCTCGCCGCCGCAAGAACCTTCGCGTGCTCACCGGAGTTACCGCCGAACGCGTGCTGATCGACCACGGGCGGGCGACGGGCATCAAATATCGCCTCACGGGAAAACCAGATATGCGCTTAGCGCAGCGGCGGAGAAGGCAGCGGATATGATCCGGCACGCACATCTTGCCTGAATCAGAAGAAACCAAGGAGGAGACGGAAGATGTTTCAAAAAATCCTGAGTATTTTAGTTGGCGTCGCCTTTGCACTCGGAGCCGCGACAGCGTCGGCCCAGGACTTCCCTTCAAAGCCCATTCAGTTGGTCGTGGCCTACGCGCCCGGCGGCACGACGGATACAATCGCGCGCATCATCGCCGGGAAGCTTTCGGAGCAGATCGGCCAACCGGTCGTGGTGGAGAACCGTCCGGGCGGTACCGGTCAGGTGGGCTCGCAATACGTCGCTTCCTCAACGCCTGACGGCTATACGCTGCAGATCGCCACCCAGACCACCCATGCTGTCGCTCCCAGCCTTTATGGTGAGATCCCCTTTGATCCCCTCAAGGACTTCACACCGATCACTTTGGCGGTCTTTTCGCCCTTGGCGCTCATCGTCAACCCACAACTTCCGGTCAACAGTGTTTCGGAGCTGATCGCTTACGTAAAGGAACGGCCCGGACAGGTGAGCTATGCGACAGGCGGCACGGGTGACGGATCGCATATGGCCGCTCTGTTCTTCAACAACCTGACGGGTATTGATTCCGTGGCGATCCCTCATCAGGGCGAAGGGCCGGCCATCCCACAAGTGGTTGGGGGGCATCTCCCCTACATGTTCTGCTCAGTGCCGACCGCCGCGTCATTCATTGAGAATGGGCAGGTAAGGGCGCTCGGCGTCACAGGCAGCACCCGTTCGCCTAAGCTTCCCGATGTGCCTACCATGGCGGAGGCCGGAGTGGAGGGCTACGAAATGGGCACATGGTGGGGCATCTTCGGACCGGCCGGCATTCCCGCCGACATCGTCGAAAAGCTGAACGCCGAAATCGTGAAAGCGTTGAATGACCCGGCCACCAGGGAAAAGATCGTGGGGTTGGGCTACGAGGTACGTGGCAGCACCGCCAAGGAGCTGGCCGATTACCTAGTGGTGGAAAACGAGCGCTGGGCGAAGGTCATCAAGGAACAAGGCTTTACCGCTAACTGAGCGGAGGATCGACTCGCGCATTTGCGGGCCGTCTCCCTCATCAGAGCGAGCTATGCAATCGAGATAGCTGATCTCGGGGAGGAAACATGCGACAGCAATTGGTGGCCGGCGGGTCGGTGATCGTCCTGGCTCTGATCATTATCGCGATAGCGGCGAGTTATCCCATGGGCACGATGGCCCGGATGGGCCCCGGAATGTTTCCAATCTTTAGCGGCATCGTTCTCTTGTTGATCGGGGGAGGGATAATCCTTCAGGGCCTCTCCGCGGAGGATGGATTGGTTGACGAGATATCCTTGCGCCCCATCATTGCCGTCTTTGCCGGCCTTGTTCTATGGACGCTGCTGGCGCCCTGGATCGGCCTTGTTCCAGCTACGGTCACCCTTGTTGTCGCGACCTCGCTGGCCCAGCCGGGCGCCAGTTGGCTTGGTATTGCAGCCACTTCCATCCTCCTCTCCGCTTTCGGTGCCGCGACCTTCATCTACGGCCTTGGCATTCGTCTGAGCATTTTTGGAGGGTGATCATGCAATCGCAGCTCCTCAGCGGCTTTATAACTGCATTCGAGCCCGCCAATCTGCTCTTCTGCTTCATAGGCGTGACCGTCGGCACCTTCGTTGGGGTGTTGCCGGGAATCGGGGCGCTGGCGGCAATCTCGATGTTGCTGCCAATCACCTATTATATGGAGCCGACCGCCGCGCTCATCATGCTGGCGGGTATTTTCTATGGAGCGCAATACGGCGGCTCCACAGCCTCGATCCTGATGAACCTGCCGGGCACTGCTGCAAACGCGGTCACCTGCCTGGATGGATATCCGATGTCCAAGCAGGGCAGGGCGGGTGTGGCCCTTTTCATTACGACGATGGCCTCGTTCGTCGGCGGTTCCATCGCCATCCTCGCACTAATTTTCTTAGCGCCTGCAATCGCCTCATTCGCCCTCAATTTCGGTGCGGCAGAATATTTCGCAGTGATGGTCTTCGGCCTTGTCGCGGGCTCGACCATGTGGAGCGGCTCCACGCTGAAGGGTTTGGCCATGGTGACCTTTGGCGTTGTCCTGGGACTTGTCGGGCTCGACATGCAGTCGGCACATCCGCGTTTTCAGTTCGGGTTGCCGCAATTGTCTGAAGGGCTGAGCCTTGTTGCGGTGGCAATGGGCCTCTTCGGCGTGTCAGAGATCCTCGTCAATGTCATGCGGAGTGGAAGCGATCCCTTGCGAGTCCAGCATGTCACGTTGCGTTCGCTGCTGCCCAACCGGGCGGATCTCCGCGTTTCGATCTTCCCGACACTCAGGGGTGCACTATCGGGATCGGTCATGGGTATCCTGCCGGGAGCGGGACCGACCATCGCCTCTTTTCTCGCCTATGCTGTCGAGAAACGGGTCTCGAAAAATCCGGAGAAATTCGGAAAAGGCGCGGTGGAAGGGGTCGCCGGTCCGGAATCCGCCAACAACGCCGCCGTTCAATCGGCTTTCATCCCAACGTTGAGCCTCGGTATTCCGGGAGACGCCACTTCCGCGGTGCTGCTGGGAGCGTTGATGATCCATGGCATCGCGCCGGGCCCCAACCTTGTTACCACCGAGCCTGAGCTCTTCTGGGGTTTGATCGCTAGCTTTTGGATCGGAAATGTGCTGCTGCTCATCCTGAACATTCCCCTGATCGGAGTGTGGGTATCGATCCTGCGGATTCCCTATCGCGCCCTTTACCCAGCGATGCTGTTCTTCATCTGCATTGGGGTCTATAGCGTCAACAACAATGTTCTTGACGTTTATGTCGTGATCTTCTTCGGGGCCATCGGGACATTCCTGCTCCTGATGAAGTTCCCGATAGCACCGCTTCTCCTTGGCTTCATTCTAGGGCCGCTGATCGAGGAGCATATGCGTAACGCCTTGCTTATCTCACGCGGCCATCTCTCGATTTTCGTTTCGAGTACCATTAGCCAGGTTTTCCTCGGAGCAACGCTTCTTCTGATCCTGCTGACGATCATCGGCGGGATGCGCAAAGGAAAAACCGAAGAGGAAGTTAGGGCCTAGCGCGGTGTCTGCCGGAAATCGTTGGACCTGTTAGGGCTGGGGGGGATGGATATCGGTGGAAATTCTCCGGGCGGCCGTGCCGCCCGGAGAATTTTAGGTCACTGACCAAGGAAGATATCTTTGTTGTCCTGGAAGAATTGATTGTAAGCAGCGATCTGCCGGTTGCTTTCTTCCATGGAGAGGGATTGCGTGATCTCGGTTCGTCCGGCTTCCTTCAGCCACGCTTGATATTCAGCCGAGCCGACGGCCGCCTTGTAAGTATCGTAGAGCTTCTTGAAGTCTTCGGGATGATTATCGGCGAAGTCCTTGGGGACCGCCGCGCCACGCAATGAGCCCAGGTCAGGCATGCGCTCTGATACACCCATTTCTTCGAGAACCTTGTTGACCGCAGGCGCATCAGGCAGGAACTTCGTTCCCTGGTCATTGAAGACCGCCAGCGTGCGCACGTCGTCACCTAGTGCGTAGGTTCCCGCGGCGTTGGTGCAGATCATATCTATGTGGCGGCCGACTAGCGATGTCCGCATAGGTGCGCCGCTCTGCTGCGGTACCTCGCGGAACTGAACGCCTAGGATGTCCTCGAACAGCCGTTTGCATCCAAGGAGCTGGACCGAGCCTGTCAGCAGGCCTACCGTGATCTCGCCCGGCCGCGCTTTCATGTCATTCACGAGATCCTGCAGAGTCTGCCATTCCGATTCCGCGTGGACGACGATCACGGCCGGGTCATTCTCGAGCACCTCCAGCCAAACCCACTGATCAGTGCGGTAGGGCATTTCGGGATCGGTAATCTCGAGAGCGCTCAGATATTGCTGATTGTGCCACAATACTGTGTGCCCATCGTGCGGCTTGGCCCAGCTATATTCGAGCGCAATCTGCATGGCGGCGCCGGGGCGGCTGTCGATCACCACCGGCACGCCCAGATGCTTCTCCCAAAAGGGCGCTATGCCGCGTGCTCCCGTGTCGGACTCCCCGCCGGGCTCGAAGCCGACCACAAGCGACACCGGACCCTGCGGAAATTCCTGAGCATTGATGGCTTGGGGCACCGTCAAGGCGATAGCTGCACCAAGGGCACTGCTCATAAAGCAACCCAACCATTTCATGTCCTTCCTCCCGATTTTCGCCGGCTACACCCTTTAGACGTGCGAGACGCACCATCAGCGGACCGCGGCGAAAGGGCCCGCGTGCGAACGAGTAAACCGCCGTTCACGCCTCGGCCAAAATAATGAACTCGTACACTGCTATGCCGGATGGATATGCCCGAGAGTCATACATCCGCCGGCCATTGGAGCTGCTTCAAGAGCGCTCTCAAGTGGGAGGATGTCAGACCCTTATCCTACGATGCCAACTTATTCTGGGACCGCATACTCTCCGCAATGCTAGGTTCAACTCAATGCCAGGCTGCGGAGTGCCGGCATGGCGCCGGCAGGAGAACTGGACAGGGAAGGAACAGGAGGGTGGCTCGGGGATGAATCGCCTGGAGAAGATGCGGGTCTACGATGTGATCGTAGTCGGGGGCGGCAACGCAGCTCTGTGCGCTGCCATATCGGCAGCGGAGCAGGGTGCGCAGGTATTGTTGCTCGAACGGTCGCCGATCGAGGAACGGGGCGGCAACAGCACCTACACGGACGGTAAATTCAGGGCTGTCTATAACGGCGTCGAAGATATTCGCGCGCTTGTTCCCGACCTCACCGACGCAGAGGTCGCGAACAGCGATTTCGGTGCCTATACCGAGGAAGATTTCTTCGACGATATGGCAAGGATCACGCAGTACCGGACAGAGCCGGATCTCTGCGAAATTCTGGTGCGCAACAGTCGCGATATCCTATTTTGGCTGAAGCAGAATGGTGTGCGACTGATGCCCAATTACGGCCGGCAGGCGTACAAAGTGGATGGCCGGTTCAAGTTCTGGGGCGGGACGACTCTTGTTGTGGCGAGCGGCGGTCCTGGGCTTGTCGATGCGCTTTACAAGACGGCTGAGGCCAAGGGCGTCGAGATCCATTACCAGGCATGGGTACGCGACCTGATCTACGAAGCGGGCATGGGCGTATCTGGCGTTATAGTTGCACTCGACGGCGAACTGCACCATGTTCGGGCGCGTTCCGTTGTGCTCGCCTGCGGCAGCTTTGAGGCCAATGCGGAGTGGCGGGCAAAATATCTCGGGCCCGGGTGGGACCTCGCAAAGGTGCGCGGCAGTAAATATAACACCGGCGACGGCCTTGCCATGGCGCTGAAGATCGGTGCGCAGTCCTTCGGACATTGGTCGGGCTGCCATGCCACCGCATGGGAGCGCTATGCATCCGAATTCGGCGATATGGCCACCACGCCCCAATACCAGCGCCACAGCTACACTTTCGGTATCGTGGTGAATTCCGAAGGCAAACGCTTCGTCGACGAAGGCGCCGATTTTCGCAATTACACCTACGCCAAATACGGCCATGAGGTGCTTAAGCAGCCCGGGCAGGTGGCCTGGCAGATCTACGACGGCAAGGTGCTTCACCTGCTCACGGACGAATACCGGACGCGCCATGTAACCAAAGCCCGGGCGGACACGCTGGACGGTCTCATCGCTCAGCTCGACGAAATCGACGGAAACCAGCTGCGGGAGACCATCCGAGAGTTCAACGCTGCGGTTCTCGTAGACGTGCCCTTCGATCCCAATACAAAGGACGGGCGTGCGGCACCGGGTCTGCCTGTACCACGTAGCAACTGGGCCAATACGATCGATACGCCGCCTTTCGAAGCCTATGCCGTGACCTGCGGCATCACCTTCTCCTTTGGTGGAGTGCGTATCAACAACGAGGGCCAGGTGCTGGATACGGGCCAGATGCCTATTCCGGGCCTTTTCGCTGCGGGTGAGATGGTCGGCGGCATATTCTATTTCAACTATCCCGGCGCCAGCGGCCTTACGAGCGGTGCTGTCTTCGGCCGCCTGGCGGGCCGCCACGCGGCGAGGGCCGCGATCGCGGCCCGTGGTGAAGGTGATGACAGGGAGAGGGCGCGCGCGGGGTGAACTGGCTAGAACGGCAGGGCTAGAAGCTAGTAAATCCCTGCCTTGGCCTGTCGTGGAGGACGACAGGCTCTTTAAAGCCACCCGGACCAATGAAGCCATTGTGAAAGGGCTTCGCGGGCAGGTTCCGGGCGAAAGGGAGGAGACATGCCCAATAAAATCAGGAATGAGTTCATCATTCGCCTCTTGATCCCGACCGCGTTGATGGCGGCAGGGCTTTTGTACCTTGGCTCCCTTTGGGATGCGAGGATGCGTGAGCAGAATCTGATACTGATCCAGCCGGTCGTGGTGCTCATGATCCCCTTTTATCTTGCCGCGATCTTTTTTGAATATCGCCGTTACATGAGGGAGATGGCAAGCGCGCGCACAGCCGCCGTCGACAGCACGCCGGAACGCGATCCGGAGGAAAGTGCCGTCCAGCAGATGCCCCGTGCTGTCCGGAACCAGGCAATCTTCATGGGGATGGCCGCCGTGAGCGTCGTCGGCTTCTATGTCCTCGGCGCCATCCCCGCCACTTTGCTCATGATTCTGGCTGGTCTGCTCATTCTCGGTGTGCGCAGGCCCATCATCCTCGTCGGCGCACCGCTTATCACCACGCTTGTGCTATGGGCGATTTTTGTCGAGATGTTTGGGATCAGGATGCTTCTTTTTCCCAGCTTCTGACGAACCGAGAGGATAAGCGAGAGCGCCGGAGAGCGGGAGGGGAACTCATGTTCGACTATGCAATGCTAGCCCAGGGCTTCACCAGCCTGTTCGACTGGAACCTGCTGTGGCTGATGCCTTTGGGCATGCTCTACGGCATGGTCGTTTCGGCTATCCCTGGAATGTCAGGTAGTCTTGCAATCGCGTTGGTGATGCCCTTCACCTTCCATCTGTCTGCCTTGCAAGCGATCATTTTCCTGTCCTCGATTTTCACTGGCAGTGTGCACGGCGGCTCTATTCCGGCGATCCTGCTCAACATGCCCGGCTCCCCCGCATCAGCGGCAACGGTTTTCGACGGATTCAAGCTTGCGCGCGAAGGCAAGCATAACGAGGCGCAAGGCCTTGCCATCGGCGCCTCGACCATGGGCTCGCTCTTCGGCTGCATTCTGGTGCTGTGCCTCCTCCATCCGATCGCCCAGTTTGCACTTCTGTTCGGCCCCGTGGAGATGCTGATGGTTGGCGTCTTTGCACTCACAATTATCGCCTCTTTCAAAGGCGAAAGCATTCCCAAGGGTATTCTGGCTGGGCTTTTCGGGCTGCTTCTCGGCACAGTAGGCGTCAGCTGGGGAAGAGAGTACCGCGCTACGTTCGGCTCGCTCTGGCTGATTGATGGTCTGCCGGTTATTCCCGTCCTTCTCGGTCTTCTGGCTCTGCCGGGGCTGTTTGCGCTCACCACGGAGCAGTTTGTGGTTACAAACGAGCTGCTACGGCGCCCCGACGTCAGCAAGATCGCCCAAGGCTTTTGGGAATCGACCAGATATCGCATCGTGGTGCTGCGCTCGACCCTGATAGGCGTCATCGTCGGCGCTCTTCCTGCAGCCGGGTCCTCTGTGGCCTCTCTTCTCGCCTGGAACGATACCAAAAACTCGATTAAGGGAAACAAGCTCGGCGATGGAGACCCTCGCGGCGTAGTGGCTTCTGAAGCTGCCAACAATTCGTCGGAAATGGGCTCGACTGCGGTGATGCTGGCCCTCGGCATTCCCGGAGGGGGCGCGACGGCCATCATGCTGGGCGCCTTTCTTATCCACGGCCTGGTGCCGGGTCCAAGGCTGCTCTCGGAAAACCTGCATTTTGGCTACGCCATCTTTCTGGCCGAGTTCGCGCAAATGGCGATGATGCCGTTCTTCGCCGTGCTGGTGCTCGCCTGCGCCAATTACATCGTGAAGGTACCGAACCGGGTTCTGATGCCGATTGTGTTGGCGGTTACATGCTGGGGCGTTTTCGCCACGCGCGAGACTTTCTTCGATATTGGAATCCTGGTCGGTTTCGGAATCGTCGGGTTCATCATGCAGAAATATGGCTACCCCGTTCTAGCGCTGCTCCTGGGCTTCATCCTGGCCGAAATCCTTGAGCCTGAAATGATCCGCGCAACGGCCACATTCGGTTACTGGGATCTTCCGATCCAGATTCTTACCAGGCCAATCAGCCTTGCCCTGCTCGTCCTGACGGTCTTGAGCCTTGTCTATCTCATGCGCAATCGCGACGCGCTTCCCGACGAGAATTGAGTCATGCATGAGAAAATGGAAAGCAAGCGGACCGTTGCCCAACAATTGGCCGCTGAACTCATTCGGTCCGCGCGTGAGCCGAAGATCTCGGCGGACGAGGTGCATGCAGTCGAGCGGGTGCTGCTCGACAGTTTTGCCTGCGCGCTGGGCGCCGCAGGCTCAGATGCTGTGGAGGCCGCGCGCCGTTGGGCTACACGGATCGGAGGGGCTCCGCACGCAACGATCTATGGCGGGGGGAGGAGTTCGGTCTTGGGCACCGCCGTGGTCAATTCCACGATGATCCGCGATCTGGACTTGAATGACACCTATTTTCAACGAATCCCACCCATGCGAGCGACAGTCTTGGGGCGATCATTGCCGTTGCCGAGGTGGAAGGCGCATCGGCTGAGGAACTCATCCACGCGATCCTCGTATCTTTTGAGATTCAGATGCGTGCGGCGGAGTTCACCGAGATCTCTTATTTTCGAGCTATCGGTTGGGACCACACCTATTTCATCTCTATATCTGTCGCAGCCTCCGCAGGCCTTCTCCTAAAGTTGACCGAGGAGCAGCTCGCCAATGCCCTCGGGATTGCGGGTTGCTTCCCGGTATTGGGTGGCCTGCGCGCAGGCCAGATCTCCATGATGAAATCTCTCAGCGCGGGGCTGACGGCGAGCCGGGGACTCGAGGCTGCCTACCTGGCCCGGGAAGGCGCGACAGGGGCCATTGGAATTTTCGAGGGCGAACGGGGCGTTGAAAAGAACGCGCTCGGAAAATGCGATTGGGACCTCTTCGCCGCGCCCTTTAGGAGCTGGAGGTTGCCGAAGACTTGCTTCAAGCGCTATCCGGCCGCCTACATCATTCACAGCGCCATCGACGCTGCGATTTCGTTGAAGACGCAGCATGCATTTTCGCCCGAGGAAGTGGCGGAGGTTATGGTCCATGCGTTCGGCTGGCTCGTGGAGGATATGGTCGACGGCATGGGCAGCACCTCACGTTATGAGATAGACCGCCGCGAAACGGCGGACCACAGCCTGCCTTTCTGCGTGGCGGTCGGCTTGGTGGACGGGGCTTATACCGTCGGCCAACTCGAAGAGCGGCGGTGGGAGGCACCGGAAATCAAAGCCATGCTCAAGAAGGTCCGCTGCGTCCACGACCGCAGCCTTGATCCGCGCTTTCCCACCGAGCGCCCTTCACGAGTTACGGTTCTGCTGCAGGATGGAACGCAGCACACCGCCGAATATCGCTATCCTAAGGGTGACCCGCGCTTTCCGCTGTCGGATGATGACCTTCGCCTAAAGCTTTCATGGCTTGCACCCAGATGGTTTGGCGCCAGTGAGCAGGCGAGGCTCGCAGATTGTGCCCTGCAATTTCGCTCCCGCTCTGTCGAAGAGCTTCTATCATGTGTAACTCAGACGCAAACTTGATCTGGGCTTCTACACATCGAATATTATTGCATCTCTGATTATGGTAGTGATCATGGGCTAAGGGGTGGCGTGGACATAAGAGCTCCGCTCTCCCACTACATCCTTATTCAGCCTCACCAAATCTCGTTCACCTTTTGCTTGCTTTTTTAAGCGAGCTGAGGACGTTACTTACGTACCGAAAACTTGTCGCTTTATCTCGCCTTCGGTGGTTTCGATGTCCTACACGTCGTTCTGGGTAGATCGGGAGCAGAGCCAGCGGGGAAACCGGACCGTTATATCGAGGGAAGAAATGTGGTTTGAGATTAGGGACAGCCGTTTCCACGAGGTCGTAGCCGAAAACGCCGAAGTCGAGACCATCGCCGCGCTTCCCGGTTTTCTGGTCACAGAAGGTACAGCCTGGCACCCCCACGAGAATTATCTCGTCTTCTCCGAGATCCCCAGCAGCACGATCTACAGATGGTCTTCTGGCGACGGCCTCTCCGTCCTGAGGACGCCGAGCAATCTCACCAACGGTAATTGCTTTGACCGGCAGGGGCGGCTCCTGAGCTGCGAGCATGCGACCGCCTGCGTCTCGCGGCTGGAGGCGACGGGGCGCCATGTCCACGTGCTCGCTTCGCATTATCGAGGCAAGGAGTTCAACAGTCCGAACGACATCGTCGTTGATAGCCGCGACCGCATCTGGTTCACGGACCCGACCTATGGCCGCACCAGTTCGCGCGTCGGCATTATCCGCGAGCGGGAGCTTTCCTTCCAAGGCGTTTTCCGGCTCGATCCGGACGGCAGGGTGACCCTTGTCGCCAACGATTTTGCCCAGCCGAACGGACTGTGCTTCATGCCGGGGGAGAGAACGCTCCTGCTCAACGACACCGACCGCAGGCACATCCGACGGTTCAGCGTGACGCCGGACGGAATGGTTACCGGCGGCGAAGTGTTCGCCACTGTCTCAGGCGAGGGCGAAGGAAAGCCGGACGGCATGAAGGTCGATGCGGA
>Ga0182749_1003014_pt1 | contig 11839 bp, 11 predicted proteins | sample eDN3rd37CKraftMG_FD_128875 | JGI IMG/M metagenome (GOLD analysis project Ga0182749, IMG submission 128875) | Enriched Miracle-Growth compost microbial communities from Emeryville, California, USA - eDNA 3rd pass 37_C Kraft MG (version 2) (version 2) ...
AGCTCAAGCAGTTCCGCCGTGTCGCTACTCGCTTCGAGAAAACAGCAAGGCACTATCTCGCCGTCGTCACTCTCGCAGCAACAATCCTATCCTATGGCTCAGATAACTGTCCACACTTCCTAGCCGGTCGAGGCGGGTGACCACCAGTTCGTCGCCGGGCCGCAGGAATTGCAGGATGGTGGCGAGTTCGGTGCGCCCGTCGCGGCTGGCACCCGACGCCTTTTCCGCGCGGATAATGGCGCAGCTTTCGCCCTTCAATCTGGTGATCTGCGTATCAAGATCCTGGTCGAGCGTGCTGACGCGGGCGTAACCGATGCGGGCCATATGTCACCTCAGGTTTTAGGCCCGAGGCTACCCTGTCACAAATAGCCGCTGTCAACCCAGAAGTTACATGGCGCTTGCGCCGTGATGTGCCGTCACGCGAGGGTATACCCACGAGTGACAACACAATTATCGAGGCAGTGTCGCCCATGATTGGAATGACTGCTTTGCGCCCCCATTCCGGCCGTCAAGTGCGGCAAGAGGGATGCCCGAGACCTGCCGCAAGACGATGGCGATTGGCAGGAGTTCATGCAAGGTTGAGGTAGCGCCAAGGGTTGCCAAAGGTGGCCGGACCTGCATGTTGGACAGCGGGAGATTGAAGATGGTACCGGTGGATGTCTTCGGTCATGGAATTGGCTGAACGCCCGTGTGGCTACGTCGTTCTGCCGGCCATGACGTGAGACGCTCGCTCGGCGGCTGACATCCTTCAGTTCGCAGGGCTGACTGCGGAAAAATGAGGAAATAATGTTACCACCGTTAAGTGCCCTGAGGTGCTTTGACGTCGCTGCCAGGAGTGAGAATTTCTCGATTGCAGCGGATAAGCTTCGGTTAACCCCGTCGGCTGTGAGCCATCAGATCAAAGCGCTTGAAACATTCCTTGGTCAGCCGCTGTTCATCCGCGTCCAGCGACGGATGCAGTTGACCGACGCGGGCAGGACATACGCGGCTCGCATCGAGACCATTTTCCAAGACGTGGAAGAGGCGACCAAGGGGTTCCTTCGCTCGTCGGCGCACGTGCGTTTGATGGTTCGCGTGCCGCCGAGCCTCGCCAACTCCTGGCTCGTGCCGCTCCTGGCCGAGTTCATCCGGCGCCATCCCAACATCGAGATCCAAGTGCTGACCGATGGCGGCAGTAGTGGCAAGCCCGTCGATTGCGAGATTCGCTACGGGCAGAGCAAGTGGCCCGGCGTCGTCGCGGAGTCCTTCTGGACGGAGAGGCTGTTCCCGTTGGTAGGGCCTGATGGCCCGAAGATCGCCACCCTGGCCGATCTGGCCGGCGCGACCCTAATCCACACGCGCTCGCGCCACCATGGCTGGGCGGATCTGTTGTCGGCCTACAGGCTGACCAAGGATGCGGAGAAGACCGGGATCGAGTTCGACCGGAGCGTGCTCGCTCTCGAGGCGGCATCATCGGGAATGGGCGTGGTACTCGAAAGCCCGCTCATCGCCCGTCGGCTCATCGAAAGCGGCGCATTGTTTATGCCGCTGCCCGATGTCAGCATCGAGGACGAAGCCTATTACTTCGTCACTGGGCAGGCCGGGCTCTCCAAGGCAGCCGCCCTGTTCAAGGAATGGCTGCTGGAACATATCCCGACCTGACGCCGATTGCTCAGATGCGCGCCGTGATCGTCTTGACGCGGTAGTAGCTGCGAACGGCCTCGAGGCCTTTCTCACGGCCGAAGCCACTCATCTTGGTGCCGCCGAACGGCGTCTCGACGCCACCGGCGAAGTACTGGTTGATGAACACCTGGCCGGCGTCCACCGCCTTGGCGAAGCGGAACGCACGCGACGTGTCGCGTGTGTAGACACCCGCCACAAGGCCGAACTCGGTGCAGTTTGACAGCTCGATCGCGTGGTCGAAATTGTCGGCAATCTGAACCGTCAGCACCGGGCCGAATATCTCTTCCTGCACGATCGACTGGCTCGGGTCCGAAGCTACCAGAACGGTCGGCCGGTAGAACCAGCCACCTTCGAGACCCTTCACCACTGCCGGCTCGCCGCCGGTCAGCACTTCCACGCCGCTGGCGCGGGCAGCCGAGACCAACGAGGCGATCCTGGAGAGCTGCTCTGCCGAGACGACGGGACCGAGGTCCGGATTGTCGATGCCACGGCCGAGCGACATCTTGCCGGAGCGCTCGACGAGCTTCTTCAGGAACGAATCCGCCACTTCCTTCTGGATAACGAGGCGCGACCCGGCTGAGCAGACCTGGCCCGAATTCATAAAGATGCCCTTGAGTACGCCCTCGAGCGCCGCATCCATGTCGGCGTCCTCGAGAACCACACAGGGCGACTTGCCGCCAAGTTCCATGGTCGTCGAGGCGACGTGGTCGGCTGCCGAACGGATCACGTTCTGGCCGGTGCGCACCGAGCCGGTGAAGGTGACATGGGCGACGCCTGGATGGGCGACCAGGGCTGCACCCGTCTCTGCGCCGGGGCCACACAGGACGTTGTAGGCGCCGTCGGGAAGGCCTGCTTCAGCGAGGTAGTCGGCCAGCAGCAGCGTCGTCAGAGGCGTCTGCTCTGCCGGTTTGACCACGGCCGTGGCGCCCGCTGCGAGCGCCGGAGCGAGACCGCGAGCAGTGGTCACCAGCGGGAAGTTCCACGGAATGATGTGGCCTGTCACCCCGATAGGTTCGTGCAGCGTCAGCGAGACGTAGTCCGGGCCGAGCGGGATCGTGTCGCCCTGCAGCTTGTCGGCGATGCCGGCATAATATTCGAAGTAGCGGGCAGACGTCTCTATGTCGCCCTTGGCCTCGCGCATCGGCTTGCCGCTGTCGAACGATTCGATCGTCGCCAGCTTCTCGGCGTCGCGACGCAGGAACTGTGCGGTGCGATTGAGAATCCGGCTGCGCTCGGCCGGCAGCGTGGCGCCCCAGTTGCCCTTGAGAGCAGCGTCTGCTGCGGCAACTGCCTGGTCGACCATGCCCGCGTCGGCAACCGGTACTTCCTTCAACACCTCACCGTTGGCGGGATCGAACGTCGGCCAGGTTCGCTCGTGCGAAGGCTTTACGCGCTTACCGTTGATGACTGGATCAAGCGGAATGTCACGGAGTTGGGAAACGTGGGACATTGTCATCTCTCCTATTTGAATGCGTTTGCTTCGTCCGGAACGCGAGCCGGCCCAATGGACTGGTTCTTGATGATGTCGTTAAGCCGCAGCGGCCGCACCGGCGGTCGCATGCGCGGCAACGGCAGGGCTACATCTTCGTGGTCGAGTCCGAGCAGCTGAGACGCACTGCTGAGGCAGTTGCGGCCTTGGCACCGACCCATGCCTAGGCGTGTCGACGACTTCACGCGACGCAGATGCTTGTCATCGACGATGACTGCCGCCTTCAGGTCCGCCAGCCGCAGCTCTTCGCACCGGCAGACGATGGTGTCGTCGGTTGCCGCTGACAGCTTAGACTTGGGCAGGTATGCGCCCGACAGGATGTGCCGGAAGCGATTGAGCTTCGCATAGCTCCGCCTGGCCTTGGCATCCGATTCGCCACCATCGATGATCGTACCCGCGGCGAGGTTGCCCTCTGCGACCGCGACCTCGACACCGCCAATGCCCGCGCCGTCACCGATGGCGTAGACATTGGCAAGACTGGTTTCGAACTTCTCCGAGCGCTCCGGCACCCACCCGCCTATCAGCGGGTCGCGCACCATGCGGCAACCGATCATCCGCACGAATTCGGTTCCCGGAAGCAACCCGTAGCCGCTCACCAGAGTCTCGGTCTTCAACCTCATCGAGCTCTTCGCGAGCGGCTTGCCATCCGGCCCCACCGAGGCGATCTCGACGGCTTCCAGAAATTCGTTGCCGATTGCGCGGGAGACCATCTTCCCGGTAAGGAAATGTGTTCCGTGCGCTATCAGGCGCGCGCGATATCCCGCGCCCTTAAAGAGGAGCGACGGGGACAGGAAAGCGCCGCGCATCATCGCCACCCCGACGCGCCAAGTCGGCTGCGCCTCGATAACATGGGTCACTTCGGCGCCCGCGGCCGCAAGCGTCGCCGCGGCCACCAGCACCAGCGGGCCGTTGCCCGCAACGACCACCTTGCCGGACGGCGTTAGGCCATGGCCTTTTGCCAAGTTGAGGCAGCCGCCAGCCGAGATGACGCCGGGTAGCGTCCAGCCGGGGAACGGGAACGGCGCATCCTGGGCGCCTGTCGCGACGACGATTGCCGCTGCCGCGATGCGCCCCGCGCCCTTCGGGCCGGCATAATCGATGGTCAGCGGGTCGTGCGCGCTCCATACGGTCGTCGACGGCAAAAAGGTGACGAGCGGATCGCGCAGCACCGGAAACAGGATCCCAACGCGCTTCGTTTCGCGCAGCAGCTTCGCATCAGGCTCGGCACGATAGCCCGGCGGCAGCTGTCGGAAGTACTGCCCGCCCGCCTGCAAGTTGTCATCGATGATGACGACCGTCAGGCCATTCTTGGCAAGACGCGTAGCGCAGGCGAGACCGGCCGGGCCCGCACCGACGATGACAACCGGCTTGATCATCTCACAGATCCTTCTCGGAGCGCACCGAGGGAGAGCGGACGACCAGACCTTCCTGGACGGGGAATATACAGCCGCGCACGGTGCCCATGCCTTCGACCTCGACGGTGCATTCCCAGCACGCGCCCATTCCGCAGTAATAGCCGCGCGGCTCGGGACGGCGGGCGGTCGTGCGGGTGCCCCGGATGCCCGCGCGCATCAGCGCGGCAGCGACGCCCTCGCCGACATAGCCGTCGACGATCTGGCCATTGAAGGTGAAGCTGACCGCCGTTCCCGGTTCGATTCCTGGAATGAGCCGAGCATTACGCATTGTCGAACCGTGCCAAATGGAATGCCTCGAGCGGCATCGAGGGTTTGCCCGTGGTCATCAGTTCGCACAGTAGCTGGCCGAACAGCGGACCGAGGGTGAAGCCACCGCGTGCGCAGGCGGCCATGAAGATGTTGTCGAAGCCGGGTAGCTGACCGAGATAGGGCAGCGAATCCGGGCTGACGCCCTCGTAGCCGGCCCAGCTGCGCAGGATGTGCAACAGGCCAAGGCCGGGGATGATCTCGTTAGCGAGGATGAAGTTGTGGGTCAGTTGGTCGGGATCGACGTCCTTGCGCTGATCGTCGATCGAGCCGTTGCCCTGCCAGCCTCCGCCGATAAGGCAGCTTCCGTTGGAGACCTGCTTCAGCGTGAGGATGCCGCGGGCATGCGTCACGATCTTGCCAATCGTGAACTGCGCTGGCTCCGTCACGGAGACCATGTTGACGTCGAGCGACATGTCCACACGGCTTCCCAGCATTGCAGCGACCTTACCCGACCATGCGCCGGCCGTGATCGCCAGCTGCCTGGCGTCGATCGCGCCGGCATCCGTGTCGAGATGGACCATCTTGCTCGATGCCTTGATCGACCGGATATGCGTATCCTCGAGGATCGTCACGCCGAGACGGCACAGCGCCTTGTGCACACCCGGGCCCGTGCGGATCGGGCTGGCGAAGGAGTCCAGTTCACAATAGGTTGCCGCAAGCACCTTGTCCGAGAGCCAGGGCGTCTCCGAACGGATCTCCTCCGGCTCCATGAAGCGGATCGGAAGTCCGGCTGCGCACTGTGCCTCGAGACTGGTGCGCAGGCGCGCGACCTCCTCGGGCGTTGTCGCGATCTTGTATCCGCCGGTCTGGTGGTAGTCGACGTCGCAGCCGATGCGCTCCGGCAGACTCTTCCACACGTCGAATGCGGCCAGCGTATAGGGCACCAGCGGCGGCAGCTTGTTCTGCGCGGCAAGCGAGCCAGCATTGACGGCAGAGGCCTCCGACCAGATGCGGCCGCACTCCACCACGGTGACGCTGCGACCCTGCTCTGCAAGGTTCAGCGCCGTAAAGAGACCCATCACACCGCCGCCGACAACGACGACATCGCTCAATTGTTTCGAGAACACGACCTTAAGCCTTTCTTGCAGCCGCTCGCCTTGTGTCAGCTATTGGCGAGCTTGAACCGGCTGAGGAATGCCTGCGTTCTGGGATTCTGCGGGTTGTCGAACACCTCCTGCGGGGTGCCGTGCTCCGCGACGACACCGTCTGACATGAAATAGACCTTGTCGGCCACTTCCTTGGCGAATGACATTTCGTGGGTGACCAGCGCCATCGTCATGCCCTTGTCGGCAAGCGCGCGAATAACGTCGAGCACTTCGCCGACCAGTTCGGGATCGAGTGCCGAGGTGACCTCGTCGAGGAGCAGGATCTCGGGCTCCATCGCCAGCGCACGGGCAATTGCTACGCGCTGCTTCTGGCCGCCCGAAAGCTCGCTCGGATAGGACCCCGCGCGCTCGGCCAGGCCGACCTGTCCGAGCAGGTGAAGTGCAAGCTCGATGGCCTCCTTCTTCGGCATCTTCTTCACGGTTACGGGTCCTTCGATGACGTTCTGGCGAACGGTCATGTGCGGGAACAGGTTGAAGTGCTGGAACACCATGCCGGTCCGGGCACGGAACGCGGAGATCGCGCGATCGCTCGGCCTGCGCCAGTCCGAGCCGTACTTGAAGACGGAATCGCCCATCTTGACGACACCGGAATTCGGTTCTTCGAGGAGATTGAGGCAGCGCAGCAGCGTGCTCTTGCCCGAGCCCGACGGCCCGATGAGGGCCACGACCGAACTCTTCTCGACCTGCAGGTTGACGCCCTTGAGGACCTCGAACGATCCGAAGGATTTGTGGAGATCGCTGATTTCAATCATGACTAACGGCCTTTCGCCATGCGGGCTTCCATCTGCCGCGCGAGGATCGTTGCCGGAAACAGGACCACGAAATAGACCACCGCGATCATCGTGTAGACTTCGAGTGGGCGGTAGGTGGCGGATGTGATGATCGAGCCCTGATAAAGCAGGTCGCCGACGGCCAGCGTTGAGATGAGCGACGTGTTCTTCAGCTGCATGATCGACTGGTTGATGATCGGCGGGATCATCATTCGAAACGCTTGCGGCAGGATGATGCGGCGGAGGCTCTGACCCCAGCGCATGCCGATGCCCCTGGCCGCGTCCCACTGGCCTTTGTCGATCGCGGAAATGCCACCGCGGAAGATTTCCGCGTAAAACGATCCAGCGTAAAGCGACAATGCGAGTGCTGCGGCCGTGTGGGCGGGAATGTTGACCCCGATCAGGACCGGGAGCGCGTAGTAGATCCAGACCAGCTGGACGAGCAGCGGTGTGCACCGGAACAGCTCGATATAGCCCACGAGAGGGGTACTGACGAGGCGACTGCCGAACTGACGGCACAGGCCGACGATCAGACCGATCACCAAGCCGGCTAGGTTCGTACCGATCGTGAAGACTACGGTGACGAGCAGCCCCTGGTAGATCAGGGACCTATACTCCCACAGAAATCCAAAGTTCCAGTCGTAGGACACGCGTCTCTCCAGGTGAAAGCTCCGCCAGGTGTTCCTGACGGAGCCTTTGGTTCGCTGCTTAGAATGTCACTTCTGCGGGGACGTCTTCCGGCTGGATGTTCACCTTGGACAGGTTGGCGACGATCCACTCGCGGATCTGGCCATTGCCGCGGTTGAAATTGCACCAGACCGAGACGAAGTCGCGGAAACGCCGGTCGGTGTCATACTGCATCGCCGCCGAAACTGCGCTCTGCACGAACGGAGTGGGCATGATGAAGTTGCCGAGCTGCGGGTTCTTCTGCTTCGACGTCAGGCCAAGGAAAATCGTGCACACGAAGCAGTCGGCGCGGCCGGCTGCGACGGCCAGGATCGCCTCGTCACGCGTCTTGAAGCCGGTGATGTTCGCCTTCGGCGTGTAGCGGCGGGCAATCAGTTCGTGGGTCGAGCCGATATCGACGGCAACCGTGACCTCAGGCTTGTTGAGGTCTTCCCACGACGTTGCCGTGAAGCCATTCTTTGCGACGACCGAGAAGGTATTGTAGAAGAGCGGGTCGGAAAAGTCGACGACGAGCGAGCGCTTCGGGGTCGGGTTCAGGCCGAACGACAGATCGATCTTGTTGGCCTGAAGGTCGAGCACCGAGTTGCCCCAGGTCGATTCGACGATCTCCAGCTCGACGTTCAGCTCGGCAGCGATGCTGCGAGCCATGTCGACGCAGAAGCCGCTCCATTCGCCGCTTACGATGTTCTTGCTGAAATAGGGCTCCTCGCCGACAATCGCCGCGACGCGCAGCTTCTTCGAGGAGAGGATGCGGTCCAAGTTGGAGCCGGCTGCCGGAGCCGTGACTTCCTGCGCGGCGGCCGGAGCGGCCAGCGCTGCGGCGGCGCCAACGGCGACGCCCGACAGAAGTGCCGATTTTGCAAAGTTTCTACGATTCATTTTTTTCCCCGTTCATGATTGTCCTCCTTGGATTAAAAAATGATCAGGCGCTCACGCCGCGGAGAAACGCGGCCAGCTCCTCACGGTCTGCTGCGTCGAACTGCAGCAGCGGCTGGCGCGGATGACCACCCGGGCGCCCGAGGATGCGCATGGCTTCCTTGAGGACGACGTACGGGTTGTACTTGCCCGAGTACATGCGGCCGTAGAGACGGTCGATCGGGTCCTGCAGGTTGCGAGCCTCGGCTAGATCGCCATTCAGCACGGCATCGTGCAGTTTGACCGCCAGCGAACCGAATACGTTCGGCGCCATCGCTACCACGCCGGCCCCACCCCGCTGCAGGATCGGCGACAGGTAGGTCTCCATGCCGGTGAAGATGGCCAGCTCCGGACCCATCTCGCGGATCACGGCGCTCAGCTGATGGATGTCCTTTGACGACTCCTTGACCGCGGCGATCGAGGCGTGGCGCGACAGTTTCTTCAGCCATTCGACGTCGAGATTGACGCCCGTGCGGGGCGGGTTGTTGTAAAGCATGATCGGCAGGCCGACTTCAGCCACCGCCGTCACATAGGCGTCGAGTTCCTTCGCGGTCGGAAGGATGTAGGGCGGCGGCAACAGCAGCGCGCCGTCGAGGCCCATGTCCTTCGACGCGGCGGCAAGCTTGACCGCGCTGCCGGTTGCGATGGCCGAGATGCCGGAGAGCAGCGGAACGCGGCCTTTGGCCTGGTCCTTGGCGACGCGGAACAGCTCGATGCGCTCTTCGTCGCTCATCGTGAACCATTCGCCTGTAGAGCCGGCAAGAACGATGCCGTTGACGCCATCCTCGATGAGCGTGTCGATCAGAGTGCGGGTTGCCGCCTCATCGAACGCACCATCTTCTTTGAATGGCGTGACCGAAACCACAAACACGCCGGACCAATCTATACGGGCCAATTCAACCTCCAGGTCGCTTAAAGAATGGGGGCAGGCTAGGGCCGACACGGCCGGGCGTCGAATGAGAAATGTGCCTTTGGATTGTGAGCCGATTTCACAATCCGGGGCCAGGGGGACATTCGCGCCGCTGCTTTCATGGCCCGGGGAGCCAATTGGATGTCGCACTAACTAGATGTTTCCTTTGTCTTTTTGATCCGCGCTTCTGCCGGGGTATGCTCGTGTTGCCGAACAAGTCCCGGAGTATGCCGATCTGGTCGGTGGGCTTCAATGCTCCCCGCGCGGCCTGGCGGGGTCTTGACCGGGCGGCCAAAGAATGAAGGATGCGGTCCGTCGAGCCGGTCGCTGCGGCGATCGTTTTCGCCACCTCCTATCCATCACCGGGTGCCAAAACAAGCAGCGCAGACCCTCCGCGTCGTTTCGTGCCGGCCCGCGACCTAGACCCTCAGGGCATCAAACAAGAAGATACGAAAATGCAGCAAATCGCCTATGTGAACGGCTCCTTCGTCCCCAACGTGCAGGCCACGATCTCGGTAACCGATCGCGGCTTTCTTTTCGGCGACGGCATCTACGAAGTCTCCTCCGTCATTGACGGAAGACTGGTCGACAACGAACTTCATCTGGAGAGGCTTCAGCGCTCCCTTGGGGAGATCAGGATCGCGATGCCTGCCCCCATTGAGCGGATCCGCGAGATTCAGCTCGAACTGATCCGGGCCAACGCCCTGCGCGAGGGTATGGTCTACATCCAGGTCACACGCGGTTCTGCCAACCGCGACTTCGTGTTCCCTTCTGCCAACGTCACGCCTACCCTGGTGATGTTCACGCAGGAGAAAAATCTCGTCGACACGCTTTCGGGTACCACGGGCCTCAAGGTCATGAGCTTCCCCGACCTTCGCTGGGCAAGGCGCGACATTAAGAGCGTCAACCTCCTGGCGCAGGTCTTGGCCAAGCAGGCCGCGGCCGAAGCCGGCTGCAACGAGGCCTGGATGCTGGATGGCGAGATGGTGACCGAAGGCGGGTCGTCGACTGCCTATATCCTGACTGCGAACGACACTATCGTCACACGTCCGCGCTCGACCAAGACGCTTGCAGGCTGCACCTGTGCAGCATTGCAGAAGCTGATTGCGGAACAGGGCCTGAAGCTCGAGGAACGCCCCTTCAGCCTCTCCGAGGCAAAGGCCGCAAAGGAAGCCTTCGCCACCAGCGCCACCACCCTCGTCGCAGCCGTGGTCGAGATCGACGGCGAACCAATCGGCGATGGCAAACCCGGCCCGATCGCCACAGAACTCCGCCGCCTCTATGTAGAACAGGCTCGTATATCTTGATCCACCCTGATGCGTAGCCGGGGCACAGGAAACTCGCAACTGCAGGTCGGATATATGATTGCACCAGCGCTCAATTGTCCCCGGCCAACGGAGAGCCGACCAGATATGGCCAACACGGACGAAAGGTTGGTGCTCGTCAGCTTGCGCTTCGATCGTGCCTGAAACCGGACAGGCAGAAGACGGCCCCGAATGGGAGAAATCGATTTCCACTTCGATCGCGCCGGGATCAGTTCCACGACGTTGTCTATGGGGTGGTTTCCTGCTTGACCGCTTTGGACGACCATGCTGGAAAATGGTCGTTCAGGTGCAGCCGCACTTTGGTGGCAACGCGCCCGCATATCGCACTCTAAGAACTACAGGGCCGCATTCTAGAGCCGACGTGGACACCAGCAGGCCTACCGACACGACTGAACCGCCGGAGGCCTTCTGGTTTAAATTATGCGGCGATGTCTGGTTTTTCCAGCATCGCGTAGTAGCGTTCCTCGGCTTCGGCCGGGGGGGATGTTGCCGATGGGCTCCAGCAGCCGGCGATTGTTGAACCAGTCGACCCAGGTCAGCGTGGCGAACTCGACGGTCTCGAAGCTTCTCCATGGTCCGCGCCGATGGATGACCTCGGCCTTGTAGAGGCCGTTGATCGTCTCGGCCAGCGCGTTGTCGTAGCTGTCGTCGACACTGCCCACAGACGGTTCGATGCCGGCTTCGGCGAGGCGCTCGGTGTAGCGGATGCTGACATATTGCGATCCGCGGTCGGAATGATGAACCAGACCGCCGCGATGAACGGGCCGGCGTTCGTGCAGGGCCTGTTCGAGAGCGTCGAGCACAAAGCTCGCGTGGGCGGTCCTGCTCACCCGCCAGCCGACGATACGGCGCGCATAGGCGTCGATGACGAAGGCCACGTAGACGAAGCCCGACCAGGTGCTGATGTAGGTGAAATCCGAGAGCCAGAGCTTGTTCGGAGCCGGCGCGTGGAAGACCCGATTCACATGGTCAAGCGGGCACGGCGCGGCCTTGTCCTGCACCGTCGTGCGGATCGGCTTGCCACGAACAACACCGTGAAGGCCGAGATCGGCCATCAGCCGCTCGACCGTGCAGCGCGCGACATTGAAGCCCTCCCGCACCATCTGCCGCCAGACCTTCCTCGCGCCATAGACCTCGAAGTTCTCGGCGAAGACGCGTTCGATCGCCGGTTTGAGCTCCAGGTCCCGCTTCGCCCGCGCCGACAGCTTCGCGGGATCAGTGCGCGCTTGGCGACATGATCGTGGTAGGTCG
>Ga0182749_1003016_pt1 | contig 11836 bp, 8 predicted proteins | sample eDN3rd37CKraftMG_FD_128875 | JGI IMG/M metagenome (GOLD analysis project Ga0182749, IMG submission 128875) | Enriched Miracle-Growth compost microbial communities from Emeryville, California, USA - eDNA 3rd pass 37_C Kraft MG (version 2) (version 2) ...
GACCCGGCTGACATAGTCCTCCGGCGGCTCGCCCGGCGCGCGCTGCTCCGGCACGTCGACGTCGAGGATCGAGAATTCGACACCGAGCTGACGCAGAAGCTCGCGGCGGCGGGGGGATTGGGAAGCCAAATAAATCATTTGACGGGTATGGTGAACGGATCTTCGCAGCGCGCAACCTGATGATTCTAGGCGCAACGCACACGGGGTTCGTGGCTGCATCGCTCGCTTCATGTGAAGCAGGCAATCCGAACCTACGTCGCCTTTCATCGATGATCTCGTGTTCAATCCGCGCGCTTCGTGTGAAGCGGGCGACTTCGCGGCGGCGCTTATTCGCGCGTTCAAGAATGTTTCAATCCGCGCCCGCTTCGTGTGAAGCGGGCGACCGCCATTGTCGGCGTGCGATGCACCGACGGCGCCGTTTCAATCCGCGCCCGCTTCGTGTGAAGCGGGCGACCAGCCTTATCCGCTACTTCGAGGATAACAAGCGGGTTTCAATCCGCGCCCGCTTCGTGTGAAGCGGGCGACGCGATGCCATGCCTCGCACGTCTCGGCCCATACAGGGTTTCAATCCGCGCCCGCTTCGTGTGAAGCGGGCGACTCGCGAACCCTATCTATTGCGGCCGGCAAGTCTAGTTTCAATCCGCGCCCGCTTCGTGTGAAGCGGGCGACGCGATGCCATGCCTCGCACGTCTCGGCCCATACAGGGTTTCAATCCGCGCCCGCTTCGTGTGAAGCGGGCGACGTGCCCCAGGTGTTCGCCAAGACGTAGCTGAATGTTTCAATCCGCGCCCGCTTCGTGTGAAGCGGGCGACTGTCCGTGATGCCGCGATGTTTCAACCCGTGCAGCGTTTCAATCCGCGCCCGCTTCGTGTGAAGCGGGCGACCGGCGTCGCGATCGAGCGCCGCACGGTCCAATCCGTTTCAATCCGCGCCCGCTTCGTGTGAAGCGGGCGACGACACGCGTCGTCGCGGCGGAGCGCGTGCACACGTTTCAATCCGCGCCCGCTTCGTGTGAAGCGGGCGACGCTACCGACTGCGGCCCACACGTCAGGGGCGCGGTTTCAATCCGCGCCCGCTTCGTGTGAAGCGGGCGACCGCCCAGTCCGAGGCGTACGTCGAGCAGCTGCAGTTTCAATCCGCGCCCGCTTCGTGTGAAGCGGGCGACAGCAAGCCGGAGCCGTCGTGCGCGCTGCGCGGGACGTTTCAATCCGCGCCCGCTTCGTGTGAAGCGGGCGACCCCTCTATTACCCGACGATTCGACTCATGCAGGTCTGTTTCAATCCGCGCCCGCTTCGTGTGAAGCGGGCGACTGGTGCTGCTCCATGTGCTCGCTGTTGTGAAGGGGTTTCAATCCGCGCCCGCTTCGTGTGAAGCGGGCGACCCGTCCTTGGCCGAGAGCGCGAGTCCCTGCGCGGGTTTCAATCCGCGCCCGCTTCGTGTGAAGCGGGCGACCGATCACGCCGTCGCGTCCCTTGCTGGGAGAATGTTTCAATCCGCGCCCGCTTCGTGTGAAGCGGGCGACGCGGGAGGGATAGGGATGTCCTGCAAGACTGGAAGTTTCAATCCGCGCCCGCTTCGTGTGAAGCGGGCGACGTCGCCGAGCCTTTTTCGCTACCACGAATTCGGGTTTCAATCCGCGCCCGCTTCGTGTGAAGCGGGCGACGAGGCAGCTACGCAGCCAGCTTCAGGCCATCCGGGTTTCAATCCGCGCCCGCTTCGTGTGAAGCGGGCGACCGAGCTGGTTGCTGGCCCGACCTACGGCGTCACGTTTCAATCCGCGCCCGCTTCGTGTGAAGCGGGCGACGCGTCGAGTCGCACACGATCCTCGGACCGATGTTGTTTCAATCCGCGCCCGCTTCGTGTGAAGCGGGCGACGTGGGGGCTGTTGGCGGGCAGGTTGTTTCTATCGTGTTTCAATCCGCGCCCGCTTCGTGTGAAGCGGGCGACGTTTCGTCAGCGCGGCCTTCGCGAAGGCACACCCGTTTCAATCCGCGCCCGCTTCGTGTGAAGCGGGCGACGGCAGTTGACTCCCGCGCCCGCATTAACAATGTTCGTTTCAATCCGCGCCCGCTTCGTGTGAAGCGGGCGACCTTCGACCTTCGCCTGCAGCGCCGCGCGGTCACGGTTTCAATCCGCGCCCGCTTCGTGTGAAGCGGGCGACCAGTTCGGCTTGCACCTTGTCGCCGTAGCGGCGTGTTTCAATCCGCGCCCGCTTCGTGTGAAGCGGGCGACCTGCAACCACCAACCCGGTGACAGATGCCTTCGCGTTTCAATCCGCGCCCGCTTCGTGTGAAGCGGGCGACAGTTCGGCTTGCACCTTGTCGCCGTAGCGGCGTGTTTCAATCCGCGCCCGCTTCGTGTGAAGCGGGCGACGCTTGGAATGACGCCGGCAAAGTCGGCCGCGGTGTTTCAATCCGCGCCCGCTTCGTGTGAAGCGGGCGACGTGCAGCAGGATGGACTTGACATCCTCCCCGCCCTGTTTCAATCCGCGCCCGCTTCGTGTGAAGCGGGCGACTCGAGGTGGCGAAGGCCAAGGAGGCAGGACCGTGTTTCAATCCGCGCCCGCTTCGTGTGAAGCGGGCGACGCTTTGGCGAGGCTCGTCCCTTCCTCGCCCCACGGGTTTCAATCCGCGCCCGCTTCGTGTGAAGCGGGCGACCGCTTGCCGGAACATTGTTAGCGACAAACGGCGGTTTCAATCCGCGCCCGCTTCGTGTGAAGCGGGCGACGAAGCACATGGAGTTCTTCGAGCTCGGTGCGACGTTTCAATCCGCGCCCGCTTCGTGTGAAGCGGGCGACCCCTCCCCAACACTGATCTCCGTTATGGCACCAGATGTTTCAATCCGCGCCCGCTTCGTGTGAAGCGGGCGACTCGCGGCGTCGTCGAGACGGATGCCCGCCTTGTGGTTTCAATCCGCGCCCGCTTCGTGTGAAGCGGGCGACCAGCCTTTCGCGTGCTCACTCAGGACCGGATCGGGTTTCAATCCGCGCCCGCTTCGTGTGAAGCGGGCGACGCGGTAAGGGATGGCGCGCCGTCGTGACGCACGAGTTTCAATCCGCGCCCGCTTCGTGTGAAGCGGGCGACACCGACTCGTCCAGTCCGTGCCAGTTCTGTGAGGTTTCAATCCGCGCCCGCTTCGTGTGAAGCGGGCGACGAGAATGCCATCGCTGCCAGTCGCCGCAATAGCGTTTCAATCCGCGCCCGCTTCGTGTGAAGCGGGCGACGCCGAGAGGATCGTCGGCGCTCATCGTGGTGTCGTCGTTTCAATCCGCGCCCGCTTCGTGTGAAGCGGGCGACACGGCACGACGCGCCGTATCGGCGGGACGGCGTGTTTCAATCCGCGCCCGCTTCGTGTGAAGCGGGCGACGACGAGCCGCCAGGATCCTGAAGGACGAAATCTGTTTCAATCCGCGCCCGCTTCGTGTGAAGCGGGCGACCCGCGGTCACGCTCACCACATCCGCGACACTCACGTTTCAATCCGCGCCCGCTTCGTGTGAAGCGGGCGACTCGAGGACGACGGCAGCGGCAATATCGTCGCCACGTTTCAATCCGCGCCCGCTTCGTGTGAAGCGGGCGACACGCTGACGGCTGGGGCAGCGGCTGGCAGGCGCAGTTTCAATCCGCGCCCGCTTCGTGTGAAGCGGGCGACTCCACCACGGTAACCGCAGGCGCGGCAGGAAAAAACCACAGGCTTGCGCGAACCGCGATGGCAGACGATATCTTGCAGAACATATTGGCTATTCGCAAATAAAAAAAACGGTGCGCTTCAAGGGTTTGCAAACAGCGCGAACCCTCCTACGATCACGGCAAAGCTTTGGGTTCGCGTCATACGACGAGTGGTGCGTCAAAGTCTACAGCACGGAATGTGCCGTACTCCTTTACGTGCAAGTCCACAGGCTCAGTCAGATGATAGAAGCGCAAGCAGTCTTCACGTTCATCGACAATGTCGAGCAACCGACGCTCGACCTCCTCGAATCGCACCTGATCCACGCGACATTCAAAAACCGATTTCTGCACCCGCTGACCGAAGCGCTCACAAACCCTTGCGACACGGCGCAGGCGACGTCTTCCCTCCTTCGTTTCAGTCGAGACGTCGTAACAGACAATAACGAGCACTTCAGCGCGCCACGAACGGCAAGTAGCCCTCTGTCTCGCCACGCAATGTGCGCGCGAGCAGACGTGCTTGAATCTGAGGCAGGAGTCCGATGGGCACGTTGGCATCAAGCAAAGGATGCGTCAGCGTTTCGCTCTTCTTCTCCTGCCAGGCGAGACTGACTGTGCGACGCGCGTCATCGCTCATCAATACGCCGCCCCCCTCCGTAACGCGGAAATCATCGGCCTTTAGCTGGCCACGATTTACCAGCGTGAGCGCAACGCGGTCCGCCAGGACGGCGCGGAATTCCTCGACCAGGTCCAGCGCAAGTGCGGGACGCCCTGGACGCAACACGTGCAGAAACCCGATTTGCGGATCGAGTCCAACCGTCTCCAGTGCCACCCTGCAGTCGTGCGTCAGTAGGGTATAGAGAAACGAAAGCAAAGCATTCATGCGGTCGCGCGGCGGGCGCCGGCTGCGTCCTTTCATCGCGAAGACGTCCCGGGCGTCTGGGCGGACAATGCGATCCAATGTATCGAAGTAAGTGCGCGCAGCTTCACCTTCGATTCCACGTAGTACGCCGATGTCGCCGGCTGCGCTGGATGCTCGCAGCGATGCGTCAAATTTTGCGACTGCAGAGTCAAGCGATGCACGATCTTCGTCCGATTTCGCTTCACGGGCGCCGCGCTGCAGGACGCTACGGGCGTTGCGGAGCTTCCCGGCGACAAAGTTGCGCGCCAGCGACAGCGAGCGTGTACCGTCGCGCGCGGCTTCAAACTGTGCCTGGCGCAGCAGCACGTTTCCGCTGATTGGCCCCTCGATGCGCGCACGGAACCGTCCATTGCGGTCGAGCAAGGTCAGGCCTATGCCGTTCGCAGCACAGCGGCCAATAAGCGCCGGTGAGATCAGAATATCGCCACTGCAGACAATCGAGCAAAGATGGTGCAGCGGAACACGCAACTTTGTCTCGCGCCCGACGTCGATGCGTACAGTTTCGTTGTCGAGGTGCAGGTAACTCCCTGCGGTCATGACGTAAAGCGTGTTGAGGAGTGTCCAGCTCATGACGTGGAGTGCAGGTGGGCGAGCAACTCTCGATAGCGCCGATGCTCGCTGAGCGGCCGAGACTGGCACAGCTCGATCAGTGAACATTGGCGGCAACGGGCGTCGTTGGCGGGTGGTGGCAATCGAAACGATGACAGCATCTCGCGTACGGCGCGGATCGCCTGTTCCACGGCCGTTCGCAGAACGTCATCGATCTCCACCACCCGTCGCCGCCGGGATGTGAAGTGGTAGATCGCTCCCTCACGAACCGGCTTCCCCGTCATCTCCTCCAGACAGATCGCCTGTGCTGCGAGCTGCAGATCATCGTGCCGGTGGCGCCTGCGCTGGCCATGCTTGTATTCGACCGGATACGGCGTGCCCGCCTGGTCGAACTCGACCAGATCCGCCTTGCCGACAAGGGACAGCCGCTCACTCCAGAGCGGCATCCCGCGTTCGATCCGGACGGTGCCCACCCGCTCTGCACGCGGCTCGTCGACGAGCGCGTGCACCGCGTTGCCGCGTGCAGTATGGACGTTGTCCGCAAACACCTGCTCGACATGAATCAGCGCGCACTGGCGCGGGCAATAGCTCCAGTGCTGCAGTGCCGAAATCGGAATGGCATCCTCTTCCTCCACGGGATATCCCGATCAGCATCGAGATCAGCGCTCAACCGACCTTGCGCAACAGCGTGACGCCCGGAGGCATGTTCTCGTCCACGGTGACGGTATAGTCGTCGAATGAACGCGGTGCCGTGACGCCTTCGTTGAGCTTGGGCTTGATGTGGCGGAACAACTCATGAGCCGGAGCGTTGCCGAGCCTGGATTCGTGCTCGAACACGTACAGGCCGCGTGTTGCCATCTCGCCCCGCGCTGCGGAACGGTCGTGTTCGAACATGTTTGCGAGGGCTTCCCAGAAGAGATTCAGGTCATCTTCGGAAAAGCCAGTCTGCGCGGCCAGGGGCGCGGAGACGAAGCCGTGCGAAACGTACAGGCCGTATGGAATCGTGAACTTGCGACCCATCGTGCGATTGTCGCCGCTCTGCTTTTCAGCCTCTGCTTCGGTTGCGACAGCCATGCGCGTGATCGAATGCTCGAGCGCGACTATCGGGTCGATCGAACGTCCGAATGTCATCTGCACGGGACCGCGGACCTGGCCGCAATTGACCTTGATGCCCATCACGGCGCCGAATGCCCGCACGTCGTAGAAATTCTGACACATCCAGTCGCGCGCCTTGACAACATCATCTCCACTGCCCTTGCGTTTTTTCCCTTTGCCTCCCTTCTTGTCGGAATCGTCGGATTCGGAGGCATCGACCGCCTCCACATCGAGCTTCAATGCGGAGTAGGCGCGCTGGTTCTGCTGATTCAGAACTGCCTTTTCACGCACATAAATCTCGAATCGCTTCTCTCCAGGCTGTGGATCGCGCTCGGTCTGATCGCGCGTGATCGAGACATAGTTGCGGACTTTGCGCTTCAAACACACGTCAGTGACGAGGCCATGTCCGGTTTCCGCGTCGAGCCGCGGCAGATTCCCGGCATCCGGGTCCCCGTTAGGGTTGCCGTCCTTCACGTCGAACAAGAGAACGAAGTCGTAGCGTTTCTCCAAGCTCATGTCACTGGCCTCCATCATTGCGGGAAGATGTGCTGCCGGATTCTTCCTTCGAACCTTTGAAGAAGTCCTGCTGCTGATGGTAATAACCGATCGCGAACAGACCCTGCTCGCGAAGACTCAATTGCGGTGGAAAGTCGCCGATGCCATCGACGATTTCGCCGAGCAGCTTCTCGTACCAGATCGCGAGCGCCGTCTGCTCGATCTTTGACAGATGATGGTTCTTGAGCCGCAGGAGCACGGGAAACACGCTCGCGGGCGAGCTGCTCGCGGCTCCGTAGTAACGATCGCGGATCGTGGTGTTGATGTTCGGCTGAGCCTTGGCCTGAATGCGCTCCAGCGCCGCAAACAACCGGCCAAGACGATACCCCGGATCGGTATTGCTCTTGTCGAGACTCATGTCGAGCTCCCTTGCATGGAATTGTCGATGTCGAATCAGGCGGTTGATCGATGCCTTGATGATCGCCGCACGCGGATAGCCGACTTCACGTTCGACGCGGCAGCGCCGCACGGCGGCTTGAAGCAGCATGTCGGGATACACAAGACCGGCGAGAATTGCGCGCATCGTGTCGCCCGCGAGATCGGGTGGCACGTTGTCGGATTTGCCTTGCAGAGCAACGGAGCTCAAAAGTCGCCAGAGCGGGAGATACCCGCTCTCGTAGGTGGGCCTCGCGATTTCGATGTCCCTGAAATGCCGGGCGATGTTGAGCGCAAAATCCTTGACAGGCCCGATCTGCCAGAAGCGTACGGAGATGCGCGCCGCGTTGGGCGCAAGCCCGAGTACGCAGAAGCGGGCGTCGCTATCGTCTTCGAGATATACACCTGTCTGCGTTGCCCGAAGCAGTCGGCCCACTGCTTGGGCGTCGCGATCCGGATCGTTGTCGTCACCGGCACGAGTTCCGAACATGGCGGCGAAGTCATCTGCAAAGCGCGACGCATCGGCAGCCCAGAACACGGTAGAGGCATCGCCTACCTGCAGTCGCTGCGGCGATCCCTTTCGTAACAAGTGATTCAGTGCCGTCGTGTATGCAAACGCGGCGTGCTCACCGACTGGGGCGTTGTAGCTTTGCTCCTTGCCGTACGAATTGAAGGCGTCGAGATTGAACGAAACGATGTTCGCACCTGAGGTCTGAGCACCCCAAACACCTTTGATTGCCGGATGCAGCCGCTCGATGCGATCGGCTACACCACGGACCAGGCAGAAGCCCGCGCCCGGTGTTACGACCTCACTCAAAGATTTTGAGGCGGACTCCCGCAGTACATCGACGACCGCAGGCCGTGCGCATACCGGGACATCACTACGATCGCTGGCGAGGCGGAAGGTCAGGTTCGGATTTGCAGTCTCAATCTCAAGCCACGCGGGCTCGCAGGACAACCGCGGGAAGTCGACATTTCTCAGGAAAGCGAGAACGGCTGCAATGCCCGCATCATCCGCTACAGCAGCCAATTTTTCCCGTATCAGGTCGACGAACGCCCGATGCATCTCGTCCAACCGACTGCGATAGCGCGCTTCAGTCCCCTTGCTGCGGTTGTCCGCAAGCTTTTTTTGATCAGCTAGGCCGAGAACATACTCAGCATTTCCCCAGAGCAGGTTTGCCGCGACATTGACCGACTTCTTCGCACCCTGAGGCAACAGGAAGACACGCGCCTGCTTCTTCTTGCCATCACCGCCGCGAGTATCGTCGATCTGCACCAGCTTGCCCGACTCGTCGAGCACAATAACGAACGGAATCTCTTTGCTCTCGAAGCCTCGGGGGGCGATGGAAACATCCGCTCCAGAATTTTTCGACTGATGCGAGAACTTGCGTTCGTAGTAGTCATTCAGCGCCTGCAGGATCATCCACGCACCTCCTCGCTGTCCCGTGCCGGTACGTGGATGACTCCGTCGAGGAGCCGCGCCCGGAAAAACAGCGGTTTTGGATCGGCGTACGGCGGCGGGCCGAAGTCCATGTCGTAGAGCATCCAGCCGAGATCGCGCTCGCCTTGCAATTCACTGGGGGGCACAAAGGGCTCGGCTGCGGGATCGATCAGGCGGAACGAACAGGAGAACTCACGCGTGCCCAGATACGGCTGGTTGAAGCACTGTCCCTTGCGCGCGCGGCGCTCGAACATCGCCGCATATTTCGCGTCGGATTCCGGAGCATCCGCCTGCAGGCGATCCGCGACGTCATCAAGCTTGCCGACGAGATGCGGATAGTTCGGCTTCGCCGCGGTAGTTTCGACTCGCTCGAAACGCGCGTGCAGGCGATAGCGCACGTCGCGAAGGAACAAGCCCGCACGCTGCTGGCGCTCGTCTTCGACGTACAGAGCCAGATTGCCGCTTCCGGCACGCATCGCGCTTTCGACGTTCCGCGCCGAAATCACGGCGCCGACCTCATTGCGGCGCACCGAAATCCAGCGGATCGGATTGCAGACCTCGATCTTCGTTATCTGCCAGCGGATTGCCGGCTTCCACAGGATCGCGTCGAAGATCGCTCGCGCAGCAGAGGGGGTGATCACGTCGTAGCTTACGCGCTCGACCTTCATCTCCGGCCGCGTGAAACAGGCGTGGCCGCCCCATACTTCCAGACAGAACCCTTGCTTTCCCATAGGCACCTCAGATCATGTAATCAGCAGGTTTGCCATGGTCTTCGGGGAGCATCAGGCCGAAGACCTTGTCGTAACGGCTGTCCAGCGCAATCCAGAGTCCCGCGCGCTCCTCGATATCCCCCTGTTGCAGAAGTCTGTCGAACTGCCGACGCGGCACGTTGACGGTGTAGCGCTGCAATTTGCGCCGCGCCCACGCCGCCTTGCCATCTTTCGCGAGCGCAGCCAACCAGGCATGCACCGGGCTTGCAGCATTCAGACCGTCGCCGGGCGTGTAGGGCACGATTACGGTTTCGCCGTCATCGTCGATCAGCCGGAATCGTTCGGCCGCCGTACGAAACGCACCGCGATGAGGCTTCAACAGATCGAGAATCTGCTTTTCGTCCAGTTCGGCTTTGCCGTAGAGCAGGTCGAAATATCTCTGGAACGTCGCGGGCGCGAGCGGATCGGCCAGCTGGCCGGTCTTGGCTAGCTCGCGTGTCGTCTGCTCGCCCTGAAGCAGAAGACCTGGCGGCGCTCCGCGCGGAGGCACGAATACGTGAACCTGCCCCTTGCCTTCCAACTTGCCCTCGCGATTGCAACGTCCTGCGGCCTGTGCAATCGAATCCATCCCGGCCAGCGCGCGATAGACGACGGGGAAATCGAGGTCGACGCCCGCTTCGACCAGTTGTGTGCTGATCACGCGCAGCGGACGCGTCGGCGCACCGTTTTGCCTTGCCGCCAACCGTTCGCGGATGGCGGCGATTGTCACACTTCGGTGCTCCGCGCACATCAGCGCGGACAGGTGAACTGCGTCATCGTCGTCCAACAGATCGAACAGGTCGCGTGCATCCCGGCGCGTGTTGACGATTGCGAGCACGCACTCGTGCAGGCGTATCTCGTCGGCAATCTCGGCCCACGATCGTTCTGCGCTGAAATCCGCAGGCATGTGGATATCCACGCGCTCGAGTGCCTTGAACAGGGCCTCCGGCTCATTGACGATTGGACGAGCATCGTCGATGCCGTCAAGCACCCTCCTGTTCGTCACTGGCTCGCGGCGCGAAGCGAGCATCGGCTGGGTAGCCGTGCACAGCACCACGGTGACACCGTAATGCGCGACGAGCAGCTTCAGTGTGGTCAAGACCGGGGCAAGAAAACCGCGCGGCAGCATCTGCGCCTCGTCGAGCACGATGACACTGCCGACCAGGTTGTGCAGTTTGCGGCAGCGGCTCGTCCGGGACGCATGTAGGGACTCGAACAGCTGCACATTTGTCGTCACGATCAGCGGGGCGTCCCAGTTTTCGGCTGCCAAACGGCTTGCGTGATCCTCCGTTCGCTCGTCGATATCGAGATTGCTGTGGTGCTCTATGACAACGCCGTCGCCCAGCGTCGCGAAGACGTCACGGAAGACGGCCGCTGTCTGTTCGATGATGCTGGTGTACGGAATCGCGTAGACGATGCGTCGCTTGCCATGCGCAAGCGCGTGTTCGAGTGCAAACGCCAGCGACGACAAGGTCTTTCCGCCACCGGTCGGCACGGTGAGCGTGAAGAAGCCGGGCGGCAACGTCGCGGCCGCACGACAGCGGGCCAGCACTTCGGCACGGTGACGCTGGATCGGAGTCGGATCCAGCATCGCGCGGGCACACATGGCCGACAGGTGCGCATCCAGCGCGGCCTTCATGTCCCGAAGCGAAGGATACCGGCCTCTGAGCGCACCTTTCTCGCCGTCGAAATACGCCTCGGTATCGAGAAAATCAGCATCGACGAGGCTCGAGAACAACATCCGCACCCAAAGTGCGTACCCGGCCTCGCCGCCCGGCACATCGCTCCTCGGTACTTCGGCATCGAGAATATCGGCTGGGATCGCCGCGGCGATCGCTTCCTCGTATTCGCGCTTGCCGTCGGCGTGGGAAAGTCGAGCCTGCAGACTCGCTCCCGGCGATGCGCCATCCGGCTCAGGTTGCCGATCCGGAAGCCCTGCGTGGTGCCCGGCAATCACGAACGCAAGGACTCGTCCAAACTCGTCCCCCCGCTTCCGCAGCGCATGCACAGCACCGGCGAGGGAATGCGTCTTGTCGCTGCCTGTTACGCGCTGCTCGATGTGCGCATCGGGCGTCTGGCGAATGTAGCGCTGAAAACCGGGGCGATACTTCCCCAGGTCATGCCAGAGACCCGCCAGCCGGCCGCATTCGCCCGACCTGAATTGCGACGCGAACGACTCCGCAAGGCGAGCCACTGCGCGCAGGTGTTCCTCCAGGAGATGACCGGGCGAATGCGCCAACGGTCGGCTTTCCCCCATTTTCCTCCCCTCGACTGCTCTTGAGGACAACCCCCTGCCGCAAGAGCCGAAACCAGTATGCTACAAGTGAACCAAAAGCAAATCTCAAAGATTGAGACAACGGATTTGCTTACCCCCGATGGTACGGATGCCCCGCCAGCATCGTGGCCGCGCGATAGAGCTGCTCGGCGACGACGAGGCGGACGAGCATGTGCGGCAAGGTCAGCGGACCGAGCGACCAGCGTTGATGC
>Ga0182749_1003017_pt1 | contig 11834 bp, 12 predicted proteins | sample eDN3rd37CKraftMG_FD_128875 | JGI IMG/M metagenome (GOLD analysis project Ga0182749, IMG submission 128875) | Enriched Miracle-Growth compost microbial communities from Emeryville, California, USA - eDNA 3rd pass 37_C Kraft MG (version 2) (version 2) ...
GCTTGGCTGGGCGCGGGCGGTGACGACCGATATGGCAACGGATGGCGCTTTCGCCGGTTGACAACAGGGCGGGTGAATTACACCTCAACAGGAACAAGGAGAACGACATGTCCAAAGTCGAAATCTATACCAAGATGATGTGCCCCTATTGCAGCCGGGCCAAGAAGATCCTCTCCTCCAAGGGGGTGGAGTTCGAGGAATATGACATCACCATGGGCGGGCCGAAGCGCGCCGAAATGCTGGAACGCGCCAATGGTCGCAACACCGTGCCGCAGATTTTCATCGACGATCGCCATATCGGCGGCTGTGATGACCTTGTCGCGCTTGACGGCGCGGGCAAGCTGGACCCATTGCTCGCCGCCTGACGGGAAGAACGGGGCCTGACATGCGCGCAGCCATTCTGCAGACCAATACCGGCATCGATCCGCAGGCCAATGCCGCGCGGCTGATCGATGCCGTGGCCCGCGCCGGCGGTGAAGGCGCTGACATGCTCTTCACCCCGGAAATGAGCGGCGCGCTGGACATGGACCGTGCCCGGCTGATGTCCCATGCGCGCACCGAAGCGGAAGACCCGGTGATCGCCGCTGTGCGCGATGCAGCGGCGCGCGCCGGGCTTTGGGTGCATCTCGGCTCGGTGGCGCTGCGTGCGGGCGACGGCGATGAAAGGCTCGTCAACCGCAGCCTGGTGATCGACGGCAATGGCGACATCCGTGCCCGTTACGACAAGATCCATCTGTTCGACGTCGATCTTCCCTCGGGGGAGCGTTACCGCGAATCCGCCACCTATCGCCCCGGTGAAAATGCCGCGCTGGTCGATACGCCCTGGGGGCGGCTTGGCCTGTCCATCTGCTATGACATGCGCTTTCCCGCGCTTTACCAGCAGTTGACCGATAATGGCGCGACAATGATCGCGGTGCCCGCCGCGTTCACCGTGCCCACCGGCAGGGCGCATTGGCATGTGCTGCTGCGCGCACGGGCGATAGAGGCGGGCGTGTTCGTCATCGCCGCCGCGCAAAGCGGGGTGCATGAGGATGGCCGCGCCACCTTCGGTCATTCGCTCGTGATCGACCCATGGGGCGAAATACTGCTGGATATGGGTGAAGGCGCAGCGCTTGGCTTTGCCGATGTCGATGCGGCCCGCGTGGATGAAGTGCGCGGCCGCGTGCCCGCCATCCGCCATCGCCGGCCGATTGCCGCGCCCGGGCTGGCGTCATGATCGTTTTTGACCTGAAATGCCCCACCGGCCATGTGTTCGAGGCATGGTTCGGCTCCTCCACCGATTGGGAGGAGCAGCGTGCCCGCAGCCTCGTCACCTGCCCGATGTGCGGTGTATCGGATGTGGAAAAGGCGGTGATGGCGCCCGCCGTGGGGGCAAAGGGCAACCAGCGCGCACCGCACATGCCGCAGGACGGCGGCAATGCACCCGTGCCCGTCGCCGCGTCGGAAGATCCGGCACAGGCAAAGGAAATGCTCGCCCGGCTGGCCCGGCTTCAGCAGGAAATGGTGAAGGACGCCGATTATGTCGGCACCCGCTTTGCCGATGAAGCGCGCGCCATGCATCTGGGCGACAGTGAAAAGCGCCATATCTATGGCGAAACCTCGCTGAACGAGGCGCGCGCGCTGATCGATGAAGGCGTGCCGCTCACCCCCTTGCCCTTGCCCATGACACCGCGCCGTTCGGACGCCTGAAAGTGCAATCCGGGCTTGCACTCTGCCGCAAGCTTGCGCAGAAGCGTCGCCATGCCCCCGTAGCTCAGCAGGATAGAGCGACGGTTTCCTAAACCGCAGGCCAGAGGTTCGAGTCCTCTCGGGGGCACCATTCCGAAAGCGTTGGCAATCAGCTGCTTTTCCGGACAAAAAACAATGTGACTGCAATTCTGCGGGGGTGACTGAATAGTGGCCGAAGCGACTCTAAGACATCCGCACCGTTATCAATGCGGCCACTCTTGTTGGTAGTGGTAATCGGCTCCTCATATAATAAAAGTCTGGCAAAGGTCGGATCAACTTATTGGCCATGCCCCCTCCAAAAAGTTTTCAAATCTGGCCTTTCAATAAACCCTAGCTATCTAGCACTGGTCGTTTGGATCTCCCGGCTCCTTGGGTGGTGGAGCGGATCATTGTCATTCAGCTTTCGATGTAGCCTGTCCGCCAGCGCCTGAGCTGATCAATTCGCACATAGGCACGGTCCAGCGATTCGGCCCTTGCAAGTTCATCGGCATGCAGGATCGCTTCGAGGTTTGGGATTACGGCTGCGGTGCCCTGCATATTGACCGTCGCTGCGTTGTTCGCCGTTGTTCCGTAATCGATGTCCACACCGATAATGCAATTCGCGTTTAGCGTCCTCGCCTTGGTGATCAGGATTGAACGCGCCGCGCCTTCGCCCTTGTTCACCTTGTGGCTCATACCCGAATTAATGTTGACTGCCCCGGTCAGATCGGAAAAGCCTTGGCTAAACTCGTTGAAAAATCCGGTTCCCACGGTGACATTCGCTGTCACCATGTTCTTCAATTTAATGTCGACGCTGGATGGCAGCCAAGACATCGTGAACATGGGAAAATCAGTGATCCGCTCCTCGATGAAGGCCTTTTGTTCAGCAATCTTCTGATCGATCACTGCAATTGCCTGAGTAACAGGCAGGTTGCCGCATTTTTCACAAAGGTCGGGATATTCGGCTTTGTGAATGAAGTTGACCAGCGCGACCATCCTGTCAGGCTTGCGCATGTTTGGCGCCTTGAACGCTGAACCCTGCGTAATCACCGCCCCGCAATGTGCGCAACTGTCCGACATTTCATTCTCCCCTGTTTTACCCAGATCATGTGCCGGGCATCGATAACTGGGGTGGTAGCGCAGCAGCTCTTCGTCTTCCAATAGCCAACCATGTTTCGGAACATACTGGTGGGCACTGAAGCCAGATTAGCATCCGCATGAGGAGAGAGACCATGAGCGATAGAGATTTTCCGACGAACAGATCATGGGTATTTTGAAGAAGTGCCAGACGGCACTACTGTTTCAGCGTCCTGCGCGATGACATCCACAACGGCAGCCGGATTGCCGGTTACCGAATGTGCGGCGGCGGCACGGTCAGCAGCTCCTCGATCTATCTGTGCAGCCGGTCAATTAGATGCGTAGCAGCCCCAACTCAGCCGTTCGAGGATTGTGGCGCGCACCTTGTCCTCGTCCCGCCCGGTAGCCGCGCTGTGATAAGCCGCGCCGTCACATTCCACGCCGAACAGATAATCGCCAGCCCGGTCGGGATGGATGACGTCCAGGTCGATACGGAACTTCGATACGCCGACCTGCCGCACGATGGTCCAGCCGCGCTGGCGCAGGGCGGCGGTCACGGTCTCCTCGAACGGGGATCGGCCCCCGCTCCGCGGAGTGATCCCTTGTCGGCCTCTGCCAGCGTGCGCGGCCTGCACAGCGCGGCCGCCGCTTGGTCAACCAAAGATATACAGTCCCATCCCGACATCGAGATGCGGCATGAGCGGAAGACCATTAGCCTACGAAGGAACTAAAACCACACAAATGTTAATATATCACCTGTGGGTGATTGCCCGCCTCCCGATATCGACGCTAGCCTTTTTGCCGGTGGGGAATGCGCCTGCAAGAAGCGCATCGAGCCAGCAAATAATGATCATAACGGGAGGACATCTTGATCCATCGCAACCGTCGCTCACATATGGCCGAAAGGCTGGCCACGGCATCGGCCGTGGTCATCGCGCTGGCACAGCCGGCCTGGGCGCAGACCACTGCGGCAAACCCTGCCGATCCGGCAGTGTCCAGTGCGCCGGCAGCCGCTGCCGACACCGCGGACATCGGGGAAATCGTCGTCACCGCGCAGTTCCGTGCGCAGCGGCTGCAGGATACGCCGATCGCCATCACCGCCGTCAATTCGGCATTGATGGAGGCCCGCAGCCAGACCAACATCACCCAGATCGCCGATCAGGCGCCAAACGTCACGTTGAAACCCAATGGCGCGTCTTTCGGCCCATCGATCGTCGCGTCCATTCGCGGCATCGGACAGGGCGATTTCAATCCGGCGCTTGAACCGGGCGTCGGCATCTATGTCGACGATGTCTATTATGCCACCGTCACCGGCGCGGTTCTCGACCTGCTCGATCTCGATCGGGTGGAAATCCTGCGCGGCCCGCAGGGGACGCTGACCGGGCGCAACTCCGAAGGCGGTGCGATCAAGCTGTTTTCCAAAAAGCCCAATGGTTCGAACACCGGCTATGTGGAAGGCACCTATGGCAGCCGTGACCGTATCGGGCTGCGCGCCAGTGCGGATTTCACCCTGGCCGACAACCTCTATGCACGGCTTTCCGGCGTGTTCAAACAGCAGGACGGCTATGTCGACCAGCTGGATTTCGGCTGCGTCAACCCGCCGGGCAGCGCATTGAACCCTTATCCCACCGCTGAAAACCCGTCGCCGGTCATTCCGGCCACCCGCACCGGCAAGTGCCGCATCAACAAGCTGGGCGGCATAGGCTATACCGCGCTGCGCGGCATCGTGCGCTATGCGCCGACGGATACGACAGACTTCGTCATCAGCGCCGATTACAACAAGGACAGCCGCACCGTGGCCGGCGAGACGCTGAAACTCGCGTCGGACATGCCCTATGCCACCAACCCGGCGCTTGGCTATGATTATGGTCAGCGTTTCGCCTGCGGTCGCTATTGCAACTATGCGTCCTATTCCAACCTTGCCGGGCCGGACAATTTCAACGTCAACGGCAATGCCGTCGCCACATCGGCCAGCCCGCGCAGCGAATATGAAGGCTGGGGCATTTCAGGGACCGGCACGATCGAACTCAGCGACAATCTGAGCCTGGTCTCGATCACCGCCTATCGCCAGTATCACACCACTTTCGCGTCGGATGACGATCTTTCGCCGTCCTTCAACGGCCTTGGCTATAATGATCTTACTTTCCGCTTCTTCAGCCAGGAACTGCGGCTGAACGGCAAGGTGGGCGACCTCCTCGATTACACCTTGGGCGGATATTACAACAAACAGAAGTCCGTCTATTATACGATGCAGGACATTCGCTATATCAACCTGGTTCCGGGCCTTGCCTCGCCATTGCAGTTGATCGGCAATGACCCGGTCAAGGCGAACAGCAAGGCGGCCTTTGCCAATGTCGCCGCCCATGTGGCCGATGGGCTGACGCTCAGCGGCGGGTTGCGCTATACCGATGAATATAAATCCTATCATTTCGAACGGTCGCTGCCGACCGGGTCCAACAACCTGTTGTTCGACCTGTTCGAAGCCCCGGCGGATGGCCTGACCTCGATCTACGATGGCGGTCCGAGCACGCGTCTCGATTATCGTGTGTCGCTTGATTATCGCGTGACGCCCGAACTGCTGGTTTATGGGTCGGTCTCCACCGGCTTCAAGGGCGGCGGTACCTCGCCACGGCCGTTCAACGCGGCGCAGGTCATGGCGACCTTCGATCCCGAAACGCTCACCGCCTATGAACTGGGCTTCAAGAGCGACCTTTTCGACCGGATGCTGCGGCTGAACGTCTCGACCTTCTATAATGTCTACAAGAAGATCCAGGGGCCGCTGCTCGTCTGTCCGGAGATCTACGGTGGCGCGGGTTCGCCATGCGGCGTCTATGCCAATATCGGCAATGGCCATTTCAAGGGATTCGAAGCTGAATCGACGTTCAGCCCCGTGGAAGGCCTGTCCTTCGATGCATCGCTCAGCTACATCACCTTCAAATATACCAAGATCGATCCGCTGGTGGCGGCAAGCGATGCCTATCCCAATGGTGCAAGGCTCGATGATCCGTTTGCCGGCGTTCCGAAATGGAAATGGAGCTTCGGCGCCCAATATCAGGTGCCGCTTGGCGATGCCGGATCCATCACCCCGCGTATCGACGTGGCTTATCAGGGCAAGCTGTATCAGGGCCGCGATCCCAGCGTGGCGACGCAGATGGGTGCGCGCGAATATATTCCGTCCTACACCATCGCCAATGCTCGCCTGACCTATCGCAACCCGGCGAATGACTGGGAAGTATCGGTCGAATGCACCAATTTGTTCGACAAATATTATATCCTCACCCAGTTCGACCTGCGTGGTTCGGGCGCCGGGCTTTACAAGGTTCAGCCTGCCCGTCCGCGTGAATTTGCAGTGACCGTGAAGAAGACCTTCTGATCCTGATCACCCGGTGCGGCTGGCTGCAGCCGGATCGGGGACAGCGACCATGTGCCGGGGCCGGTGGCGAAAGCTGCCGGCCCCTGTTCTTTCCTTCCCCGGCGACCGGCTGCTTTCCCCCTCCCATGAAACCCGTCGCCACCCGTCCGGGTTAACCCTCCACAAGGGAGGTGCGCGATGAGCTATGCCCGCTTTGCCGCGATGATCGTGGTATCCACGCTGGTGATGTTCGGCCTGATGTATCTGAACACCTATGCGCTGGGCCATGTGCAATTCAGCCAGACCCGATTGTGGATGGCGCTGGTCATGGGGGCGGCGATGGCCGCGATCATGATCGGCTTCATGTGGGGCATGTATAAGAACCAGCGCGCCAACATCGGCATCGTCATCGGCGCGGCCATCGTCTTTGCAGGCGCGTTGTGGCTGGTGCGCAGCCAGCAGACTGTGGATGACGTCAGCTATATGAAGGCGATGATACCGCATCATTCGATTGCGATCATGACCAGCGAGCGGGCGCATATAAAGGACCCGGAAGTGCGCCGTCTGGCCGACGGCATCATCGACGCGCAGGTACGCGAAATCACCGAAATGAAGCGGATGATCGCCCGGCTGGAAGCACGGCCTGTGCCTGCCGGCGCACCCGACCTGCCATCCTATCGCGACGCGGGGACGCCGCCGCCACCGCCACAGACGGATGCAGGCACGGGCATCGATACGCACAGGCCGATCCATTGATGTTTATCGCTGGCACTGCCGCGCGGCTTTGCGATCCGGCTGCGGCACGATGATCCGTACATTGATCGTCGCTGCCCGCGACCGTGGCCGGCTGAAGGAGATATTTCACATCGCCTCGCGCTTCGGGCTGGGCGTGCTGTTTGCGCGGCTGGGGCTGGAGCGCGGCAGCGCGGCGGGAGAAGGTGATGACCCGCAAAGCCTGCCGGTGCGCACCCGCCAGGCGCTGGAGGCGCTTGGCCCCACTTTCGTCAAGCTGGGGCAGATATTGGCGACCCGCGCCGATCTGCTGCCGCCCGAATGGATCGCGGAACTCGAACAACTGCACAGCCGCGCGCCCATGCTGCCGTTCGATGCGCTTCGCCCGGCAGTGGAGGCGGCGCTGGGCCAGCCGCCGGAAACCGCCTTTGCCGGTTTCGATCCTGAACCGCTTGCCGCTGCATCGATCGCACAGGTCCATCGCGCAACGCTTCATGACGGGCGCGCCGTGGTGCTGAAGATCCGGCGGCCCGACATTCGCCCCCGGATGGAAGCCGATCTGCGCCTGATCGCCCAGCTTGCGGCAGTGGTGGAAACCGCCAGTGCGGAAGCGCGCCGCTTTGCCCCGGCGGCAATGATGCGCCAACTCGCCGCCGCCGTACTGGAGGAGCTGGATTTCACGAACGAGGGACGTAACGCCGACCGGCTGCGCGCGGACTTTGCTGATGACCCCCGTGTCGTCGTGCCCGAAATCCACTGGCAATGGACATCCGATGCGCTGCTGGTGATGGATTATGTCGATGGCGTGCCGCCGCGCGATGGCGATATGCTGCGCGCCGCCGGGATAGATCCGGCCGCCATTGCCGCGCTTGGCGCGGACATCGTGCTCGACATGGTGCTGGTCAATGGACGCTTCCACGGCGATCCGCATCCCGGCAATCTGCTGTGCCTGCGGGGCGATCGCATCGCGCTGCTCGATCTTGGCATGATCGGCCATGTCTCACCCCGGCGGCGGGAGGAGTTCATCGGCTTTGTCCAATCGCTCAACATGGGCGATCCGTCGCAGCTGGCCGATGTACTGGCCGTCTGGTCCGCCGGCAGCGGCGTGTCGCACACGCAGATCCAGGCGGCGGCCGAAAGGCTGATCGCCCGGCATGGCGGCGGCCGGCTGGTGCTGAGTACGATGGTGACTGATTTCATGGCGCTGATGCGGGAGGAGGGGATGACCATGCCATCCGACCTGCTGCTGATCTTCAAGGCGCTGGTGACGATCGATGGCGTGTTGACGGGCATAGAGCCGGATTTCGATCTTTCGCAGGCCATGCGCCGATCCTCGCTCAGAATTGCGCGGGCGCGCTTGTCGCCCGAACATTGGGCGCCGATCGTCCAGGCGCTTGGCTGGGAAGTGGCGCGGATCGGCAATGATGCACCCCGGCTGTTGCGCGCGGCCATCCGCCGTCTGGAGGATGAACCCGGTGATGCCACGGCAGGGCAACCACAGGCGGCGGCCATCGCATCCGCCGCCCGCTGGCTGTCTGCATCCATTGTCATTGGCGCGGCATTGATCGCGGCGGCGCTGTTGCTGGGCTGATCGCGCGCGAAATCGGGTAACAAGATGCTTCGCGCTGAGGAAAGCATCGCTCGCACCGCTGGTGAATGCAGGGCGGTGCGGCAATGCATGGCCGGCGGCAACCAATGGCCCATGCGTCTCAAAACACCAATTGCGAGGATTGAATGGCCAAGGATAACAAGATCACATTTTACGATCTGCAATTGTCGACCGGCGCGACGATCAGCCCCTTTGTCTGGGCGACGAAATATGCGCTGGCCCATAAGGGCTTCGACATCGATGTGGTGCCCGGCGGCTTTACCGGCATCATGGAGCGCACAGGCGGCAAGTCCGAACGGCTGCCCGCCATTGTCGACGATGGCCATTGGGTGCTCGACAGCTGGCTGATCGCCGAATATCTCGACGAAAAATATCCCGATCGGCCGACGCTGATCGGTAATCCCAGCGTCAAGATCCTGACGCAGATGATGGAAAGCTGGTTGTGGCAGCAGGCGATCAGCCCGTGGATGACCTGCTATATCAAGAGCTATCGCGACCTGTCGCTTCCGCACGACCATCAATATGTGACGGAATCGCGCGAGCGGATGTTCGGCCGCAAGATAGAGGATATCGTTGTCGGCCGCGAAGACCGGCTGCCGCAGGTGCCGCCGAAGCTGGAGATCCTGCGGCAGGCGCTGCGCGACAACCCGTGGCTGGGCGGTGAATCGCCCAATTATGCCGATTTTCGTGCCCTGGCCGTGTTCCTGTTCTGCGCATCGGTGGCGGATACCCCGCCGCTGACCGAGGATGATCCGCTGCGCGACTGGCTGGATCGCGGTTTCGATCTTTACGGCGGCCTTGGCCGCCATCCCGGAATGCACACGCTGTTCGGCCTGAAACTGCGCGAAGGCGATCCCGAGCCTTTTGTGAAGACGGCGGTGGGCGGCGGGCTTGCCACCCGCAACACCGGGCCGGCATCGACCCGTGCCGAAACCGACAGGATAACCGGCAAGACCGCCGCCTGAACCTGGCATCGGCCGTTGCAGGGCGCGTGGGGCATCGAACCGCCTCGCGCGCCCTTTCCTTTTAATGCGGTGCGTATCACTTCTTTCAATACGGTGCGTATCGCTGCGGGCGCATATTTCCCGCTTGCTCGCCCTTGTAGTTAGGTAAGTTACCTAATATATCGCTCGCAATGCAGACACTGCCGGAAACAGAAGCCATGGACGTGGCCATGCTTGCCGACCGGCTGCGGCCGGTGATGCTCAAGCTCAGTCGCCATCTTCGCCGTGAGGCGCAGCGACTGGGCATTTCGGTGCTGGATGCGCAACTGCTCGGCATTGTCCACAAGCGCCCGGCGATCGGCATTTCCGAGCTGGCTGAAATCGAGCAGATGAGCCGACCATCGATGAGCGTCCATATCAAGAGACTGGAAGCCGCGGGTTGGCTGAAGCGGATGGAAGACGCCGGCGGCGCCGACCGGCGGCGCGCGCCGCTGATGCTCACCCCCGATGGTGAGGCGACGCTGAATGCCATTCGCCGTTCACGCAACGACTGGCTGGAAGCCCGGCTTTCCGGGCTTGATGCCGATGAAAGGCGCGCGCTTTCAGCGGCTGTCGAACCCCTTGTCCGCCTGGTGGAGATGCGCCCATGATGCTGGAAAAACGCCTGCCTGTCATGGATGGCGATACTTTGCCCACCGAAGGGGAGGCGATGGCCGAAGCCATCATTGCCACTCCGGCGGAAAGCGCGGCAGTCGCCGGGGCGGAACGCATAAGTCCGCTGCTGCCGATGATCATCGGTGCCGCCATGTTCATGCAGACGCTGGACGCGACGGTGATTTCCAACGCGCTGCCCACCATGGCGCGTTCGCTGCACGAAGATCCGATCACGCTCAACCTCGCCATCACCGCTTATCTGTTGTCGGCGGCGGTGTTCCTGCCGATTTCGGCCTGGATTGCCGATCGTTTCGGGGCGCGCAATGTGTTCCGTGCCGCGATTATCGGCTTTGCGGTCAGTTCGCTGTTGTGCGGGCTTTCACAGAATCTGTCGCAGCTGGTCGCCGCACGGATGCTGCAGGGTGTCGCCGGCGCGTTGATGCTGCCGGTGGGCCGTATCGTGCTATTGCGTTCCGTTCCCAAGGCACAGCTGGTGCAGGCCATGTCCTATCTCACCATGCCAGCACTGCTTGGCCCCATTCTCGGCCCGCCGGTCGGTGGCTTTATCGTCACCTTCTGGTCGTGGCGATGGATCTTCTTCATCAACGTGCCGATGGGTCTTCTGGGGGTAGTGCTGGCGACGCTGTTCATCCCCGATGTGCGGGAAGAGGTGAAGGAACGGCTGGATGTGCGCGGCTTCATCCTCACCGGTTGCGGGCTGGCAGGGCTGGTCTATGGTTTTGACAATCTGGGCCGGGGCGCACTGCCCTTTGCCGTCGTCGCGGCGATGATCGGCGGCGGCTTCATCTGTGCGTTGCTTTATGTCGTGCACGCCCGCCGCACCCCCAACGCCATTCTCGACCTGTCGCTGCTCAGGATCCGCACCTTCACGGCGTCGACGGTCGGTGGGTTGTTTTCGCGGCTGGTGATTGGCGCCAGCCCCTTTCTGCTGGCGCTGTTGCTTCAACTCGGCTTCGGCCTGTCCGCCTTTCAGGCAGGCTTGCTGACATTCGCCGGGGCGGTGGGCGCGCTGCTGATGAAGACGACGGCGCATCCGATCATCCGCCGCTTCGGCTTCAAGAAGGTGCTGATCGGTAATACGCTGGCCGTTGCCGTTTTTTCGGCAAGCTATGCGCTGTTCCGCGCCACCACGCCGCACTGGATGTTGATCGGCGTGTTGCTGGTCGGCGGTTTCTTCCGCTCGCTCCAGTTCACTGCGCTCAACGCGCTTGGCTATGCCGAGGTGACCCAGCCGTTGATGAGCCGAGCATCCAGCCTGGCAAGCATGTTTCAGCAACTGGCGCAGAGCCTTGGCGTCGGCATGGCGGCCGTGCTCATCCATTATACACTGGCGTGGAACCACAGCAGCACGTTGGGCGCGGCGGACATCAGCCCGGCTTTCGCCATCGTCGCTGCGATTTCGTTGATCTCGCTGCTGTTCTTCATCCGCCTGCCGTCCAATGCGGGGGCAGAGGTGTCGGGCCGCCACTGATCGGCGGTGGCCCATCCTCCCTTCGACGGTTGCCGCAGGGCCGCGCCCGTGCAAGGCTCCATCGCAACAGGAGGAGAGAGAGGATGATGACGCGCAATGTGACAATGGCCCTGCTGCTGGCATTGTCGCCGGCGACCGGCATGGCTGCATCGGCCGCGCCGGCCGCCATCGCCCAGGCCGTGGCGGACAAGGCCCGCCCCGCCGACATGGTGGCCATGGACGCCGGGCGAAAGCCAGCGGAGCTGCTGCATTTCCTTGGCCTCAAAC
>Ga0182749_1003018_pt1 | contig 11826 bp, 7 predicted proteins | sample eDN3rd37CKraftMG_FD_128875 | JGI IMG/M metagenome (GOLD analysis project Ga0182749, IMG submission 128875) | Enriched Miracle-Growth compost microbial communities from Emeryville, California, USA - eDNA 3rd pass 37_C Kraft MG (version 2) (version 2) ...
ATATTCCAATAGGGGTCATCTCAGATATTTAAACGTCTCCTGATCATCATCGTATTAGTTTTGGCAATCCACGACACAGCGGTACGCGCTGATAGCTCGTCGGCGTGCAAACCGAAGTTGAACGCAAATCGGCAAAGTCACCAAAAAAGAAACTCTGGCAGATGCTGCAATTGCTGCACCAATCATTGCAGGATCAATGCCTGAACTTGAATCCTTCCGGCTGTGTCCACCAGTTACCAAAGGCGCGGCAACCGCAAAGGTACATCGCAAAATTCCCTTTGAAATTGGGCTTGCAGCCAACCGGGTAGTCGGTCGTTCTCAAGCGCCGCATCGTGAGCGGAAATCCCCCGCTTAGACGAGCACGCTTGAAATCTGCTATTGGCGGTGCAATCGTTACATGCGCTCTATTGGGGGGACACCATGACCGCGACGGCCGCTGAGACCCAAATGGGCGATGAGAAGGTCAGTTGGCTTAAAAACAAGGACATGACGACGGACTGGGTCAGCGAAAAGCTTGACCATTGGTCTGATCTCGTAGCTCGCATCAAAGTCGCAGAGCCGAAGGTTCTAGAGGTCGGCTCGTGGGAAGGCGCAAGCGTTCTCGCTTGGTTAAATCTCATTCCCGGCAGTCATGTAACTGCGCTCGATAAGTGGTGGCAGGTCCCCGACCGCGAAAGTCGGTTCGATAAGAATATCGCGCCATTTGGCGACCGTGTCCGCAAAATGAAAGGTCATTCTGCGGCGTCTCTGAGCCAGCTTCTCAGCGAAGGGAAAACCTTCGATCTAATCTACATTGACGGCGACCACCATAGAGAGGGAACGCTGGAAGATACCGCGCTCGCATGGCCAATGCTAAAGCCGGGCGGCATTCTGATCTGGGACGACTACCGATGGGAACCGAGCCGATCCGCGAGTGACCGCCCGCAAGAGGCGATCGATTGGTTTCTCGCGGCGCACAAACTCGAACTCGATGAAATTTATCGCGATTACCAGATTGCCGTACAGAAACGCATCAATACGCCGAGTTTCGAAGTTGTTCATGCGTCTGTCACCAAATCTGCAAAACCAAATCCGCCGACAAAGAGGAATGACGTATCCATCAGCCTCGCGCAGAAAACAGGCTCTACTGATGCAGAGCAGTCTTTTCATGCGCGTATGACTGAACGAGGGTATCCTCAGCCTGAATCGTCTTTTTATGAACCCTGGTTTGCAGGCAAGGAGTTCACGTCAAATTGGGTTAGCTGGAAGCTCGGTATGTGGCAGACGCTGGCCGCTCGCATCAAGAAAAAGAACCCGAAGATATTAGAGGTCGGTTCTTGGGAAGGCCGCTCGGCAATTACGTGGCTCAATCTCATACCGGGAAGTCACATTACCTGCATTGATCATTGGAACCGGATGCCGGATCACGAACGCCGGTTTACGAGCAACCTGGCGGAATACGGTGCGAGAGTTCGCAAAATCGTTGCTCCATCTCGCGATGGTCTCGAAACACTCCTGGCCGAACGCAGAACTTATGATCTCATTTATATTGACGGAGACCACACGCGAGACGCAACGCTTCGAGATAGCACCCTCGCATGGCCGATGTTGCGCCGAGGTGGTGTCTTTCTTTGGGACGATTATCTTTGGGAAACGCATCTCCCTTTAAAAGAACGTCCCGCCGAAGCAATTGACTGGTTTATCGCGGATAGGAAAAACGAAATCGAAATCGTTCATAGCGGATTCCAAGTTGCGGGCATCAAGCAGGTCCGCCCGATCCTCGTTGATGCAAGACCGATGCGGATATTTATAGACAGGATCAAGCAGAAGTTTATCCGTACTGGCCGCCCCTAGTCGTTGATCCAGCTATGCTGCCGGCAATTGCGGATGCTCCGCCACTCCGAAATTCAACGAATTGGAACTTCGGCGCTTCGCATGCGCATCTTGTAAATGCACGATGGCCTCCGCATTCCACTATGAAAACCGGCCACCTCATCCGGCATAATCATCACTCGCGAACCACGCAGTCGCTTCATGCCGCGCAGTCGCTGTCTTGGTGATTATAGTCTCGGAATATTTTGCTGGGCATCTCGATCGAGGTTGCTGCCTGCGAGGGACATCAAGCCTCCGCATCGCGCACGGCATACGACTTCTACGCAGCCATCCGTAAAACCGCTGCTTCAAAGCGTTCGAGATTGCAGCGAAGATCGCCGTCAGGCACATTGAGCAGAGCACGAGGGCTCTGCTCAACAAAAGAACGCGGGCGAGGAAGAAAGCCTCGCGTGGAAATGGCTGCTACTTTGTTAGCTGGCCGCGAATTTCGCCAGCCGGATTTTGTTTTGTATGAACATTGACGTAGACCTTCCCGGCCTTGAAATCGGCGATCTCAGCATCGGAAAGCCTAGCCATTCCGTCTATTGGACTAGCTAGTTTGCCCATCGGGACCAATATCCCGGCGTTCTCACCTGCGCCAGCGGGACCATGGAAATGCGCCATCGTCGCCGGGCCCGAGAGGCCGCTGTACTCTACCCTGTAACTTAGCATCTTGGCATCCGTGTCGACCGTCGCCTGAGCGGTTCCTGTACCCTGGCTCTTTGTCGGCGGCACTTCCGCCGCCCCGTTTAGAGTCGCATGATAGACAATCGTCTCAGCGTCGGCTGGTGCAGATATCAAGCAAGCGGCAAACGCGGTCAGAATGAGAGCAAAGCGTGCCATCGGATATCCTCCTATAAAAAGCCCATCTCAAATCCGGAAAGCCCCGAAGAGCTTCGTTTTCGGCGGGCGCAGCCAGCTAATAAAACATTTCGGTTGATTGAGTGTTCCGCTTGGCACAGAGCAAAAATCCGTCCCGTGCCGTCCTGCCGTGTTAATTGAGCGTCACAACGGAAACAGTGGAGTCAGAGCAACCAAATCCGGATTCTGCCGTCCACACTCCGCACGCGCCGGCATTGATCGCGCCATGACCACGTGTTCCATGCTCCATCGTGGTGGTGGCCTCGACGGTCGCAGCCCCAAGAAAAAATTGCCCGTGAGCCCAGCAGCCAAAGATCGTCGCAACAATTGTAAAGGTTGATGCGCCTATTCAATCGGGAACCCGTTTACTCTGGACGGGGCTCGATACTTACACGGGCCGCCAGCATCGTCCTCCGTCCGCCATCAACAGGTCATCAGCGGCTTTCGGGCCGTCGCTACCGGAAACGTAATTCGGAAAGTCGGCCTTTTCGGAGGGCCAAGCATCGAGCAAGGGTTGAACGACACGCCAGCCCTGCTCTACGGCATCGGCACGCATGAAGAGTGTCGGGTCGCCGATCATGACATCATAAAGCAGCGTTTCATATCCGACGTTCTCTTCCTTCGGAAACCAATCGTCATAACGGAAATCCATCGTCACCGCGGCAAGATCGACAACCGGACCGCTCCGCTTGACTTCCAACTGCAGCGAAATGCTTTCCTCTGGCGCAATTCGCAACACAAGCCAATTGGGCGGCAGGGCCTCCACCGGCGTCGACCGAAACGCACTATAAGGAGCCTGCTTAAAGCAAATCGCTATTTCGGTGCTGCGCTGGCACAATCGCTTGCCAGTGCGGATATAGAAAGGCACGCCCGCCCATCGCCAGTTATCGATTTCAAGTTTCATCGCAACAAACGTCTCGGTATTCGAATCCGGTTTCACCTGCTGTTCCTGGCGGTAGCCTTTGACCCTCTTTCCCAAAACCTCTCCGGCGGCGTACTGGCCGCGCACCGTACTCGCAACCGACACCGGAGCCATAGTGGCGAGAACGTCCGCCTTCTTGTTTCGAAAAGCTGGCGCATCGAAACTGGTCGGCGGTTCCATCGCGACCATAGAAACCAATGAAAACATGTGACTCGGAATCATGTCGCGCAGCGCGCCGGTAGCTTCGTAGAAAGCGCCTCGTTGCGCAACGCCGATCGTCTCAGCGGCAGTAATCTGCACGTGATCGATGCGATCCCGATTCCAGATCGGTTCAAATAATCCGTTGCCGAACCGAAACGCCAGAATGTTCTGGACGGTATCTTTGCCGAGAAAGTGATCGATACGGAAGATCTGGTCTTCATCAAGGGTGGTAAGGAGACGCGCATTCAACGCGCGCGCCGACGCCCAGTCATGTCCGAATGGTTTCTCCACAACGACGCGGCGCCAAAAGCCGCGCTCGGCATCATGGCGTTCACTGGTAAGACCCGTTTTACCGAGCCAATCGACAACAGGCCCAAAGAGCCGGTCAGAGACGGCCAAATAAAAAAGAACATTGCCGCCTGTATTCTGAGACCTCTCGGCGTCCTTGAGTGCGCCGCGGAGCTGTCCATAAATTTCCGGATGCTCCAAATCGCCCTGAATATACGTCATTCGTTCTGCGAGCCGTTGCCAAACGGAGTCATCAAGGCGATCGATCTCAAATTCCGAATTGGAATTGCCGACAAATCCCCTAAGCGTCTCGTAGAGGCCCTCGCTCCAACTCTGCGACGATCCCGGCGTTCGTGCCACGCCGATGAGCGCGAACCGGCTTGGCAGCCGTCCCGCCCGCTCCAAATTATAGAGCGCGGGGACGATCAGACGTTTGGTGAGATCCCCTGACGCGCCGAAGATGACCATGGCGCAGGGATCCGGCTGCGCCTGTTGGGGCGAAGCAAGTGAAGAATTATACTCGACGGTTTTAGATCCGGACTTTGCTCGATCGGCAGATGTCATCTTCTCCATTTCGGTCGAACGCCAAACCAGCGAAAGCCGTTCCCAACGTATATCGCATTACGATATTTAGGCCCAATTGCTCGGCTTTGAGCTGTCGCGCTTACGGGTGTGCGGGAGGTCCGAGGCGACTGCCGTCCTCGATCCGTGTCGGAAGCGCCGCAAAATAAGCCGACACGTCGGTGATATCTGCGTCGCTGAGACTTCGCGCCACGCGGGCCATAATCTCGGCATCGGGCGTTCCGGACCTTATGCCGGAGCGGAAGAGTTTCAACTGCGTGCTCAGATATCGCGCGGACTGGCCGGCAAGGTCTGGCACGGATGACGTTTGGGTTGCATCGTCTCGGACATGACAGGCCTGGCATGCTGGCGATGGGCGCGTGCTCTGACCGAGCTCGGCAATCACCGCGCCGCGCCTGATCTGTTGTTCATTCTGCGCGGCGCCCGCCCGGTTCGAATATCGATCCAGCCGCCCATAATAATCCGCCAGTTTTCCGATGTCGCCGTCGCTCAAGCGCACCGCGAAAGGTTGCATAAAGCCGCTCGGCCGCTCTCCGGTCTTAAACGCCACGAGCGACTTCTGAATATAATTCGGGCTGAGACCGGCAAGCTTCGGGAAGACCCCATTCCTTCCGTTTCCGTCTGAGCCATGACACACAAAGCATGTCTTCTCTGTAACCGATGCACCAATGCCCGTCCCCTGCTCATCGTTTTGCGGTTCGATCGGAAGAGCCAACGGATCCTTATTGACGTGCTTCAAATAGGCGACCAAGCCCCAAATCTCGTCATCGCGTTTCTGGGTCGGCCACGGGGGCATCGCCGACATCTTTACACCGTGCTTGATGATCCAATGAAGTTGATTTGGCGAGAATTCGCTGGCCAGATCACTGAACTTTGGCGGCGGAGGCAACATCCCCTGCGCATCAATATCCGCCGGGAGGCCGGGTGCCCCGTGACACGCCGCGCACCGTAGTTCCGTGTAGCGTTTCCCTTGTTCGATCAATGTCGGATCATCGAGCCGTGGCGGAGGCGTTGTAGACGCGTGTGCCTTGACGGAATTCCGCATCGTGAAGTGAAGGAACCAAGCGAAAACTTCATTGTGCTTTTTAGTTGCAGCGACGTCATAGATGCCAAGCCAAGCGATAAATCCCGCCGTGATCAGGAAAGCAGTAGCGACCACAATAAGCGTCGCAACGCCAGCAACGAGCAAGGCTACCGGTCGCCGACGGAACAAGTCCAGCGTCGAACACATGGCAATCTTCGCCGGCAAGAGATATTTGGCAAACACGCCTCGCCTCCGGATTGCTCGATTTCGCCCCGACGTACCCGGCTTTCCGAAATTCGTTGTGCTGTCGTTCAGCGGCCTCATTCAAATTGACAAGGCATCAACTCGAAAACGCGATCGTCGTGATGATGGCATTTTCGGCTTGGCGCGAGTCGAGGCGTGTGTGCTGTACGACGATCGGCACATCGGACGTGATCACGCTGGCGTAGTCCGTTGCCCGTGGCACAGGCGCAGGATCGGTAAGATCATTGAAGCGCACGTGGCGCGTCCGCTTGGGAGGCACAACGACGGTATAGGGCCCGACCGGATCCCTGTCCGAGAAATAAATCGTTATGAGGACATTGGCGGGACGCTCGCCGGCGTTCAATAGACACGCCGTTTCGTGGCTCGTCATCTCAGGTTCCGGACCGTGGCCGTACGCTGGGATATAACCCTCAGCGATGGCCCATTCCGTGCGGCCGATAAAGTCCGCCATGCTCGCCTCCTTCAAAAGTTCTCAGTCGTTTTGCAAATCGACGGGCGCTGCCATGACTTCCGCCAAATGCAAAGTTGGGCGGCCTGTCGCTTGCTCGATCTGCTCTCGACAACTGAAGCCATTCGCAAGCACAAGCGTATCGGGCGGCGCGGCCCGAATGGCCGGAAGCATGACGCGCTCGGCCGCCGTCATGGAGAGTTCGTATTTGGCACTCTCGAACCCGAAAGAGCCCGCCATTCCGCAACATCCGGATGGCATTACTTCGAAGTCCAGTCCAAGTTGCGCAAGAACACGCCGCTCGGCCGCGTCCCTCATTACGCTATGATGATGGCAATGGATTTGAACGAGCGCCTTGCGGCTGATCGTATTGAATTCGAATTTGTCCCGGTTGGCGTCGACAAATTCGCTGAAAAGGAATGTCTGTTGCGAAAGCCGGCGCGCCGTCTCGCTTTCCGGAAAGAGATTGACCAGCTCGTCGCGAAACGTCGCCGTGCAAGCGGGTTCGAGACCAATCATCGGCGTTCCGTTATCGATCTCAATCTTGAGGGACGAGAGAATCTCAGCAAGCAAAGCCTTCGCCGACTTTAGCATACCCCAGTCGAATAGCGGACGGCCGCAGCACAGCGGATGCTTCGGGATGATGACGCGAAAGCCGGCGCGTTCGAGAACGTTTGTCGCCGAAATCGCGGTCTTCGGGCGGAAGTAATTGTTGAAGGTGTCGACAAACAGGATCACCGGCTTGCCGCTGCTTTCGCGCAAAGGACGCCGCCGATGCCATTTCCAATATGGCACGCGCGCGAACATTGGGATTTGCCGCTGTTGCGCAATACCGCCGATCATTTTGGATGTCAGACCGAGGATGGGCGCGTGCGTCAAGGCATTCGCGACACTCGGCACGTGGCTTGCGACGCGCGCCCACCGGTGAATAAGCCCCATCGTATAGGCGGCGCGTGGGCGCAACCGCCCCTCATAGTAATGCGAGCGAAATTCGGCCTTATACGTCGCCATATCGACGTTGACCGGACAGTCGCCCTTGCATCCTTTGCAAGCAAGACACAGGTCGAGTGCGTCCTCGACGGCATCGTTACGCCACGTCTTCTCGATAGCGCCGCCGTGCAGCATCTCGAACAACAAACGCGCTCGCCCACGCGTGACGTAGGCCTCTTCGCCCGTCGCCATGTAGCTCGGACACATCACATTGTCATGGGGATCAACCGAGCGGCATTTGCCGACGCCGACACAACGAATGGCGGAACGAGCAAAATTACCGTCATCATCAGGGAATTTGAAATGCGTCTCAACCTGGGGCGGGACGTAATCAGGCCCGAGGCGCAGATTCGAGGCGATGGGAAATGGATCAACGACCTTGCCCGGATTCATCATGCCATCCGGGTCCCAGATCGATTTGAACTCGCGAAACGCGACAATCAATTCCGGGCCGAACATGCGCGGGAGAAGCTCGGCCTTCGATTGGCCATCTCCGTGCTCCCCCGAGATCGACCCGCCATGCGCAACGACGAGCTCGGCAGCTTCATCGAGAAAGCGCCGCATCTTGACGAGACCATTGACAGTCCTGAGACCAAAGTTGATGCGGCAATGCACGCAGCCATCGCCGAAATGTCCGTAGAGGGTGGAATCGTATCCAAATTTGGAAAAAAGCTCCTTGAGCCCTCGCAGATAACTGCCGAGACAATCGGGGGAGACAGCCGAATCTTCCCAACCTTCCCACGCGTCTGGATGATGCGGCACGAATGCCGTGCTGCCGAGGCCGGCTTCCCGCGCCTTCCAAATGCGCATTTGCTCCTCGGGGCGTGTACACACCTTGACCTCGGGCCTATCAGACCGTGACTCGAACGCACGTTGCAAATCCCTCGCCTTTGCGGCCGCCTCCTCCGTCGTTTCGCCTCCGAATTCCGCGATGAGCCATCCAGCCCCGTTCGGCAGCGCCTCGACGCTCGACATGTCGCGGTGTTTGTCTCGCATGTACTCGATGAGCGTATCGTCCATCGCCTCAAGCCCTATCGGGCCGTGCGCGCGAACGAATGCCGCCGCATCCGCCGCCTTGAAGATATTCTTGAAGCCAAGAACCGCGAGCGCTCGCGCCGGTGGGCTGTCGACGAGATCGAGCGTCGCCTCCAACACCGCGACACAAGTCCCCTCAGAACCGACGAGCGCCCTGGCGACGTTGAAACCATTTTCAGGAAGCAGCTCGTCCAGATTGTAGCCGGAGACGCGGCGCGGAATTCGCGGATAGCGATCACGGATCAACTGCGCATAACGATCCCGGAGTGCTGCGAGCCTGCGATAAATTTCGCCACGTTTGCCGCCCGCCGCGATCATCGCGCACAATTCGGCATCCGAAGTGGCGCCAACCGTCAGTTGCAGTCCCTGGTAGGTAATAATTTTGAGCGATCGTACGTTGTCCGCGGTGCGCCCGGCCATGACCGAATGCACGCCACACGAGTTGTTGCCGATCATGCCGCCAAGCGTGTTGTGATCATGGGTCGATGGATCGGGGCCGAAAGTCAGATGATGCTGTTCCGCCGCATTGCGCAGCGTATCCAACACGCATCCAGGCTCGACGCGGGCGCGCTTTCGCTCGGCATCCAGTTCAACGATGTGATTCAAATATTTCGAGAAATCGACGAGCACCGCGGCATTGCATGATTGCCCGCAGAGGCTTGTCCCTCCCCCGCGCGATAGAAACGGCACTTTGAAGCGACGGCACAGCGCCAGCGTCTCGACGACGTCTTGCGCATTTCTCGGGATAACGACGCCGATCGGAACTTGCCGGTAGTTGGAAGCGTCGGTGCAATAGAGAGCCCTGCTGGGATTATCGAAGCGGATTTCCGCCGCCGTTCGCGATTTGAGCGCCGCGCAAAGGCGCTCGGCGTTTTCTTTGGCAATGATATCGGTCCAAGGCCTGGGCTCCTGCGTCGGCTGATCGGAGGCCGGCGCCTGGTCCGTCTCCAAAGATCCACGGGATATATGAGCTTGGACCATGAGTTTACCTATCGGACGGCGTACCTCTCGACGTCCCTTGCCTTCAATTCCAGACCAATTCCATATCGGCTCTTGTCGGCCGTGATCGTTCCCGAATGGGGATAAGGCGCACCGTCAAACATTAGATGCTCGATGCGCACGTGGTCGTGAAACCACTCCTGGTGACGGAATTGGCGAAGAGATAACGCGGCATGACGATGAAGGGCCGGCGCGCAATGCAGCGAAAGCGGCATCGACCGCGCCGTACACAAAGCATCCGCCGCCAACAGACCGGTAAAGCCAAGACAACGCGTCGCATCAGCCTGAAGAACGTCGACGGCTTCGGCATCGAGCATCCGGCGAAAATAAAGCGTATCGAAGCCGTATTCGCCGGCGGCGATCTCCATCCCCGGCGGCACGCGGTCGCGAAGAAGGCGGAGGCCGTCAAGGTCGTCGCTCGAGACCGGCTCCTCGAACCATGACACGCCGACATCGTCGAAGCGGTCGGCGAGTTCGAGAGCTTGTTTTCGGCTATATGCGCCGTTGGCATCGACGAACAACCCCGCGCTCTCAATTGCCGCGCGAGCGGCTTTGACGCGACAAGCATCCTGATCGGGGCAGGTCCCGACTTTCATCTTCACCCAGCGAAAGCCCTGGCTCGCCCAACTCCCGAGCTGCTCCTTGAGCTGGTCGAGCGAATAGCTCGTGAATCCGCCGCTGCCATAAAGTGCGACGCTTTCCCGGCAGGCTCCCAGCAATGCGCAAAGCGGGCGCTCGAGCAATTTGGCTTTAAGGTCCCAAAGGGCGGTGTCGAGCGCGGAAATGGCCGTCGCTGCAAGCCCGCTTCTTCCGACATTGCGCACTTTCCGAAGCATCGCGTCGTGGATGCTGGCAATGGCGAGAGGATCGCCGCCAACCACTACCGCGGACAATGTCTCGCGAATGAATGGCGCCGCGACAGCATCGGTATAGCTGTAGCCAAGGCCTGACTTGCCTCCGGCGGCGATATGCGCCACGACGATCGTCGTCCGATCCCATTCATAAGTCCCGTCGGCCTCGGCGGCATCTGTTGGAATGGTATACGCCTGAGCGCGAACGTCATCGATGCGAACGCTATCGGTCATTACATCATACGAGCTCACGCACGGTATCTGAAGCAACGGTGAGCGCGATCTTGCCGCCGCCCGGCGTTCCCCTCGCGAGCGCTTCCGCGAAGTGCGCCGCTTGGCTGAGAGTAACCTTCGGCGGCATCGGCGGCTCGTGTGGATCGACTACCGCTTCAACAAGGACTGGACCTTGTTGCGCCAAAGCTTCGCGCAACGTGCTGCTGCAAGCAGCGGGATCATCGACTGTAAATCCAACCGCGCCACAGGCGCGTGCAACGCCCGCGAAATCGATGGGCTGCAGCTCGCATCCGTACTCCGGATTGCCGAGAAAAACGATCTGCTCCCATTTGATCTGGCCAAGTGCGTTGTTCTTGATCACGATTATCTTGACGTTGAGCTGATACTTCACACATGTCGCCAACTCTCCCATCAGCATCGTCAATCCGCCATCGCCGACGAAAGCGATCACTTGCCGCTCTGGATATGCTACCGCCGCGGCCATCGCATAAGGCAGACCGCAAGCCATCGTCGCGAGATTTCCGGAACACGAAAATTTCTGTCCCTGCCGGATCATCAGATGCCGGGCGATCCATGTGGTAATCGTTCCGCTGTCCGTCGCAACGATGGCATCATCGGCCAAGAGCTTGTTGAGTTCGTGGGCCACGACTTGCGGCTTCATCGGCCTTTCAGTGCGCGTTCCACGTTCTTCAAGTGTTGCACGCCACTCGTTCATGCCGTCCTGGGCGGCCTTGAGGAAGCTTTCATCCTTGTTCTGCCGGATGTTTGGCAATAGCGCGCTCAGGATCTTGGAGGTGTCGCCGACGAGGCCGACGTCGGCGGGATAGCGAAGTCCGATGCGCTTGGGATCGAGTTCGATCTGGACGCATTTCACCGAACCGGGCTTGGGATAAAACTCGATATAGGGAAATGAGCTTCCTGCAATCAAAAGCGTGTCGCACGATTCGAGCGCGTCCTGAGCCGGTTTGGTGCCCAACAAACCGACCCCGCCAACGCAATTCGGATTTTCGTCAGGAAACGAAGCCTTTCCGAGAAGCGGTTTGGCGACGACTGCGTTCAACCGGTGCGCAATTTCGGCAAGCTCGTTGCCGGCTCCAATTGCCCCGCGACCGGCCAAGATGCAAATCTTCTTGCCGGCGTTGAGAATGTCCGCCGCTTCACGCAACAGCTTTTCCGGAGGCATGTGCCCGCCTTCGGTCATCTCCACCGAGACATGGTGCGGAACATTCCGTGCCGAGCGAATGTCTTTATTGATCTTTTCCGACTGCACATCCAC
>Ga0182749_1003019_pt1 | contig 11825 bp, 16 predicted proteins | sample eDN3rd37CKraftMG_FD_128875 | JGI IMG/M metagenome (GOLD analysis project Ga0182749, IMG submission 128875) | Enriched Miracle-Growth compost microbial communities from Emeryville, California, USA - eDNA 3rd pass 37_C Kraft MG (version 2) (version 2) ...
CTCGACTTCTCCTTCCGCGAGGGCGTCGAGGGCTACAAGCTTCTTGGAGCGTGAACCCTGCGGCCTGCCACCGGGATTGCCTGACTGGCCGGGTTTGAATCGGGTGCTTGCACTCATGTCTCTGTTCTACGCCCTGAATTGTCAGGCCCGGCGCATGTCAATGCAGGGTCTGGTCCGCCCGAGGGGCTGTCGCAGCTTCTCGGGTGATGCCGGCTGCGAACTCGACGCTCTTTTGCAGCGCAGCGACCGCCTTGCGAAGGCACTCCTGGGCGTCCGCGAACATGTTTGCCGCCGCATCAGCATTTCCGCCCGCTTCCTGCATCACGGCAGTGTTGTGCAAGGCATGAGCCCCGGCGATCATCCCGAAGACGCCATTGCACAACGTGTCGAAGGTCAGGTCCACATCGTCCGGGTGCCAGTCCTTCAACTCCTTGACGCGCTCCTGAAACTGCGCGGCGGCCTCCTCCGAGAACAGTGCGTCCACGGCGAGGTCATTGTACACCTCCATCTCCGCGACAAGGTCACGAAGCGCGACCATTCCTGCGGCTTTCTTCAACATGGTGGTGTCTCCGCTCAATCGAGATGGATTTTCGGCAAGGGCGTCGGCTGCTGCTGGTCGGCCTGAATTTCCGTGCCTATCGTTGCCGCTACGCGCGCCGCCCTGCTGTAGTGGGTGGCAAGGGCCTTCCATACGCCTTCATCAGGTCGTGACTGCGTCTTGGTGAGCAGCAGACGGGCCACGCCAGGATGCAGGAGGGCATCGGCAACCAGATCATCCACGGTTTCGAGCCCGCCGCGCCGCATGGCAGAAACCGCCTGCCCGCCCATGACGCCAGCCATGGAGGTAAGCGGGCCGATGGTGGCGCCGGCCCCCGCTCCGATCACCGAAAGCAACCGTCCGAGGTTGGACATGCTGCGGTTGCCGGCGGCAATGGCGTCCTGGGCGGTGTTCGATCCGCCCGGGATACGCACCCCGGCAATCGATCGGTTGGCGCGCTGGAGGTCTGCGGCGATGGCCTCCATGATGGCAACGTCGTCCTTGCTGAAGCCTGCCGCCCGCAGCGCCTGATTGTTCTGCCAGATGAAGGACTGGAACTGATCGGATCTGATGCCGGCTTGCCCGCTGGTGGCGACCTCGGCGTTCCCGATGAAGCGCTGCATCATGTATTCGACGGTGGCCTTCTTCAGCCCCTCGGCCGCTTCCTGGTTGCCGCGAATGGCAGCGCGAAGGCGGGCCATCTGCTGGAGGCTGTCATTGCGGTTGTAGACGCTGCCGACCGTGTTCACGATGTCAGCGGGGTCGTCCACGTTGAGCAGCGCCCCGAGCTTGCCTTTCTGCGCCTCGGCCAGGCTGGCCTTGCGAGCCGCCACCACCTCCCCGATAGCCTCGGAGGCGCGGGAGGCGTCCGCCAGCTTGGCGTCCAGTTCCGGGAAGGCGCTCAGGGCCTCTTGATGCCGCCTGCGCCACGCAGCGAGCCGGCCAGGGTTGATTGTGCCGTCCTGGTTCATGGCCGCCGCCCGCACACGATCCACGGCATATTCCTGGATGCTGCGCAGCGCCTGTTCATTTCCGACCGCAGCACGGAAGCGCCGGATTGCCTCCGGGCTAGCGGAACCGGCGTGAAAGATGCGCTCGGGCACCACGCCGGCCGGCATGTCGTAAGGGGAGGTCGTACCGGGGCGACGACGGATCGGGCCAAGGGTGCGATTGTCGAAGGTCTCGACGCGGCTTTTGGTGGCGTCCCGCGCTTCCCTCAGTCGTCCGAGGGCGCCTTCATCGAAGTTTGGCTGGAGAGCATCGCCCGGTAGTCTCGGATTGCCCGGAGGATATCCAACGTTCCTTCCCGTTTGGCTCGATGCTCCGCGTGGGCCAGGAAAGGCAAACGATCCGCCTCCTCCATACGATCCAGCGCTTCCTGCATTAGAAGCCCGGGCCTGCGCTTGTCGGTTGAGCCGGTCATCCTGCCACTGTTGAATGAGGAATGCAGTCGTCTGCTCCGGGTCCATCCGCCCCGCTGCAACCGCCTCGGCCTCCTGAGCGACCTTGCCGGCAATCGCCGTGTCGAGGTCCTTTTCAATCGCCTGATTAAGCTGCGTCATGCGACGATAGGCAGGGCTTTCGCCGTTCGCAAGTCTCTCTGCCCGCATTTCGGCCTTCACGCGGCTCTGGAGCGCCGTAAGTTCGCTGAAGGGCATCACCTCCCCATAATGCTGGAGAGCCGCGTGTACGGCCGTCTCCTCGCCGCCCATGGGCTTTGCCGAGCGGGGAAGCTCCTTCATGATCGACCGAGACGCCGCTTTCGTGCCGTCCGTGCGCAGCGCCAGCGTGCCGTCCGGGTCCACCGCACTCCACAGCGCCCGCTCCTTTTCCTTGGCCGCCGCCCTTGCCGCCTCCAGCGCCTGGCGCATGGCGGTTCCCGATGCCTCAGGAGATGCACCCGCCCCGATGGCTGCTGCGCGCCCCTGGGCGGCCTGTGTGGCGGCTTCCACTGCCGCCTGCGTCTCGCCATCGATCCGGGCCAGATGCTCGCGCACGGCCCTCGTGACGGCCTCTGGTGCTCCCTTTTCCTGGATGCCGCCAAGGGCGGTGACGCGGGCGGCGTTCTGATCGGCACGACGCTGGGCGAACAGGTCGGGCCGACGCGCCGCCGTTCCGCGTTCCAGATTGCCGATGCCGAGGTCGCCGGTGGCCTGGAAGGTCGTCGGCTCCGAACCGGGGACAAGACTGTCTACGCCCTCATCCAGTGCCTGGCGTACCGCTGCCGGATCGGTTGCCGCCTCCGCAAGCCGCTGGCCCGCCAGACGCTGCCGGCCGGCTTCCGTCACCGGGGCGATGAAATCCTTGCCGGCGTTCCATGCGGCGCGGCCGATCATCGGGGTCGCCGCGATGCCCGCACCGAATATGCCGCCGCCCAAGCCTCCAACGGTAGCGGCAAGGCCATCGTAACGGTCGGGAGTAAGTTCGGCCGCCCCGGTAGCCCCGACGCCTGCCCCAAGCCCTGCGGCAAGCTCCTTGCCGGCCGCTGCGATGCTGCCGGGCTTGCCGACGAAGTTTGAGGCCGCTTCCAACGCCTTGCCGCCAATGGCCCGCGAGGCACCGCCCAAGGCCACCTGAGGCGCCACAGTGTAGCCCACGCCCTCGCCGGCCCCCCGGGCAAGTCGCTCGCTGGTCGTCGTCGCTTCCGTGTTGTCAGGGTCGAGAACGGGGTGAATGTCACCCATAAGGGACTTGATCCACTCCTTGCCCATGAAGCTGTCGGGCGCGAGGTGGCCGACATCGGAGCTGGTTGCCGCGTTGTAGCCGGAAATGCCGAGGTTGATGGCCCCGCGCGCCAGATCGACCGGAGCGCCCAAGGTGGAGTAGATGGCATCGTTGACGCCGGCCGTGGCATTGAGGGCTATGCCGCTGCGCTTCGGCTCGGCCGTGACCTCCTCGGGCGGAATAATCTCGAAACCGGGAGGCGGCGGCGGAATAGCCTGGTCGCCGGAACCGTCGATCAACACGAAGCCGGGCGGCGGCGGGGGGATTTGCTGCTTGTTCATTGCACCGGCCTCCACTGGCTGCCGTCCCATTCGAGGGTTTCACCCGTCTGCGGATTGCGGGCGCGGGTGCCGCCGCCGGCAGCGGGTGCGCTGTACTCCGGCGGCTCCTGCACGTTGAGGATGGCGCTCAGGTCACCGCTCAGCACCTTGTCGCGCATGCCGTTGAAGTTGCCTATTTTGGACTTGGCCGACTTCACGCCCGCCGCCAGGATGCGCCGGATTGCCGGCTCGTTGAGCGTGGTATCGCCACCGGCCAGCCGCTCCGCATATTGCCGGTCGGCATCCGAAAGGCCGGTGCCCAAACCGAAGTTCTTGATCACCTTGCCCACCGCCTGCGCCATGACGGCGCGATAGGTTTCGGCGTTGTTGACGGCATCGGCGATATCGCCGTCGATGGGAACACCGACCGACTGAGCCCATTTGACCGCAGCCACCTTTGCCCCCGAACCCGCCCCGGTGATGGCGCCCTGGTCGAGAAGCTGGAGACCCTGATTGGTGATGCCGATCAGGTCTGCCGCGTCCTGGGCCTCGCCCTGCCGCTTGAACATCTCCTCGCGGATGTCCTTCGGCATCCCGGCGAACATGTCGCCCTCGGGGCTGTTGTTGATCGTGACGAGGGAGCCTTCCTTACCGCCGCTGGCCATGAACTTCTGATATTCCGGCGTTCCCGGCTGCAATCCCGCCGCTTCCGCCCGCAACTCCAGCGCGCGAAAGCCATCAGGGGGCGCATACCTTGCCTGCTGCTTCTCCAGCCGGACAATCTGGTTGTCGAGATTGTCGAGGTTGCGTTTGGCAACGCCGTAGCTCTTGTCGCTGCGCGCCGTCGAAGCCCATTCTGCGTACTGATCGCGATAGCGGTAGAGCTGGTCGAGCTTCGACTGTGTTGCGTCCGCCTGTTTCTGGCCCTGCCGACGAATCTGCGCAATCCCGAAGACATCGCGAACAGAAAAGCCTTGATCCAGAAGCTTGGCGGCTTCCGGGTCGTGCGCCTTCAGCCAGTCAACCGTCTTGTTGCCCGAGGACTGGCCCGGCGAATGCTGCTCGCTAGCCGGCGCTGGAACGGGCTCCTGCGGGATGTTCGCGACGGGCTCAAGCGCGCGGTCATCGGGCGGCGTCTGGCCGAGGTTGAAATTGTGCAGGTCCATCTGCGCCACGCCGTACTGGCCGAATTGCGTCTGCGTGGGCGGTGCAGGAGAGGCCGTGGGCGCGATTTCAGCCGAAGGGAGGCCGGCAATGGCGGGAAGGGCCAGGTTGCCGTAGTCGCCGCCGCCTGCCGGGATCGCGTCATCTGCCGCGCCGCCGAGGCTCCCCAAGCTGCCGAAACTTCCTTCACCCGCATCGGCCCCGAATTTCGGCATGCTGGCATAGAACCGATCATCGGAGGCTTTCTCATCCTGAAGCTTCTTCTGCTCAAGAGCCGCCCGCACCGCATTGGGATCGGCGGATAGAATGGCCGCCTGTTCATCATTGAACCCGGCAGCTTTGAGCACTGCCGCCAGCGAGGCCCGGCTCTGGTCGCGCTCATCCAGCTTCATTTGCTGGTCCTGGATGCCGGTATACGCCTGCGCGAAACCAGCCAGAGGATTGTTGCGCGGGCTGGACATGAGGCTCATGCCGGCGGCCTGGAGGATGTTGCCGAAGCCTCGCGAGCCGAGATAGCCGCCGAGGCCGCCGAGACCTCCGGTCGTGGGATTGGTCATAGTACGCGGTCCTTTCTCATCATCGCGAACGCGGCATCGCGGTCCACGACTGCAAATCCACGGCCGGAGGGAAGCGGCTCGACGCCTGACAGGCGGCCGGCACGGGCATCTGCCATGATAGAGCCGATGCCGCGGCATTCGCGCCGATAGAGGCGCCAGAACTGCATGAGCGTGATGGGCGGGGCGTAGACGATCATGCGGCGGCTCCCCGGGCCGCCTTCACCGCCGTTTCCCGCAGGAAGTCGGAAAGGGTCATTCCCCGCTTGCGGGCTATTCTGATCAGGCTGCGCTTTTCGTCACGGGCCACGCGCACCTGAATGAGGTCGTCCATTCGCTCGGCAAATCGCATCACGGCAATCTCCAAATCTGCGGTCAGGATACCACGGCTGGATTGGAAACGTAATGACAAAATACCAGCAAAAACAATAGGTTATGTAGTTTCCGCTGGTGTCCGGGACTGTCCGTTTCTGTCCAGTTGTTGCATTGTCATAGCGCATCCGCTATATAGCACAGATGCAATGGGCCGTCGAAACCCTCGATATCGTAGACGCTGAAATCGAGGCTTTGCCGCCGTCTCTGCAAGCCAGACTTATCCGCCTCATGGAGATGGTTGAGGCGGTTGGGCTTGAGCAACTTCGCGAACCTCACGTCAAGCACATCGAGGGCAAGATGTGGGAACTGCGCGCGAAGGCGTCCGAAGGCATAGCGCGCGGCCTCTACGTCGCTGTGACGGGCCGACGTGTCGTGATTCTCCACGTCTTCGTGAAGAAGTCGCAGAAGACGCCAAGGAACGCGCTGGAGACTGCCCGCGAGAGAATGAAACAGGTAAAGCCATGACCAAGATTGCCGACCTGAAGAAGCGCCTGATGGCCAATCCCGAGTTCCGCCAGGAATACGAGAAGGCGGACGCCGAATTTGCCATCATCGAATCGTTGGTGCGCGCCAGAACCGAGGCGAAACTTTCGCAGGCTGAGTTGGCTAAGCGCATCGGCACGACGCAATCGGCAATTGCCCGGCTGGAAGGTGGCGGGGTATCACCGTCCCTGTCCACGCTGCGCCGCTATGCGGAGGCGACCGGCACTAGGCTCCAGGTCAATCTGGTGACGCGATAAGCGCCCCGCCGTGGGGCGGAAGGAGGGGTGTTGTGCGAAGACTTAACGTGTCACCAGTTTTCAATTTGGGCGGGATGGTCCACGCCATCAGGTTTCTGAAAGGGGCCAAGATCGGTAGCGGCGGCACGACATGGCAGGATGCGGACCGCATCCTTGGCCTTGCAAGGTACGTTCTCGCCGATCATTTGAAGCGTGATGATCTGAAGTTGCGCGCTTCCAAAAAACCTATCGAAGAACTTTTGAGGTACGTCGAGGCCGCCTACACCTACGGCAACGAGAATATGAAACTTCGCGGAGACCTGGACCTTGTAAATGCGACGAATCTTTCGGTCGCATCTGACAATCTGCTCCCGATCATATCGTCTGAATTTGAAAGCCTGCCGGTCTATTACGTGGACAGCAAGGGCGGGTACGATATTGAAAAGCTCATCGAGCGGGGCGAGGAGGTGTTTTCCCCCGACTTGGCCAGCAAGGTTCCGGCCGCAATTCCCGACATACGTGCAGGCACGAGGTGCATTGCATTCGATCTTCCAACCGCGGCCGCCTATCATTTCCACCGTGCGAACGAGGCGGTTTTCCGAGAATACTGGACGGCTGTTTCCCCAGCCTCCCCATACCCGGCAAAGTCCTCGATGGGCGGCATTCTTCACAAGATGGAGCAGGACGGCATTGGCGACCCTATGGTGGTTTCGTCGCTCAAAGACCTGACTAAGCTGCATAGAAACCCGCTTATCCATCCAGATCAAACAATCGAAACTGTCCATGAAGCGATTGCGCTCATGCACGCGGTGAATGCTGCCCTCACTCAAATGTTGAAGCAAATCCATCCTCAGTCCTCACAACCCACAAGCCGCTAAGGCGCCGCCAGAGGCCGGCATTCTTCGGCAACTTCCATCAGCGCCGACAGAACCGCATTCGCCGCCATGGCCTCTAGGCGAGCGGCGTGGGCGGGCTTCCAATACCCGTCCGCCATGCCCGACTTGTCCTTGGCGGCTGCGGCCAGATCGGCGTTGAGACGCGCGCGGAGGGTTTCGTGCTGGTCGTTGCGGTCGGCGGCAACAAGGGCCGCCGCTGCCCGCAAGTCTGCAACTGTGACGGTGAAGGTGCTCATGATTGGGCTCCTGTCAGAACGGCCCTGCCGTGATTGTTGAGGGTGATGCGACCGGCGGCGCGCAACGCCGTCTCGGCCTGTCCTGCCCGGGTGCCGCCCCAGCCGAGAATCCGCATCGCCATGCCGTAAGTCATGGGGCCATGGACCCGCAGCGCTTCGACATAGGTTTCGGGATCGCCCGGCCGGACAGCCGGATCGAACTTCATGTCGCGGCGTAGATCGCCTTTCGCCGCGATGGCAGTGCGCTTGGAAATGTCGAACGCGTTCGACAATTTCACCCCGGCCGCCTGCCGCTCCGCTTCCTCGCGCGACAGGCCAGCATCGCATTCCAGGATGGCGGCTCGCTCCTCGAGCTCGGCCTGAAGGTCTTCGGGGTCGGAAGCAGCGGGGTCGGTTCCCGCCTGGCTATTCTCGCCCGCCAGGAAATCGATTATGGCCGCCTTTTCCGCCGCCAGCGCGGCGATGACATCTGCCGTCACCAGCCCGTCACCATTGCGCCAGCGGATGCGAACCCCATCGGTCGAGAACTCGACGCCCTCGGCCGAGAGGGATTTTACAAGGTCGAGCGCGATCAAATCTCGCCCTCCCATTCCCGATCTGCATCTGTCGTATGACGCTTGCAAGTGTCACGGCTGGAGTAAGCGTCATGGGAATTATGATGCAATTCCAATTGGTTACTATCCGGCATGACGCTTGTGGAGCTTGTGACGCTATTTTTGACCCCCTCTGAGAGATACCGCTTGAAGGCGTCGGCGAAGTCCATGCGTCGATAATACCGACGATGAGTATCGCGCTTCGGTTCGACGCCGAACGCCTTCAACAGCTTCGCGATACCGCGTGTGGAGATAGGCCGGCCGCCTCGCCATTCGTTCCAGGGGCTTTCCTCAAGCTCGCAAAGCGCGGTGCAAAGGTCGGTTGAGCCGATGCCCGCAATACCCTTCGCCTCGAACACCTCGGCAACATCACGGAGCAGAAGGACGCCGGCCGATTGCGGTTCGTCATCTGCCTGCGCGGCGGCGCCGACAAGCGCGTCCCGGATTGCCTTCGGCCAAGATCCGCCAGACGCATCGGCAATGGCGCAGATGGCGCGCGCGTTGTCCTGTGCCCGGTCGTTCAACTCGTGCGGGATCATCGGGTCCATGTCGCGCAGCCGAAGGGCGTTGTCTTCTGCCCAGCGGGCGGCCTTGCGGCGCAGGTGCAGGAACTCGTGAAGACGGTCGGCGCGGAACCGCTCCACCGTCTCACCCTCCTGCTTGCGGCGCAGGTGGACGACAAGAGCGCGGTCCTCCAGCGTATCGGGCAGCTTGCCGATCATCGCCACGCATTTCGGCGCCCACACGCGGAACCGATGCGGTTCGAAGTCGTCGCCCACCGTACGCCAGACATAAGCGCTCAGTCGGTTGTGGCCGCCGTTCAGCACCCCGCGCAGTTCGTCGTTCGCCTCCAGGAACGTATCGGCCTCGTCAATGAGGACGGTGGGGCAGAACTTCTCGATGACGCGGAACAGGACCGACGTGCTGATGTTGACCGCGTGCATGGTCTTCGGGGCCAGGGCGCCGATGACGGACAGGGCGGTTGTCTTTCCGCACCGCTTCTCCGGCGAGACGAAGGCAAGCACCGGGGAGATGTCGGAGGCGTCGTGCGCCCATGCGTGCAGCACCCACGCCGCCATCAGCGGCGCGGAGTGCTCGGGCAGGACGCAGAAGCGTTCCACGGTCTGCTGCAACTCGTGAAGGAGGTCGGCGCCGTCAACCGGGTCCGGCCACGCGTCTACCACCTCGAAGGGGTCGGACGGCTCATTCTCGGTCTCGGCATCCGCAGGCCGTGCAGCCTGAACGAACTGGTCGAGCTTCGAGACGCGGAAGCCGAGAGAGTCGGCCGCTTTTTCACGCGCCAGTTCGTATTCGAGGGCAGTGAGCTTCGCCAATTCGGCAATCTTCGCCTCGGCGGTTGTTTGGCCGAAGGGAACTTCGTCGGGGTGCAAGGTGTCGTCGTTTACTGCGGCGTGTGCATTCATGCTGCCGCTCCTTTGAGTTCGAGAATGTCGTTCCAGTCGCGCCCGTCCGGGGCGGGGAGCAGGTTCACGGTCCAGCCGGCCGCCGTGGCGCGCTGCGCAAGGGCCTTGCCGGCGGTGCGGCCGGCGTCGTCGCCGTCCGTGGCCACGGTCAGCCGACCCGGCCTATCGGGAAGCACAAGGCGCTTCATGCCGCTGGTGGACAGGGCGGCCCAGATGGTCGCGGGCTGCCGCAGGAGACCGCTCGCGAGGCTCAGGCCGGTTTCGATCCCCTCGCACACCACGAGCGTGCCGCTCGATGAGGAGAGATGGACAGCGCCACCCGCCACCGCGCCCAGCATCGCCTTGGCCGGATCGACATCGGCCTTGCCCTTGCCGTCCTGGCGCAGGTAGGTGCGGTGGACGGCGAGCCGGGCGGCCCTCTCCACCAGCGCCACCATTGCCGGCAGGCGCGTTCTGGTCATATGCCAGCACTCAGGATGAAAGCGCAGCGTCTCGGGCAGATCGGCCGTGATGCCCCGGTGCCGCAGGTAGGTTTCGGCGACGGTGCCCTGAATGGGCACAGCCTCGCGCCAGCAGGCAAGCGCATGCTCCTCCTGCTTGATGGCGTGTTCTTCCTCGGCCTGGCGGATACGTTCCCAGTCTTCCCGGCTGGGCGGGGTGTAGTGGCTGGTGCCTTCGACCAGCCCGAGCCCTTTCATCGCGTCGAGAATGTCGGTGAAGCTGCAACCGGCGTGGCAGCGGGCAAGCAGCCGGTCGCCTTCGCCATCGGACAGGCTCAGGCTCGGGTTCTTGTCACCGTGGGCGGGGCAGCGGGCGATGCCGTAGCGACCGAACCAACGGCCGCGCAGGGCAAGGGTGAGGCGCTTGGCTTCGCTCATGCCTCACATCCCGTCCGGTCACGGACCTTGCCACCGAAGTCGATGGCGAGGAGGTTGGCCTGCCGAACGGCTTCGGCATGGCTGTCCCCCTCCCACATGCCGATGCGGCCGCCGTCCGGTTCGATCACGTCCACGAAGTAAAGGCGGCGGCCTACATTGGTAAGGATGGGCCGCGTCCCGGTCGCGCCGGTCACGGTCTCGGACTGGACGATGCCGGCGCTGATCTCAACGCCGGCAAAGTTGCGAAAAGGAAGGAGGGCCATCAGGCGGCCCTCCCGACTTCCTGGAGGACCAGCACTTCGGAATGCAGCACGTACCGGGCATGCGTCCCGGCGAACGGGCCGCCGTGGTCTTCGTGGATGGTTTCGATGATGAAGCCCATCCCGCGCAGCTTCCATACGTAGTGCGACCAGCGCGGGCCAGGGTGGTCGATCGGGGTGCAGCCCCGCTTGCCGGCGTCCATGAGGTTCCTGAGAGCCCAGGCATCGCGCCCGATGACCTGGTGGGTGCCGCCGTCCGGCATGATCTTGGCGAGAATGCGCAGCTTGGCCATTAGACCCTCCCCGAGTAAGCGAGATGAGCAACCGCCAAGGCGAGATGTTCGCTCAGGCGGAACCGGCGACGGAGCCGTGCCACTTGAAGGGAGAGGACGGAGGAGCTATTGTTGAAACCGTCAGTGTGGGAGCATTTGACGACTTCTTTGGAAGGCTCAGCGCCGCTAACGCTGGGCCTTTCTGCTATCTGGAGCATGGTCGTTACGCAGCCTCCTTGCCGTTGTCGGAAGTGGAGGTGCGCCGGCACGACGCCAGCCAGACATCGAGGTCGTTGGGGTCGTAGACGACGACGCGGCCGACCTTGCAGAAGACCGGGCCGCCGCCGAACACGCGGTACTTATTCAGGGAAGATGCAGAGATGCCGAGATACTGCGCCGCCTGTGGCGTCCGAAGCATCTGGCGATTGGGAGGGCTGTACATGTTTAGTCGTTCCTTTCATTTCCCACATTTGCGTGGGGAGACAGGAACGATTATCGGTTATCAAAAACGCTTCACAAACAGTGGGTTAGGTGCTTAAGAGGCCAAAAGTAATGCTTCAAAAATGCTTCAGCCGGTTTTTCGCTGCTTCATGAAGCAATTCCGCTTTTACGGTCGCGAGATGATTCGCCCTTAGAGCGCCCCGGTCCACCCCGAAAGCCGGCTGGCATTTTGCCATAGATTTTTCGCGCCGCGGGATTTTTCACGCCAAACATCTCCTTTGCGACGACCAGCCACTCGCGGTGCCCTATCCGAGGCCCCTGTTCATCTATGAACGCCGCCGCCATCTGACGTAGGTATTTTTCTGCGCCCTCGGGGTCCGGCTTTTTCGAGCCGGCGTTCGCCTCTATTGCTACCTCGGCATTCCCGTCTGACTTTTCCGGGATGGCCCCAACTGACGCAATCTCTCCAGCAGCCCCCGGCCAGCGGTCGA
>Ga0182749_1003021_pt1 | contig 11819 bp, 11 predicted proteins | sample eDN3rd37CKraftMG_FD_128875 | JGI IMG/M metagenome (GOLD analysis project Ga0182749, IMG submission 128875) | Enriched Miracle-Growth compost microbial communities from Emeryville, California, USA - eDNA 3rd pass 37_C Kraft MG (version 2) (version 2) ...
CGGGCTCCAGGGGGCGGACGATGGCGACGGCTGATCGGCCGAACATCGATAGTGTCAGAGGCGACACTAGAAGTCACGGCCTCCCCCCGATATAGGATGCCTCCACGCAGAGGGCAGCCTTGATGGAAGATAAGCCCTCGCACCGGGGCTAGGAGGAACGCATGCGAGCGCTGCTGGCGCTCAGCCGCTGGATCGATAGCGCAACGCGCATCATCGGTCAGTCGGTCGCCTGGTTTGTCATCCTCGCCGCGGTCATCAGCGCCGGCAATGCGATCGTGCGCAAGCTCCTCGACAGCAGCTCCAATGCCTGGCTCGAGGTGCAATGGTGGCTGTTCGCCGTCGTATTCCTGCTTGCCGCGCCCTGGACGCTCGCCCTCAACGAGCACATCCGCATCGACATCCTCAACGAACGCTTCTCCCCCCGCATACGCAACGCCATCGAGATCATCGGCCACGTCTTCTTCCTGCTGCCCACGGCTGCACTCATCGCCTACACCTCGTGGGGCTTCGCCTGCGCCTCGTGGGAGCAGAACGAGCAATCGTCGAATTACGGCGGGTTGCCCCAGTGGCCGATCAAGTTTCTGATCCCGATCGCGTTCGCGCTGCTGTTTGCGCAAGGTATCTCCGAGCTCATCAAGCGCATCGCCATCATCAAAGGCGATCTGCCCGGCGACCGGCCCGATAGCGGACATCCCGCCTCGTCCACCAGCGCCGGGCACCGCGACATTTCCGATCCCGCGCAGCTGCCGGTCGTCCCCCCTTCAGCCGGCAAAGTCGGCTAGGCACAGCAGGGGGGAAAGATGCTCGCATTCCTCGCGGAGAATATGGCGCCGATCATGTTCGCGGCGCTCGTGCTCTTCCTGCTGCTGGGCTACCCGGCCGCATTCTCGCTCGCCGCCGTCGGGCTCGTCTTCTTCGTTGTCGGCGTCGAGCTTGCCCCCTATTCCGGCGGCGCGATCAACCTGTCGTGGCCGCTGCTCGGCACCATGCCCGAGCGCATCTACGGCGTGATGACGAACGACACGCTGCTCGCCATACCCTTCTTCGCCTACATGGGGCTCATCCTCGAGCGCTCCGGCATGGCAGAGGATCTGCTCGAGACCGTCGGCCAGCTCTTCGGAAGCGTGCGTGGCGGTCTCGCCTACGCGGTGATCTTCGTCGGCGCACTGCTCGCTGCAACGACGGGCGTCGTCGCGGCGTCCGTCATCTCGATGGGTCTCATCTCTCTCCCCATCATGTTGCGCTACGGTTATGACGCACGCTTCGCCACCGGCACCATCGCAGCCTCCGGCACCCTGGCGCAGATCTTCCCGCCATCGCTCGTCCTCATCGTGCTGGCCGATCAGCTCGGCCGCTCCGTGGGCGACATGTATACCGGCGCGCTCGTCCCCGCGGTGATCCTCGCCGGCCTCTATGCCGTCTTCGCACTCTTCGTTTCACTGTTCTGGAAGGAGGCGGCACCCGGCCTGCCTCCCGACGCCATCCGCTACCGCGAGGCCAACGGCGCGCGCGGCTATCTCTCGCTGCTCCTGCTGAGCCTCGCCTGCAGTGCGATCGCCCTCTTCCTGATGCACGACACCCATTACAAGGACGGCGATTTCATCGTGCTCACGATGACGCTGGCGGTCTGCCTTGCGATCGCGGGCGCCGGCGCCAGCCGGATCGTACGCTTCCTCGGCGGCCCGCATCTGCTGTCTACGCTCGCCGAGCAGGTGGTGTTCGTGATGGTGCCGCCGCTGCTCCTCATCTTCCTCGTGCTCGGCACCATTTTCATCGGTGTCGCGACGCCGACCGAGGGCGGCGCCATGGGCGCTGTCGGCGCCATGCTGCTCGCGTTCGGAAAACGCCTCAGCGAAAAAAATCCCGCCCGTTTCAGCATCGAGATCATGCGCTCGGCTGCACGCGCGACGGCGAAGCTCTCCGCGTTCGTGATGTTCATCCTCATCGGCGCGCGCATCTTCTCGCTCACCTTCTACGGTGTGAACGGCCACCTTTGGGTCGAACACCTGCTCGTATCACTGCCGGGCGGCGAGGTCGGCTTTCTGATCTTCGTGAACATTCTGGTGTTCTTCCTCGCCTTCTTCCTCGACTTCTTCGAGCTCGCCTTCATCATCGTGCCGCTGCTCGCCCCGGCGGCAAGCGCGCTCGGCATCGACCTCATCTGGTTCGGCGTCATTCTCGCCGTGAACATGCAGACGAGCTTCATGCACCCGCCGTTCGGCTTCGCGCTGTTCTATCTGCGCTCCGTGGCCCCGCGCTCCCGCTACGTCGACAAGGTGACCGGCCTCACCATGCCTCCGGTGACGACCGCACAGATCTATTGGGGTGCGATCCCCTATCTCGTGATCCAGCTCATCATGGTCGGGCTGCTCATCACGTTCCCCGGTCTCGTGCGTCACGATCCCGTGCCGACCGCAGTACCGGCCGCCGCTGCGCGGGGCCCCGATGGCGCACCCGCGTTCAAGAGCGAAGGCTTCCACCTGCCGCCCTATCCGCCGGCCATTCCGGGCGCGCCGCTCCCCGAGACGACCGGCCCCGGCGCGCCGACACTCGACATGTCCGTCCCCCCGGTGATCGTGAAGCCATAACCGAAGCGATATAGGGTCGGGCACGATATCCTTTCGATCTTCACGACGGAGGCTGACCCATGGGCGATCCTACCGAGCCCGCCTGTCCCCCCAAGCCGACGTGCCGGCTGATCCGGCCCGGCGACACCTACGATGGAAAGCAGGGTCTCACGTATTTCGCGGGCATCGCATCTGAGACGGTTGGCTCGCAGGCAATCTGCATGCACCTTCTCACCATCCCGCCCGGCGGACGCGCCAAGGCGCACCTGCACGAGAGCCACGAGACCGCGATCTACGTTCTCGAAGGCGAAGCACTCACGCTTTACGGAGACCGGCTGGAGCACCATGCGGTCGCGAAGGCCGGTGACCTGTTCTACATCCCGGCTGGCGTGCCGCACCTCCCCATCAACACGAGCGACAAGCCCGCATCGGCAGTGATCGCGCGCACCGACCCCAACGAGCAGGAAAGTGTCGTGCTGCTGCCGGAGCTCGAAGCCTATGCCGAGGCAGCGATCGCGCGCCTCGAGGCTGAGCGTGGGGCACGGGCGGCGGGCTGAGCCCGTGTGCCGCTTTCGATGCGCGGCGCGCCGCTAAGCCATCAATCCGGGGCCGACGCGCACATCGCGCGGGCCTGTGCTCTCAACTGCGCACGTCCGGCGGCGAGGTGAATGAAACCCGCCACCGCGCGAAGTCTCGAAACCCGGAAATCGCGCCCGGGTTTCGAGCTACGTTGCATAGTCCGAGGATCAGTACCCCTTCGGGCACCAGGATTCCGTGGAGGACTTACAGGACACGGGGAAAGCGTTCACCATCTTCTCAGCTTCAGCCCATTCCTTCTGAGAGACGCTGCTGTTGTTGTTCTTATCCATCGCGCTGAACTGCGGAACAGGATCAATCTTCAGCTTGGCCGCGTTCGCTTCCCACTCCGTCTGCGAAATCGTGCCGCTGCCGTCGGTGTCGACAATCTTGAATTTCTCTGTCCATCCTTCGGCGACAGCAGCCGTTCCCGAAAGCACAAGAACCGAAACGATAGCGACCCATTTTTTGGTCATTGCGTCTTCTCCCTAATCGCGCTCATCGGTCGTCGCCCGTTGCGGACAACGGCCCTCCCGCCGTTTGTTGGCGGCCTCCCATCGGGCGCTTAGTCTCGACGCTTTATCAATGGTAAGCCCTTCCAAATCCGACCGGGGCATACTGGCACGCAGCACGCCGCGCACACCCGGGCGCGATGGTTTCTGCACGACGAATGCACAGATGCGGCGGTGACTTTCGCGAGATTCCCAGCGTACGGCCGGCGAAGGATTTCCGTCCTACACCAAGCCTTTGCGCTGCTGAATCATCATGAACGTATCGTAGGTGTGCTCGGCGAGCTGGAACCACAGATAGTCCTCGGCGCGGATCGCGAGCGTTGCCTCGTAAACCTTCTTGAAGTCTGCGTTCTTCGCACAGATCTCCGCAAAGACCTCGTTCGATGCCTTGAAGCATGCATCGAGCACCGCCTCGGAAAACGGCCGCGGCTCTGCCCCGCCGATGGCGAGGTGACGGATCGCTTTCGGATTCTGCAGGTCATAGCGCGTCATCATCGCGATATCGGCGACCGCAGCCGCCGCGCGCACCATCGCCTGATAGGGCTTCGGCAGCCCGTTCCATTTGTCGATGTTGATGAAGAAGTGCAGCATTGCCTGCCCCTCCCACCAGCCCGGATAATAGTAGTAGCGCGCGACCTTCGAGAACCCGAGCTTCTCGTCGTCGTAGGGGCCCACCCACTCGGCGGCGTCGATCGTGCCCTTCTCCAGCGAGGGATAGATGTCGCCGCCGGCGATCTGCTGCGGCACACCGCCGAGCTTGGCGATCACCGCGCCAGCAAGACCGCCGATGCGCATCTTGAGCCCGCGCCAGTCCTCCGGCGCGTTGATCTGGCGCCGGTACCAGCCGCCCATCTGCGTGCCGGTATTGCCGCCGGGAAAGGCGATGATCTTGTAGCGCGCGTAGAACGCGTTCATCAGGTCGATGCCGCCGCCCTGATACATCCACGCATTCTGCATGCGGTAGTTGAGACCGAACGGTATCGCCGTCGCGATGGCGAAGGTCGGATCCTTGCCCCAGTAGTAATAGGATGCGGTATGCGCGGCCTCGACGCTGCCGTTCGTCACCGCATCCGCTGCGTTGAGGCCGGGAACGAGCTCGCCTGGCGCGAACACGCGCACGCGGAAATTCCCGTCCGACATTTCCCCCAGCGCTTTGGCGAACGTCTCCGCCGCGCCATAGATGGTGTCGAGCGACTTCGGAAAGCTGGACACGAGGCGCCATTCGATGGACGGCCGCGTCTGCGCGATCGCCGGAGCCGCGAGTACACCGGTCGCGCCGCCCGCCGCGGTGGCCTTCAGAAATTTGCGGCGATCCACTTTTCTCGACACCCAATCCATCCTTGCGGCGATAACCGGCCATATCGTCTGAGCAACGGGCCGTTATAGCGCGGGCACCTCCATCGATAAACCGCGGCGGCCGAAGCGCCGCTTGCCCCCCGTCGCACCGGGGCCTAAATCCCAGCCATGCAAACGGGCGACATCGGCGCGGACGTGACGGGCGTACTGCTGGCGGGCGGTCGCTCCTCCCGCATGGGCGGGCGCGAGAAGGCGCTGCTGGGGCTTGGCGGACAGCCCATGCTGCAGCGCGTCGCGAGCCGGTTTTGCCCCCAGGTCGCCCGCACCGTCATAAACGCGAATGGCGATCCGACGCGCTTTGCGGGCTTCGCCCTGCCCGTGGTCGCGGACAGCGTCGAAGGCCAGCCCGGTCCGCTCGCAGGGCTGCTCACGGGCATCGCCTGGGCGCAGCGCGAAACGCCCGCGGCCCGCTTCATCGCCACCGCCCCCGCCGATTGTCCATTCCTGCCGCGCGATCTCATCGCCCGGCTGATGGCGGCCCTATTGGAGGCCGGCAGCCCCTGCGCCATCGCGGCAACCGGCGGACAGCGCCATCCGGTCGCCGGGCTATGGCGTATCGAGCTTGCTGCAGCGGCCGCCGACGCCCTGGCGCGGAACATGCGTGCGCTGCACCGCTTCGCCGATGCGCAAGGCAGCGCCATCGCCGAGTTTTCGCCTGCCCGGGTCGGCGGAGCCGACATCGATCCCTTCTTCAACGTCAACACACCCGAAGATCTGCAACGGGCCGAGATGCTGCTGGGCATGGAGGATATCCGTGCCTGAGGCGCCGCGCTCACGACCGCCCGTTCTCGTCGGCATCGTCGGCTGGAAGAACTCGGGCAAGACGACGCTCGTCGAACGTCTCATTCCGCCGCTTCAGCGCCGCGGCTTCAAGGTCATGACGGTGAAGCATACGCACCACGATCTGCGGCCGGCCGATGGCGCCACCGACGGCGAGCGTCACACCCGCGCAGGCGCGCTGAAGGCCATCGTCATTGCGCCCGACGCTTGGGAGATCGGCGGCATGCGGCAGGTAAGCCCGCCGCCCTCGCTCGGAGAGATCGCGCCGCACGTGGCGGGCGCCGATATCGTGCTCGTGGAGGGATTCAAAACCGCGCCTATCCCGAAGATCGAGCTGCGCCGCGCGGCATCTGTCACAAGGGACCCGCTGGCGCTCAGCGACACGCGCATCGCCGCAATCGCCGCCGATCACCCGACCGATGCGGGCGAGCTGCCGCTGTTCGACCTCGATGACGCGGAGGCCATCGCCGGATTCATCGCCGCCCTCGCCGGCTGAGCCATGCTGGGCGGCTTTCATCGCGGCTGCGCCAGCGCATGCGCCGGCGTATATAGCCGATACCCACGACCAGAACGACGACGCCGACGGCGAGCCACAGCGCCCAGTTCTGCGAGAGGCTGCGGCTGACCTCCTGCTCCACATGCTCCGGGGACGGCACCAGGCGGCCTGCCCGGTCGGCAGTCGTCGCCGCCGCCTTCCAGGGCGCGGAAACCGCGCGGCCCGCATCCGCGTTTCCGGTGAGACCAACGCCGGCGCGCAAAGCCAGCCATTGCAACAGCGCGATGAGCATACGCATGACTGTTCCCGTTCCGGTTCCTCCAATCGCTGGGGAAACGCCGGCCGATGCCGGATCGGGGCCGCCGGACAGTCACGCGCACCGGCATTAGTCAGCGAAACGCGATAAAACCCTTGAACCCCCGGCCGCGGCCGCTAGCTTAGCTGAAGCTGGCGCGCCATCTATGCCTTGAGGCGCCCATTCCTATCCACCAGGAGCACAACGCTAGCCGTGGGACACCATCCCAATTCACAGCCGTTGCCGGCGCTTGTTGACCGCTTCGGCCGCACGATCACCTACCTCAGGGTGTCGGTGACCGACCGTTGCGACTTCCGGTGTGTTTACTGCATGTCGGAGCATATGAGCTTCCTGCCGCGGCGGGAGTTGCTGACGCTCGAGGAGCTGGATCGCATCTGCTCCGCCTTCGTGGCGCGCGGCGTGCGCAAGCTGCGGATCACCGGCGGTGAGCCGCTCGTGCGCAAGAACATCATGTGGCTGTTCGATGCGCTCTCCCGGCACATCTCCGCCGGCGACCTCGACGAGCTGACCCTCACCACCAACGGCAGTCAGCTCAAGCGCTTCGCCAAGGATCTCAAGGCGGCCGGCGTCGAGCGCATCAACGTGTCGATCGATACCCTCAAGCCCGACCGTTTTCGCGCCATCACCCGCTGGGGTGACTTCAGCACGGTGATGCAGGGGCTCGATGCGGCGGATGCGGCCGGCCTCAAGGTCAAGATCAATGCCGTTGCGCTCAAGGGCACCAACGAGGACGAGATCGACGACCTGATCGAGTTCGCGCACGGCCGCGGCTATGACCTGACCCTCATCGAAACGATGCCGCTCGGCGAGATCGACGGCGGCCGCCTCGACCAGTATCTGCCGCTATCCATCGTGCGCGCCCGCCTGCTCGACCGCTGGACGCTCGAGGATATACCGCTCAACACCGGCGGCCCTGCACGCTATGTGCGCGTGAAGGAAACCGGCGGGCGGCTCGGCTTCATCACGCCCATGACGCACAACTTCTGCGAAAGCTGCAACCGCGTGCGCCTCACCTGCACAGGCACGCTCTACATGTGCCTTGGCCAGGAGGACGCGGTGGACCTGCGCGAGCCGCTGCGGGCAGGACCATCGGATGCCGCGCTCAACGCCGCCATCGACGAGGCGATGCTGCTGAAGCCGAAGGGCCATGACTTCGTCATCGACCGCCGCGCGAACCGCCCCGCCGTCGCCCGCCACATGAGCGTAACCGGCGGTTAACTGGCGCGGGATGCGGGGGCTTCGGCTCGTGGCATCCCGCCACTGCGCCACGGCGCGGAAACGATTTATCCGTTCCAGAACATCTCTCCTGTACCGCAGTGATTTGCGGGCGTGAGCCTGCCCGCCTATGCGGCCCTCCCGCCCGAACTCCGTGCAGGGAAAAGCTCGTCAATCTTACTGGCGTGGCTCTGTCCGAGGGCGCTGCAGCAGCTCGAGGCTCCTCCGATCGGAGGATGCGATCGCGTTTCCCTCTAGGCATCCTGACCGATGGTCGAACTGTCGTTAGGAACTGTCGATGGCGTCAGGGCTTGGATCGGGGCAGCAGAGCGCAGTCAAACGTATTTGGCGCTGGACGCGTTCGACACAGATCCTCGTGCTCGCCTTCTTCGCCATCGCCGCTGCCACACCCCTCGCTGCCGGCTGCGATGACGACGACCGGCCCCCCGCGCCCCATTCACTGAGGGCGAACCCGCTCGGCTCCGGCGGCATCATGCTGCAGTGGTCGAGCAATGTCGGCCATTACGACATCTACATCCGCGACAGCCACGGACGACCTGTAAAGGAAGCGCCCGACATCGTCGGTGGCGCCACCAACAGGAACTACCTCGAGTTTTATGGCCTGGAACCCGACAAAGAATACTTCTTCTCCATCCGCGCCCGTACGGAAGGCGGCAGGGAAGGATGCGTTTCCAAGAACACCTCCGAAACCGTCAGGGCCAGGACCGACACCACTGAAATGAACCAGTCCTGCAGCTACTTCGCGCAGACTGCGATGGAAAACCTCAGGGAGATGCAGAAGAGGGAATGCCGGATCCCTGAGGACACGCGCGCGAGCATCTGGTCGCCCAGCGAAGGCACGCAGTTTTTGTATTGCCTCGAGCAGAAGCGCGCCCGCACGCAGAATGAGGCCCGTGCCGAGTGGTTGCGCAATCAGGACGTTCAAGCATGCAAGGAGCGCGCGGCCTACTGCACCAAGTATAAGAACGCCGCAGTTGCTGCTGCGAAAAGGAACAGAAGGTTGCACTGCGGCTTTACCGGGCCGCGTTGGACGTCCGATGGGGCCGCTCACTACAGCTGGTGCATGGGTCTAAGGTGGGTCGATACCGCGCTGACCTTCAGGGAAGGGATGGCGCGCATGCGGCTCATTATGGCATGCCGCCACTGGAAAGCCGCCGCGAGCAGTGGCGGCAGCGCGGGCAGCGCGGGCAGCGGGAACGCCTGCTCCGCCGGCGTGCCGGGCGAGTGGGCCGACATGCTCAACGCACACAACGAGCTGCGGGCGCAATATTGCGGGGCTCCGCTCACATGGAGCTGCGATCTGGCCGCCCAGGCAAAGAGCTACGCCGAAGAATGCAAATGTGGACACGGCAATCCGGCGGGCATCGGGGAGAATCTGGCGGCAAGGAGCGTTGTCCCTGACAAATATCCGGCCGGAACCGACCGGCAGGCGTTCAACGACACCTGGGGCTGCGAAAAGGATCTTTTCGATTTCACGAAGCCCGTCATCGTCGGCGGCTTCAAGACGAACTGTCTCCCGCCACCGGCCGGAACGGGCACCAACGGACATTTCACGCAGGTCGTGTGGAAATCGACGAAAGAGGTCGGCTGCGGCCGCGCCAGATGCCCGATAAAGGACGGCAATTGCAACGTCATAAAGGACGCAAACGGCAAAGAGAGCTATGAAACCCACTGGGTGTGCCGCTATAGGCCGGGCGGCAACGACTCCGGCGTGCTCACCCAGAATGTCCAGAAGCCGCCGGCGTGCTCGCAATCGTTCCGCGCGAATTCACCGCCCGTAACCTGCTCGCGCGGCATGGTCCTGATCGGTGGCGTGTGCCGTTGCAAACCGGGCGAGCACTGGAACGGCCGCTTCTGCCGCAAGTTCAGCAATACCTCCGCTGGCGCCGGCAGCCCTGCTTCCAGCAAGACGTCTACGCCCACGTGCCCGCCCGACCGGCCCAACGGCACGCCGCCCAACTGCTGCCCCAGCGGCACGCGCTTCGAGGGCGGCGCCTGCCGCCGGCCCACCAGCAGCGGCGGCAGGCCTGCTTCCAGCAAGACGTCCACGCCCGCCTGCCCGCCCGACCGGCCCAACGGCACGCCGCCCAACTGCTGCCCCAGCGGTACCCGTTTCGAAAGCGGCGCCTGCCGCCGGCCCACCGGCAGCGGCGGCCCCGCTTCCAGCAAGACGTCTACCCCCGCGTGCCCGCCCGACCGGCCCAACGGCACGCCGCCCAACTGCTGTCCCGGCGGCACACGCTTCGAGGGCGGCGCCTGCCGCCGGCCCACCGGTAGCGGTGGCGGCCCCGCTTCCAGCAAGACGTCTACGCCCACCTGCCCGCCCGACCGGCCAAACGGCACGCCGCCAAACTGCTGCCCCAGCGGCACGCGCTTCGAGGGTGGCGCCTGCCGCCGGCCCGCCGGTAGCGGCGGCGGGCCTGCTTCGAGCAAGGCGTCTACTCCCGCATGCCCGCCCGACCGGCCCAACGGCACCCCGCCCAACTGCTGCCCCAGCGGTACCCGTTTCGAAGGCGGCAGATGCGTGCGGCCAAGTCCGCAGCCGACACCCGCGCCCAGTCAGTCTCCGCATTCGGGGACCGGTACGGGTACGCGCACCTGCACGGGGGGACGCATCGGGCGGCCGCCGCACTGTCGCTGCCCATCGGGCACGCGCTATCTCGGGGGGCGTTGCCGGCGCACCTCGGGCACGACAAATCCAGGCCCATCGCCCAAGAAGGTTTGCCCGTCGGGTCTGACTGGACCCAATTGCGACCAGGTCATCGTCAAATAGCCCCGCCTGACACCCGCGCGATACGAGCGGATCGAGCCGGCGTGATGGAGGACTAAGGGCGGGCAACGACGCGTTGAAACGGCGCATCCCGTGCCATGCGCGCGCCGCCGCCATGTCCGAAACGGTGTCGGCGAATGAAAGCGTGTCGGCGAGCGACAAAGCGCGCAATCGAAGAGCGCGCAGCGATCAGCCCAACAGCCGGCGTACGCTCGCGCGCACAGCCTCCAGGCTGAATGGCTTCGACAGCACCGCGAGCTGCGCACCCTCGAGCGACTTCGCGCGCTCGAGCTGTTCGGCAAAGCCCGACATCAGCAGCACGCGCAGGTTCTTCTGCTTCAGCGCCCGCTGGGCCAGCGCGATGCCGTCGAGCAGCGGCATCTCGACATCGCTCACCAGCACGTCGAATTTCTGCCCGCCGCCCTCCACGCATTCGAGCGCCTCGCTGCCGTCCTGCGTGATGTGCACGCTGTGCCCATCGGCCTCCAGCGCGCGGCGCACGAGATCACGCGTCGACGCATCATCGTCGGCGAGCAGAATGCGGGCCATCGATCGTCTCCCCCGTCTATTGGCGCACCACCCGGCCGACGAACGGAAGCTCGCGATAGCGATGCGCAACGTCCATGCCGTAGCCGACAACGAACTCGTTGGGACACAGGAAGGCATAGTAATCGGGCTCAAGATTGACCGCGCGCGGCAATTGCTTGTCGAGCAGCACGCAGGTGCGGATGGAAGCAGCGCCGCGAGCCGCCAGGAGATCCTTGGCGAACGCGAGCGTGCGGCCCGAATCGAGCACATCGTCGATGATGAGAATGTTGCGGCCGCGCACGTCGAGGTCCATGTCGCGCAGGATCGACACCTGGCCCGAGGAGATGCGCGCCTTCTTGTAGCTCGACAGCGTCATGAAATCGACTTCCGGCGTCAGCCCCACGCGGTGCAGCGCACGGATGAGATCGGCGGCGAACACGAAACTGCCCTTCAGCACGGCGACGACGAGCAGGTTCTCCAGCCGGGCGTCGGCAATCGCCCGCGCAAGCTCGTCGAGGCGCGCAGCTATGGCCTCGGGCGTGAAGATGACTTCAAGCTCGGTACCGCCGGTCCTCGTCGTATCGCTCATAGGTGCTATCCCCACCGCATCGGCCTCGTTTCGGGCAAGGATAGCAGGACATTGCATCCCCGCGGCAATACCGCCATAACGTTTCTTACCCCG
>Ga0182749_1003023_pt1 | contig 11818 bp, 10 predicted proteins | sample eDN3rd37CKraftMG_FD_128875 | JGI IMG/M metagenome (GOLD analysis project Ga0182749, IMG submission 128875) | Enriched Miracle-Growth compost microbial communities from Emeryville, California, USA - eDNA 3rd pass 37_C Kraft MG (version 2) (version 2) ...
ATTGTCCGTCGCGAGCGACTCGGCACAATCGTCGCTGCAGTAACGAGCGGCGCGATCGACTAAGAGCGCAATCCGGTTATTGGCACTAAGCCGATTAAACTGGAGGCAACAGATTACCCGAAACGGATATTTGAGGCACATAATGAACGAAAAACGTACCTATGAAGCTCCGTCGATTGTCCGTCGTGAACGGCTCAACACCATTGTAGCTGCGGTGACAAGCGGTGCACCACCGCCACCACCGCCCTGAGTTCCAATAGGGATGTGTATTGAAGTTCATTTCGGCGTCCGCAAGTTTCAGTTGCGGACGCCGACCCTTTTCTGGGTCGCTCTTTCCAACGCAACTAGTGTTCGTCGACGCTCCCCAGCAGCGTTGCTACGTCGTCAATCGAACGAATCCCCGTGACCTCTTCGGATGTGAGCAGGCGCCCGAGGCGCTCCTCCAGTGCGAGGATCAGGCGCATATGCGCAAGGCTGTCCCAGCCTGGAAAATTTCCGACTGTCGCATCTTCGGGGATGCTGTCATCGCTACGGCCCGTAGCCTCGGATAATAAAGTTCGGGCGGTGGGGATGCTCATTGTTCAGCCGCCTTGCGAGATGACAACAGCCACTCGTCCCGCAACATCGCGAAGATTATATGGTCGACGGGCTTTCCAGTTTCGGGATGAAGCCCATGTTGGCGCAAGATTCCCTCGGATGTAAAGCCGAGTGCCTGATAGTTGAAGATCGAGGGTATATTTCGGACCGAAGGAATGCCCCAGACCCGCCGGCAGTTGGTCTCACTGAAAAGAAAATCAAGGATCGCTTTTCTTGTTTCAGTGACGACGCCCTTGCCCCACCAAGACCGGTCGCCAATGGCGACTGTCAAAATGGCAGTCCCAGCGGCGCTGAGCTCGATGGCTTCGTAACCGATTACGTTTGTCGCGTTCTTAGTCCTGATAGCGAGACAGAGCTTCTGGCGATCATTGTATTTGCGGTGCCGCTTATACCAAGAGAGCCAGGTCCACTTTTTGTTTGGGAATCCTAGTGGTCCGGTCACTTCGCGATCTGCGGACCATGCATAGGTGTGCCAAGCAACCTCCATCCGCCTCATGCTATCGAGGCGAAAGCGCTCAGTTTCGAGATGGATTCGCCGCCCTGGCTTCCATTTGTTCGTCATGCTTCGCTCGCTGGATCGACAGGAATAGGTCTTTTACGGCATCCCTCCGCACCTTCCCACGCTCCGTACGCGGAAGCTTGTCGACTGTAGCAATTTTGTGCGGCACGGCCTCGGCGCGAACTCTTTCCGAGCACCATCGAACCAATTCAGAAAGATCGATGTCGGCAGATTGCTTGGCTACCACAACGGCGGCCACGACTTCTCCAGCGATCGGGTCAGGAAGGGCAAAGGCGCAAGCATCTTCGACATCGGGATGACTGCGGAGAAGGGCGTCGATTTCTTCAGCGGAAATCTTGATGCCGCCGCGATTGATTTGATGCTTGATTCTCCCAACGACCCGAAGACGGCCGTTGGAATCGAGTTCGCCTATATCTCCTGTCCGGAACCATCCGCCGTCCAAGGCTGCAGCAGTACCTTCCTTGTCTTGCCAGTAGCACGCCATGAGTCCCGGAGTTGAGACCAAGATCTCTCCGCGGCCGCTTTCGGTGAGCTCACCGCGCTCGTCCTGCTTGATGCGTACCGATCCACCCCAAGGCCGGCCGACGGTACCCAAGACAAAATCGCAGCTCGCTCCATCTTCCCCGCATATCCAATTGGCTGCTTCGGAGATGCCGTACATGTTGAAGACCTGGCGTTCACCTGCCCAGTTCGCTATTGCACGCCACAAATCGCTCGGCAGCGGCTCTGAGCCAACATGGATCCGCCGCAGAGAATTTCGTAGTGGTCTTTTCGAGACGCGCAGCGCGACACGCCACATGGAAGGAACAGAGCTAAGAAATGTGATCTCGTGTTCGTCGAGGAGGGCTCCCAATGTCGCCAGACCTTCGAGCGCCGGCTCTGTCCAGAGATATAGCGTACCCCCGGCCAACAAAGGCGTTAATGCATTTCCGATGAGACCGTGACCGAAGTGAAGCGGTAGTGTCACGAGTGTCCTTTGCAGGACATCAGCATTGATCCATTCGATGTTAAGCGCGATGCGCGCCATCAATGCCCGCCGCGTCAAGACAACTCCTTTCGGCTCGGCCGTTGTGCCGGACGTTGAAAGGATTAGGCAAGGACTGTCGAGATTTGTGCGCGCCGCTGAAATAGTGCTCGTTCCAGTCGAAGATCGGTACTCTGCGGGAGCCAACGATTTCACGGACGGCAATGGCTGATCACTAACCCAGACCGACAATGCAAATCGGTCCGCGGCTCTCTTCCTTTCGTTTGAAAGTAGCGATGCCGACAAAGGCACTACGGCGGCGCCGATTTGCCACGCGGAAAAAAGATCGATGAGAAGGGCCAGCGAATCCCGATGACAAATTCCAAGCCGGTCGCCCTCGCCGAGGCTCGCGCCGCGAAGTTCTTCACAACGCACTGAGCACGCTGCAGCAAACTTCCGCCGGTCAATCGTTATGCCTCGGCGGACGTCTGCCAATTGCGTCGATGCCGGGAGTAGATCGAGCATTTGCGAATTAGCCCATTATGGCTGTTCCCGTAAGCGTACTTATAGGCGACTCATGCTGGTAAGGGCGCTCGACCGTAGCATGAAGGCGTGATTGCGGTCCAAGGAAGTGCCCGATGATGTCCTCGGAGCAACTTGCTCTGCCGCGGAAGTAGACGTTTGAGATTTCCTCGCCACCGCGCGGGGTTCTCACCGGATCGTACACCGCGGGCGTTTGCGGCGTTCGAGATCATTTTGATTCGGCTGCGGACGCGCGAATTGATACGCGAACGCGTTATGGCCTGCAGGTCGTGGCTTTGTCCGCCCGCTTGAGCCTTGCTTGTGTGCCTTTGACCCAGAACTCCGTGACTCCCGCCGCATATCGCGCCCCATCCGCAGAGGCAACCTGCGGCAGGTTTATTCGTTCGTCCGATTTGGCGAACACGAGTTCGACAGACCCTAACCCCTGCTTCGGGATCCGGAATAGCGCGGTCAGTCGCGTTTGGTCGTCGCAAAGATAGGCTTCCGCTACGGAGCCGGAAGACATAAGTGTCACTGGCACCATGACGAGTGTCGAAAGCCGTAAACCCATCTCGTTCTCCTCTGTGCGTTTGAAGCCCGCCGGTCTGCTTTTGGGACAATTGCGAGGATTAGATTAAGCTTGAAGTAACGCAATCGCCGGATGTTTTCGTGTTCGCGAACGCAAACTTCTTAACGTATTTGCGCGATTTTGAAGAGCAGGATTATTTTATGAAACCCGTGCGATGTGCGTATTCCTTGACGCTTATGATGGCGAGGTTTTTGATCGCCGGAATTTACTCCGCATGCGGGGCTATTTGGATCCTGCAAGTTTTCGGGAGATCATCGAAGAATTTCGCGCTGCGCTTAAGGGGCGTCTCCGCGATCTCAACCAACCTGATCCCTCTCCAGCGGATATCGATGCCATCTGTCATGATCTCCTGAACTTCGCTGGTACTCTCGGCCTGTTCGAATTGAAAGCGGCCGCCGAACACCTGTCAGGCATGGTTAATCACAATATGTCAAACATTGAATCTGCCATCTTGGATGTACGTGTCGCTGGCGCCCGTGCGCTGCTCATTCTTGTTGATTGTCTCAATGTTCCAAATTCCTAAACCTATGCTCGATCGTGAACAACTCGTGGCGGTGGCGCGCGTGACGCCGTACGCCATGCTTGGCTATGCGATCAATGTCTTGCTCGCTGCCACAGCTTTTTGGCACAGCATTCCTGCCATCGAGCTTTGGCTTTGGACGGGCTTGTCGCTTCTCATTTGCAGCACCGTTGCGATCCGCCAATGGGGTAAGGGCAATTTAAGCCGATCACCTGGCGAAACTCGAAATGCCTGGCCTGCATTGGCGTTTTCCATGGTTCTGGCGTTGCCGTGGTCAATCTTGGCGACGCGCTGGCTTGGTGCCGTCGATGGGAGCGGTTCGGTTGTTCTGATAGCACTCGTGGTCGGAATGGCTGCGAGCGGTAGTATTCTGCTCGCTCCCATACCGAGCGCAGCGAGCGTTTATGCGGCTACGATCCTCATTCCCGTCGGCATAAAATTTCTCCTTCTCGGAACCCGAAGCCACATCGTGCTCGCAGGTCTAAGCATAAGCTTCTTTCTGTTTCTCATGTTCTTGGTAAGGGCCGCTGGGCGCGTATTTCTTGAACGTTTAGACGCGGTCAGGAAAACGAAGGAAGCATGCGCGCTGGCGGAACGCGCAACTGAGGCAAAATCCGAATTTTTCGCCACGATGAGTCACGAAATTCGTACGCCGCTCAACAGCATTATCGGATACACGAGCCTTGTCCTCGCACGCCAGAAATTGTGTGAGGATGATGCGCGCGATCTTGCGGTCGTGCGGGACGCGGGGCGCGTTCTTCTTTCCGTCGTCAACGACATCCTCGATTTTTCCGCCCTTGAGGCTGGCCGGATGAAACTCGTTCATAGCGCGACATTCCTAAGACCTATCGTCGAGGGGTGTTTATCGCTGATGCTCGTCGATGCGCGAAGAAAGGGCCTGCTGCTAAGCGCTGCGATCGATCCGATCTTGGATGATCTACCCGTTCAGGCCGATGGGCAGAGGATTCGGCAGGTTCTGTTGAATCTTATCGGCAACGCTGTGAAATTCACTTCGGAGGGACGCGTCACCGTCGAAGTAAATTGCGTTAGGCATTCGGCGAATTCGGCGGTCATTCGCTTTTCGGTGCAAGATACTGGCCCGGGGATACCGGCCGCGTCGATCCCGGATCTTTTTAAACGTTTTAGCCAGCTCGATAGTACGAGTGAGCGCCGATTTGGCGGTTCGGGTCTGGGGCTTGCGATTTGTAAGCGCATCGTCGAAGCAACAGGCGGAACGATCGACGTCGATAGCAAAGTCGGGGTCGGGGCGACGTTCTGGTTCGAAATTCCGTTCACGCTTGCCGACGCGGTTCCCAGAGATACGGGTGACACCCAAACCTGCTTACCGAAGAGCGATGGCAAGCACATTCTCGTCGTTGACGACGTCGAGCCTAACAGACGCTTGACCGCAACCGTCCTTAAAACCGCGGGGCATCGGGTCACTACGGCTGGCAGCGGGCTGGAAGCGATCGCGCGTTTGGGTTCGGGAGATTACGATGTTGTGCTGATGGATGTGCAGATGCCCGGGATGAATGGGTTAGCGGCAACCAAGGCAATTAAAAATCTTGGCGGGAAAGTTGCGTCTATACCGATCATCGGAATGACCGCCAATATTTTTCCAGAAGATATCGCCAATTGCTATGCGGCGGGCATGATAGGACATCTCGGAAAGCCATTCGATTTTGACGAGCTCATTTCCTGCATTGGCGCAGCTCTCGATCAAGCTCCGGCGAGGGAATCTCCATCCGAGAACGAATTCAGAGACGACGCCGCGTGCGCGGGGTGAAAACGCGGACCACCATTTCAGAAATAGGTTTTCGAGCACGCGGTGAGTGGCTGACCAATTGAATGGTTCAAGGGCAGCTGTGTCGCCTGCTTTATCCTCGCGCTGAGACCGCATGTTTTCGTCAAAATAATATTCAACGCAGATCGAGACGTTGGCCGTTGCATTGTGGCGTCAATCCCACACACGGCAGTTTAAATATGCCCGGGCGGGAATATCTCCAATTCTGCACTTATATTGGTTCGGATGGGCGCCCGCGATCCAAGACTTCCGTAAATTCGCCATGTGCCGGAGGTTCAGCTGTGATCGCCAAGGGAGATTTTTCGAGCATCAAAAGGGAGCGGCATCGCGAGTTTATCATGTCGTTAGTCATCGCGCGGCCACACGAAATGTTCTAAAGGCCTATCCCAAATTGGGGTGAACCAGCCTGAGGCCTAATTTTCGAGTTTCAGGTTGAGCGCCGAGAGAACTGTTGCGCAGCAGTCAAGGCTTGGCCGACTAGATCCGCGATGAAGCCGGGGGGATAAGGCTCACGCCAGCCAATGGTCAATTTTTTCATTCATCGACCGATCTTCGCTTCGGCGATTGCCGTCATCATGGTGCTGGCGGGAACCATCTGCTATTTTTTGCTACCCGTCGCGCAGTTGCCCGACGTAACTCCGCCACAGGTGGTGGTGAGCGCGATATATCCGGGCGCGAGCGCGCAAGTGGTGGCGGACACGGTCACCACTCCACTTGAGCAGCAAATCAACGGCGTTGAGGGCATGACGTACATGTCCTCATCGAGTTCGAATGACGGATCGTCGAACATAACGATCACATTCGACGTTGGTTATCCGCTCAGCATTGCGGCTGTCGACGTTCAGAACCGCGTGGCGCAGGCCGCGTCCTCTTTGCCCCCGATCGTCAATCAGGCGGGCGTTACGATCAGAAAGCAGAATCCGAATTTTGTTCTGATCGTCAATCTGACCTCGCCCGATCATTCAGTCGATCCGGTTGCGCTCAGTAACTACGCGTATCTTCAGATCGTCGATCCGTTGAAGCGTTTGCAAGGCGTAGGCGATGTGCAGATTTTCGGCGAGCGCCGCTACTCGATGCGCATTTGGCTCGACCCCGACAAGCTTTCCCAGCTCGGAGTTACCGCGGTCGATGTGCAAAACGCGGTTGCCGAGCAGAATATTCAGGTGGCCGCCGGAAAGATCGGACAGTCGCCGGCGCCTCCGGGAACTCCATTCGAATTGCAGGTGAACGCGACCGGACGTCTCGGCAGCCCCGAGGAATTCGGGGACATCGTTCTTCGCTCGAACCCGACCACGGGCGCTATCATACATCTGCGCGACGTCGCCAGGATCGAGCTTGGGGCGCTCCAGTACTCGTCTACGGCATTCTTCGGCGACGACCCATCCGTGGTGCTCGGAGTCTTCCAGATGCCGGGGTCCAATGCGATCGAGCTGCAGGAACGCGTCCTCGCAAAAATGCAGGAACTCTCGAAGCGATTCCCGAAAGGCATCGCTTACGCAATGCACTACGACACAACGCGTTTCGTGTCGGCAGCCATGCACGACGTCGTCTTTACTTTGGCCGAAGCGCTTCTGCTCGTCGTGCTCGTCGTCTACATATTTTTGCAGAGCTGGCGGACGACGATCATTCCGACGATCGCCATTCCGGTGTCGCTCATAGCCACCCTGGTCGTCATGCACGTGCTTGGCTTTTCGCTGAACATGCTGAGCCTTCTCGGCATGGTGCTTGCGATCGGGCTCGTGGTCGACGATGCGATCGTCGTCGTCGAGAACGTCGAGCGGCAGCTTGAAGAGGGTCTAGCGCCTATGCCGGCGGCGCTAAAGGCCATGTCCGAAGTCACTGGTCCCATCATTGCGACGACGGCGGTCTTGATGGCGGTCTTCATACCCGTCGCATTCATCCCCGGGGTTTCGGGCCGCCTTTACAATCAATTTGCGTTGACGGTCGCCATTTCGGTCGCGATCTCCGCCTTCAATTCCCTGACGCTCAGTCCGGCATTGGCGGCCGCTTTTCTCAGGCCCCGATCGCCGACGGCGTTCTTCCTATTTCGATGGTTCAATGCTGCTTTCAGCTGGTTGTCGCATGCTTACTCGGGCCTCGTGCGCTTTCTCGTTCGCATTCGCTGGGTGATGATTGCGCTCTTTATCGGCGTTCTGGGCGGAACATACGTTATCTCGCAGCGCATTCCCTCGACGTTTCTTCCTGTCGAGGACCAGGGTTATTTCTTCGTCGTTATCCAGTTGCCGGATGGTGCATCGCTGGAGCGCACGGACGAAGTCGCCAAGAAGGTTCGTACTGTCCTGAAAGCGACGCCCGGTGTCGACATCGTGGGCTCGATCAGCGGCCTGAACTTCCTTACCAATGCTGCGCAATCGAGTTCGGCTGTCGAGTTTGCCATTCTCAAGCCTTGGGACGAAAGACCTCCCGAGCAGAGCGCCTCCCGGATCGTGGCGAATGTTCGGGGTAAGCTTCTGCAAATTCCGGAAGCTATCGTCTTGAGTTTCGATCCGCCTTCGATTCCGGGACTTGGCGCGACCGGCGGCTTTGAATTCCAGGTTGAAGACTTGACCGGACGCGGAAGCCAAGCGCTGAACGAAGCAACACAAGCTCTGCTCGCCGAGGCTCGCAAGCAGCCGGAGCTCGAGGCTCAGCAGTTGTTCACGTCATTTTCGACGTCGACGCCGCAATACAATTACGATCTCGATCGTTCGAAGGCGAAGCTGCTCGGTCTCACGCTTCCGGACGTCTTCAATACGCTTCAGATTTATTTGGGGTCGCTCTACGTCAATGACTTCAATCTGTTTGGCCGCACATTCCGTGTGACGATCCAGGCTGATAAAGACGCGCGCGCTACGGCATCGGATCTATCGCGCTTATACGTGCGCAATGCGTCCGGGGGTATGGTGCCGTTGAGTACGCTCGGAAAGCTCAAGCCAATCGTTGGCCCCGAGACGGTTCCTCACTACAACAATTATGAAGCCGCGCTGATCAACGGTGGTCCGGCGCCGGGCTACAGTACCGGGCAGGCGATTGCCGCTATGGAGCGCGCCGCTGAGACGGCGTTGCCGCGCGATTTCGGATACGAATGGACCGGCATCACGTATCAGGAACTGAAGGCCGGTTCGATTGCCATCGTCGTTTTTGCATTGGCGACGATGTTCGTGTTCCTCATTCTGGCCGCGCAGTATGAAAGCTGGTCCATGCCCTTCATGGTCCTCCTGGCCGTGCCGCTTGCGCTGTTCGGCGCGCTCCTCGCGCTTTGGAGCCGCGGCATGCAGATCGATGTCTATTCACAAATCGGCTTCGTGATGCTTATCGGGCTCGCCGCTAAGAACGCAATTTTGATCATTGAGTTTGCCAAGCGGCGCAGAGAAGAGGGACTGTCCATCGTCGATGCGGCTATGGAAGCTGCGAAGCTACGGCTGCGTCCGATTCTGATGACGGCCTTTGCATTCATTCTTGGTGTTGTGCCATTGATGCTTGCGACGGGAGCCGGAGCAGCGAGCCGCCAATCGATCGGTACGACCGTCTTCGGTGGAATGTTGGCCGCTACAATCTTGACGCTTTTGTTCGTGCCGGTTTTCTACGCGACTATCGAACGCATACGTGAAGGTCGTGGGGCTGGCGAAACGGGCTCTTCTGAGTCGCCAGATAATCCGGATTCCGATCCGATTGCTGCAGAATAGATTGAGGCGAGCGCTCATGCGTATTTGGAAAATAATATTAGCCGGTCTTGTCATTACAGGGGGAACCGCGGCAGCTTTCGTTTCTTGGCCGCGTCTTGTCGGTGAGATCGATGCGAAGAAGAAACAAACGGCGGCCGCTGCGACTCCGTTTGCAATGCCGGTTCCGGTAACGCATGTCGTCAAGAAGACGGTGCCCGTCTTCCTCAATTATGCAGCCCGGACGGAATCGATCCGAGATATCACGCTTCAGGCGCGGGTTGCTGGTTATGTCGAGGAGCAGCACGTGAGTGACGGCGCGGATGTCGCTGCGGGCGATCTCCTCTACACGATCGATCCTCGCGACTATCAAGCGGCGCTCGATCAGGCGAAGGCTCAGAAGGTTCGCGATGTCGCCGCGCGAGATTATGCGAAGTCCAACCTCAGCCGCGGATCTGAACTCGCGAAAGACGGATGGTTGGCGAAGGATACCTTCGATCAGCGGACAAGTACGCTCCATCAAGCAGAAGCTGCGCTCACGATGGACGATGCCATGATCCGCACGGCGGAGTTAAACCTCGGCTATACGCGGATCGTCGCTCCGTTCGCCGGTCGTCTCGGCAAAAACCTAGCGCCTGTCGGGACGTTGATCAGTGTTTCCGGAGCACCGCTCAATACGCTTGTCCAGCTGGATCCGATCTACGTTACCTTCAATCCGAGCGAGACAGATCTTGCGGCTATTGAGAAAGTGCGTGCGAGCGGAGATGTTGCGGCGGAGGTGCTGGTTCCCGGCGAGAGCAAGGCGCGCCACAAGGGTGCGATCACATTTGTCGATAACATCGTCGACCGGCAAACCGGAACGCTCGTTGCTCGGGCGACCATAGCGAACCAAGATTTCTCGCTTCTTCCCGGGCAGTATGTACGTGTGCGGCTGCGGGTGGGTGAGCAGGCCGACGCATTGATGGTGCCGCAAACCGCACTCGGATCCAGCCAGCTCGGCAAGTACCTTTATGTCGTGGGCAAGGGAGACAAGGCCGAGCAACGGCTTGTCACGACGGGGCCGATCGACGGCGACCTCATCGGCGTCACCGGGATCGAGGAGAGCGACCTGATAATTACAGGCAACCTTCAGAAAATCGGGCCTGGCATTCCTGTACAACCCTTGCCCCCTTCTCCGGTTGCGAGCGAAGCCAGCGCGGCCACTCAGCCGCACGAATTCTGATCATTCGGCGTGACGTATTGAGGTGTGGATAAGCTGCGATCAACATTCCTGTAGTAGTTAAAAAGTGTTAGTCCTTGCTGCGCAGAACGCGCATCGAGGGTGGTGACACGATGGTGGTTGATCGAGGTTCGCGTTCGAGAGGTGTGTGGCTGGTCGTAAATACCCAACCGCAACGCGAGTCCCTGGCAACTGGCAATCTCAGAAACCAGGGTTATGAAGTCTATGCTCCGGTTCTGCGCAAGCAGACGCGCCATGCGCGCCGTGTCCGCGAGACACTCGCTCCCTTGTTTCCAGGATATGTCTTCGTGCGATGGCATGTTTCGGCGATGCGATGGCGGCCGATCCTCTCGACGGTGGGTGTGAGGTCAATTGTGTGCAACGGTGACCGGCCAAGCCCGCTCTGTGATGCGGTCGTCGATGCGCTCAAAGCGCGGGAGAGGGACGGCATCATCGCGCGCTCGGCGTCGCCTCGGGAGATCGGGCACACGGTTCAGATCGCGCGCGGGCCGTTTGAGGGCATCACGGGAGAGATCGTCGCGTTATGTGAGAGAGAGCGTCTTGTCGTTCTCATGAACCTTCTGAACCGGCCGATAAAGGTGACGGTATCTGAGGATCAGCTATTGGCCTGTTAGCATTTTGTCCGGCTGATGCATACGACTGGGGGGCGGGGAATGCGGAATCGCTTCGGCCAATTGCCCAATAGACGAACAATCCGATGAGCTCGTGCAACAAGCGCTTCGTCGGAATGGCTGCACCATTGGATTGATCCAAAACCGGCCAAGGTACGACGGAAAAGCCAGCTTGCCTGAATGTGCCAACGGCTCGCGGCATATGAAATGCCGATGTTACGATGATCCACTTTTCGAAGCGGGTTGGATGCAAAATCCGTCGCGAAAACATCGCATTTTGAAACGTGGTTTTTGCATTGGGCTCTATCATCAGACGATCGCGCGGCAGGCCTTGCGCTTCGGCATAGGCATCGTCCTCGGGCGAAGCTCCCGTGAGCAGCAGCTTTGCGTTGGCGTATTCTCGCGCAAGCCGAAACCCTTCAATGACGCGTGCGCGCGATCCACCAAGCACGACAATGCCGGCAATGGAATCCCGCGCCGGGGAACTGGAGCGCGGAAACCGGTCTTGCAGCTTCGCGGTTAGGAACTCGCTCGCCCGGGTCCACAGCTCTGGTGCAAGCAGAACAACTGTGCACACCAAGACCGTGAACGCCATTGTCTGAAAAGTTATAGAGGTGCGCTCGCGCGCAGAGTCTTGCATTAGTGCTTTGCGCCGAGAGCGGTGCGTGCAGGAGACATATCGGAAATAGATTTTGCTTCGGCGAGCGCAATTTCCTGAAGCATTGCGGCCCAGGCTGCGATTGCATGTGTTCTATCAAAGATAGTTTCGCTAGCAGAGCGTGCACGGCG
>Ga0182749_1003027_pt1 | contig 11810 bp, 10 predicted proteins | sample eDN3rd37CKraftMG_FD_128875 | JGI IMG/M metagenome (GOLD analysis project Ga0182749, IMG submission 128875) | Enriched Miracle-Growth compost microbial communities from Emeryville, California, USA - eDNA 3rd pass 37_C Kraft MG (version 2) (version 2) ...
CGATCTCACCGTCGGGCAGATGATGCGCGCGGACGTGCGCACGAGCCCAGTGGAAACACCGGTCTCCGCCTTCCGCGAAGCCTTTCCCATCGGCTCGACCAACCAGGTGATCGCGATCGACGAGGACGGGCGCTATGCCGGCATGGTGATGGTCGCCGAAGCGCATGCGCCGGAACTCGGCGCCACGGTGTCGCTGCGCGAGATCCTGCACCAGCAAGACCGCATGCTGCTACCGCAGATGACCGCGCAGGAAGCAATTGCAGCGTTCGAACGCTCCGAAGCCGAAGCGCTGCCCGTGGTCGACTCACTGGAGCGCCGGCAGGTGCTCGGCATGCTCACCGAGGCGCATGCGCTGCGTCGTTATTCCGATGCGTCGGAGCGGCAGCGGCGCGAATTGCTCGGCGAGATCTAAGATCCTACTCGGATGTGCCGAGCTCCTGCACGCCACGCGTCGCGCGCTGGATATGAACGAAGGTCGGCTCGTAATCCGGGATCGGCCGCGAGAACACGCTCAAGGCCGCGGTAAGAATCTCCACGCGCGTGAGATCGTGGCGCAAGCGGTCGATGGCGCGATGCAGTTCTTCTTTCATTTCTTCGGACATGTCTGCCGCCATCGTTACACCTTCCACCCTACCGCCGTATCATCCCTCACCCTTGCAGGAGATGCGCACTCGCGCCGCATGTAGGGTAGAAATCATAGGCAGGTCGATAGTTCCGGAACCGGGGCTCTCAACATTTCTCGATTTGGCGGAACGTTGGAGTTACTGCGTTCGGCCGGAGCTTTGTTCCACCTCGCCGGGTCTCACGGTGAAGATCTGCGCGCGATCCATGATGTCGCCGAAAGCAGCGGGGTCTGCGCCGGTCATCCAGACCTGCGCACCCAGTACCGTCAGCGCATCGTAGAGCGAAGCGCGGCGGCCGGGATCGAGATGCGCCACAACCTCATCGAGCAAAAGCAGCGGCGCGTATCCGGTCATATCCTTAATGAGGGAGGCATGCGCCAGCACGAGGCGAATGAGCAGCGCTTTCTGCTCGCCGGTCGACGCGTTCGACGCCGGCACGCCCTTGCTCGCATGCGTGACGATCAAGTCGGAGCGGTGCGGGCCGTCGAGCGTGCGGCCCGCGGCGGCGTCGCGCGGACGGCTCTCCTTCAGCAGCGCGCGATAGCGGTCCTCGATCTCGCCGGCGCTGTGGGTCGGCAGCAGCTGCTCCATCCAGCCTTCGAGTCGGATCTCGGCGAAGGGAAAGGCCGGCGTCTGTTCGTGCGCAACGGTGAGGGCGCCGGAAAGGCGTCCGACCGTCTCTGAGCGGGCCGCGGCGACGGCGACCGCGACTTCCGCCGTTTCATGCTCGACGGCGTCGAGCCACTGCGGATCGCTCCTCGGGTCTTCGAGCAAGCGGTTGCGCGAGCGCAGCGCGCGCTCGAGTGCGGAGACGCGGCTCGCATGTTGCGCATCGACCGCCAAAACGAGGCGGTCGAGAAAGCGCCGCCGCTCGGAGGCGGGACCGTTGAATAAAGGATCCATCGACGGCGTGAGCCAGACGACGCGCAGATGATCGGCGAAGGCGGTGGCCGAGGAGACCGGCTCGCGGTCGATGCGGCATTTGCGCGAGGTCGAGCCGTCTTCGCCCGCCGGCGCGTCGATGCCGGTGCCGAGCGTCGCGAGCCCGAGCATGCCTTCGATCTCGGCATTGATCGCCCAAGTTCCCCCACTTGCGCCGTCGCCTTCGGAGAAGGCCAGTTCGTCCATGGTGGCGCGGCGCAGGCCGCGCCCGGGCGCGAGCAGCGAGATCGCCTCGATCATATTGGTCTTGCCGGCGCCGTTGGCGCCCGTGAGCACCACCGGTCCCGCGCGGTCGAGCCTCACTTGCGCGGCGTGATAGCTGCGAAAGTTGCTCAGCGTCAGGCGGCGGATGAAGGCAGCGGTCATGTCAATCTGTCATTCCGGCCGAACGAGCGTAGCGAGTGAGAGCCGGAATCCAGTAACCACTGCCCTCTGTCGAGGTTCTGTGCAACGCCGCTTGTGCCGGGAGTACTGGATTCCGGGTCTCGCGGCAAAAAAGCCGCTCCCGGAATGACAGAACACTACACCCGCATCGGCATGAGTACGTAGAGCGCGCCTTTGGCGTCGCGGTCCTGGATCAAGGTGGGCGAGCCGGGGTCGGCGAGCTTGAGCACCGCCACTTCGCCTTCGATCTGCGCGGCGATGTCGAGCAGGTAGCGCGAGTTGAAACCGATATCGAGCGGCTCGGCGTCGTAATCGACCTCGAGCTCTTCGGTGGCGCTGCCGGAATCCGGATTGGTCACCGACAGCACCAAGCGCCCGCCGGTGATCGACAGCTTCACCGCGCGGCCGCGCTCGCTCGACACCGTCGACACGCGGTCGACCGCCGCCTCGAAGTCCTTCTTGTCGACGACGAGGCTCTTGTCGTTGTTGACCGGGATGACGCGGCCGTAATCGGGGAAGGTGCCGTCGATCAGCTTCGACGTGAGCACCACCGGGCCGATGGTGAAGCGGATCTTGCCGGCCGACAGTTCGATGGCGATCTCGCCTTCGCCGCTGTCGATCAGGCGCTGCACCTCGCCCACCGTCTTGCGCGGAATGATGATGCCCGGCATGCCGGCCGCGCCTTCGGGCAGCGGCAGCTCGCATTGCGCGAGGCGATGGCCGTCGGTGGCCACCGCGCGCAAGGTCGCGGTCTGCGCGGCGCCGGCCGCGTGCAGGTAGATGCCGTTCAGGTAGTAGCGCGTCTCCTCGGTGGAGATGGCGAACTGCGTCTTGTCGATCAGCCGCTTCAGATCGGCGGCCGGCAGCTTGAACGAATGCGTCATCTCGCCGGCGGCGAGGTCGGGGAAGTCGCTCTCGGGCAGCGTCTGCAGCGTGAAGCGCGAGCGTCCTGCGCGGATCGAGAGCACGGCGCGGTCGCCGGAGCCTTCGATGACGATCTGCGAGCCGTCCGGCAACTTGCGCACGATGTCGTAGAACATGTGCGCGGGCACGGTGGTCGCGCCGCCCGGCGCAACCTCGGCGGCGATGGTGTCGGTGACTTCGAGGTCGAGGTCGGTCGCCTTCAGGCTCAGGGCGCCTTTGTCGGCCCTGACCAGCACGTTGGCGAGAATCGGAATGGTGTTGCGCCGTTCGACCACGCGGTGGACGTGGCTTAGCGACTTCAACAGTTCAGCACGCTCGACAGTAACTTTCATGGAAGACCCGCTTAGGCGCCGAAAAAGCCCGGGAACGGGCATGACACCAAGCCGGCCTCACGCGGAATGCGGGGCCGGGGGGCAAAGGTGGCAAGAGCGGGGCAAATGCGCAAGGGCGCGTTTTTGCTCCCCGCTCCTATCCCCAGGCGGTCCACAGGGGAGGGAGCAGCCGGCCCCCTAGGCCCGGCTCGTCCCCGCGGAAGCGGGGACCCAGGCTTTGCCCGAGCGTATCGCCACGACTGGATTCCCGCTTGCGCGGGAATGAGCGGAGTTTGTTGCTACTCCTGCAGCTGGCGCTTGAGGATTTCGATTTCCTCGGCGAGCGCGACGTCGTTGCCGACGAGGCCCTCGATCTTGCGCACCGCGTGCAGCACCGTGGTGTGATCGCGGCCGCCGAAGCGCCGGCCGATCTCCGGCAGCGACCGTAGGGTCAGCGTCTTGGCGAGATACATCGCCACCTGGCGCGGGCGCACGACATTGGCCGTACGGCGCGAGGAGAGCAGGTCGGAGCGGCTGACATTGTACTGCCGCGCGACGATGCGCTGGATGTCCTCGATCTTGACGCGCTTGGGCTCCTGCGGACGGATCAGGTCGCGCACTTCGCGCTCCGCCATCTCCAGGGTCACCGGATGGCCGGTGAGCTTGTTGTGCGCCAGGAGGCGGTTGAGCGCGCCTTCGAGATCGCGGCCGTTATGGGTGACGGTCTTGGCGATATAGGACAGCACCGGCAGCGGCACGTCGAAGCTCGGATGATGCGCGCGGGCCGCGAGCACGCGGGCCTTGAGAATTTCCAGGCGAAGTTCCTCGCCCAGCGTGCCCATTTCAACCACGAGTCCGCCGGCGAGACGCGAACGCACGCGATCGTCGAGGCTCTCGAGATCGGACGGCGGGCGGTCGGAGGCGATGATCACCTGGCGGCCGGCGTCGATCAGGGCATTCAGCGTGTGGCAGAATTCGGCCTGGGTCGACTTGCCCTGCAGGAACTGCAGGTCGTCGATGATGAGCACGCCGATGCCGCGCAGCGCTTCCTTGAAGGCGAGCGCGGTCTGGGTGCGCAGCGCCGACACGAAGCCGTACATGAACTTCTCGGCGGTGAGATAGAGCACCTTGCGCTCGCCGGCCGCGTTGCCGGCCCAGGTGATCGCCTGCAGAAGGTGGGTCTTGCCGAGGCCGACGCCCGCGTGGATGTACAGCGGATTGAACATCACCGGGTCGTTGCGGCGCGCGATCGCCACCTGCTTGGCGGCGGCATGCGCCAGCGTATTGGAACGCCCGACGACGAAGCTATCGAAAGTGAGGCGCGGATCGAGCGGCGAGCCGCCCAGCGCATCGTGCATGCCCGGATCGCCGACGCTCGACACCCGGACGTGACCATTGCCGAAATTGCCGGCATAGGCGCCGCCATTACCGTTCACGGCGGCCGGCATCGGCTCGGTCTTCTTCACGACCGGCGCGGCCGGCTTCAGCACGGCGGACCGTACGATCAGTTCGATACGGCCGACCTGCGGGTCCTGCGCCTGCCAGCAGGCGAGCACGCGCTCGGCGTAATGCGATTGGATCCAGCTCTTGAGGAAGCGGGTAGGAACCGAGAGGCGCACGCCGCCATCTTCAATGCCCTCCAGATCCATGCGGGCAAACCAGCTCGAATAGACGTCGTCGCCGACCTCCGCACGCAGCCGCTCTTTGACCCGTGACCAGCTATCCTGATCCGCGTTCGACATACTTCCTGCTCTATCCGCTTACTTGTTGAAGATAACTCGGGTGGCCCCGGCACAGACGGCAAAACTGCCGCCGACACGCCGGAAACGCGACGCAACTACTCACTCGAAGATCTTTTGGGAGGCGACAGTACGTGCAGCGGGCCTCGTGCCCCTGCAATCGACGGCCGCGGTCGAGAGAGCTTGTGTCTCAACCCGCGGGTGGGGAAACCGCTCCACGAACGCCCCTTGCACGCATCAGGTACAATGGCTTTCGGGAATTCGCGTTGGAGGAGAAGGGCGGCACGACAGAACTCCACGGACAAGCATCGAACACACTGTGTTCAACGCGGTCGGGCATTAGCGCCGACGCGGTCCCTGCATCTGTCATCGTCATCCCCTCGAATGTTCTTCGGGCCTCGGGCCCGGATCAGTTACGTGCTCAACTACACGGTAGTTGGATCGTTCCTCAGTCTTCGCAGCGCTTACTCAGTACGTACTCTGTTGCGACCTCCTGGACGAACTCCAACGCTCGGACGTCTGTTCGCGGCGTTTCGATGCCATCGTGACCGCGGATGCGATCAGGCAAATAAAAGCCGTTCTCATGCGCCGATGAGCGTGCCGTTGAACCTTTTGATGTAACGCGCCGCGGAGAAGCCAGGGCGCCAAGTGAAGATACACGAGCGAACAATGTGAGCAACGGCTTTATGCGTGTGTGTTACGCGTCTGTCGCAATCGGCGCATCGCTGTTGCTTCGACGCGTCGCGATCGGAATGACAAGACGTTGATGAGTCGCGCGGAATCTGTGCGTTCGACGAGTCTCGGCGCGATCTTACTACTCGTAAAAAATTTTCAGAGCGGGTGATCCGATCGGCATTCGGTCCTGAGAATTTCCAGGTCCCGAGAATTCATGCTCGATAAGTCTTTAACTTGCCGATGAGATTCTTGTTCGTTTTCGAATGTAGCCGTGTGCGAGAAAGCATTGCGGCGCAACGGTTACCGGTGCTCTGCAGCGAAAATGCGTCAAGTAAAATCGGCGCATCTAATCCTTGGGACGCGGCATTTTTCGCGTCCGTCGCTTTTGCGACGCGGTAATGCGCGTTCCACCGCATAGCAAAAGGCTGCCGTCCGCATCATGAAAAGCGGACGACAGCCGGAAGCTTATTCTTATGATGACCGTAATAGAAAAGCCCCGCCGCGGCGGGGCTCATCATCGCGCGGAAGCTAGATGTTACTGGCCGAGCTTCGCGATGCGGTGCGCGAGACGCGACACCTTGCGGCTGGCGTTGTTCTTGTGAACCACGCCGCGCTGGGCAGCGCGCATGATCACCGGCTCGGCAGCCTGCAGCGCGGCGGCGGCGGAGGTCTTGTCACCCGTCGCGATGGCTTCCTCGACCTTGCGAACCGACGAGCGCAGCACCGAGCGGCGCGCCTTGTTCACTTCGGTACGGCGCGCGATGACGCGCGTGGCTTTGCGGGCGGACTTGGTATTGGCCATCTGATCTCTCGTTGGCGTCGGCGCTCTCGGCGGGAAATCCGCTGGAGCGGCCTAGATATATAGAAAAGGTGAGGGGTCGGGCGCATCCCGGCCGCCAAGACGCAGGCTTATAAAGAGGCCCCGCCCGGGCGTCAACTTCCGTCGGGGCCTCAATTTCAGGCCACCCGCCGGGCCCGGACGGCGTCGTAGCCGACGGCGACGGCGGTCCGGTCGGCCGCGGGCAGGGGGGCAAGCGGCGGTTTCATGCGGGAGAGGGCCGGATCGCCATGAATATGGGCGAGCAGCGCCTTCACGCCGGAGACCAGGGGCCGGCCCTCGAACAGCCGTCGGATAGCGACCGCCGCCTCCAGGGCCGCGGCATCGCCGGCGCTCCAGGCGCGGGCGCAGAGATCGGGGTTCAAATTGGCGGTCGCCGAGATGCAGCCGGCAAAGGTACCGCCACGGGCCTCGAGCAGGCAGGCCTCGGTCGACGGGAACACGGCGAAGTCCTTGGACAGCGCCGCGGCGGCCCGCGCGTAATCCATGTCGCCGGAGGAGTCCTTCAAGCCGACGATGCGGGACGGATAGGCTTCCAGCAGACGCTTGATCAGCGGGATGTTCCACGGCAGGCCCGACATAGCCGGGTAGTGGTATAGGTAAATCGGGATCGGCCTATCGGCTGTCGCCTTGATGATGGTGTCGATGTAGGCGACGAGGCCGTCGTCGGGCACGCCTTTGTAATAGAAGGGCGGCAGCACGAGCGCGCCGCCGAAGCCGAGCTCGGCGGCATGACGCGTCAGTGCGACGGCGTCGGCAACAGCCGCGGCGCCGGTGCCGACCATCAATCGCGAAAGTGGCAGGCCGTTCGCCTTATAGGCGTCCATCACCGCCTTGCGTTCCGCCAGCGAAAAGGACGTGGCTTCGCCGGTGGTGCCCAGGACGTTCAAGCCATCGCAGCCGTTGTCGAGCAGGAAGCGCGCGAGCTTGATGACGCGCGCAAGGTCGGGCGTGCCGGTTTCGTCGATGGGTGTGGCGATAGCGGCGATGACGCCGGACAGTGTCTTATTGGTCATGCGTTTCCTCTCGGCAGGCGTCGTGCCCGGCTTCGTGCCGGGCATCCACGTTGCTTTTCACTACCATAGAGAGGCGTAGCTGGCCGGGACAAGCCCGGCCAGCTACCGCAGTGACGAAGGTGCTCAGCCGCTCACATTGAACGCCGCGAGCGCCGCCATGTTGACGAGCTGGGTGTCCTTGGCGCCAAGCGGCACGATCTGCACCGGCCGGTCGAGACCGACTAGCAGCGGGCCGATGACGGTCGCGCCGCCGAGTTCCTGCAGCATCTTGGTCGAGATCGACGCCGAGTGGAACGCCGGCATCACCAGCACGTTGGCCGGCCCCGACAGACGGCAGAACGGATAAGCCGCCATCAGCTCGGGATTGAGCGCGACGTCGGCGGCCATGTCGCCGTCGTATTCGAAATCGACGCGGCGATGGTCCAGGATTTTCACCGCCTCAATGACGCGCTGCGAGCGCTCGCCCTCGGGCTGGCCGAAGCTGGAGAAAGCGAGCATGCCGACGCGCGGCTCATAGCCGAGCCGGCGCGCCACGCCCGCCGCTTCGACCGCGATGTCCGCGAGATCCTCGGCATTGGGCATCTCGGTGACGGCCGTGTCCGCGACCAGCACCGTGCGCCCGCGCGTCACCACCAGCGACACGCCGATGACGCGGTGGCCGGGCTTGGGATCGATGACGCGGCGCACATCCTCGAGCGCGACCGAGAAGTTGCGCGTCACGCCGGTCACCATCGCGTCGGCGTCGCCGAGCGCGACCATGCAGGCCGCGAAATGGTTGCGGTCCGTGTTCACCAGGCGCTGGCAGTCGCGCATCAGGAAGCCCTGCCGCTGCAGACGCTCGTAGAGATAGTCGATGTATGCGGTGTTGCGCGTCGACAGGCGCGCATTGATGATCTCGATGCCGTCGAGGCTGATGCCGTTCTCAGCAGCGGCGGCGTTGACCCGGTCCTCGCGGCCGACCAGCACCGGCGTGCCGAGCCCCTGGCCGACGAAGTTGGCGGCGGCGCGGATGACCTGCTCCTCCTCGCCCTCGGCGAAGACGACGCGCTTGGGCTGCCGGCGCACGCGATTGAAGACCTGCGTCAGCGTCGAAGCGATCGGGTCGCGCCGCGCCGAAAGCTGCTGGCGGTAGGTCTCCATATCGACGATCGGCTTGCGCGCGACGCCCGTGTCCATGGCGGCCTTGGCGACCGCCGGCGGCACATAAGAGATGAGGCGCGGATCGAAGGGCACCGGAATGATGTAGTCCGGGCCGAATTTCGGCCGCGCGCCATAGGCGGAGGCCACCTCGTCCGGCACGTCCTCGCGGGCGAGATCGGCGAGCGCCCGGGCGGCCGCGATCTTCATCTCCATGTTGATCGCGGAAGCGCGCACGTCGAGCGCGCCGCGGAAGATGTAGGGGAAGCCGAGAACGTTGTTGATCTGGTTCGGATAGTCGGAGCGCCCGGTCGCCATGATGGCGTCGTCGCGGATCGCCGCCACTTCTTCCGGCGTGATTTCGGCGTCCGGGTTGGCCATGGCGAAAATGATCGGGTTCGGCGCCATCGACTTGATCATCTCCGGCGTGAAGGCGCCCTTGACCGACAGGCCGAACGCGACATCGACGCCCTCGAAGGCTTCCGCCAGCGTGCGCTTGTCGGTCTTGACCGCGTAAGCCGACTTCCACTGGTTCATGCCGTCGGTGCGGCCCTGGTAGATGACACCCTTGGTGTCGCACAGGGTCAGGTTTTCCGGCTTGAAGCCGATGGCCTTGAGCAGTTCGAGGCAGGCGATGCCGGCGGCGCCGGCGCCGTTGCAGACGAGCTTGGTGTCTTCGATGGTGCGGCCGGTCAGATCGAGCGCGTTCAGGAGGCCCGCGGCGGCGATGATGGCCGTGCCATGCTGGTCGTCATGGAAGACGGGGATGTCCATCAATTCGCGCAGGCGCTGCTCGATCACGAAGCATTCCGGCGCCTTGATGTCTTCGAGGTTGATGCCGCCCCAGCCTTTGCCGAGCAGCTTGACGCAGTTGATGATCTCGTCGGTGTCCTCGGAATCCACTTCGAGGTCGATGGAGTCGATGTCGGCGAAGCGCTTGAACAGCACCGCCTTGCCTTCCATCACCGGCTTGGCCGCCAGCGCGCCGCGGTTGCCGAGGCCCAGAATGGCCGTGCCGTTGGTGATGACGGCGACGAAATTGCCCTTGGTCGTGTAGTCGTAGGCGCGGCTCTCGTCCTCCGCGATCGCGAGCACCGGCACCGCCACGCCCGGGGAATAGGCCAGGGACAGATCGCGTTGGGTCGCCATCGGCTTGGTGGCGACGACCTCCAGCTTGCCGGGGCGGCCGGTGGCGTGGAACTGCAGGGCTTCCTGGTCGGTAAAGGTCGGCCGGGTCTGACCGGTGGGCTTGGCAGGCATTTCAACTCCATAAGCGGGGATTGGCCGGAGGCCGCGGACCGTAGCGCAATTTCACGAAAGCTGGGAGCCTATTTTCGGAAATAAAAATGCGCGACGGCGGGGGCCGCGACAAGCGGCTTTTCGTTCGCGAGAGGGAAACCCTACCCGAATGCGCCCGGGGCACTCAAGGCAAGTCCCCTCTGCGTGTCTTGCAACCCGGCCTCGCGACCGTTAACTCGATGCCTTGGGTGGTGTTTCTGCACATATGACGGCCGCGCGATGATCCGGTTTTTCTTCAGATTTCTTGGTCTGTTGCTGCTGGCGGCGGCCTTCATCCTGGTCATCTACGACGGCACGAAGTCGATTGCCGCCAACCATTTCTATTTCACCACCGTGCGCACGGCCTGGGAGCTGGTGAACGCCGGCAGCCTCGCCGCGGTGCGGCCGCTCATCAGCCCGTATGCCGGCGGCGTTTTGTGGGACCCCGGCATGGTCGCCTTGCTGTCCGCGCCCGCCTGGAGCGTGCTCGGCCTGCTCGGCATCCTCCTGATGCTGCTCGGCCGCCGCAAGAAGCCGCTCATCGGCTACGCGCGGTCGTAATTTCTTCCGTCATTCCGGGCCCGAAGGCCCGAACCCGGAACCCATACTCCGCAGTGCTGCGGTGTTGGATTCCAGGCCCGCTCGCCATACTGCGCGTGAACGCGCTGATGGCTCCCGTCCCGAAGTGACAGGCCCCGCATCTTCGTGATCGCCGCCTGCGTTTCGAAAGCGCGGGCGCGCGCCTATATTTGGCTCAAAGCAATTGGGAGAACCAAAAATGTTCGGCTTCAAGAAAGTGACAATGCCGACTGCCGCCGAAGCTCTTCCCGGCCGCTCAAGCGCCATCCCGACCGCCAAGGATCACTTCGTCAATCATCACGCGCTCAAGGGCCCTTATCCCGCCGGCCTGGAGACGGCGATGTTCGGGCTCGGCTGCTTCTGGGGCGCCGAGCGCAAGTTCTGGGAGCTGGGCGACGGCGTCCACGTCACGGCCGTGGGTTATGCCGGCGGTCATACGCCCAATCCCACGTATGAGGAGGTCTGCTCGGGCCGCACCGGCCACAACGAGGTGGTGCTGGTGGTCTACGATCCGAAGAAGATCTCGTACGAGGCGCTGCTGAAGGCGTTCTGGGAGAACCACGATCCGACGCAGGGCATGCGCCAGGGCAACGACATCGGCACACAGTATCGTTCGGGCATCTATACCTTTACGCCCGAGCAGAAGAAGGCTGCGGAAGCCTCGAAGGCGATGTACGAGCCCGAGCTGAAGAAGAAGGGCTACGGCCCGATCACCACCGAGATCGTCGACGCGCCGCCGTTCTATTTCGCCGAGGACTATCACCAGCAGTATCTGGCGAAGAATCCCTTCGGCTACTGCGGGCTCGGGGGCACGGGCGTTTCCTGTCCGATCGGCACGGGCGCCAAGCTTGCCGGCGCCACCGCCTAAGGCGCTGCTGTCCCTCGCAATTTACCTCTCCCCGCGCGGGGGAGAGGTAAAGACGGTATCCCGGTCAGACTTTATTAACCATACCCAGGTGTTAATGGGCCTTAAGTCCTTCTGACCGGGCCCGGATTCGCTTCATGCGACGTGCGATATTTCTGTTGCCGATGCTGGTGGCGCTGGCCGCCGCTGGGTGCGCGCGCCAGCAACAGGCCTACTACATCATCGATCCGCAGACCGGTCAGCCGGTGCCCGTCGTGGCCCAGCAGCCGCAGGCCTACGGCCAGCAGCAGGGCCAATACGCCCAGCAGAACTACGAGCAGCGGCCCGCTTACGAACCCGCGCCGCAGCCGCAATACGCCCAGCCGCAATATGCGCAGGCGCCGGCCCCTGCTGCGCCGAGCGCGGCCAGCGCGCGCGGCCTGTTCTCGCGCTCGCCGGCCTACGCCCAGCAGAGCTATCAAAGCTATCAGCAGCCGGCTTACGCGCCGCAGCCCGCCGC
>Ga0182749_1003032_pt1 | contig 11802 bp, 14 predicted proteins | sample eDN3rd37CKraftMG_FD_128875 | JGI IMG/M metagenome (GOLD analysis project Ga0182749, IMG submission 128875) | Enriched Miracle-Growth compost microbial communities from Emeryville, California, USA - eDNA 3rd pass 37_C Kraft MG (version 2) (version 2) ...
GATGGATTGCCTGCCGCGGGCGCGGCGCAGGATCGCTACGCGATCCGTCCTGTTACCGCAAGCGGAGAGGGACCGGCGGGCGAGGGCCGCTCGCGGCGCGCTATTTCTTGCGGAAACGGTCGATGCGCACGACCTCGGCCGAGGGCCTGTCGCCGGAGGGCGCGGGCTCCGCGGGCGCACGCTCGGGGGCTTTCGCCGGCGCGGGGAGCGGACCCGCGTCCTGCGCCTGCGGCTCGGCCAGCTCCGCCTCGGCGAGATCGCTGAACTGCATGGCGAACTTCACCGCGGGATCGGCGAAGCTCCTGATCGCCGCGAACGGCACCGTGAGCTTTTCGCGCACGCCGCCGAACGACAGCCCGACCTCGAAGGCGGTGTCGGACACCGCGAGGTCCCAGAACTGGTGCTGGAGCACGATGGTCATCTGCTCGGGATACTGGGCGCGCACCCGCGGCGAGATCTTCACGCCGGGCGCGGCGGTGTCGAAGGTGATGTAGAAATGGTGCTCGCCGGGCAGCCCGCGCGCGGAGACCTCCTGGAGCACGGTACGGATCACGCCGCGCATCGCCTCCTGGGTCAGGATGTCGTAGCGGATATGGTCGTCGGTCATCGGGCGCCGTGGGTCCAGAATCGCGGCATCTTACCGCGCCGGGCGCGGCGCCGCCATGCAGTGCGGAAAAGCCGGTTTGAGAACGAGTGGGGGCTTCTGTTGCCAGGTGCCCCCGAACCCCGCCTGACGGAGCTAACCCGCCAGGGCTTTAGATCGGTCTATCAAACCGCTTACGCGGCCTGAGCAACCGGAGCATAGTTGTCGTTCGCAACTACACAGATGGCCCGATAACGGCGGAACCATGCCGGGCAAAAGCGCGCCCTTTACACCCTCGTCGATCCTATTTCGCCCCCGCCGCTGCAGCCCCGTTTGCGTTGTTCTCGGGCTGCAGGGGTGGAGGCGCCGGGTACCGCCCCCGGGTCCGAAAGGTTTATTGCGACGGCCATTTATCGCCATAGCCGGCTTGCGCCGGCACCCTGAATATAGGGTCCGGCGGTTGACGAATAAAGAGCGGAGAAGGGCCGCGCCCCGGCGGGCGCGGGGCCGCCTAGGCCCCGGCCTTCCCATGGGCGCAGCAGGCGGCCGGCCCCGGCGCATCGTCGTAGCGGTCGTGGTGGCGCACCCAGTCCGTCAGGTTGCGGCCCGGGCCGTTTTCGTTGCGGCCCTTCGGCGTCATGTCGAGCACGACATAGGTGCCGATCAGGCCCTCGTCGCCGCGGCCGTAGGTCGAATAGGTGTGAAACACCTGACCCTCGTCGTCCTTGTAGAACACGCTGTGGCCGGGCTGCTCCTCGATGATGTCCGTGGCCGTCCGGTAATTATAGACAGCCAGGCCCTTGTCGATCTGCTCCCGGGTGAACGAGACGTTGAAGTCGTAGTTGAAGTCGCTGCCGGCCGAAGAGACCCACTTGAACGTCCAGCCCATACGCTTCCTGAAGGCGGCAATCTCCGGATACGACGCGCGCGACACGGCGATATAGGTGACATCGTGGTGGTTGAGGTGCGGCAGCGTCCCGTCGAGGTGATCGGCGCCAAACGAGCAGCCGACACAGCCTTCGCTCCAGCCGGGCGCCAGCATGAAATGCTTGATGACGAGCTGGCTGCGCCCGTTGAACAGGTCGGCGAGGGTCTCGCGGCCGCGCGGACCCTCGAACACGTAGGCCTTATCGATCCTCACCCAGGGCAGCGCGCGCCGCTCCTCGGCCAGCCGGTCGCGGGCGCGGGTGAGCTCCTTCTCCTTGGCGAGCAGCGCCCGGCGCGCCGCCAGCCATTCGTCCCGGGATACGACAGGGTGCTGCATGGCTCGTCTCCTTACGGTTGAGGCTGGTGTTCGGCGAGGGCCTTCAGGCTCGCAAGCCCCTTCTCGAACTCGCGGCCGACCATCGCGTCGCAGTTGACGAACATGCCCATGAGCTTGGCCATATAAGGCTGGCGGCCCGACATGGTCCAGGTGACGGCGGTGCCGTCGCCGCGCGGCGCGAGCGCGAACACCACCTTATTGCGCGCCTTGAACGGCCGGACCATCTCCAGGAGCATCGTGACGCTCGACGGCGGCGTCGAGTCGGTGATCTCGATGCGTCCGGCGCCGACCTGGCGGTTGCCGTCCCACTCGTAGACCTGGCCCTTGCCGCGCTCCGCGCCGCCGAGCCGGCGCTTCATCGCCGGGTCTTTCTCGAACGGCGACCACGCCTGCTGCGCCTTGAGGTCGTCGATCAGCGGGAAGACCTTCTCCGGCGGCGCGCCGATGACGACGGACCGGCTGACGCTGAACGTGTCGGGCCGGGTCGCTGCGAAGCCGAGCACGGCGAGGATGGCGACGGCGACGACGATGAGAATGATTGCGAGCATGATCGTTGTCCTGCGCCGCGCCGTTCACATCGGCTTGCCGCAGTTGACCATCCACGGCGTGCCGAAACGGTCGGTGACCATGCCGAAGCCCTTGGCCCAGAACGTCTCGCCATAGGGCATGTCGACAGTCCCGCCCTGCGACAGCGCGTCGAAGATGCGCTTGCCGTCCTCCACGGTGGCCACCTCGTGCATCACGCGGAAGCCCTGCGGCTTGGAATAGCGGCCCGGCGGGCACACGTCCGAGGCGAGCAGGACCGTGCCGCCGAGCGCGAGCCGCCCGTGCATCACCTTCCCGATCGTCTCAGGCGCGGGCGATTGTCCGCCCCCGGGCATCTGGTCGTATTTGATCAGGGCCTCGGTCCTGGCGCCGAACACCGTCTCGTAGAACTTGAAAGCGTCCTCGCAGGTGCCGTCGAAGAACAGGTAGGTTGTGGTCGCCATCGTCGTGCTCCTTATGCCTGCGCCTTATGCCTGTGCCTTGGCGAGATAGGCGCCGAACTGGTCCATCATGCCGGTGAAGCCCTGCTGCATGCTCTCGCGGCCCTCGTCGAAGGTCCTGATCTCCTCCGGCGTGGCGTTGATGGGCACCCAGGACGTCGTCATCGTGGTCTTGCCGTTCCTGGCGGCAAAGGTGGTGATGCTGAGGATTTCCAGGGGCCAGGTCGGGCTCAGGGGATGGCGGGTGACGCCCCGGTTCTCGTCCGAGAACGACACCACGTAGGTCAGGGTCTGCGGCTCGGCGACTTCGCGGTAGGTGAGCTTGCCCCACATGATCTGGCCGCCGGGCAGCCCGATCCCGTAGTGGAACACGCCGCCGGGCCGCACGTCGGCGGTACAATGGGCGATTACGGCATCCTTGGGACCCCACCATTGCCTGAGCCGGTCGGCCTCGGTGTTGGCCTTCCAGACGAGGTCGAGCGGGGCGTCGAAGGTCCGGCTGATGGTGAAGGGCCGGACGGCGGTCGCAGCGTCGGTCGCGGACATTCGGGTTTCTCCCTCCGGTTTGGCGTCCCGAGCATAGGACGCCCGAGGCGGCGTCCTTCCGACAGGCGGCCGGATATTTTTTCGCGGCCGGCGGGGGCAAGCCCCTAGACCGGCTGGCTGTCCTTGAGGAGCCGGTCGAGATGCTGGCGGATGTGGCTCGCCTCGGCGGGCGTGCGGGCGAGCGCGATGGCGCGGTCGAAGGCGGTGCGGGCCTCGCGCGCCCGGCCGAGCTGCGTCAGCAGCGCGCCCTTGACGCCGAAGAAATGGAAATAGCCGCCGAGCGGGCCGGCCAGCGGTTCGATCATGGCGAGCGCGGCCTCCGCGCCCCGCACCTTGGCGACCGCGACCGCGCGGTTGAGCGTCACCACCGGCGAGGGCTGGATGCGCTCCAGCGCCGCATAGATCTCGTCGATCGCCTGCCAGTCGGTGTCCTCCGCGCGGGCGGCCCGCGCGTGGACGGCGGCCAGCGCGGCCTGCAACTGGTAGGGGCCGGTGCGGCGGTGGCGCATGGCCTTGTCGATGAGGGCGAGCCCTTCGTCGATCATGCCGCGGTGCCACCTGCTGCGGTCCTGGTCCTCGAGCAGCACGATGTTGCCGTCGGCGTCGAGCCGCGCCGCGGCGCGCGCGTGCTGAAGGAGCAGCAGCGCGTTGAGCCCCATGATCTCCGGCTCGCCGGGGAACAGCCGCAGCAGCAGGCGGGCGAGGCGGATCGCCTCCTCGCACAGCGGCTGCCGGACATGGACGTCGCCGCCGCTCGCCGAATAGCCTTCGTTGAAGACGAGATAGATCATCGCCGCCACGGCGCCGACGCGCTCGGCGCGCTCGATGGCGCCCGGCGCCTCGAACGGCACGTCGGCCCTGGCGATGCGCGCCTTGGCGCGGGTGATGCGCTGCTCCATGGCGCTCTCGCTGGTCAGAAACGCGCGCGCGATCTCCTTCACCGTGAGGCCGGAGACGATGCGCAGCGCGAGCGCGATCTGCTGCGTCGCCGGCAGCTCGGGGTGGCAGCAGATGAACAGGAGCCGCAGCACGTCGTCGCGGTAATGCGCGCTGTCGAGCCGCTCGGCCATGTCGGCCTCGGCGTCGTCGAGGTCGGAGACCGCGGCGTCGTCGGAGAGCGCGTCGTGGCCGCGCCCGCGGCGGATGTCGTCGAGCATGGCGTTGCGGCCGACCAGGATCAGCCAGGCCGCCGGATCGCGGGGCGGGCCGTTGGCCGGCCAGTTCCGCAGGGCGCGCAGGCAGGCTTCCTGGAACGCTTCCTCCGCGCGGTCGAGGTCGCGGAAATAGCGGACCAGCGCGCTCATCGCCTGCGGCCGCGCCGCGCGCAACGCCTCGTCGATCCAGGCGACGTCGGTCATTCGGGAATCTTCATGAGGCGGATGGGACGGATCTCGAAGGCGCCGTGCTCGTCGCGGCCCAACTGGCGCGCGATCTCCACCGCGTCGTCGAGCGTGTCGCAATCGACGACGTAGAACCCGAGCAACTGCTCCTTGGTCTCGGCGAACGGCCCGTCGATGACCACCGGCTCGCGGCCCGAGCGGACGGTGGTCGCGGCGGTGGTCGGCATCAGGCGCGCGATCGGCCCGAGCCGGCCCTGGGCTTCGATCTTGTCGGTGACCTTGGCGCGCTTGGCGAGAACGGCGTCGTCCTCCTCCTTGGTCCAGGATTCCACCACCGCCTCGTCGTGGTAGCACAGGATCGCGTAGTGCATGGGCTCTCCCTCGTCTCGTCACTGCCAAGGACGGCCCAGTATGCCCGATCCCGACACGACGGCTCAAAAATCAGCGCGCCGGGTTCGCGGCGGTGTTTCGGGGCTTGCGGCGCGGACGCGGGCCGGCGGCCGCTTCCAATCGCCGCGCTGCATCGAAAGGTTGCTTCCGATGGGGGAAAACCCGTGCTAGGACCTTTTAGGGGAATGGCTGCAACCGTCCCGGTCAAAGGGCGGCTCAAAGATTTCGAATCGGCGGAGGCAAATGATGTCGGAGGGCGTTGAATCCCAGGGAGGCGGTCGGAAACCCTCCCTGATCAAGGGACCGCGCGAATTCTGGGGCGGTGTCGCGCTGGTCGTCCTTGCGGTATTCGCGCTGATCGCCTGCTACGATCTGCCGGGCATGCGGGGCTTCGCCTTCGGGCCAGGCACCGCGCCGCGCATGTTCGCGGTGCTGCTCGGCGCCTTCGGCGTCATCATCGCGGCCGTCGGCGTCATGCAGGAGGGGCCGGGTGTCGATCCGGCGGTCGTGCGCGGCGCGGGCCTCGCGCTCATCCTGGTGCTGCTGTTCGCGGCCATCGACAAGTTCGCCGAGCCGCTGTTCACCTCCATCGGCTACCGCAATGGCGAGTCGGTCGCGGCGAGCTTCGTCGTCCTGGTGGTGACGGTGGCGTTTGCGCGCGGCATCGCGCGCGGCCCGCTCTACGTGACGGCCGGGGTGCTGATCTTCGCCGGCACCATCCGCACCCTCGGACTGATCCCGGCAAGCTTCATTTCCACGGTGGTTGCCGCATTCGCGACCCACGAGGTGCGCGTCGTCGAGACGCTGATCTGGGCCGCCGTTCTGACGGCCTTCTGCGCGTTCCTGTTCCCCTACGCGCTCAACCTGCCGTTTAATTTCTGGCCGCAGTTCTAAGTCGAGACGCCGCTCATGTTCGACCTGTTCCACAATCTCGCGCTTGGATTCGGCGTCGTCTTCCAGTTCGCCGACATCAAGATCAATTTCCTGGGCTTTTCGGGCACCATCCCGCTGCCCATGAACATCTTCTTCTGCTTCATGGGCGCGCTGATCGGCACCCTGATCGGCGTGCTGCCCGGCGTCGGGCCGGTGGCGACCATCGCCATGCTGCTGCCGATCACCTTCGGCCTGCCGCCGGTCGGCGGCCTCATCATGCTCGCCGGCATCTACTACGGCGCGCAGTATGGCGGATCGACCACCTCGATCCTGGTCAACCTGCCGGGCGAAGCGTCGTCGGTGGTGACGACGCTCGACGGCCACCAGATGGCGCGCCAGGGCCGCGCCGGCCCGGCGCTCGCCATCGCCGCCATCGGCTCGTTCTTCGCCGGCTGCGTCTCGACCGTGCTGGTCGCCGCGCTCGGCCTGCCGCTCACCGGGCTCGCGCTGAAGTTCGGTCCGGCCGAGTATTTCTCGCTGATGGTGCTCGGCCTGGTGTTCGCCGTGGTTCTGGCCAAGGGCTCGATCGTCAAGGCCATCGCCATGATCCTGTTCGGCCTCCTGGCGTCCATGGTCGGCTCCGACATCGAGACCGGCCAGTCGCGCATGGCCTTCAACATCCCCGAACTGTCCGACGGCATCAGCTTCGTGGTCGTCGCCATGGGCGTGTTCGGCTTCGCCGAGATCATCCGCAACCTTGAGGGGGGCGACGAGGAGACGCGCTCCATCGTGGCCTCGAAGGTCACCGGCCTGATGCCGACGATCCCCGACCTCAAGGCGTCGGCCGGCGCCATCCTGCGCGGCACCGTGCTCGGGTCGATCCTCGGCATCCTGCCGGGCGGCGGCGCGGTGATCGCCGCGTTCGCGGCCTACACGTTCGAGAAGAAGGTCTCCAAGGACCCGTCGCGGTTCGGCAAGGGCGCGATCGAAGGCGTCGCCGCGCCGGAGAGCGCCAACAACGCCGCCGCGCAGACCTCGTTCATCCCGCTGCTCACCCTCGGCATCCCGCCGAACGCCGTGATGGCGCTGATGGTCGGCGCCATGACCATCCACGGCATCCAGCCGGGGCCGCAGGTGATGACCAAGCAGCCCGACCTGTTCTGGGGCATGATCTCGTCGATGTGGATCGGCAACCTGATGCTGGTCGTCATCAACCTGCCGATGGTCGGCCTGTGGGTGCGGCTCCTGCGCGTGCCCTACCGGATGATGTTCCCGGCGATCCTGATCTTCTGCAACATCGGCAACTACTCCATCAACAACGCGCCGTTCGATGTCGCCATGACCGCGCTGTTCGGCGTGGTCGGCTACTGGCTCATCAAGCACGACTTCGAGCCGGCGCCGATGCTGCTGGGCTTCGTGCTCGGGCCGCTGATGGAGGAGAACCTGCGCCGCGCCATGCTGATCGCGCGCGGCGATCCCTCGACCTTCGTGACGCGGCCGATCTCGGCGGGCCTGCTGGCGGTGTCGCTGCTGCTGCTCGTCCTGGCGGTGCTGCCGATGATCCGCTCCAAGCGCGAGGTGGTGTTCACCGAAAGCGAGACGTGACGGCCCTACGGCCGGCCCCCGAACGCCCGCCGGCCCTCCGGCGGGCGTTTTTGCTTCTGGATTGCCGCGCAATTGTCGCGCAGAGCCCGTGATTCCCGGCCGGCGGCGCATTAGATTGGTGCGAGACCGACTCGGGGACCTTCCGTGCGCCAATACCTCGACCTCATGGAGCATGTGCTGCAGCGCGGCGTGAAGAAGCACGACCGCACCGGCACCGGCACGCTCTCCGTTTTCGGCCACCAGATGCGGTTCGACCTCGCCGAGGGGTTCCCCCTCGTCACCACCAAGAAGCTGCACCTCAAGTCGATCGTCTACGAGCTGCTGTGGTTCCTGAGGGGCGACACCAACATCAAGTACCTCAAGGACCACGGCGTCTCGATCTGGGACGAATGGGCCGACGAGAACGGCGACCTCGGGCCGGTCTATGGCCGCCAGTGGCGCTCGTGGCCGGCGCGCGACGGCACCACCATCGACCAGATCGCCAACGTGGTCGCCGCCATCGGGAAGAACCCCGACTCGCGCCGCCTCCTCGTCACCGCCTGGAACCCCGCCGACGTGGACCGCATGGCCCTGCCGCCGTGCCACTGCCTGTTCCAGTTCTACGTGGCGGAGGGGCGGCTCTCCTGCCAGCTCTACCAGCGTTCCGCCGACATCTTCCTCGGCGTGCCGTTCAACATCGCGTCCTACGCGCTGCTGACGATGATGGTGGCGCAGGTGACCGGCCTCAAGCCGGGCGAGTTCATCCATACGCTCGGCGACGCGCACCTCTATCTCAACCACGTCGAGCAGGCCGAGCTTCAACTGTCGCGCGCGCCGCGCGCGCTGCCGACCATGACGCTGAACCCCGCCGTCACGGACCTCGCCGCGTTCCGCTACGAGGACTTCGCGCTTCACGGCTACGATCCGCATCCGCACATCAAGGCGCCGGTGGCGGTGTGAGCGGCATCGCCATCGTCCTCGTCGTCGCCGCGGCCGAGAACGGCGTCATCGGCCGGGACGGCGCCTTGCCGTGGCGGCTCGCCTCCGACCTCAAGCATTTCCGCGCCGTCACCATGGGCAAGCCGATCCTGATGGGCCGCAGGACGTGGCTGTCGCTGCCGCGCCGGCCGCTGCCGGGCCGCACCAACATCGTGCTCACCCGCGACGCGGCCTTCGCCGCGCCGGGCGCGCTGGTGACACGATCGTTCGATGCCGCGCTCGAGGCCGCCCGCGGCGATGCCCTGCGGCGCGGCGCGGACGCCGTCGCCGTCATCGGCGGCGCGGAGGTTTTCGCGCTCGCGCTGCCGCTCGCCGACCGCATCGAGCTGACGCGTGTGCGCCTGAGCCCCGCGGGCGACACCTGGTTTCCGCCGCCCGATCCGACGCAGTGGCGCGAGGAAGCCCGGCGCGACGCGCCGGCCGGCCCGCAGGACGATGCGGCCTTTTCCGTGCTGACCTATCGGCGGGTCGTCCCGGCGGGGACAAATTGCGGCGGGATCGTGCCGCAAGCCTTCGACCGTTCACGGTAAACTGCCGCACTCCGATGCGTTGAACGGGGCCGTCGCAGCCCCTATAACCTTGGCCGCGCGCCTCGATCGCGGCGCCGGAGGAGCTTTTTATGCCGTGGAGCAATCAAGGCGGCGGTCCCTGGGGGTCCGGACCCAAAGGACCCTGGGGCTCGGGCCCGCAGTCGTCCGGGCCGACGCCGCCGGACCTCGAGGAGTTCCTGCGCCGCGGCCAGGACAAGCTGCGCACCGTGCTGCCCGGCGGCAGCCTCGGCGGCCGGGGCGCGGCGATCGTCGTGCTCGTCGCCGTGCTGCTGTGGGGCTTCTCCGGCTTCTTCCGGGTCGAGCCGGACGAGATCGGCGTGGTGCTGCGCTTCGGCAAATACATCCGCGAGGCCACGCCCGGCCTCAACTATCACATTCCCTATCCGGTCGAGTCCGTGCTCACGCCCAAGGCGCTGCGCATCAACCGCATCGACGTCGGCATGCGCCTCGTCGACGACGTCCGCCGCGGCACCGCGACGCGCGACGTGCCGGAGGAGAGCCTGATGCTCACCGGCGACGAGAACATCGTCGACGTGGATTTCACCGTGTTCTGGCGCGTGAAGCCGGAGGACGTCGGCGCGTTCCTGTTCAACATCCAGAACCCCGAGGGCACGGTGAAGGCCGTGGCCGAGAGCGCGATGCGCGAGGTGGTGGGCCGCTCCGAGATCCAGCCGATCCTCACCGGCGCGCGGCAGAACATCGAGGCCGGCGTGCAGGACCTGATGCAGAAGACGCTCGACAAATACAGCGCCGGCATCATGATCACCCAGGTGCAGATGCAGAAGGTCGATCCGCCGGCGCAGGTCATCGACAGCTTCCGCGACGTGCAGGCGGCGCGCGCCGACCTCGAACGCTCGCAGAACGAGGCGCAGACCTACGCCAACCGCGTGGTGCCGGAGGCGCGCGGCCGCGCCGCCCAGATCACCCAGTCGGCGGACGCCTACCGCGAGCAGGCGGTGGCGGAGGCGCGCGGCCAGGCGGCGCGCTTCTCGCAGGTCTACGAGCAATACAGGAAGGCGCCCGACGTGACCCGCGAGCGGCTCTATCTCGAAACCATGGAACGGGTGCTGGGCTCCTCCGACAAGGTGGTGGTCGATACCCAGGGCAACGGCAGCGGCGTGGTGCCCTACCTGCCGCTCGACCAGTTGCGCCGCGCGCCGATCCCGCCCGCGGCGGGCGGCGCCCAGCCGCAGGGAGCCGTCCGATGAAGCTCAGCGTCGCCGGCGGCGCCGCGGTGGTCGTCGCCTTTCTCGTGCTGCTGTTGGCCTATGGCTCGCTGTTCACCGTCTATCAGACGCGCCAGGCGCTGGTGGTGCGGCTCGGCGAGCCGCGCGAGGTCTACACCGACCCCGGCCTGCACGTGAAATGGCCATTGATCGAGAGCGTGATCTACGTCGACAAGCGCATCCTCGACCTCGAGAACGCCGCGCAGGAGGTGATCGCCTCCGACCAGAAGCGGCTGGTGGTCGACGCCTTTGCCCGCTACCGCATCGTCGACGTGCTGAAGTTCTACCAGACCATCGGCTCGGCCGAGGGCGCGGCCTCGTCGCGGCTCTCGACCCTGCTCAACTCGGCGCTGCGCCGCGTGCTCGGCGAGGCGACGCTGACCCAGGTGGTGCGGGACAACCGCGAGCAGCTGATGGGGCGGGTCCGCGACCAGGTCGACCGCGAGGCGCAGGCCTTCGGCATCCAGGTGGTGGACGTGCGCATCCGCCGCGCCGACCTGCCGGAGCAGAACAGCCAGGCGGTGTACCAGCGCATGATCACCGAGCGGCAGCGGGAGGCCGCGGAGTTCCGCGCCACCGGCAGCCAGCGCGCCCAGGAAATCCGCGCCAAGGCCGACCGCGACGTCACCGTGCTGCTGGCCGAGGCGCAGTCCAAGGCCGAGCAGACCCGCGGCGAGGGCGACGCCGAGCGCAACCGCATCTTCGCCGAGGCCTACAGCAAGGATCCCGACTTCTTCTCGTTCTATCGATCCATGCAGGCCTACGAGACCGGCCTGAAACCGGCGGACACCCGGTTCGTGGTGAGCCCGGATTCCGACTTCTTCCGCTATTTCTCCGATCCCGCCGGCAGGGGCCGCGCGGCGGGAGCGGGCGGCGGCTCGTCCGCCACGGCGCAGCCCGCGCCGGCGAAGTGAGCGTCCATCCCAGGCCAGGCGGCATAGACCCGGTTCAGCTTCCATGTCGCAATTCGTAGTCGCCCTCGGCCTGGTGTTCGTGATCGAGGGGCTGGTGTTCGCCGCCTTTCCCGGCCTCGCCAGGCGCGCGAGCCAGGCGGTGCAGGAGGCGCCGGAGGGCACCATGCGCGTCCTCGGCATCGTGGCCGCGGTGGTGGGGCTCATCGTCATCTGGATCGTGCGGCGGTAGCAACCATATGCGAGGCCGTCCAATCCGGTCCGGCATTGGGCGCGGGTCGCGGCCGTGCCATAATGCGAGACCATGGATGGGGCGGGTGCAGGCCGCCCCGGGCCGCCACAACCGGGCGATTTGCCGCCGTGCCGGCCCTGCGAATCTCGTAATTTGCCCGCGCGCAAGCCGCGAACCGTCCTACGGAGACCGAAAGTCCATGTCTTTCCCGACTGCGTCTTTCCCGACTGCCCTTGTCCGACGCCCGTTTTACGCCGCGGTCTGCGCGATCCTGCTGCTGGCGCCCGCGGCCGCCCAGGCCCGCGGCCCGGAGAGCA
>Ga0182749_1003033_pt1 | contig 11801 bp, 10 predicted proteins | sample eDN3rd37CKraftMG_FD_128875 | JGI IMG/M metagenome (GOLD analysis project Ga0182749, IMG submission 128875) | Enriched Miracle-Growth compost microbial communities from Emeryville, California, USA - eDNA 3rd pass 37_C Kraft MG (version 2) (version 2) ...
CCACGACGAAGAACGTCGCGCGCACCTTCGCCCGGGCGAGCTTGCGCAGCAGGGAGGCGGTGTACGGGCCGGGGCCGTCGTCGAAGGTGAGAGCGACGCAGCGCACGTGCTTGCGCCGGCAGTCGACGCCGCGCTTCTTCGCGCCGCGTCGTGTCGCGCCGTGGCCGCGTGCCGTGGTGCCGCCCGGCGGGGTCCTGGGGGGCCGCGCCCTCCCGTCGTCCGTGCCCGACGACGCTCCGGGCGCGGCGGGCGCCTCGGTGCCGTCCGCGTCGGCGGTGCTCTGGTCGGTCGTGCCAGCGGGGTCCGTGCCCTCGTCGGGGCCGGTGGTCGGGGCCGTCGGCGGCGGCGCAGGGGCCGGAGCGGTGCCGGGCGTCGCAGGGGCCGACGTCCGGTGCATCGTGGAGCTGCTCCGGGCGCCGGAGGAACGCTCCGCCGCGTGCACGGCCAGGCCGGTCCCGGCCGTGAGCAGGACCGAGACGAGCAGCGCGACGCCGACGTCGCGGCGCGCCGAGCGACGCTGACGAGGTGGCCCGGGCCGGGTGCCGGGGCGGTTCTCGTGCGGTTCAGGCATCGCCGAGCCCCCGGGCGGCCAGAGCGTCACCGGTCGCGTGCGCACGGCCCACCGCGCGCACGGCGAACGGCACGAGATAGGCCCGGGGCCTGCGCTCGAGGCCGCGCGCGACCGCGGCGTCGCGCACCTGCCCCATCGTCTCGAGCAGGGCGGGCACCGCCCGGAGCATGAGCTGCACCGCGAGGGCGAAGCGCTCGGGCGAGAACCCCAGGGGGCGCAGCCAGCCGGTCGCGCGCACGAGGGCGGCGATGAGTCGGTCGGCTCGCGTCGAGGCGGTCAGCGCGGTCGCCAGGACGATCGTCGCCAGCAGGTCGAGGGCGGGCTCGCTGCCACGGGCCGGGCCGTGCTGCCACCAGCCGAGGGCGGCCAGCGGGACGAGGGCGACCAGCGCACCGCGCAGCATCCGGGCGAGCCGCACCGGGGACAGGCCGACCCACCAGGCCAGAGACACGGCGAGCAGGACCGCGGCGCCGGACACCCACAGCGAGCGCACCGCCACCAGCGTCACGGTCGCGGCGAGCAGCAGGAGGAGCTTGAGGCCCGCGGGTGCGCGGTGCAGCGGCGTGGTGCCGGGGACGTAGGTGCCGAGGGTGCCGCGCCAGCCCCGGATCCGGGGAGCGCGTGCGGCGCTCGTCCTCGGGCGGGCGGTGCGGCGTGTCGTCCGGGGCACGTCAGCCGTCCGCGGGGCTCGTCGAGCCAGGCGCGACGGCATCGGTCACGTCACGGTCGGGCACAGCGGGAGCGGGGACGGACGACATCACGAGGCCACGGTACGCGGTCACGCTGGACGCCCCGTCACCGTCGGCGACGACCGCGCCGTCGTCGACCACGAGGACGCGCGGGAACCGGGCGGCCGCCTCGAGGTCGTGGGTGACGAGGACCACCTGCTGGGGCAGCGACCCGAGCAGCTCGTCCACGGCGCGCCGCCAGCGCAGGTCCAGGCGGGTCGTCGGCTCGTCGCACACGAGCACCTCCGGCTCCGTCGCCAGCACGCCCGCGAGCGCGAGCAGCTGCTTCTGGCCGCCGGAGAGCGCCTGCACGGGGACGTCGGCGAGGTCGCCGAGCCCGAAGCGTGCGAGCGTCCGTCGCGCGCGCCCCTCCCTCTCGCCGCGGGAGAGCCGCAGACGGCGCAGCGAGAGCATGACGTCCTCGAGCGGGGTGGGCATGACGAGCTGGGCGTCGGCGTCGGAGAACACGAAGCCGACCCGGGAACGGACCCGTGCGCCGTGGGCCCGCGTGTCCTCGCCGTCGACCAGCACCCGCCCGCTGGAGGGCAGCGTGAGGCCGTTCAGCAGGCGAGCCAGGGTCGACTTGCCCGAGCCGTTGGCACCGATCAGCGCGACCCGCCGCTCGGCGAGCCGCAGGGTGGTGGGCCGCAGGATCGTGCGGGTGCCCGATCCTGCGGCGACGACGACGCTCGCGCCGTCGAGCTCGATCACGGGCGGCGCCGCAGGTCCGGGAAGGCGCGCAGCACGGCGAGCCCGACCAGCACGGCGAGCCCGGCCTTGACGGCGTCGAAGGGCACGAAGGTCAGGTTGGAGGCGAAGGCCGCGCCGAAGGAGATGCCGGCGCGCCACGCGAGCACGGGCACGCCCACGGCGTACACGACGAGCGAGGCGAGCACGACGCCGACCACCGCCGGGAGCACGGTGCCGCGCCAGGACCGCCACGCGCGGCGCGCGGCGAGGGTCATGGCCGCCCCGGCCACCCCGGCCGCGAAGGGGAAGGAGAGCAGGTACCCCGCGGTGGGCCCCGCCAGGACCCCCACGCCGCCGGTCCCGCCGGCGAGGACCGGCACGCCGGCGAGGCCCACGACCAGGTACAGGGTGACCGCGAGGAAGCCGCGGCGTGCGCCGAGCACCACCCCGGCGAGCAGCACGGCGAAGGTCTGCAGCGTGATCGGCACGCCGCTCGGGCCGATCGGCGCCGAGACGAAGGAGCACACCGCGACGAGCGCGGCGAAGGTCGCGACCAGGGCGACGTCGGTCGTGACGCCGGTGCGTCGGACGGTGGTGGCGGTCTGGTTCACGGCTCGGCTCTCTCGTCGGGGATCGGTGGGACGATCGACGGGGCGATCGGGTACGGGTCCGGGGTGCGGAACCCGTTCTGCTGCCACAGTAGCGGCGCGTACGATTGATGGCGTTTGTGCCGGCGGCACAAGTTCCCCTGGCACCACTGAAGGAATCCTCCACGTGATCTCTGCAAGCAACGTCGAGCTGCGCATCGGCGCGCGCACCCTGCTGCACGAGGCCTCCTTCCAGGTGGCCAAGGGCGACCGGATCGGCCTGGTGGGGCGCAACGGTGCGGGCAAGACGACGCTCACCAAGACCCTGTCCGGCGAGACCGAGCCGACCGCGGGCACCATCACCCGCTCCGGTGATGTCGGCTATCTGCCGCAGGACTCGCGCACCGGCGACATCGAGCAGGTCGCCATGGACCGCATCCTGTCCGCCCGTGGCCTGGACCAGATCGTGCGCCAGATGCGCGAGACCGAGGGAGCGATGGCGAGCGCCGACCCCGAGACCCACGAGGCCGCCATGGCGCGCTACCCGAGGCTGGAGGCGCGCTTCACCGCGGCCGGCGGGTACGCGGCCGAGAGCGAGGCGCAGCGCATCGCCGCGAACCTCGGCCTGCCCGAGCGCGTGCTGGCGCAGCAGATGAAGACGCTCTCGGGCGGGCAGCGCCGGCGCGTCGACCTGGCGCGCATCCTCTACGCAGGATCCGAGACCCTGCTGCTCGACGAGCCCACCAACCACCTCGACCACGACTCGATCGTCTGGCTGCGCGACTACCTCAAGGCCTACAGCGGCGGCCTGGTCGTCGTCAGCCACGACGTCGACCTGCTGCGCGCCGTGACGAACAAGGTGTTCCACCTCGACGCCAACCGCGGCGAGCTCGACCAGTACGCGCTCGGCTGGGACGCCTACCTCAAGCAGCGCGAGCAGGACGAGAAGCGCCGTCGTCGCGAACGGCTCAACGCCGAGAAGAAGGCGGCCTCCCTGACGGCGCAGGCCGAGAAGATGCGCGCCAAGGCCAGCAAGGCCGTGGCCGCGCAGAACATGCTCAAGCGCGCCGAGCGGATGCTCGAGGGCGTGGAGGGCGAGCGGGCGAGCGACAAGGTCGCCAAGCTGCGGTTCCCGACCCCGGCCGCGTGTGGCAAGACCCCGCTGACCGCCGAGGGGCTGAGCAAGTCGTACGGCTCGATGGAGGTGTTCGCTGGGGTGGACCTCGCGATCGACCGTGGCTCACGGGTCGTGGTGCTCGGGCTCAACGGTGCGGGCAAGACGACGCTGCTGCGCATCCTGGCGGGCGTGGAGCAGCCCGACACCGGCGGAGTCGTGCCCGGCCACGGGCTGAAGATCGGCTACTACGCCCAGGAGCACGAGACGCTCGACACGAGCGTGACCGTGGTCGAGAACCTGCGGCACGCAGCGCCCGACCTCACCGACACCCAGGTGCGCTCGGTGCTCGGCTCCTTCCTGTTCTCCGGGGACGACGCCGACAAGCCCACGCACGTGCTCTCCGGTGGTGAGAAGACGCGGCTGGCCCTCGCCACGCTCGTGGTGTCCTCGGCCAACGTGCTGCTGCTCGACGAGCCGACCAACAACCTCGACCCGGCCTCGCGCGCGGAGATCCTCGGCGCGCTGCAATCCTACGAGGGAGCGGTCGTCATGGTCACGCACGACGTCGGCGCGGTGGACGCGCTCGAGCCCGAGCGCGTCCTGCTGCTGCCCGACGGCGACGAGGACCTCTGGAACGACGGCTACCGCGAGCTCGTCGCGCTCGCGTGATCCCGCGACTACGGCGGGGTCAAGGGCCGAGGAGGGAGTCGACCAGCGCCGCGACCCGGGCTCTGATCTCGTCCCGGACCGGGCGCACCTCCTCGAGGCTCAGTCCTGCCGGGTCGGCGAGCTCCCAGCTCTCGTAGCGGGTCCCGGGGAAGAACGGGCACGCGTCCCCGCACCCCATCGTGACGACCACGTCGGAGTCCTGGACGTCCTCGGGCGTGAGCACGCGAGGCTGGGCGGCCGCGATGTCGATGCCCTCCTCACGCATGGCCTCGACGGCCACAGGATTGATCCGGTCGGCGGGCAGGGAGCCCGCGGACCGGACCTCGACAGCGTCGCCTGCCAGGTGGCGCAGGTAGCCCGCGGCCATCTGGGAGCGGCCCGCGTTGTGGACGCAGACGAACAGGACGGAAGGCAGCGGTGCGCTCACCGGTCGGCCTCCTCGCCGGTGCCGGTACGTCCGCTCACTGGTACGCCCGCTCGTACTGCGGCGGGACGTAGGGGAGCTGGACGCCCAGGTCGCGCGCCATGGTGAGGGCCACGTGCGGGTCGCGCAGGGCCTGCCGTGCCACCATCACGGCGTCGGCCGACCCGTTCGCGACGACGGCCTGGGCGAGCTCGCCCGCGGTGATCATGCCGACAGCGCTCACGGCGACCCCGGTCTCCCGCCGGATGCGCGCCGCGAACGGGACCTGGTAGCCCGGTGCCACGGGGATCCGGGTGGCGGCGAGGTTGCCGCCGGTGGAGACGTCGACGAGATCGACGCCCGCCTCGGCAGCCCACCGCACGACCTCGATCGTCTGCTCCACGTCCCAGCCGCGGTCGGCCAGGTCGTCGGGCGCCCAGTCCGTGGCCGAGACCCGCAGCAAGAGCGGTGTGCCGGGAGCGGCGTCCCGCACCGCCGCGATCACCCGCAGCAGCAGGCGTGCCCGGTTCTCCAGGGAGCCGCCGTACTCGTCGGTGCGCTCGTTGCTGAGTGCGGAGAGGAACTGGTGCAGCAGATAGCCGTGGGCAGCGTGAACCTCGAGGACCTGGAACCCTGCCTCGACGGCGCGGTGCGCGGCGGCCGCGAAGTCCGCGACGACCTTCTCGATGCCCGCCGTGTCGAGGGCTGCGGGGACCGCGTACCCCTCGAAGGGCAGAGCCGACGGGGCCACCGCCTCCCAGCCGCCGTCCTCGACGGGCACGCTGCCCCGACGGTCGGTGCCCCAGGGTGAGTAGGTGGAACCCTTGCGGCCCGCGTGGGCGAGCTGGACACCCGCGACCGCGCCCTGCGACCGCACGAAGCGCGCCACCCGGGCCCACGCCCCGGCCTGTGCGTCGTCCCAGATGCCGGTGTCCTGCGGGGAGATCCGCCCCTCCGGGCTCACGGCGGTGGCCTCGGTCATGACGAGCCCGGCACCTCCCACGGCGAAGGCACCGAGGTGCGCGAGGTGCCAGTCGGTGGGCACGCCGTCGCGCGCCTCGACCGAGTACTGGCACATGGGCGCGATCCACAACCGGTTGCGGGCCGTGATCGCGTCCGGCGTGCCGTCGCGGAACGTGTAGGCGTCGAAGAGGGAGGTCATGAGGTCATCCTCGCTCCCCGCGCCAGGATCGTGGGGCAGGGCCCGCACCGTGGACACCGGACCGTACGGCGGCCGAGCCGGTCAGCGCCGGCGCAGACGTGCCCTCGTCAGGAGGAGCAGCCCGCCCGCCACCGCGGTGCACCACGCCGCGGCGAGGAGGGGATCTCCGGCTCCCGGGCTCCAGGGCGACGAGGCCCCGAGCGCGCCTCCCAGGCCCACGCTCGCCATCCCGCTCAACCCGGCCAGCAGCGCCCAGTCGACGTTCCACGCCAGGACCAGCACGCCCGCGAGGTCCCCTGCCGGGGTGGGCACCGGGGTGAGGGCCGAGGGCGGCAGGCCGCCGCGCGCGCTGCGGTGGACCCGTACCAGGACCAGGAGGAGGGCGAGCACCGGCGCAGCCGTGAAGGCGCCGGGCGACGCGTGGCCGCTCAGCAGGACACCGACCACGGCGAGGACCAGCGCGGCCCCCGCGGGGAGCAGGGACCGCAGCCAGAAGAGCCGTGTCGTGCTGCAGCCGTAGAGCGGCGGCGCGGCGGCAGCCTCCGCCGTGTGACGCAGGCCGTCCGACCACGGCCCGAGCGCGGTGCAGCAGACGACGGCCACCAGCCCGCCGCACCACCAGCGCACCGACCCGGGGAGGTCAAGGACGACGGCCAGCGCGCCTCCGGACGCGGCGACCACGAGGGAACCGAGCACCAGTCGACCGGGCGTGCGCAGCGCCCCGATCAGATCGGCCCAGAACCATCTGGCCACGGTCGGCAGCGCTCGGACGGCCCGCCACCGGCGGGCGAACCCCGCGGGGAGCAGTCCCAACCGCTCGCCCGCCTCGGACAGGTCTCCCGCACCGACGGCGAGGGTCACCGACGACCAGCGGCGCGCCTGGTCGAGCAGCACCCCGCCCCGCAGCTCGTCGAGGAGCCGGGGCACGGCCACTCCGAGGGCGCAGGCGAGGAGGACGAGCAGCCCTGCGCCCCACCACGGCTCCCCGCCGAGCACGGTCGGTCCGACGGCCGACCCTGCCGACGGCGCCACGGACGGCCACGCGTGGGCGAACCAGCCCGCGGGCAGCACCCAGGAGACCACGGACCGAGACAGGCCGGGGATCGCGGGAAGGATCGCCCCTGCCCCCAGCGCGGCGGGCAGCGCCCAGGCCGCCCCGCGCCCGGCGCGCTCGCCGGCGAGCCACGACACCGCGGACACAGCTCCCGTGGCGAGCGCCGCGAGCAGGACGGGCAGCACGTCGGCCGGCGAGCCTGAGCCCGGCAGAGGTGAGCCCTCGGGGACCGGCGTGCCGCCGAGCGTGCCCGGTGCGAGCGCGAGCGGCACCGCGAGCAGGGCTGCCGCCACGAGCACCCCGAGCGTCAGCCAGCTGGACGCGACCAGGAACGGGCCCCGCAGGGTGCGGTGACGTGGCAGGTCGTTGCCGGCCAGCGCCGTCACGAAGAACGGGGCCAGCAGCGCCGGACCGCGCACCTGGCCCAGCACCGCCAAGGCGGCGGGCAGCAGCCCGGCGACGAGGCCGGCGGCACGCGCGCCGCCGGGTGCTCGCAGCGCCTCGACGACCTCGGGCCGGGCCAGCGCCAGGACGACGCCCCGCACCAGCGGGACCCCCACGACGACGAGCAGCAGCGCAGCGACGTAGAGGGCGTAGGGGGCGTCGCGGGGACGGGCCGTGGCGCGTCCCCGGTACACCACGCTGACGGCCCGCAGCCGCTCGCGGGCTGTCACCGTGGTGCCTCCGCCCGGCCGGTTCCTCGTCATCCTCGGGCCACCGTCATCGGGGGCGCCGGCCGCCCTCATGGTTCCCGCAGCTCGAGCCGGTCCGTCGCGACCGCCTCGATCAGCGCGGTGCTGTGGCTCGCCAGGACGACCGTGCGGCCCTCCGCGGCGACCTCGTCCAGCAGCCCGCTCACGAGCCCGAGGCGGTGCCCGTCGAGACGTTGCTCCGGCTCGTCGAGCAGCAGCAGCTCGCTGGGACGGGCGAGGGTGAGCGCGAGCGAGGACAGCTGGGCCTGCCCGGAGGAGACCTCGTGCGGGAACCGCGGCGCGAGCCGGTCGATCTCGAGGCGTGCGAGGAGCGCGTCGGCCCGCTGCTCGGCCTCCGGGAGCGACGCGCCCCACGAGGTCGCGACGAGCAGCAGGTGCTCGCGCAGGGTGAGGTTGCGGGCGAGCGGTGGCACACCGAGCAGCGCGGCGACGCGCGCCCGGAACGCCGCCCTGCGCTCGTCGACGGGCTGCCCCGCGACGAGCGCGGTGCCGGTCGAGGGGCGAAGCTGTCCCGCGAGCACCCGCAGCAGCGTCGTCTTGCCGATGCCGTTGCGTCCCGCGACCGCGAGCGTGCGGCCCTGCTCCAGCGTGAGGCCGACCGGCGCGAGCAGCACCTCGTCCCCGAGGCGCACGCTCACGTCGTCGAGGACGACGAACGGGCTCTCGCTCACGCGCGGCCCGGGTCAGTGCCCGACGGCGGCGACCGGGGCGGCTAGCGGGGCCCCGGAGCCGTCCCGGCGCGGGTCGATCGGCGGCAGCTCGAGGGGCTGGCCCCCGCCGCCCGTGGCGCGAGCGGGGGCGGGCCCCACCCAGGCGAGCAGCAGCGCGTCCTCGCCACGCAGGAACCGCTGGGAACGCACGCCTCCGGTCGCGCGCCCCTTGGCGGGGTACGCCTCGAAGGGGGTCACCTTCGCCGACCCGGTCTCGGTGCCCGGCAGCGCGTCGCGCGCTCCCGCGACCGTGACCACGACCGCGCCGTCGATGGCTGCCGTGCGGGGCAGCGCGCCGAAGTAGATCGCACGCTCACCGTCGGCCAGGCGGATGCCGGCCATGCCCGCCGCTGCGCGACCCTGCGGGTTGACCGCCGTCGCCGCGAAGTGCAGCAGGCTGGCGTCGGAGCTGACGAACACGAGCTCGCACGAGTCGTCCGTCGGGGCCGCGCCCACCACGCGGTCGCCCTCGCGAAGCGCGACCACCTCCCAGGAGTCCCTCGCCGGAGCCGGACCGGGGGCCACGCGCTTCACGACGCCCCCGCTCGTCCCGAGGGCGAGGACGGGCGCGTCCTCGGCGAGGGAGACGAGCGCGACCACCTCCTCGCCGGGCTCGAGGGCCACGACGTCGCCCACCGGGACCCCGCCGGCGAGCGAGGGCGCGTCGTGCGTCGGCGGGAGGGCGGGCAGGTCAAGCAGCGACAGCCGCACCAAGCGTCCCAGCGTCGTGACCGCACCGACGTCGGACCGTGCGGAGGCCGCGACGACCGATCGCAGCACGTCGTGCGCCTTGCGGGCGCCGTCACGGGTCGGTTCGACGTCGTCGCTCGTGCGGGCGACCAGCCCGCTGGCGGAGAGCAGCGCGAAGCACGGGCTGTCCGGCACCTCGAGAGGCACGGCGCTCCCGCGAGCGGACGACGGGGCCCCGGACGAGGTCGCCCCGCTGACGACTCCGCCGGCCCCCTGACCGGCGGAGTCGAGCAGGATCGTGCGGCGCGGCGTGCCGAAGTCTCGGGCGACCGCCGCCATCTCGTCGCTCACCACGGTGCGCAGCCGCGCCTCGGAGCCGAGGATCTCCTCCAGCGAGGCGATCTCCTCGCGCAGCTGGCTCTGCTCCTTCTCGAGCTCCACGCGCGAGAACTTCGTCAGGCGGCGCAGCCGCAGCTCCAGGATGTACTCCGCCTGCAGCTGTGAGAGGTCGAAGACCTGCATGAGCCGGGTGCGGGCGGTCTCGGCGTCGTCCGAGGAACGGATGACCTGGATGACCTCGTCGATGTCGAGGATCGCGAGCAGCAGGCCCTCGACCAGGTGCAGCCGCTCGCGACGGCGGTCGAGGCGGAACTGCGAGCGCCTGCGCACGACGGCGATCCGGTGCGCGACCCACACCTCCAGCAGCTCGCGCAGCCCCAGCGTGCGCGGCTGCCCCTCGACGAGGGCCACGTTGTTGATGCCGAAGGAGTCCTCCATCGGCGTGTGCTGGTACAGGTGCTCCAGCACGGCCTCGGGGTTGAAACCGGTCTTGACCTCGATGACCAGGCGCAGCCCGTGCGCCCGGTCGGTCAGGTCCGTGACGGCGGTGATGCCCTGCAGCTTCTTGCGCTGCACACCGTCCTTGATCTTCTCGATGACCTGCTCGGGCCCCACCAGGTAGGGCAGCTCGGAGACGACGATCCCCTTGCGCCGGGCGCTGACGTTCTCGATCGTCGCGGTCGCGCGGGTGCGGAACGTGCCGCGCCCGGTGCGGTAGGCGTCCCGGATACCCTCCAGCCCGACGATCCGGCCGCCCGTGGGCAGGTCGGGGCCGGGCACGAGCTTCATGAGGTCCTCGAGGCTCGCCTCGGGATGGGCGATGAGGTGGCGCGCCGCGGCGACGACCTCGACCAGGTTGTGCGGGGCCATCTTGGTCGCCATGCCGACGGCGATGCCGGAGGCGCCGTTGACCAGGAGGTTCGGGATCGCCGCGGGGAGCACGGAGGGTTGGGTCAGCTTGTTGTCGTAGTTGGGCACGAAGTCGACGACGTCCTCGTCGAGGTCCGCGGTCATGACGACGGCGGGCGGGGCCATGCGCGCCTCGGTGTAGCGCGGCGCAGCCGGGCCGTCGTCGAGCGAGCCGAAGTTGCCGTGCCCGTCGACGAGCGGCAGGCGCAGCGAGAACGGCTGGGCCAGGCGCACGAGCGCGTCGTAGATCGCAGCGTCACCGTGCGGGTGCAGCCGACCCATGACGTCACCGACCACGCGGGCCGACTTCACGAAGGGCCGGTCCGGGCGCAGCCCCATCTGCGACATCTGGAAGAGGATGCGGCGCTGCACCGGCTTGAGACCGTCGCGGGCGTCGGGGATGGCGCGCGCGTAGATGACCGAGTAGGCGTACTCCAGGTACGACTGCTCCATCTCGGTCGTCACGTCGGTGTCGACGATCTTCTCCACGAAGGTGTCCGCGGCGGGTGTCGGGGCGGACTTGCGAACCATGTTCAGCTCCTGAGGGCTACAGCGGAGGGGTACTGCGAGGCGCCGCACAGACCACAGCGGGTGGGGCGACCGTCGCGCCATTGTCCCGCACCACGGGTCCCCTCCGGCCGAGGCGCGCCCGGTGGGGGGCCCTGAGCTGTGGACGCTCCGCGGGGCCGCACGGGCGCCCCGTAGACTGGCAGTGTGCCGAACACCGCCTACGTCTCGTTGTCCGAGGCAGTCGAGCGCGCCGGGTACTACCCCTCGGTGGTGCTCGACGTGCTCTCCACCGCGCTCGCCGGCGAGGAGGTCCGCGACCACCTGGTCCACGTCGAGACGACGCTCGCGCACGCCGAGGTGCTGCGTCACATCACGGTCCTGGTCCTGACGGACTCCCGTCTGGTCGTGACCCACGTCGACGACCACCCGCCCGCCGCCCCGCACGCACGTCCGTCCGCGGCCGCCACCACCGAGGCCGTCGCGCTCGCGGCGGTGACCTCCGTGGTCGTCACCTACGGAGTGACGAACCCCCAGGAGCACCGCGTCGGGCAGACGCCCTCGGAGGTGACGCTCGGCATCATGTGGGGTGCCGTCTCGCGCATCGACCTCGGGCCTGCCGACTGCGGGGACCCGCAGTGCGAGGGCGACCACGGCTACACCGGGACGATCTCGCCCGACGACATCATGGTCCGCGTCTCGGCGGAGGCCGAGGGGACGGGAGCCGTGGAGGGGGCGGTGCGTTTCGCCACAGCGCTGTCCGGCGCCATCGCCCGCCACCGTGCCCCGACCGGTCTCCCCGACGGCACGACGGGCGCTCTCGGCGCGGCTCCCCGGCTGTGAGCGGTTCAGGCCTGCGGGAGGCGGTGCGCGGAGCCGGGCTCGTGCTCCCCGCCGTCGCGGGGGGTCCCGGTCCCGGTCTCGCCGACGTGCTGCCCGCCGTGGCGGCCTC
>Ga0182749_1003034_pt1 | contig 11799 bp, 9 predicted proteins | sample eDN3rd37CKraftMG_FD_128875 | JGI IMG/M metagenome (GOLD analysis project Ga0182749, IMG submission 128875) | Enriched Miracle-Growth compost microbial communities from Emeryville, California, USA - eDNA 3rd pass 37_C Kraft MG (version 2) (version 2) ...
CGAATTGCTTCCTGCTGGTGCGGGCTGGCATCGCGGCCCTGGCCGAGCGCCTCCTGCGCCTGCCGCATCGCCTGATCGGCGCGGCCAAGCGCCTCGGGGATCTCGCCCGTGAGGTCGCCGAACTGCTGCATCAGCTCGCCGAGGGCGCGGCGAAGGGCGCGCTGGCTGCGCGCGTCACGCTGCGCCTGCTCGTTCGCCTCGCGTTGCGCCTGCGGGGAGGCCGGCGGCTGGCCCGGCTGCGGCCGGCCGGAGGGCATGCCGGGGCGGCGCTCGGTGGATTGCTGCTCCCGCGCCTCGTCGCGCTGCTGGCTGCGGTCGAGCAGCTGGCCCTGGCGCTGCACCATGTCCTGCACGGCGCCCATCTGCTGCTCGCCGCGCTGGCGCTGCTGCTGGCGCTGGCTGCTGTTCCGGCCGCCTTCCGGCCGCGCCATGACGCGCCCCTGCTGGAGCGCCTCGAGCATCTGCTCCAGCTGCGCCAGCTCCTGCTCCAGGCGATCGGTGCGGCCCTCGCGCGCGGCGTCCTGCATCTCCTGCATGCGGCGCTCCAGCTCCTGCTGGTCCATCGCCTGCTGCGAGGGATCGAAGGGCATCGGCTCCAGGCCCTGCTGGCGCATCCGCTCGGCGAGCGCCTCCAGATGCCGCTGCACGGCCTCACGCAGCTCCTGCACGCGGCGTTCCAGCTCGGCCCGCCGCTCGGCATTGGGCGGCTGGCGCTCGGCCTCCGCCAGGGCTTCGCGCAGCGCCTCGCGCGCCTCGGCCAGGGCCCGCGCGGTGCGGTCGGCCAGCCCCTCCTCCAGCGCCACGGCGGTGTCCCACATCAGCGCCTGCACCTCCCCGACGGCCTCGGGGCGGCGGTCGCGCATCAGGCGGAAGCGGGCGACGCGCAGGGCGAGGAAGGTCGCGATGTCGTTCTCGAAGGCATCCGGGCGGCTGGCCAGATCATCCAGGCCGCGCCGCACCGCGTCGCGCGCCAGGGGGTCGAGCGAGAGCGACTTGCGCAGCGCCACCAGGGCCCGCGCCACCGGATGGTTGAAGGCGCGCTCCGGCAGGACCAGCTCGCGCACCTCCGAGCGGCCCTCCTGCCCGGCGCCGTCGCGCGCCAGGATGAGCACGCGCACCGGCAGCCCGGCCCAGGGATGCGCCGAGAGGTCGGGCTGCGCGGTGCCGCGGCGGGCGCGCGGCTCGCCGCCGGAGAGCGGCAGGTCTAGCAGCAGCGCATCGGCATGCGGGCGCGCGACGAGGCGGATCTCGGCCTGCGCCGCGCTCACGCCCCAGTCGTCATCGGCCCGCCAGGGAAGCCGCAGGGCCAGGCCCCGCGGCGCCTGCCCCGGCGCCTCGGTGAAGGCGGCGGTCGGCGGCGCGTCGGCCTGCACGCTGAAGCTCCAGGCGGCCAGATCCTGCCCGTCGCGGCGCAGGGTGATGCGGGCGCCCCGGGTCAGCGCCGTCTCGATGGCGAAGGAACCGGCGTCCAGGCTGCGCAGCGCGGTCGCGTGATTATCCACCCGCAGTTCGGGCGTGCCGCCGCTGCCACCGGAAAGCGCGACCTGCAATGTGCTGCCCTGCGGCACTGTCAGCGCGCCGCCGGCGCGATCGAGGAAAATGGGTGCGGCGCCGGTATAGGCGGGTGGCGTCACCCAGGCTTCCAGCCGCAGCGCGGCACCGATGGGCGCGGCATGCAGGCTGGGCCAGAGGGCGCGGCGCAGCCGCTCGCCCGCCTCGCCGCCGGCGAAGACCAGCGCGGCGCAGAGCGCGACCAGGAGCCCGGCGCGTAGCGCGTGCGGATCACGCGCGGCGAGGTTCGGCCGTGGCGCGCCGACGCGCAGCCGGCGCAGCCCCTTCAGCGCCCGGGCCTGATGCGCGCGCCACAAGGCCAGCGTCTCGGGGTCCTCGGTCAGCGCATGGTCGCGCAGGGTGGAGAGCGGGCGGTGCCGCAGGCCGGAAGCGGCTTCCAGCCGGCGCTCGGCGGCGGCCTCGCCCGGCCAGGCGAAGCCCCGGAAGCCACGCCAGAGCGCGGCCCCGAGCGCCAGGACGAAGCCCGCCAGCACCAGCAGGTGCAGCCAGGGCGGCAGGATGAGGAACAGGCCGGACCAGGCGGCCAGCAGGAACAGGCCGATGACGCCGAGCGACGGCCAGAGCCGGGGCCATAGCGTTTCCCAGCCAAGCGCGAGGCGCGCGAGCCGCAGCCCCCGCGCCAGGCGCCGGGCCAGCGGAGCGCGCCGGTCGGTCATGCCGGGGGGGCCGCCTTTCCGGCGGGAGCGAGCCATTCCGGCAGGCGCTGATGCGCCAGCAGGTCCTCAGGCGTCTGTCGGGGCCGCACAACGGCGAAGCGGGCGCCATCCACCAGCACTTCGGCCGCCAGCGGGCGGGCGTTGTAGGTGCTGCTCATGACCGCACCATAGGCACCTGCGTCGAGGAATGCGATCAATTCCCCCGGGGGGAGCGAAGGCAACCCGCGGCCGCGCGCGAAGGTGTCACCCGTCTCGCAGACCGGACCGACCACATCCGCCGGGGAGAGCGGCGCCACCAGGGCCTTGGGCGAGACCGGCAGGATGCCGTGCCAGGCCTCGTACATGGCCGGGCGGATCAGGTCGTTCATGGCGGCATCGGCCACCAGGAAGCGGCGCGCCCGGCCCTGCTTCTGCAGCACGATGGAGGCCAGCAGCACACCGGCCGGCCCGGCGATCCAGCGGCCCGGCTCCAGCATCAGCGGCAGGCCGAGATCGCCCAGCGTGGCCTTGATGGCGCCGGCCAGCGCCTCCGGCGGCGGCGGCACCTCGTCGCGATAGGGGATGCCGAGGCCGCCGCCGCAATCCACCCGTTCGATCGGCAGGCCGGCGGCGCGCAGGCCGCGCACCATCTCGGCCAGCCGGGCATAGGCGGCGCGATAGGCGGAGACGCCCTCGGTGATCTGGCTGCCGATATGGGTCGCGATGCCGATCGGCCGGATGCCGGGCAGCGCGGCCATGCGGGCGTAGAGGGCCGGGGCGTCCTCGAAGGCGATGCCGAACTTGTTCTCGGCCTTGCCGGTGGTGATTTTGGCGTGGGTGCGGGCATCCACGTCCGGGTTCACGCGCAGCGCCACCGGCGCCCGCACGCCCATCTCCGCCGCGATGGCGGAGAGCATCTCGATCTCCTCCGCGCTCTCGGCATTGATCTGGAAGATCCCTTCGCGCAGCGCGAGGCGAATCTCGTCCGCCTGCTTGCCAACGCCGGAGAAGACCGTGGCCCCGGCCGGGATGCCGGCGGCGAGGGTCGCGCGCAGCTCACCAGCGCTGACGATGTCGGCGCCCGCTCCCTCGGCGGCGAGCACGCGCAGCACGGCCTGATTGTCATTGGCCTTGGCGGCGTAGTGGATGCTGGCCCTCAGCCCAGCGCCGTCGAGCGCGGCGCGCAGCGCCCGGAAGCGGCGGCGCAGCGTGTTGGCGGAATAGACCCAGCTGGGCGTGCCGACCTCGCGCGCGATGCGGGCGAGCGGCACCTCCTCCATCAGCAGCCCGTCCTGGGCATGCGCGGAGAGCGCCGGGCGGGCGGCGATGAGGTCGGCGAAGGTCGGGTCGGCGCCCTCGAGGGCGGCGGGAAGCGGAGCGGCCATGGCATTATTGTGATGCGCCGGGCGGCCGCTGGAAAGCGGCGCGGATGCGGGGCCTGCCCTACCAGCCGAGCGGGTCGAAATCGGCGAAGCGCCGCTCGTCCATGGCGGCGCCCTGGCCGGCCTGCGCAGCCAGGCCGGCGGCGAGGATCTGCACCCATGCGAGCGCCGGCGCCAGTGCCGGGGGCTGTCCGCCGGCCGGCGGCGGCGGCACGAAGCGCAGCAGCCCACCCGGCGCGATGCCCGCCCAGGCGCCGAGCAGCAGCACCGGACAGCCCACCGCCCGCGCCTGCCCAGGCAGCGCCTCGCCCTGGCGCGCGGCGGCAGGGCCGAGGCCGATCAGCAGGAGCGCGTCCTCCGCGCGCGCGGTGCCGAACTGGGCCCGCGCGAGCTCCGGCGCGCCGTCCAGCAGGATGGCCGCGCGGCCCTGCCGGGCCAGCAGCAGATGCAGGGCCGTCGCGGCTGGCCGGCCCTCGGCGTCGCAGCCGATCCAGACCAGCCGCGCCCTGCCGAGCTGGCGCGTCGCCGTTTGCAGCGCCGCCTCGTCCAGCCCTTCCAGCAGGCTGCGCAACCCGGCCATCTCATGCGCCACGACGGCGCGGGCAGCCTCCAGCCCTCCACCCTGGGGCGCGAGGCGGCGGTGCAGCCGCGAGGCCTGGGCGGTGACGCCCTGCGCGCGGGCGAAGACGGCCGATTTGAACAGCCGCTGCATCTCGCGGAAGCCGTCATAGCCGAGCGCCTTGGCGAAGCGCACCAGCGCGGAGGGATGCGCCGCCACATGCGCGGCCAGGACGCGCAGGGGCGCCAGCGCCACCTCGTCCGGATTGGCCAGCAGGTAGCGGGCGATGCGCTGGAACTGCGGGCTGAGCCCGGGCAGGCGTTCCTGCAGCCGCAGGGCCAGGGCGGGATAGCTGTCGGGCGGGGCGGTCATGCGGCAACGGAAATTGTCATGCCGCTGCCGGCCTCGCAATTTATTTTGCGGATTTCAATTTCCTCATGATTCGTTGCCACCACAGCGCCTCCTGCCCTAGCCTCGCCGCCATCCAGATTCGCCACGGCCCCGCCCGCACGGTGGCCCCAAGGCGGCAGCACGAGGGAAGCGATCCATGGAGTTCGGCCTGTTCATGATGCCCCTGCATCCGCCGCACCGGCCCTTGCAGGACATTATCGCCGAGAATACCGAGAAGGCGCTGCTGGCCGAGAAGCTGGGCTTCGACGAGTTGTGGGTGGGCGAGCATTTCTCCGCCACGACGGAACCGCTCTGCTCGCCACTGATGTTCCTGGCTTCCCTGCTGCCGCAGACGAAGCGGATGAAGCTCGGCACGGGCGTGGTGAACCTGCCGAACCATCACCCGGCCATCGTCGCCTCCGAGGTCGCCATGTTCGACCACATGAGCAACGGGCGGCTGCTGTTCGGCATCGGCCCCGGTGGCCTGGCCAGCGATTTCGAGCTCTTCGGCAATCAGGACCCGCAGGCGCGCGGCGAGAAGATGCTGGAGAGCATCGACATGATCCTGCGCCTCTGGACGCAGGAGCCGCCCTACCGCGTGACCGGCAAGTACTGGGACGTCACGCTGGCGGAGGCGATCATTCCCGAGCTCGGCATCGGCACCCTGCGAAAGCCGTTGCAGCAGCCGCACCCGCCGATCGCAATGTCGGCCATGAGCCCCTTCTCCGGCAGCGTGAAGACCGCCGCGATGCGCGGCTGGAGCCCGATCAGCGCCAACTTCATCCCCGAATACAGCATCGCCAGCCACTGGCAGAAATACCTGGAGGGCTGCGCGGCGGCGGGGCGCGAGCCGGATGGCCGGGAGTGGCGGGTGGCCCGCAACATCGTCATCGCGCCCACCGATGCCGAGGCGCGCGACCGCGCCTTCAGCCCCGAGAGCAGCACGCATTACTATTTCCGCTATCTCTGGGAAGTGCTGCAGCGCGGCAACTACTCGGTGGCGATGAAACCCGATCCGAAGATGGCGGATTCCGAGGTCACGCTGGAGATGCTGATCGACAGCATCGTCATCCATGGCAGCCCGCGCACCGTAACCGAGAAGCTGGTGGCCCTGCGCGAGCGGATCGGCCCCTTCGGCAACCTGCTGCTGGCAGCGATGGACTGGAGCGGGCCGAACCGCGCCTGGGAGCAAGAGAACATGCGGCTGCTGGCGCAGTCGGTCATGCCGGCGCTGCGCGACCAGGCCGCGGCGGCCTGACGCCCGAGGACCGCGGGCGCGGAAATGCGGCCGGTGCCCTATCCTGGCGCATGACCGATCCCGCGCCCCCTGATCCTGCCCCTCGGTCTGGATGCCGTGAGCTTCGCCCTCCTGGAGGGCCTGCCGCCCCGGCCCGACCGGGGCGGCTCTGGGCACCGGCCGCGCAATTCCCGCTTAGCGGCTGAAACCGCGCCCCCGTGGCCGCACTTGCAGCAGCCATGCAGCCGCCCCGCTCCATGCCCCAGGACCAGCCCGCCCCCGGCAGCCCGCGCCGCAACGGCCAGACCGAGGAGGAGATCGAATCCGGCGGCGGTCCGGTCAGCGCCGAGGAAGAGGAGGAGATCCAGGAGTACGGCAAGCTCCGGCCCGTCGCGATCTACGAGGTGGTGCGGCGCGAGGGGGTGGAGGAGCTGGGCCGTCCCTGGCGCAGCCTCTGGTGGTCGGGGCTGGCGGCGGGGCTTTCCATCAGCCTTTCCCTGACCGCCCAGGGCACGCTGCACGCGCTGCTGCCCGACGCGCCCTGGCGGCCCCTGGTGGAGAGCTTTGGCTATACGGTCGGCTTCCTGATTGTCATCCTGGCCCGGCAGCAGCTCTTCACCGAGATCACGCTGAGCGCGGTGCTGCCCGTCCTGGCCGACCCGACCCGCAAGGTGCTGGCGGCGCTGGGCCGGAACTGGGCCGTGGTGTTCCTGGCCAATATGGTGGGCACCGCGATCTTCGCGGCGGTGCTGTCAATCGAGGGGATCCTGCCGCCCTTTGTCCGCGAGGGGGCGCTCGCTGTCTCAGCGCATGTGGTCGAGCGCGAGATCGGGGCAGGCTTCATGCGCGCCATCTTCGCCGGCTGGATGATGGCCCTTCTGGTCTGGCTGCTGCCGCTGGCCGAGGCCGCGCGCTTCTGGGTCGTGACCCTGCTGACCTACCTGATCGCCCTGTTCCAGCTTTCCCATGTGGTCGCCGGCTCGGTGGAGCTGTTCCTGCTCATGTTCGTGGGGCGGCTGGGGGTGCTGGAGGGGCTGGGAACCCACCTCCTGCCCTGGCTCGTGGGCAACATCATCGGCGGCTCGGCGCTCTTCGCCCTGCTCGCCTATGGCCAGGTGCGGGATGAGCTGGCCAACGACGGCTGATGAGCACCGGGGGGGGGCGCGTCACGACGCCCCCGGGCCTGCTCACCGGCTCGGATAGGTGCGAGGATAGGTGACCTGATCCGGTGGGCCGGGGGGCCGCACCGGGCCGGTGCGACCGCAGGCGGCCAGCGCCAGGGCGAGGACCAGCAGTGCCGCGATGCCACGCGTCATGCCAGGCGCTCCCGCCACTCGGCGGCCATGCGCCGCACATTCACCGGCGCCGTGCCGCCATAGGAGGTGCGCGAGGCCACCGAGGCCTCGACGCTCAGTACCTGGAACACGCCGGAGTGGATGCGCGGCTCCTCCACCTGCATGTCCTCGAGCGACAGGCCGGCGAGGTCCACACCCTTGGCTTCGGCCTTGGCGACGAGGCGGCCGGTGACGTGGTGCGCATCGCGGAAGGGCAGGCGCAGCTCGCGCACCAGCCAGTCCGCGAGGTCGGTGGCGGTGGAGAAGCCGGCGCCGGCGGCCTCGCGCAGGCGGGCGACATCGGGCTTCATGTCGCGCACCATGCCGGCGGTGGCGGCGAGCGCCAGGGCCAGGGTCTCGGCGGCGTCGAAGATGCCTTCCTTGTCCTCCTGCATGTCCTTGCCATAGGTCAGCGGCAGACCCTTCATCACCGTCAGCAGCCCGACCAGCGCGCCCGAGATGCGCCCGGTCTTGGCGCGCACCAGCTCGGCGGCGTCCGGGTTGCGCTTCTGCGGCATGATCGAGGAGCCGGTGGTATAGGCATCGGACAGCGCGACGAAGCCGAAATACGGGTTGGTCCAGAGCACCATCTCCTCGGCGAAGCGGGAGAGATGCGTGGCGCAGATGGCCGCGGCCGAGAGGAACTCCAGCGCGAAGTCGCGCGAGGCCACGGCGTCCAGGCTGTTGCGCATCGGCCCGTCGAAGCCGAGCGCGGCCGCCGTCATGTGGCGGTCGATGTTGAAGCCGGTGCCGCAGAGCGCCGCCGAGCCGAGCGGGCTCTCGTTCATCCGGGCGCGGCAGTCGCCGAGGCGGGAGCGGTCGCGCCCGAGCATCTCGACATAGGCCAGCAGGTGATGGCCGAGGGTGGTCGGCTGCGCCGGCTGCAGGTGCGTGAAGCCCGGCATCACCGTCGCGGCATGCTCGTCGGCGCGGTCGGTCAGCGCCCGCATCAGGTCGGCGATCTGCCCGTCCAGCCCATCGATGGCGTCGCGCACCCAGAGGCGGACATCGAGCGCCACCTGGTCGTTGCGGCTGCGCGCGGTGTGCAGGCGCTTGCCGGCCTCGCCGATGCGTTCGGTCAGCCGTGCCTCGATGTTCATGTGGATGTCCTCCAGCGCCTCGCTGAAGGGGAAGCTGCCGGCCTCGATCTCCTCGCCGATGGCGGTCAGGCCTTCCTTGATCGCGGCCTCGTCATCGGCGGAGATGATCCCCACATGGCGCAGCATGGCGGCATGGGCGAGGCTTCCGCGGATGTCCTGGCGCCACATCTTGCGGTCGAAACCGATGGAGGCATTGATGGCCTCCATGATCGCGGAGGGTCCGGCGCTGTAGCGCCCGCCCCACTGCTGGTTGCCCTGGCTTCGCTGCTGACTGGACCCAATAGGACTGGACAAGGAAGGATCTGCCTCGTGTTGCTCGGACGCCGCCTCCTGCTCTCGCTCTCCGCGGCGGGGGCGACCCTAACCACGCTGCTTCCGGCACGGCAAGGGATTGCGAAGGGGTCGCAGGCCATCGCCGCCGCGGAAGGCCTGGGCAAGCTGTCCCGCTCCAGCCCGCAGCCGCTCCCCGCCTTCACCTTCACCGACGCCGAGGGCACCGAGAAGACGGTGGCGGATTTCGCCGGGCATCCGCTGCTGATCAATCTCTGGGCCACCTGGTGCCCGCCCTGCGTTGCCGAGATGCCGGCGCTGGACCGTGCCCAGGCCGCCCTCGCCGGCGAGGGATGGAAGGTGCTGGCGCTCTCCTCTGACCGGGGCGGCAAGCCGCAGGTGGAAGCCTTCTTTGCCCGCACCGAGGTGAAGAACCTCGGCCTCTGGCTCGACCCGCGCGGCGCGGCGGCGCGGGCGCTGGGTGCACGCGGCCTGCCGACCAGCGTCATCGTGAACCGGCAGGGCCAGGAGGTGGCGCGGCTGGAGGGCGCCGCCGCCTGGGACGATCCCGCCATGCTTGCCGCCCTGCGCGCGCTGGCAGGCCCGGCGACCAGCGCCACCTGAAGCATGGAAGGGAGGGTGGCTTGCCCTCCCCCGCGCGCTGGCGCGACACTCCGCGGCTGACAGGACAGCGGAGAAGAACGGCATGACCGAGCTTTGGCGTCTGCAGGCCAGCGAGATCGCGGCGCGGGTGGCCGCCCGCGAGGTTTCGGCGCGGGAGGTGACGCAGGCGGCCCTGGACCGCCTCGCCGCCGTGAATCCGGCGATCAACGCCGTGGTGCAGGAGATGCCGGAGCAGGCGCTGGCCGCCGCCGAGGCGGTGGATGCCGCCCTGGCCCGTGGCGAGGCGGTGGGGCCGCTGGTGGGCGTGCCCGTCACCATCAAGGTCAATGCCGACCAGACCGGCTTCGCCACCACCAATGGGCTGCGCATCCAGCAGGACCTGATCGCCACCGAGGACAATCCGGTGGTCGCCAACCTGAAGCGCGCCGGCGCGGTGGTGATCGGGCGGACCAATACCCCCGCCTTCTCGCTGCGCTGGTTCACCCGCAATTCACTGCATGGCCATACCAAGAACCCGCGCAACCCCAAGCTGACGCCGGGCGGCTCCTCCGGGGGCGCGGGGGCGGCGGTGGCGGCCGGCATCGGCGCCATCGCGCATGGCACGGATATCGGCGGCTCGATCCGCTACCCCGCCTATGCCTGCGGCGTGCATGGGCTGCGGCCCACCCTCGGCCGGGTCGCGGCCTGGAACCGCTCAGGCCCCGAACGCGCGATCGGCGCACAGCTGATGGCCGTCTCCGGCCCGCTGGCGCGCTCCATCGCCGATCTGCGGCTGGCGCTGAAGGCGATGGCGGCGGAGGATCTGCGCGACCCCTGGTGGGTGCCGGCGCCGCTGGAAGGCCCGCCGATGCCGAAGCGCGCCGCGCTCTGCGTCCGCCCGGAAGGGCTCGCCACCACGCCCGAGGTGGAGGCCGCCCTGCGCGACGCGGCGCTGCGGCTGCAGGCCAAGGGCTGGAGCATCGTCGAGACGGCCTGCCCGCCGCTGCGCGAGCCGGCGCGGTTGCAGGCGCAGCTCTGGCTCGCCGAATCGCGGCGCGGCATGAACGCTGCCTTCGCACGCGAGGGCGATCCGGATGCCAGTTTCGTCCTGGCGCAGATGGAGCGGCTGGCCCCCTCGCCCGACCTGAACGGCTTCCAGGACGCGCTGCAGGCCCGCGCCGGTTTCACGCGGCAGTGGCAGCTCTTCCTGAAGAACTACCCGGTGCTGCTGCTGCCGGTCTCGGCCGAGCCGCCTTTCCCGGACCAGCTGGATGTCGAGTCGCCCGCCGCTTTCGAGCGGGTGATGGAAGCGCAGCTTGTCCAGGTCGGGCTGCCGCTGATGGGCCTGCCGGGGCTCACCGTCGCCACCGGCCAGGTCGGCGACAGCCCGGTGGGCGTACAGCTCATCGCCGGCCGGTACCGGGAGGACCTGTTGCTGGAAGCGGGGGCGGCGATCGAGGCGGCGGGGCCGGCGATCGAGGCCTGCGACCCGATGCCGGCCTGAGGCTGGCGTCACCCTGCGGCTTTAAGGCAGGGCAGAGCTTGGGGGATTCTTCCCCCGGCTCATCGCTTCAACCTATCCGACTGCGCCGTCGGCCCCATGAAATCTGCCGGGCATCGGGAAGGCCGGCACGGCCCGGCATGCGCCACTGAACCAGGGGCGCTGTCCCGATAAGCACGGCTCCAGCGGGATCGATCGCTGGAAAAGCCAGCCCGAAGACCGGCGGAAGGCGCGGCCGGGCAAGGCGCGTAACTCCGGAGCGCCATCAGGATGGCTTCCGGGGCACAGGCGAGGCCCGGATGGCTGTCGCCGGGTTCCCGCGGCGTGTCCGCGGCACCCCCTTCGTCAGCTGAGGCGTCAGTCGATCGAGCGGCCCTGCGACTGTGCCGCCAGGGCGCGCGCCATCTGACTGAGCGCTTCCTGATGCTTCTCGTTGTTAATCAGGGAGAAGTTGCGGGCCAGTTCCAGGCACATGCGCTGCCGCACGCCCAGGGGCTGGCTCGCCCCGCTCTCCTGCAGCCCCTCGAAGAACCAGGACACCGGCACCCCGAGCACGAGGGCGATCTCGAACAAGCGCCCGGCCGAGATGCGGTTCAGGCCCCGTTCGTATTTGTGGGCCTGCTGGTAGGTCACGCCAATCATGCTGGCGAGTTGCTGCTGCGACAGGCCGAGCATCAGTCGGCGCTCGCGGATGCGAGCGCCAACGTGGCGGTCGGCCAATTTGGCGCGCTGCGTGGTGGCTTCTCCCGGCTCCTCGCCGGGAGAGACGCCGCCCATGTCGGTATCGGCCATTCTCTACCTGTCAGGATGAAAAATTGCACGAACCCCAAAATACGAGGCTGCGCGGCCGTGTTTATCGCATTTCATTTCTAAATTCTTAAAAACTATGTGAGGGGCACCAAATCCAATAAGCAGCGCAGCCGAAATGTCACCTGTTTGGTTCAGATTGTCTTTCCGCCATCTGTTCGCGTAAAAGGCGAATTTCTTCTTTCAAGGCTGCAACCTCCTCTGAATCCGCCGAATGAGGCGCCGCAGGAGTGGCCTCCTCGCGGCGGGAGAAAGGGCTGAACAGCGACATGGCACGTTCCATCATCGCCATGTTCTGCTTGCTCATTTCCTCCAGCCGGACGAGCGGGTTGAAGCTGCCCATCGTCTGTTCCACGGAGACACGCATCTGCTCCTGCTGCCGCGCGAAGCTTCCCATGGCGAATTCCAG
>Ga0182749_1003035_pt1 | contig 11797 bp, 10 predicted proteins | sample eDN3rd37CKraftMG_FD_128875 | JGI IMG/M metagenome (GOLD analysis project Ga0182749, IMG submission 128875) | Enriched Miracle-Growth compost microbial communities from Emeryville, California, USA - eDNA 3rd pass 37_C Kraft MG (version 2) (version 2) ...
AGCGTATCGAGACCAGGAGCCGAGATCTCGATACGGGCCCGGCGGCCCTACTCGATCGGCGAGGCAACCCGCCGGTCGAGTAGCGAGGAACGAGCGTATCGAGACCAAACGGCACCGGATCTCGATACGGGCCCGGGGGCCCTACTCGATCGGCGAGGTGCAGGGCCTGCTCGATCGGCGAGGTGCAGGGCCTGCTCGATCGGCGAGGTGGGGGCCCTGCTCGATCAGCGAGGCCGGCTCGCGAGGGCGGCGAGCCGCTCCAGCGCCGGCAGCGCGGCGGCCACCGCGGCCCGGTCCTCGGGCTCGAGCTCCGCCAGCAGCCCGGCCACGGTGTCGGCTCGCTCCGCCTGGACCTCCCGGAGCGCCGCCCGGCCAGCCGCGGTCAGCGCGACCTCGCGGGTGCGGCCGTCGTCGCCCCCGGGCTGTCGCACCACATGGCCACGCTCCTCGAGGGTGTCGACCATCCGAGTCATCGAGGGGCGCGAGACCCGCTCGGTCGCGGCGAGCACGCCGGGCTGGGCAGGACCCTCGCGGTCCAGCGTCGCGAGCAACGAGAAGTGCCCGGCTGCGAGCGTCGTGCCGTCCGCCGCGCTCCGGCCCGGGCGGATCCGCCGGGTCACCTGGCCGACGACGACCGTGAGCCGGCGCGCGAGCGCCACCGCCTCGTCGTCGTCCAGCGGTCCCGCACGCTCCGCGCTCCGCGCGACCACCGCTCAGACCTCCTCGTGCACGAAGCGGCGACCACGCGCGAGCGAGGCACCCGCACCGATGAGCGACATGATCGCGGCGACGACGAACACGACGACCAGCCCGTGGTGGAACGGTGCCGAGATGAGCGAGGGGAAGAACTCCTTGCCGGTGAGCGCCGCCGCGTCCGCGGGCGGGAGGGTGTCGAGCACGCCGGTCGGCCCGAGCAGCGACTCGACAGGGTTGTAGCCGAGGAACGCGGCGAACAGCGAGCCGACCGGCGGCAGGCCCGCCACCTGGTCGGCCACGCCGGCGGGCACCGCGTGCGCGGTGAGGCCGTCACGCAGCGCCTGCGGCAGCGTCGAGGCGAGACCCACGATCATCAGCGAGAAGAACACGCCGATGGACAGCGCCGACCCGGCATTCTGCACGGTGCCCGCCACGCCCGACGCCGCGCCGCGCTCCCGTGCCGGCACCGAGCTCATGATCGCCGACCGGTTCGGCGCCCCGAACATGCCCGAGCCGATGCCGGAGAGCAGCGTGATGACGGCGAACTGCCAGTACTCGAAGTTCACCGGCAGGTAGATGAGGGCCACGAAGGTGCCCGCCACGAGCAGCAGCCCGGTCGAGGCGAAGCCGCGCGCCCCGAAGCGGTCCGAGAGCGTGCCGGCCAGCGGCCCGGCGAGCAGGAACCCGATGGTGATCGGCAGCATGTAGATGCCCGCCCACAGCGGCGTGTCCTCATAGGAGAAGCCGTGCCGGGGCAGCCAGATGCCCTGCAGCCAGATGATCAGCATGAACTGCAGCCCGCCGCGCCCGATCGAAGCGAGCAGGCCGGCGAGGTTCCCGGCGCTGAAGGCGCGGATGCGGAACAGGCGCATGTCGAGCATGGGCGCTGGCACCCGCAGCTCGATCAGCACGAAGACCACGAGCAGCACGAGCCCGCCCACGATCGCCGCGAGCACCCCCAGGCTGGTCCAGCCGGTGGTGTGCCCGCCGGCCGGCTGGATGCCGTAGGTGATGCCGACGAGCAGCGACGTGAGGCCGACGGCGAAGGTGATGTTCCCCGCCCAGTCGAGCCGGCCGGGGTTGCGCGTGCCGGTCTCGTGGAGCGAGAGGTACGACCAGACCGTCCCGATGATGCCGATCGGCACGCTCACCCAGAACACGGCGCGCCAGTCGACGACGGCGAGCAGCCCGCCGACGAGCAGCCCGATGAAGCTGCCCGCGATGGCAGCGACCTGGTTGATGCCGAGGGCCATCCCGCGCCGGTCGGCGGGGAAGGCGTCGGTGATGATCGCCGTCGAGTTGGCGAACAGCATCGCCCCGCCCACGCCCTGCACGAGCCGCCACGCGATGAGCCAGACCGCTCCCCCGCCCGCGTGGAAGGGGTCGAAGGACAGCAGGATCGAGCCGATGGTGAAGACCAGGAACCCGGCGTTGTAGACCCGCACGCGCCCGAACATGTCGCCGAGGCGCCCGAAGGTCACCACGAGGACGGCCGTGACGAGCATGTAGCCCATGAGGATCCACAGCAGGTAGCCGACGTTGCCGGACTGCAGCGGGTCGAGGTCGATGCCCTTGAAGATCGCTGGCAGCGAGATGAGGACGATCGAGGAGTTGATCGTCGCCATGAGCATGCCGAGGGTCGTGTTGGACAGGGCGACCCATCGGTAGCGGGGGTGGTCGGCGGCGACGAAGGTGCGGCGCGAGGGCATGCGTCTCCCAGGAGAAAGTTGCGATGTGCGAACTATCCTAGCCCTCGCGCACCACCCCCCCACCGCCGGTCGAGTAGCGAAGCCCGTCACCCACTGCCGGTCGAGTAGGCGAGGGACGAGCCGTATCGAGACCCGTTCCACCCCGGGGGCTGTCCCCCCACCCGGCCTCCGGTTTCCCGCGGACCATCGCGGCGGACCTTCCCATACCGCCATGACCAGCGGATTCGCAGAGTTGAGGAGTACCTGAACCTCGACCGCGGAGCCCGTCATGACCACTGTCGCCACGCCTCTTCGCCACCGCTGGACCGACGCTCCGCCGGCGCCCCGTGACCGCGGACCCGCGGGAGGCACGGTCCGTCCCCGCCCCGCCCCGACGGCCCCGGCGCGGGCGCAAGGAGGCCCCCCGACCCGGGACCGCTTCGTCGACGTCGTGCGTGCGCTGGCGACCGTGGCCATCGTGACCGTGCACTGGCTCATGCCCGAGGCGAGCTGGGACGGCCGGCACGTCCATGCCGGCAACGCGCTGAGCCATGGCGCCGCGTGGACGGTCACCTGGGTGCTGCAGCTGCTCGGTGTGCTGTTCTTCGCCGCCGGTGCGGCGGCCGCCTACCAGTCACGCCGCCGCCGCGCGCTCACGCCGGACGGGCAGGCCGCGCGCACGTCCGGCGCGGGGTCGGGCACGCACCCGCACGACGCCGCGTGGTGGCGGGTGCCGGTGCGCAGCCTGCGTCGCATCGCCGGCCCGGTCTTCGCCTTCGCCGCGGCGTGGGTCGTGGCCGCGGTCGTGCTGCCCCGGCTCGGGGTGCCCGACGGCGCGGTCGGCTTCGCCGTCCATCTCGCACCCCAGCTCCTGTGGTTCCTGGGCGTGTGGCTCGTGCTGCTGGCCCTCACCGCGGTGCTGCACCGCGCGTGGGTCCGCCTCGGATGGAAGGCGGTCGCGGTGGCCGCCACCCTGCCGGTCGCCGTGGACCTGCTGCGGTTCGGCGGTCTCGCCCGCCTGACCGGCGTCGACGCCCTGGCCGTGCCGGGTGCCGCGTGAGCGAACGTGCTGCTCGTCTGGCTCGTGCCGTTCCTGCTTGGGATCGCCTACGTCGAGCGCGACGGGTCCGCCCAGGGCCTGCCCGTGACGAACCGGGCGCTGTGGTGCGGCGCGGTCGGCGGGCTGGGAACGACCGCGGCGCTCGTGGCTCTCGGCCCCTACCCCGCCAGCATGATCGGCATGCCCGGCGCGACCGTCTCGAACCTGGCGCCGCCGACCGTCGTCGCGCTCACCCTCGCCGTCGGGCAGATCTCCCTGCTCGTGCTCGCGCGCGACGCCCTGCTGCGGCTGACCCGCCCCGGCACCCGGGGTGCCGCCGTCGTCGCCTGGGTCTCCGAGCGGTCGATGACTCTCTACCTGTGGCACCTGACCGCGATGATCGTCGTCGTCGGGGTCGCGGTCGTCGGCGCCGGCCTGGTGCTGCCCGGCTCCTGGAGCGCCGGATGGTGGCTCACCCGCCCGGCGTGGCTGCTCGCGTGCGTCGGCGTCTTGGCGCTGCTGGTGCGAGGGTTCGGGAGGTTCGAGGGCGTCGCCCCGGCCCGGGAGGCGCCTCGGCGCCCGGGCCTGGGAACGCCGAAGGCGGCGACCCTCCGAGGAGGACCGCCGCCTTCTGACACGATGCGGATCGCGTTCCGGGAAGCACCCGGCCGTTCGATCTCGACGTGCGTGAGGGGGGACTTGAACCCCCACGCCCTTGCGGGCACTGGCACCTGAAGCCAGCGCGTCTGCCATTCCGCCACTCACGCGTGCTGAAGAACTTTAGCACGGGGTGGGGTGGGTCTCGACGCGGCCCTGGGGGGCCTGCTCGACCGACAACCCGACAGACAACCCGCCTCGCCTGCTCGACCGACAACTCGACCGATAATCCGCCTCGGCTGCTCGACCGGCGGGGAAGTCGGCTCCGCCGGTCGAGCAGCGAGCGCCAGCGAGCGTGTCGAGACCCCGCCCGTCGAGCTACCGGCTGACTCACGCCGGGAGCGTCCAGTCGATCGGGTCGGCGCCCTGCTCGGCCAGCAGGGCGTTCACGCGGGAGAAGGGCCGAGAGCCCAGGAACCCTCGGTGGGCGGACAACGGCGAGGGGTGCACGCTCGCGACCACGGGCACCGAGCCGAACCGCGGCTGCAACGACTGCGCGTCGCGTCCCCACAGCACGGCGACGAGCGGGCCGCCACGCTCGACCAGCGCGTCGATGGCGCGGTCGGTCACCGTCTCCCAGCCGCGCCCCCGGTGGGAGCCGGGTGAGCCGGGCTCCACGGTGAGCACCCTGTTCAGCAGCATGACCCCGCGCTCGCACCACGGCGACAGGTCGCCGCTCGCAGGCTTGGGAGCGCCGACGTCCGCCGTGAGCTCGGTGAGGATGTTGCGCAGCGAGCCGGGCAGCGCCACGCCGGGGGCGACCGAGAACGAGAGGCCGACGGCGTTGCCGGGCGTCGGGTACGGGTCCTGGCCGACGATCAGCACCCGCACCTTCTCGAAGGGGTAGGTGAAGGCGCGCAGCACGTTCTTCGCCTCGGGCAGGTAGTGGCGCCCCGCGGCGATCTCGGCACGCAGCATGTCTCCGAGGGCGTGCACCTGCTCCTCCACAGGAGCCAGGGCCCGGGCCCATCCGGCGTCGACGAGCTCGGTCAGCGGGCGAGGTGACATGCCTGAAGACTATCGAGGCGGCCACGTCGCTCGCCCCCGGCCGCAGCCCGGACCGATACGATCGGGGAAGGTCACCGCCGGTGGCCTGCTGGGCAGCGCGCACCTGCGGGCTTCCCGACACCGCCCCGAGGCCGCCCGCGCGACCACCGGGCAAGCAGCAAGGCACGACCGCCCAGGCAGCAGCCCGGCACCGACCCAGGAGGTGAGATGGGAGTCCTCGATCGCTTCGAGAAGGGCGTCGAGCGCGTCGTCAACAACACCTTCAAGGTGTTCCGTGGCGAGCTGAAGCCCGTCGAGCTGGCCAGCGCGCTGCGCCGCGAGGCCGACGACCGGGCCGCCGCCGTCGACCGCGAGCGCACGGTCGCCCCCAACGAGTACACGCTCACGCTCTCGCCGGGCGACTACGCGCGGGTCGAGCAGTGGGGCGCCCAGGCCCTCGCCGACGAGCTCGCCGAGAACGTCACGCAGCACGCGGCCTCGCAGCGGTACGCCTTCGTCGGCCCGGTCACGGTGTCCTTCGAGACGGACGACGGGCTCGACGACGGCCGCTTCACCGTCCGCTCGGCCTCGGTCCGCGGCAGCGCGGCCCCCGTGGCCGGCGCCCGCCCGAGCGCTCGCCACCCGCTGATCGACATCGACGGCCAGCGCTACCTGCTGACCGGGCCGGTCACCGTCATCGGCCGCGGCTCCGAGGCGGACATCGTGGTGGACGACGCGGGGGTCTCCCGCCGGCACCTGGAGATCCGCGTGACGCCCGACGGCGTGATCGCCACCGACCTCGGGTCGACCAACGGCGTGTTCGTCGAGGGCCACCAGGTCCCGGCCGCGACGCTGCTGGACGGCAACACCCTCACCATCGGTCGCACCCGGATCCTGTTCTGGACCGGGATCGACGACGAGACGGACCGGTGATCGGGCGCACATGGGCGACCTGACGATGACCCTGCTGCGGCTGGGCTACCTGGTGCTCATGTGGGCCTTCGTGTTCGCCGTCGTCGGCGTGCTCCGTCGTGACCTCTACGGCACCAAGATCACCTCCCGCCGCCAGCCGGAGGCCGCCGCGGACCAGCCGGGCCGCGCGGAGCCCGGCACGGCGACGCCGCCGCCGACTCCCGGACGCTCCCGCCTCGTCGTCGTCGAGGGACCGCTGAGCGGGACGACCGTGCCCCTCAAGGACGCCAGCGTGCTGATCGGCCGCGCGCCGAGCTCGAGCCTGGTCATCGACGACGACTACGTCTCCTCGCGGCACGCCCGGATCTTCACGCAGCAGGGCGACTGGTACGTGGAGGACCTCGGCTCGACGAACGGCACGGTCGTGGGCGAGACCCGCATCGACGGACCCACCCCCCTCGTCCCCGGCGTCCGGGTCCGCATCGGCCACAGCGTCCTCGAGCTGCGGAAGTAGGCGCCGTGTCCATCGCTCTGCGGTACGCCGCACGGTCCGACGTCGGGCTGCTGCGCGCCAACAACCAGGACTCCGCCTACGCCGGCTCCCACCTGCTCGTCGTCGCCGACGGCATGGGCGGCCACGCCGGGGGCGACACCGCGAGCTCGCTCGCCATCGCGAACCTCGCGCCCCTCGACGACGAGGCCCTCAGCTCGAGCGAGATCCTGCAACGCCTCGAGGGCACGATCGAGCAGGCCCGCCAGGACCTCGTCGCGCACGCCCGGGCGGACCACAAGCTCGGCGGCATGGGCACCACGGTCACCGCGCTGCTGCGCTCGGGCAACAAGCTCGCGATGGCGCACCTGGGCGACTCGCGGGCCTACCTGCTGCGGGACGACAGCTTCGACCAGATCACGGTCGACCACACCTTCGTCCAGCACCTCGTCGACACGGGCAAGATCACGCCCGAGGAGGCGGAGAACCACCCCCAGCGCAGCGTCGTCATGCGGGTGCTGGGCGACTTCGACGTCGACTTCGAGCCGGACCTGTCCATGCGCGAGGCGCGTGCGGGCGACCGCTGGCTGCTGTGCTCGGACGGTCTGAGCGGCTACGTCAGCCACGACACGATCGAGCGCACGCTGCGCGAGACCGCAGACCCGGGCACCTGCGCGGACCGGCTCATCCAGTACGCCCTGAAGGCGGGCGGACCGGACAACATCACCGTGATCGTGGCCGACGTGGTCGACCTCGACACCCTGCCCGACGGCGCCGTCCCGGCCCCCGACGTCCAGGTCGTGGGTGCGGCTGCGGTCACCCGTGCGACCCCGACCGCCGCGAGCGACGGTCCCGCCGCGCGCGCCGCATCGCTCGCGGCCGGCGCACGCTCGGCAGCGTCGCCGGAGCACGACGAGGAGGACGACGACGAGGAGGAGCTCGCCGCCCAGGAGCGGGAGGACGCGCGGCGACGACGGCGACGACGCGCGCGCTGGACGGTCGGGCTCGTGCTGGTCCTCGCGCTGCTCGGCGGCGGGTCCTGGTTCGGGTACCGGTGGACGCAGACCCAGTTCTACATCGGCACCTTCCAGGGCGAGGTGACGATCTACCGCGGCATCCCGCAGTCGCTCGGGCCGCTCGACCTCTCGCACCCGTACGAGGCGACCGACATCGCGGTCACCTCCCTGCCCTCGTACGTGAGCACGCAGCTCGCGAACACGATCGCCGTGTCCTCGATCGAGGAGGCCCGGGCGAAGGTCTCGAACATCCGCGCCGCCGTCGTGCCGCCTGCCGCACCCACCGGCGGCGCGACGACGGACGACGCCTCGCCCCCGGCGGCAGGAACCGGTCAGGGCTGATGGCGACCGTCGAACCCACCCCCGTGCGCAGCGGCCGCTCCGGTGAGCTCGGCCTGCTGATCCTCGCGCTCGCCCTCGGCCTGAGCGCCTACGCCCTCGTGGGCAGCACCCTCGACGGCAGGATCCCGGGGAACTTCTACCGGGACGGCGGCATCTTCGTCGTGGTCACCCTGCTCACCCACGCGGTGGTGCGCTGGCGAGCGCCCTTCGCGGACCCCGTGCTGCTGCCGATCGCGGCGGCGCTCAACGGCGTCGGCATGGCGATGATCTACCGCATCGACCACGCCCACGCCCAGACGGACGCGCTCGCCGGCAAGCAGCTCATCTGGACCCTCGTGAGCCTCGCCGCCGCGTGCGCGGTGCTCGTGCTGCTGCGCGACCACCGCACGCTGCGCCGTTTCACCTACATCGCGCTGCTCGTGGGCGTCGGGCTCCTCGTGCTGCCGCTCGTACCGGGGGTGGGGGCGCAGATCTACGGGGCCCGCATCTGGATCCACGTCGGCCCCATGTCGCTGCAGCCCGCCGAGTTCGCCAAGATCGCCTTCGCCGTCTTCTTCGCCGGCTACCTCGTGACCAACCGTGACACGCTCACCCTCGCAGGCCCCAAGGTCCTCGGCCTGCAGCTGCCCCGCCTCCGCGACTTCGGTCCGCTCCTGCTGGCCCTCGGCGCCTCGCTCGCGGTGCTCGTCGCGCAGCGCGACCTGGGGACGTCGCTGCTCTTCTTCGGGCTGTTCGTGGCGATGCTCTACATCGCCACCGAGCGCTCGAGCTGGGTGCTCATCGGCCTCGGGCTGTTCGCGACCGGAGCCTTTGTGGCCGTCCGTGCCTTCCCGCACGTGCAGGCACGGTTCAGCTCCTGGCTGCACGCCTTCGACACCGAGACCTTCAACGCCGTCGGCGGCTCCGGCCAGGTGGTGCGCGGGCTGTTCGGCATGGCCAACGGTGGGCTGCTCGGCACCGGGTGGGGCGAGGGCTACCCGCAGCTGGTGCCCTTCGCGTCGTCGGACTTCATCATCGCCTCCCTGGGCGAGGAGCTCGGGCTGACGGGGTTGTTCGCGATCCTCGTGCTCTACGTCCTGTTCGTCCAGCGCGGCCTGCGCATCGCCATCGGCACCCGGGACGGCTTCGGCAAGCTCCTCGCGGGCGGGCTGGCCTTCGCGATCGCGTGGCAGTGCTTCGTCGTCGTCGGCGGTGTCACCCGGCTCATCCCCGTGACGGGCCTGACCACGCCCTTCCTCGCGTACGGCGGCTCGTCCCTCCTCGCGAACTGGATCATCGTCGCGCTGCTGCTGCGGATCTCCGACAACGCACGGCGCCCCGCGCCGTTGCCGCTGCGCGCCCACGGCCCGGCGGCCGAGCCCGCGAGCGCCCGCACCATCGAGCTGCCGCGGCCCGACCGTGCTGCGCCCGCGCGGCAGGCGAGGGGCGGCGCCTCGTGAACACCCCCCTGCGCCGGCTCTCCTCCGTCGTGCTGCTGCTCTTCGTGGCGTTGCTGGCCGCCGCCAGCTACGTGCAGTTCGTCCAGGCGCCCTCGCTCAACGCCGACCCGCGCAACGTCCGCACGCTCTACCGCGAGTACGGCAGCTTCCGCGGCCCGCTGATCGTGGACGGCACCGAGGTGGCGCTCTCCAAGCCCAGCGACGACGCCTTCGGCTACCAGCGCTCCTACCCGGACCCGGAGATGTACGCCGCCGTGACCGGGTACTACTCCGTGGTCGTCGGCCGCTCGGGCATGGAGCGCTACGCGAACGACCTGCTCAACGGCACCTCCGACTCCCTGTGGTGGGACCGGTTCCAGCAGCTCGTGGCCGGCAAGGACCCGCAGGGCTACTCGGTCGAGCTGACGATCGACGCGGACGCGCAGCAGGCGGCCTGGGACGCGCTGGGCGACCAGCGCGGCGCGGTCGTCGCGGTGGACACCCGCAGCGGGGCGATCCTCGCCATGGTCTCCAAGCCGTCCTACGACCCGAACGACCTCGCAGCGCACAAGACGTCGGCGGTGAACGAGCGGTACCGGGCGCTGCTCGCGGCGGACGGCGACCCCCTGGTGAACCGCGCCATCGCCGGCGACACGTACCCTCCGGGGTCGGTGTTCAAGCTCGTCACTGCCTCCGCGGCGCTCCAGTCGGGCACGTTCACCGCAGACTCGGCTCTCGACGGCACCGACGGCTACACGCTCCCGGGCACGCGCACGGTGCTGCACAACTTCGGCGGTGGCGCCTGCGCGTCGTCGGGCAAGATCTCCCTCGCCGACGCGCTGCGCATCTCCTGCAACACCGCCTTCGCGAGCCTGGGGAACGCCGTCGGGCAGGACGCCCTGCGCGCGCAGGCGCAGGCCTACGGCTTCGACACCTCGCTGTCGGTGCCGCTGCCGGTGACGCCGAGCCGGTTCCCCGAGGACCTCGACGACGCCCAGACGGCGCTCTCGGCCATCGGCCAGGGCTCCGTGCGAGTCACGCCGCTGCAGGTCGCGATGGTGAGCGCCACGATCGCCAACGGTGGCACCGAGCTCGAGCCGTACCTCGTCAAGACCGTGCGCACCCCGGACCTGTCGGTCGTCTCGCGCACCAGCCCCACCACTCTCGGCACCCCGATCTCGCCCGGCACCGCGAGCACTCTCACCGCGATGATGGAGCAGGTCGTGACCGACGGCACGGGCACCGCGGCCAGGATCCCGGGGGTGGCCGTCGCGGGCAAGTCCGGCACGGCGGAGACGACCAAGGGCGCGGCCCCGCACGCCTGGTTCACGGCCTTCGCGCCGGCCGACGACCCGCAGGTGGCGGTCGCCGTCGTGGTCGAGCACGGTGGCGACGCGGGTTCCGAGGCCACCGGCGGCGCGGTCGCGGCGCCGATCGCGCGCGCCGTGCTGAAGGCGGTGCTGGACCGATGACGGCTCCCGAGGCCGGGCTGCGGCTCGGCGGCCGCTACCGCCTGGTGCGTCAGATCGCCATCGGCGGCATGGGTGAGGTGTGGGTCGCCCACGACGAGTCCCTCGCCCGCGACGTCGCCGTCAAGGTGCTGCGGCCCGAGTTCGCCGGCAACGCGGAGTTCCTCACGCGGCTGCGCACCGAGGCGCGCAACGCCGCCTCGCTCTCCCACCCCAACATCGCCCAGCTCTACGACTACGGCGAGCAGGACGGGCTGGGCTTCCTGGTCATGGAGCTCATCAACGGCGAGCCGATGAGCGACCTGCTCGAGCGCTCCCCGGTGCTGCCGCTCGACCGCCTCCTCGCGATCCTGTCCCAGACGGCGCGCGCCCTGCACGCGGCGCACGTCTCCGGCGTCGTGCACCGTGACGTCAAGCCCGGCAACATCCTCCTGGAGCGCACGGGGAGCGTGAAGATCACCGACTTCGGGGTCTCGCTCGCCGCGAATCAGGTGCCGATGACGGCGACCGGCATGGTGATGGGCACGGCGCAGTACCTGTCGCCCGAGCAGGCGGTGGGCCGCGCCGCCACGCCGTCCTCGGACGTGTACGCGCTGGGGATCATCGCCTACGAGGCGCTCGTCGGCCGGCGGCCCTTCACCGGCAAGACGCCCGTGGACATCGCGGTCGCGCACGTGAACGAGGAGGTGCCGCCGCTGCCCTCCTCGGTGCCGCCCGCCCTCAGGGACCTCGTGACCCGGATGCTCGCCAAGGACCCGAGCGAGCGACCCCGCTCCGCGGCGCAGCTCGCCAAGGCGCTCGACGGTCTCGCCGCCGAGTACCGGCAGTCCCCGTGGCTCGGCTCTGTCGGCGCCTCGCGGCCCACGTCGCCGGCCTCCGGCCCCCAGGGAGCCGTCCGGGCGCCCGCCCCGACCACCCCCCCGGCTCCTGCACGGGTGGCCGAGAGGCGGCACGCCTCGCCGCCCCCGGCAGGCGCCGTCCGCTCGCGGCCAGCCACGTCCCGCAGCGCGGGGCCGCGTGCCGGGACCGAGCGCACCACCCCCGCGCACGGCTCGGGACGCCCGCCCGCCGCCGCGCCACGGA
>Ga0182749_1003038_pt1 | contig 11775 bp, 11 predicted proteins | sample eDN3rd37CKraftMG_FD_128875 | JGI IMG/M metagenome (GOLD analysis project Ga0182749, IMG submission 128875) | Enriched Miracle-Growth compost microbial communities from Emeryville, California, USA - eDNA 3rd pass 37_C Kraft MG (version 2) (version 2) ...
GCATAACCCTCCACTGGTTGGCTCACCGTGGCCGCCATCGCACAACGAGAAAATTCAGGTATCATCCCTAAGGGGTTTTCCTGAGGACGGATTTCCCCGCAGGACAGGTTTTCCGGAGACTCGAAGGCGGCGCGGGCGCGCAGGCGCTGCCGGACTGTGTCACCATAATCTTGAAGGAATCGGCCGAAACCGCCCCGAGCACGCCATGGTCGACACTCTCTCACCTCAGCGCGAAGTCGCAAACCTGCTCGATTTCACGCTCTGGCTGCATCGCCACCCGATCGTCGCCTACGCCATAGGGCTGGTGACCGTGTCGATGATCTTCGCGGTGCGCGGGTGGCTCGCACCGACCCTGGAGAATCAACCGCTCTATCTGTTTCTGGCGGCACCGGTGCTGATAACCGGCATCCTCGGCGGCTGGGGCCCCGGCCTCGTCGCCACGGTCTATGCCGCCGCTTTGCAGCTCTTCGTCGGCGGCAACATCAGCACGCTGATCAATGTTCGCCATCCCGACTTCGCCATCGACCTCGCGCGCGTCCTCACCTTCGCCGCCGTCGGAATCGTGGCCGCCTGGTTCGGCAGCTATCTGCACCGCGCCCAGATCGACGCGGCGGAGAACGCGCAAGCCGCCGCCGCACGCGAGGCTCATCTCAAGTCGATCCTCGATACCGTCCCGGAGGCGATGATCGTGATCGACGAACACGGGATCATCCGGTCGTTCAGCGCCGCGGCGGAACGCCTGTTCGGCTACCGCGCCAATGAAGTGATCGGCCAGAACATCAAGATGATGATGCCGTCACCCTACCGCGAGGAGCACGACGGCTATCTCTCCCGCTATATCCGCACCAACGAAGCGCGGATCATCGGCATTGGCCGCGTGGTGGTCGGCCAGCGCCACGACGGCTCGACGTTTCCGATGGAGCTTGCCGTCGGCGAAATGCGCTCCAATAACCAGCGCTTTTTTACCGGATTCATCCGCGACCTGACCGAGCGGCAGAACGCCGAGGCGCGCTTGCAGGAACTGCAATCGGAACTCGTCCACATCTCCCGCCTGACCGCGATGGGAGAGATGGCTTCGACCCTCGCGCATGAACTCAATCAGCCTTTGTCGGCGATCACCAACTACCTCAAAGGCTCGAAGCGGCTGCTCGCCGGCCGCTCCGACGAGACGTCCTTGTCGGTCAGGGATGCCATCGACAAATCGGCGGAGCAGGCGCTGCGCGCCGGCGACATCATCCGGCGACTGCGCGATTTCGTCGCCCGCCGGGAAAGCGAGCGGCAGGTGGAAAGTGTCGCGAAGATTGCCGAGGAGGCAAGCGCGCTCGCCCTGGTCGGCGCCAGGAACGACGGCATCCGCACGCGATTCCATTTCAGCCGCGATAACAATCTGATTCTGGCCGACAAGGTGCAAATCCAGCAGGTCCTGTTGAATTTGATCCGCAACGCCGTCGACGCGATGCGCGAATCCGAAACCCGCAACCTGACGATCACGGCGGAGCGGCAGCCCGACGACATGATGCTCATCAGCGTCGCCGATACCGGCTCCGGGATCGTGCCGGGCTTCGCCGGACACCTGTTCCAGCCGTTCATGACCACCAAACGTGACGGCATGGGCGTCGGACTTTCGATTTGCCGTACCATTGTCGAAGCGCATGGCGGGCGGATCTGGGCCGAACCAAATCCCGGCGGCGGCACCGTCTTCAAGTTTACACTGCGCGCCGTCACCAACGAGGAGATGAGCGGTGCCGACTGACGCCGTTGCCGATCCGATCAACGATGCCACCGTCCACGTCATCGACGATGACGAGGCGATCCGGGATTCGCTGACGTTCCTGCTGAAAAGCGCGCAGATCCGCGTGGAGAGCTACGAAAGCGCCACCGCCTTCCTCAAGCGGCTGCCGATCGACAGCGGCTGCATCATCACCGATGTGCGAATGCCGGAAATGAGCGGCATCGATCTGCTCAAGCGGCTGCGGCAGATGCACAATCAGGTGCCGGTCATCATCATCACCGGCCACGGCGACGTGCCGCTGGCGGTCGAGGCGATGAAATCCGGCGCAGCCGATTTCATCGAAAAGCCGTTCGACGACGACTTGCTGTTGTCGGCGGTGCAGACTGCCCTCTCCAACCAGGCTGTCGATGACCGACACCAGGCATTGCGGGCCAGCATCGAACAGCGCATCGCACGATTGAGCGCCCGCGAACACCAGGTGCTGGAAGGACTGGTTTCCGGCCACCCGAACAAGATCATCGCCTACGATCTCGGGATCAGCCCGCGGACCATCGAGATTTACCGCGCCAACGTGATGACCAAGATGGAAGCGGCGAGCCTGTCCGACCTGGTCCGCATGGCGCTGACGGTCGGAATCCTCGGCCAGGATCGCGAGCCGCGCGGCTAACGCACTGGCTCCACCGAAACGACCTTGAACGTATAGTCGCTGTCCTCCCCGCGGATGGTCACATATTCGCCGACGGCAAAGACATGCGCGCCCAAACGGTAACCGGATTCATCGTCGTCGACACGGGTCTTGTCATAATCGAACACCCAGCGGGCGCGTTCGCTGCCTCCCGCCTTATGGACCAGATATCCGGTTTCATCAGGTTCGCCCTGCCAGAATCGATGCACCCTGCATCGTTCCCGATGCGTTTTCCAAAGAGCCAAGTCGATACGGCCATCTTCGTCGAGCGGCGCGACGAGCCGATAGCCATGTCGGGCCGACCCGACCGGAAACTCTTTCGATCGGGCCAAGTGCAGCTCGATGCGCTTGAATGCAGACGGAAGGGTCATAACCTGGCTCCTGAAGTCCGTCATTCTACGGCGCGTCGGGCTATCGATCTTGATGCACATCAACGGTCGAACGCAGGCCGTGTTCCATAGCTTCGAGCACCCGGAGCAGCCATGCACACGTCAACTTCTCGTCCAGACGGCGGCCTCGGCAACGCGATGATGCCGAACGAATCCGCGCAGGAGGCGGTGTTCGCCCTGCTCGCCGATCCCGCGACGCACGGCGGCGGACCCATCCGCCGCTGCGACACGCATGCCTCGGCGGTGTTCCTGACGCCTCAGCGCGCCTTCAAGGTCAAGCGCGCGGTGCGGTTTCCGTTTCTCGATTATTCGACGCTCGAAAAGCGCAAGGCCGCATGCGACGCGGAGCTGGCGATCAACCGCCGCTTCGCGCCGTCTCTCTACCGGCAGGTGACGGCGATCACGCGCGAGGCGGACGGCCGGCTCGCTCTCGGCGGCAACGGCGAGGCGGTGGAGTGGGCGGTGGAGATGGAGAGGTTCGACGAAAACATGACCCTCGATCATGTCGCCGACCGCGGCGCCTTCGACGACGCCTTGCCGGGCAAGCTCGCGACCATGGTCGCGGCGATGCACGAACACGCCGAGCCCGTCGATCCGGGTCCCTGGCTCGCGGCGTTGCCGCGTTATATCGATCAGAACACCGCGGCGTTCCGCGAGGCGGGCACCCTTTTCCCGGCCGACGCGGTCGGCCTGCTCGACCGGCTTTCGCACGCGGCGGTGGAACGGCTCTCGCCGCTGCTGGCCGCCAGAGGCCGGGAGGGCCTGACCCGGCGCGGCCACGGCGACCTGCATCTCGGCAATATCGTCCTGCTTGACGGCGAGCCCGTCGCCTTCGACGCCATCGAGTTCGACCCGATCGTCGCATCCGGCGACGTGTTCTACGATCTGTCGTTTCTGCTGATGGATCTGATCGCGCGCCAGCTCGCCCCTGCCGCCAACGGCGTGCTCAACGGCTATTTCGCTGCGGCGAAGCGGATGAACGACTGCGAGGGACTCGCGGCGTTGCCGCTGTTCATGTCGCTGCGCGCGGCGATCCGCGCGAAGGTGACCGTCGCCCGCCTCGACCAGGGTGTCGCCGGCGAGGAACGCGATGGCATCGCCCGCGCGGCGCGGCGCTATTTCGAACTGGCGCTGACGCTGATCGCGCCACCCGCGCCGGCGATCGTCTGCACCGGGGGCCTCTCCGGGACGGGAAAATCGGTGCTGGCGAAGGCGCTTGCGCCGGACATCGCGCCGCTTCCCGGCGCGCTGGTGCTGCGCTCCGATGTCGAGCGGAAAATGCGGTTCGGCGTCGGCGAAACCGAGCACCTGCCGCCGCAGGCGTATCGGCCCGACATTTCCGCCGCCATCTATCAGGCGCTGCACGACAAGGCGATCCGCATCGCCCGCGCCGGCCACTCGGTGATCGTCGATGCGGTCTATGCCGGAGCGTCCGAACGCACCGCGATCGAGGCGGCGGCACGCCAGGCGAACGTCTCATTCCATGGGCTGTTTCTGCAAGCCGATCTGGCAACGCGCCTCGCCCGCATCGGCGGGCGCGGGCCGGACGCCTCCGACGCCGACGCCGACGTCGCGCGCCAACAAGAGGAATTCAAGATCGGTTCCCTCTCCTGGCACACGGTCGATGCGTCCGGTTCACCGGCGGACACGCTGACGCGGGCATGCGAGGCGCTTGCGGCCCGATAATCCGGAGGCGGCTTGACCTTTCTCAATTCGCGCCCCGTCCGCTGATTCATAATGGAATACCTGAGAGGGGCTTATCCGATTGAGGGTTGCATGAGCGCTCAAGGCTTGGAAGGTTTCGATCGCACCGTTCAGCTCACCCATATCTGGATCAACGATCTGGACGAGCGACTATCCTGGAACGACAAGGCGCGCAGCTATCGTTTGCTGAAAGCGGTGCTGCACACGTTGCGCGATTCCCTCAAGGTCAACGAGGCCGCCGATCTCGGCGCGCAGCTTCCGGGGCTGCTTCGCGGCGCCTATTACGAGCAATGGCGCCCGGCGATCACGCCGATCCGCACCCGCAACGTCGACGACTTCCTGGCGCGCGTCAACGAGGACTTCAAGCGCGATCCCCTGCCCGATCCGCTACGAGCAATTCTCGCCGTATTCGAGTTGCTGACGGACAAAATCACCGAAGGCGAAATCGACGACGTGAAACGTTGCCTGCCGAAGGAAATCCGCAGCATCTGGCCCGAGCCCGGCGAAAGCCGCCACTGACGGGACACCGACGAGACGGCCTGTATCGGACGGCAGGGTCATCCGCCCGGTCATCCGTCCATGAGCAAAAAGACTTCAGCTCCGCTCCTCGATCGCACGCAGCGCCGCCGCCCCGGCCTCGGCGCTGCTGGCGATCTCGGCAAACAGGAGTGCCATCTCCTCGAACACGGAGCGGTCCGGCTCGCCTTCCGTCACCTGATCGAGTTCGGATAGCAGCGACAGAATCGCGACGATGCGCTCCTTGTGATCGCGCGCCTGCGCCAGGCCACGTCGCGACAATCGCCGGCATTCCAGCGTACTGAAACGGTCGAGCGCCACCGCCAGCGTCTCCTTGCACCGGCAATCGAGCCCGGCAAACAACAACACATGACGCAGACGCTCGATCAGTTCGGCGGTGTCTTCAATCGTCGATACGGTCGCCGGGGCCGATATCGAGTGGTCCGCAGGATGCTCGTGCATGGCGTCTCCCTCCATGGCAAGACGGTAGCAATTTTCAGTTTACCGGACGGCGTGGCCGAGGACCTCCGCGGATCGCACAAGGCAGACACCGACCGCAAGCACGGCGGGGCGTCGCACAGGCGATGCCGCGATCGGTAAAGCGTCATGCCGCCGCCTCCGGCAGCACCTTGACGAGGATGGCGCGGATTGCCGCCAGCGTCGGGTCGTCGGCGCGGTTCATGATGCCAACGAGTTGCAACCACAGGTCGTCTGACGCCGTTTCGACGAAGTGGCGGACCAGCGAGGCTGCCGCCTCCGCCGGGGCCCGGCCAAGCGCGTGCGCGGCGCTCTCGAGCCGCGCCGCCAGGTCCGGCTCGTCGATGAGCGCGATCAGGCGCGTCGTCACCTGCGGATCGTCGAGCGAAGCGATCAGCGTGCCCAGCATGACGTGCTCTCTTTTCGTTTGCGCATGATCTGGTCCGTAAACCGCGGCCCCTTTTTGGGATCATGCGCTATTGCACGAGCGGCGTTTCGGCGCCGTCGAGCACGATGCCGCAAATCTCGGCGCGACCGATCAGCAGCGCGATATATTGCTTCGCCGCCTGCCGCTGCACATGCTCTTCAAGATAGGTGCGGATGCGCTCGCGTACGGCGTCAAACGGCAGGCGCTGCCCGTCGATGCGCCGGTTGAGGCGGATCAGGTGGACGCCATAGCGGGTTTCCACCGGCCCGGATATCGCGCCCGGCGCAAGCCGCGCCAGCGCGCGCTCGAAATCGGCGGTGGTGTCGCCCGGCCCGATCTGGCCGAGGCTGCCGCCGAGCGCCGCCGAGGGACAGGCCGAATGCGCGCGCGCCAGTTCGGCAAAGCGCTCCGGCGTGGCGGCAAGCTGCGCCGCCAAGGCGACGGCCCGTTCGCGCGCGGCGGCAAAGGCCGCGGCATCGTCCTGCCGCGCGGCGATCAGGATATGATCGGCTTCGTAAAGCGGGGGGGTGGTGAAGCGCGCGGCGTTAGCCGTATAGAACCGCTCCAGCGTCGCCTCGTCGGCCTGCGGCACCGCGACTTCCTGCGCGATCAACGCGCGCACCAGCGCGTCGTCCTCCGTCTCCTTGCGTCCGTCGGGATCGAGTTCCTGCACCGGCGCAAGCTGCAAGCGCCGCGCCTCCTGCAACAGCAGTTCGCGGATCACCAGCGCGCGCGTCGCCGCGCGCCAGCCCTCGCCCGGATTGGCCGCCGGATAATTCTGCACCTCGGCGGCGATCGCCTTGCGCGCGATGACGACGCCGTTGACGCTGACCTGCGGCATCGGCGCGGCGGGGGGCGCGGCGGACGGAGCAGCGGCGCGGCCGGTTGCGCTGTTTTCAGTCTCCGACTGCACGCGGCGCCCGGCGCCATGATCGATAACGAGCGTCACCATTCGCGTCACTCCGCCGGCTGCGGCGTCTTGCGGGATGCAAGCGGGACGCCGGGGCGCGGCGCGCCCTTCGCAAAGCGCGTGCGCACGATCTGGTAGCCGGGCCGGCCGAGATACCAGATCGGCGCGCTCCAGATGTGGACGAGGCGCGTGAACGGGAACACCAGGAAGATGGTCATGCCAAGCACGATGTGCGCCCGGAACAAGGGATGCACGTCGGCGACATAGGCCGCGGCATCGGGCCGCAAGGTGAGAATGCCCTGCGCCCAGTTCATGAACTTCACCATTTCGTGGCCGTCCATGTGGTTGAGCGACACGCCGATAGTGGCGAGCCCAAGCACGAGCTGCGCCCACAACAGCAACAGGATCGCGGTGTCGCCGAAGCTCGACGTGGCGCGGATGCGCGGATCGAACAGGCGGCGATGCGCCAAAAGCGCGATGCCGATGAAGCAGGCGACGCCGGCGACGCCGCCGATGACGATCGCCATGCCCTGCTTGAACGAATGGCTGATGCCGAGCATGTCGAACACCCAGATCGGCGTCAGCAGCCCGCCGGCATGGCCGATGAAGATCACCAGGATGCCGACATGGAACAGGTTCGATCCCCAGCGAAGCTGGCGCCGCCGCAGGAGCTGCGACGAACCGGATTTCCAGGTGTACTGCTCGCGATCGAAGCGCAGCAGGCTGCCGAGCAGGAACACGGTCAGGCAGAGATAGGGATACCAGCCGAACACGATCGCATTGACGGTCTCGAACATCGTGGCCTCCCTTTATGCCGGCATCCGGCGCGCGTCGCGCCGGGCGGCGCGCATTCGCGTGCGCAGCCGGTCGACGGAGCAGCCGTCGAGCGCCTCGCCCGGACCGAAGGTGACGGCGGCCTCCTCCCAATCGGCGTCGAGCGCGGCGAGGTCGTCGGGTTCGTCGGTGATCGCATCGGCCGACCGCGCCGGCGTTGCCGCGCCGGCGACGACGCGGAGCGCGGTGAAGATTGCTGCGTAGGACGAGCCGCGCGCCGCAAGCCGCTCTTCCAGCGGGGCGACGATATGATCGATCTCGGCGGCGAGTGCCTGCGCTTCCTGGCGCGGCCGCGTCGCGAGATATTCGACAAACAGCGGCAGATAGTCGGGCAGTTCGTTGGCCGCCGGCACCAGCCCGCCGCGCTCATAGAGCGCCGCCAGATCGACCATCGCCTGACCGCGGTCGCGGCTCTCGCCGTGGACGTGCTCGAACAGATGCAGCGACAGCCGCCGCGTCTTGTCGAACAGATCGACGTAACGCTCCTGCAACTCGTAGATGTCGCGCGTCGCAAGCTCGTCGATGAGCGGCATGAGCGCGGCACGCGCGCCGCCCGGCAGCACGTCATCGCCGGCCAGCGCCGCCGCAATCTCGTCGGCGGCGGCGGCAAGCTCCGGCGTCGGATAGGTCAGCAGCGCCGACAGCGCCTTGAGGCTCGGCGTGACCACGCTCATCAGGCAATCTCCATCGGATTGGTCGGTTTCTTCGCGCGCGAGGCACCGAACAGATCGGCCTCCGAGGTGCCGCCCGAACAGCCATTGCCGAACGAGAAGCCGCACGAGCCGCGCAGGTCGTAGGCGTCTTCGCTCCATTCGCGGTGCGCGGTCGGGATGACGAAACGATCCTCGTAATTGGCGATCGCCATCACCTGGTACATCTCCTCGATCGCCGCGCCGGTGAGGCCGACGCGCCCGGCGATGCTCTCGTCGAGCCGCCCGTCGACGGTCTTGGCGCGCATATAGCCACGCATCGCCAGCATGCGCTCGAGCGCCAGTGCTACCGGCTCCTCGTCGCCGGCGGTCAGCAGGTTGGCGAGATATTTGAGCGGAATGCGCAGCGAGCGCACGTCGGGCATGTCGCCATCGATGCCCATCTTGCCGGCGGCGGCGGCCGACTGGATCGGCGACAGCGGCGGCACATACCAGACCATCGGCAGCGTGCGGTATTCCGGATGCAGCGGGAACGCCACCTTCCAGTCCATCGCCATCTTCCACACCGGCGAATGGCGCGCCGCCTCGATCCACGCATCCGGCACGCCGTCGGCGCGCGCCTGCGCGATCACCTGCGGGTCGGCGGGGTCCAGGAACAGATCGAGCTGCGCACGATAGAGGTCCTTCTCGTCGGGCACGCTCGCCGCCGCCTCGATGCGGTCGGCATCGTAGAGCAGCACGCCGAGATAGCGGATGCGGCCGACGCACGTCTCCGAGCACACCGTCGGCTGTCCCGCCTCGATGCGCGGATAGCAGAAGATGCACTTCTCCGACTTGCCGGACGACCAGTTGTAATAAATCTTCTTGTAGGGGCAGCCGGAGACGCACATGCGCCAGCCGCGGCACTTGTCCTGATCGATCAGGACGATACCGTCTTCCTCGCGCTTGTAGATCGCGCCCGACGGGCAGACCGCGACGCAAGTCGGATTGAGGCAGTGCTCGCACAGCCGCGGCAGATACATCATGAAGGTGTTTTCAAACTGGCCGTAGATCTCCTTCTGCACGCCCTCGAAATTGACGTCGTTGGAGCGCTTGGCAAACTCGCCGCCGAGGATTTCCTCCCAGTTCGGGCCCCATTCGATTTTCTCGATGCGCTCGCCACTGACCAGCGAGCGCGGCCGCGCGGTCGGGAACGCCTTCGACTCGCCGGCCGTGTGCAGGTGCTCGTAGTCGAAGGTGAACGGCTCGTAGTAGTCGTCGATCTCCGGCAGATCGGGGTTGGCGAAGATATTGGCGAGGATACGCCACTTCGCGCCCATCTTCGGCTCGATGCGGCCGTTGTTGCGGCGACGCCAGCCGCCGTTCCACTTCGACTGGTTCTCCCATTCGCGCGGATAGCCGAGGCCGGGCTTGGTTTCGACGTTGTTGAACCAGGCGTATTCGACGCCCTCGCGGTTGGTCCAGACGTTCTTGCAGGTCACCGAGCAGGTATGGCAACCGATGCACTTGTCGAGGTTCAACACCATCGCGATTTGCGCGCGAATCCTCATTCCGCAGCCTCCTTCGGTGCGCCCGCAAGCGGACCTTCGAGCCAGTCGACGCCGGCCATCTTGCGCAGGACGACGAACTCGTCGCGGTTGGCGCCGACCGTGCCGTAGTAGTTGAAGCCATAAGACTGCTGGGCGTAACCGCCGATCATATGGGTCGGCTTGGGCACGGTGCGCGTCACCGAATTGTGGATGCCGCCGCGCAGGCCGGTCAGCTCGGAGCCGGGCGTGTTGATGATTTTTTCCTGCGCATGATACATCAGCATCATGCCGTCCTTGATGCGCTGGGAGACGACCGCGCGCGCGGTCAGCGCGCCGTTGGCGTTGAACACCTCGACCCAGTCGTTGTCGACGATATCCGCCTGACGCGCGTCGTTTTCGGAAATCCACACCACCGGGCCGCCGCGGTTGAGCGTCAGCATCATCAGGTTGTCGCTATAGGTGGAGTGGATGCCCCACTTCTGGTGCGGCGTGAGGAAGTTGAGAACGATTTCCGGATTGCCGTTCGGCTTGCGGCCGCGCACCGCCGGCGTGGTCTTCAGATCGACCGGCGGCTTCCAGGTGACGAAGCCCTCGCCGAAGGCGCGCATCCACAGGTGGTCCTGATAGAGCTGCTGGCGGCCGGTCAGCGTGCGCCACGGGATCAGTTCGTGGACGTTGGTATAGCCGGCATTGTAGCAGACCTTCTCGCTCTCGATGCCCGACCAGGTCGGCGAGGAGATGATCTTGCGCGGCTGCGCCTGGATGTCGCGGAAACGGATCTTCTCGTCTTCCTTGGTTTCCGCGAGGTGCGCATGCGCGCGGCCGGTGGCCTTGGAGAGCGCCTGCCACGCCTTCACCGCAACCTCGCCGTTGGTCTCCGGCGCCAGCATCAGGATCACTTCGGCGGCATCGATATCGGTGTCGATCTTCGGCAGGCCCTTGGCGGCGCCGTCGCGATGGACGCCGTTGAGTTGGCCCAGCGCCTCGACCTCATGGCCGGTGTTCCAGGCGATGCCCTTGCCGCCGTTGCCGATCGAGGTCATCAGCGGGCCGAGCGCGGTGAAGCGCGCATAGATATTGGGATAATCGCGCGTCACGACACTCACCGCCGGCATGGTGCGGCCGGGAACGGGCTCGACCTCGCCCAGCGCCCAGTCCTTGACGTCGAGCGCCTGCGCCATCTCGCCGGGCGTATCGTGCTGAACCGGGGTGAGCACCACGTCCTGCTCGACGCCGAGCACCTCCGGCGCGACACGCGAGAACGCCTTGGCGATGCCCTTGTAAATCTCCCAGTCGGAGCGCGCCTCCCAGGCCGGGTCCACCGCCGCCGACAGCGGATGGATGAAGGGGTGCATGTCGGAGGTGTTGAGGTCGTTCTTCTCGTACCAGGTAGCCGTCGGCAACACGATGTCGGAATAGACACAGGTGGTGGACATGCGGAAGTCGAGCGTCACCAGCAAATCGAGCTTGCCCTGCGGTGCCGTCTCGCGCCACTTGACCTCGCGGTTGCGCACCGCGCCCTCCGATCCGAGGTCCTTGCCCATCACGCCGTGGCTGGTGCCAAGCAGGTGCTTCAGGAAATATTCGTGACCCTTGCCCGACGAGCCGAGCAGGTTCGAGCGCCAGACGAACAGGTTGCGCGGCCAGTTGTCGGGATCGTCGGGATCGTGACAGGACAGATTAAGCTCGCCCGACTTCAATCCTTGCGCGACGTAATCCTTCACCTCCAGACCGGCGGCCTTGGCCTTGGCAGCAACGGTCAGCGGGTTCTCCTTGAGCTGCGGCGCCGACGGCAGCCAGCCCATGCGTTCGGCGCGTGCGTTGAAGTCGATGAAGCTCCTGTTCCAGTCGCCCTCCGGCGCGGTCGGCGAGAGAATCTCGGCGGCGGTCAGCGTCTCGTAGCGCCACTGGTCGGTGTGCGC
>Ga0182749_1003040_pt1 | contig 11771 bp, 13 predicted proteins | sample eDN3rd37CKraftMG_FD_128875 | JGI IMG/M metagenome (GOLD analysis project Ga0182749, IMG submission 128875) | Enriched Miracle-Growth compost microbial communities from Emeryville, California, USA - eDNA 3rd pass 37_C Kraft MG (version 2) (version 2) ...
ACGTGCCGGCGCTCCTCCTCGGTGAGCTCGCGCCGCACCTTCGCGGGCACCCCGACGACGAGCGACCCGGGCGGGATCTGCGCCCCCTCGGGGACGAGCGCGTTCGCTCCGACGAGGCTGCCGGCACCGACGCGCGCGCCGTTGAGCACGGTCGCACCCATGCCGACGAGGACGTCGTCCTCGATGGTGCACCCGTGCAGGACGGCGTTGTGCCCGACCGACACGCCCGTCCCGACCGTCACCGGGAACCCGGGGTCGGTGTGCACGACGACGCCGTCCTGGAGGTTCGAGCGGTCCCCGACGACGATCGGCTGCATGTCGCCGCGCAGCACGGCACCGTAGAACACGCCCACGTGCTCCCCGAGCGTCACGGACCCCACGACGGTCGCGGCGTCGGCCACCCAGGCCGTGCCCGCGACGTCGGGGACCCGCTCGCCCAGGCGGAGGATCATCAGGCCGCGAGCTCCTGGCCGCTCATCGCGTGGATGCTCGTCATGACCGAGTCGGTGAGCTCGCGGCGCGCCTGCGCCGGACGCTGCGCCGACGTGAGCTGGTGCGACGGGTCGATGGGCCGGCCGAAGTGGATCTCGACGCGGTGGCCGCGCGGCAGGCGCACCATCTTCGCGTCGGCGGGCTGGACCTTGTCCGTGTTGACCAGGGCGACCGGGACGATCGGGGCGTGGCCCGACAGCGCGAGCCACGCGACGCCCGTGTGGCCCTTGTGGAGCTTGCCGTCGCGCGAGCGCGTGCCCTCGGGGTAGATGCCGAAGACGTCGCCCCGCTCCAGGACGACGAGCGCGTCCTCGAGCGACCGGATCCCGGCGCGGGGGTCGTCCCGCTGCACGGGGATGTGCCCCATCGTGGTGAAGAACCAGCGCGAGAGCCGGCCCTTGAGGCCGCGTCCGGTGAAGTACTCGGCCTTCGCCATGAAGGTCACCTGCCGTGGGGCGACCAGCGGGATGAGGATCGAGTCGATGAACGACAGGTGGTTGCTCGCGAGGATCACCGGCCCGGTCCGGGGGATGTTGTTCCGCCCCGTCACCTTCGGCCGGAGGCACACGAAAGCGACCAGCGACAGCGCAAGCCGCAGTACCCGATACGTCATCGCACCATTGTGCAGTCGTCCCGGCGAAACGGCGCCGATGGCGTACAGGTGGCCGGAACGCTTCTGTACGACTTCGCGGAGGCGTCGGCGCGGTGACCGCGTGGCGCGATCCTTGCGGCACGCGGCGTCCCCGCCCCTCGCCACGGCCCGCCGGACGTCGCACGCTGGGGAGCATGACGACGACCCCCGCACCCTCCGCAGCGCCCGTCCGCGCCACTCTCGTGGGAGGCCCCACGGTCCTCCTCGAGCACGCCGGCCGACGCGTCCTCCTCGACCCCACGTTCGACGAACCGCGCAGCTACGAGGGCGCGGTCGTCCTCACGAGGACCGCACCCCCCGCGGTCCCCGCGGACGCCGTCCTGCCCGTCGACCTGGTCCTGGTCTCGCACGACCAGCACGCCGACAACCTCGACGTCTCGGGCCGTGCGCTCGTCGCGCGGGTCCTCGCCGACGGCGTGCCCGTCCTCTCCACGCCCGCCGCGGCCGGGCGCGTCCCGGGGGTGACCGGGCTCGAGCCCTGGGCGTCGGTCGAGCTCGACGGCGACCCCGCCCTCACCGTGACGGCCGTCCCCGCGCTGCACGGCCCCGAGGGGGCCGACGCCCCGACCCTCAGCGGGCCCGTCACCGGCTTCGTGCTCGAGTCGCCGGGCGCGCCGACCGTCTACGTCTCGGGCGACAACGCCTCGGTCGAGCTCGTCGGGGAGGTCGCCGCGCGGTTCCCGCGGATCGCCGTGGCCGTCCTCAACGTGGGCGCCGCCGACGTCGGCCGGTTCCCCGGGCACACCGTGACGCTCCGCGGCACGGACGCGGCCGAGGCCGCGCGCCTGCTGGGCGACGCGCTCGTCGTGCCCGTGCACGCGGACTCGTGGGCGCACTTCACCGAGTCCGTGGATGCCGTCCGCACCGCCTTCGCCGACTCGGGTTTCACCGATCGGCTGGTCGTGCTCGAGCCGGGCACCCGGACGGAGGTCGCACCCACGGCCCCGTGAGCCGCCGCGGGACGGCACTCCCGGTCGACTCTCCCGGAACGGTATACGCAAGGTATACTACCGTCATGACGATGACGACCATCAAGGTAGACGCTGAGCTCCGCGACCGGCTGAACGAGCGGGCGCGCGAGCGCGGCGAACCGGTCGGGTCGTTCGTCGAGGAGATCTTCGAGGCGTGGCTCCGCGAGCAGCGCTTCGACCGGCTGGCGACGGAGATCGCGAGCACACCGCCCGAAGTCGCCCGCGCGGCGGCCGCTGAGGACGAGGCCTGGGACGCCGTCGCCGGGGACGGGCTCTCGACCCGATGACAACGGGATCCCCCCTGGACGACGTCACGCCGGGCGGGCTGGTGCGGGGTGACGTCGTCTGGGCGGAGCTCTCGCCGACGCGCGGCCGCGAGCAATCGGGCCGCCGCCCCGCGCTCGTCGTGTCCAGCCGGGGCTACCTGCGCGCCGTGACCACGCTCATTGTGGTGCTGCCCGTGACGACGGTCGAGCGCGGCTGGTCGAACCATGTCGCACTGCGCGGGGATCACGGGCTGACCCGCCCGTCGTGGGCGATGACGGAACAGGTCCGCACGATCAGCCGCGACCGCGTGGTCGCCGTCGCGGGCGGCGTCGACGCGGTCACGATGGCGGAGGTCGACGAGTGGCTCCGGGCGATGCTCGGTCTGTGAGCCGCCGCACCGAGGCGTCCCCGAGGGCAGCTCAGGACGAGCCGAGCGCGACCTTCGCCCGCCCGACGGCGTAGGCGACGCGCGCCGGCAGGTTCTCCGGGACGTCGCCCGGCAGAGCGTCGACGTCGAACCAGCGGACGTCCTCGCTCTCGTCGCTCACGACGACCCGGTCGGTCGTGGACGCGAGCGCCACGTACCCGACGTCCCAGTGCGCGCGGCACGCGCCGAACGCCGACGCGAGCTCGTGCCGGTTGAGGTCGGCGGGCACGTCCGTGACGAGCCGGACGTCGGCGAGCCCCGACTCCTCGCGCGCCTCGCGGAGCGCGGCCTCGGGCAGGCTCGGGTCGGACGGTTCGACGTGCCCGCCGATCTGGACCCAGAACTGCCCCTTGCGGTGGTAGCAGAGCAGCACCTGCGCCAGGTCGTCCGAGAGCAGGAACGCGCTGGCCGTGAGGTGCTCGGGCCCACCGTCGCGCCGGGCGGCCGCCTCACCCTGCTCGGCCACGAACGCGCGGTAGGCGTCGCGCAGGACGGCCTGGTCGTCGTCGGGCGCGGGCCAGGTGCGCAGGGTCTCGGCGAAGGCGGAAGCAACACTCACCGCTCGACCCTAACCGCGCCGCGACAGACCCCTTGACCTTGACGCGACGTCAACTTCTACGCTCGAGGACATGAGCACGGAACGGTCGATCCAGGAGGTCGCGCGCCTCGCCGGCACGACGAGCCGCACCCTCCGCCACTACGACGACGTCGGACTGCTCCCCCCGAGCCGGATCGGCTCGAACGGCTACCGCTACTACGACGCCGATGCCCTCGTCCGCCTGCAGCGCATCCTGCTGCTGCGCGACCTGGGCCTCGGGCTGCCGCAGATCGCGCAGGCCCTGGAGAGCCAGCCCGACGAGGTCCGTGCCCTGCGCACCCACGCCGCGTGGCTGCGTGCCGAGCAGGACCGGATCGCGCGCCAGATCGCCACGGTCGAGCGCACGGTCCGGACCATCGAGGAAGGAGAGGAACCGATGGCGGAGCAGATGTTCGAGGGCTTCGACCACACCCAGCACCGTGAGGAGGTCGAGCAGCGCTGGGGCAAGGACGCGTACGCGCGGAGCGACGCGTGGTGGCGCGGGCTGTCCGACGACGAGCGCGCCGCCTGGCAGCAGCGCAGCGCCGACCGGGTCTCCGCCTGGCGGGGGGCGGCCGAGCGCGGCGTCGACCCGACGTCCGCGGAGGCGCAGGAGCTCGCGCGCGAGCACGTCGCGTGGCTCGCGTCGGTCCCGGGGACCCCGCGGACGCCGGACGGCACGGGCGCGCCGGACGCGTACGTCGTCGGGCTGGCGGAGATGTACGTCGCGGACCCGCGGTTCGCGGCGACCTACGGCGGGCACGACGGCGCGACGTTCATCCGCGACGCCCTGGTCGCGTTCGTCAGCGGGACCGGATCGCGCTGAGCGGAGGCTCGCGCACGGAGCGCCAGGCCGGGACGAAGGCGCCCAACGCGTTCGCGACGAAGCCACAGAGCACCGCGCCGACCAGGAGTATCCACGGGACGACGAGCGGGGTGCCGGTCGCAAGCGCCTTGGCCGCCGCAGCCCCGACCCCGACCACCGCGCCAGCCAGCCCGCCCACGGCACCCGTGAGCGCAGCCTCGGCCACGATCGAGAGGATCACGAAGCCGCCGCTCGCGCCGATCGCCCGGTATAGCCCGAGCAGGCGACGTTCGGACAGCACTCGGAATACCGTCGCAACGGCAACGGCCAGCGCACCCAGTACCAGGAGCGCGAGCGACGCGAACCACACGAGCGAGCCGACGGTCGTCGTCACGGAGTTGCGCAGGTCCTCCGGCTCGGGCGGGTACGCGACCAGCACCGACCGCTCGTTGCCGGGAGCGATCTGGGTAGCGAGACGCCGTCCGACGTCGCCGGCCCAGCCCGGCTTCACCTGGACGACGAGGGCCCCGGGCTCCGACAGGTCGGGAGTCGATCCGTCGGCGACGACCACGGCAGACGTCGTCAGGTCGGGGAGCACGGGCGACCTCGTGACCTCGCCGTCGAGCAGCAGCGGGGTGCCGCCGACGACGAAACGCTCGAAGCGAGTCGCCGCACGGCCCGCGTCGCTCGCCCCGCCCAGATAGAGGGCACGCGTCAGGGTGGGCGCCGGCCGGCCGTCGACCTCGAGCGCGAGTGCGCTCGCGTCGCCGGCCACCGACCAGACCTTCGAACCGCCCACCTTCCCGTCACCGTCCAGCACGTCGGCCTCGGACACGGTGAGCCACGCCACACCGACGACGCCGCGCAACTCCCGGATCGCTTCGATCTGCGTGGCGTCGAGGCGCGGGTTGGCGAGTCCCCGGACGGGTGTCGCAACGGTGAGGTGGGTCGCAGCGAGGGCGTCGAAGTCACCGGTGACGTCAGCCTGGCTCGAGCGTGCATCGGTCACAGCGAAAGTCAGCAGGCCGGTGGCGAGCAGGGCCGCGGCCGCGAAAGCCAGCGAACGTCCGAGCGCGCGCCAGATGTTGACGACGGCGTGCGTGAGCGCGTCCCGGATCACGGCACGCGCTCCACGGCCGCGACCTCGTGCAGGGTGCCGTCGAGCACGCGCAGGCTGCGGTCGCACCGCGCGGCGATCTCCAGGTCGTGTGTCACGACGACGACGGAGCCATCGGCCTCCGCATAGCGCTGCAGCAAGGCGAAGACCCGCTCGGTGTTCTCCTGGTCCAGGTTGCCGGTCGGCTCGTCACACAGCAGGACGGGCGGACGGTGAGCGATCGCGCGTGCGACTGCCACGCGCTGGCGCTCACCCCCGGACAGGTCACCGGCCTGCACGTGGGCTCGGTCAGCGACGCCGGTCGCATCCAGCGCCCGGGAAGCGGACTCGTTACGGTCCACGCGCGCAACACCCGCGAACCCGAGGGCGAGCGTGACGTTCTCGAGCGCGGTGCGACGGGGGTCGACGAGCGAATCCTGGAACACGAACCCGAAGCGTTCGGCGCGCAGTCGTGTGACAGCGCGACGGTCGAGGTCTGCGACGACTCGCCCGTCCACGAGCACGTCACCGTCGTCAGGGTCGTCGAGGAGACCGAGGACGTTGAGGAGTGTCGTCTTGCCGGACCCGCTGGCTCCGACCAGCGCGAGGGTCCCCCGGGCCGGGACGGTGAAGTCGATGCCGTCGAGCACGCGAAGACGCCCACCGTCGAAAGCCTTGCGGACGCCACGGAGCTCGACCGCCGCGGTGGCCTGCCCCGTCACGGGACCACGACCTCGTCCCCCGTGGTCACCTCTCCAGCAGTCGGGACGACGGCGCACCGGTCGGCGTCACACACACCGGTGGCCACGATGACAGTTCGGTCGTGCCCTCGGTCGCGGACCGTGAGGGTCGAGGTGCCGTCGGCCCCAGCCACGAGCGACGCCCGGGGCGCAGCGAGCGCGTCCTTGGGGCCCCTCGCGAGCACGACGTCCGCACTGGTGATGGTGTCCGGGAGCCCGTCCGGATCCTCGACGGTCACGAGGGTCTGCGACGCCTTGTCCTCGACGGCCGCGACCTTCCCCGACCAGGCCTGCTTCCCGTCCTCCCCGTACAGGCGCAGGGTCTGGCCACGCTTGACGGTCCCGGCCGCGGTGCCGCCGTCGTCGACGGCGAGGACGTCGCCCCGGTGCCGGACACCGATGGTCGCGTCCCCGAGCCGCGTGCCCACCCGGACGCCGACGGCGACCAACCGGGTGCCGTGCGCCTCGACCGGGACGACGTGCGCGGCCGCGAGCGGCGGGTGCCCGAGGCGCGGGTCGATCTTCCCGAGCGCCGCGAACGTGGCGTCGCTCAAAGGCGCGCCGACCGCTCCGGTATAGAGGTCCTGGTCCGCGAGCGCCTTCTGAACCGCCCGGACGTCAGCACCCTTGGCGCCGAGGTCGAGGTCGCGCCAGAGGCCGAACGGCATCGCCAGCGCGACCAGGGGAGCATCGTCGACGTCTGCGACGACGGTCCCGGGCGCGACAGCGGCCCCGTCCTTGACGGGCAGCGCCGTGACGACGCCGTCGGAGGCGACGACCTCCGTCGCTGACGCCCGCGCGACGTCACCAGTGAGCACCTGACTCCGTATGACGGTCGTGCTGATGACCGGGGCGGTCGTGGCCTCGCCGAGCTGCTGCGCGCTGGGGCGGTCCGCGGTGCGGCCGGGCACGCCCACCGTGAGGGCGGTCGCGGTCGTCGCCACCGATCCGACGACGACGCCCGCCACCACCCACCCGGCGACGACGAGTCCTCGTCTCACGGTGCCAGGTCCTCCTTCTTCGCGAGCGCGAGAGCGTGGTCGACCATCTTCCGGTACTCCGTGATGACGCCTTCCTTGCCCTTGATGACCTTGTCCGCCTCGGTAATGAATGCCTTGTCGACCGCAGTGCCCAGACCGCTCGACGTCTTGCAGTCCTTGTCGGCGGCCGCGAGCTCCCGCTCAGCCGACGTGACCTTGTCGATGGACATCGAGCCGTCCAGGAAGCCGGAGAGCCACCGGGACATGTACTTCCCTAGCTCCTCCGGGTCCTTCGTCGCGTAGCCATGGTCGTTCATGCAGTCGGACCAGTGCCCGGTCGCGGCCCTCACGGGCTTTGCAGCCGTTGCCGCCTCAAGCACCTGCTCGCTCCACGGCTTTTCATAGTACGTACGCTGATAGGTCTCGGCCGAGACTCCGTACATCTCCTCCGTTGCCTTGCCAAAGCAACCGCCGATCGAGACCTGCGTCGAGCCGTCGTCGTTCGGGTCTTGGAAGGTGATCCAGTCGGAGTCCGCACCGTAGACGACATCGTCGTAGTTGTCGGGATAGTCGGTCGGCTTGGTCGGCGCAGCCTCGGCCTGTTCAGTCCGTCTCATGAGCGCGACCACACGGGGGTCCTGGAGCTGGCGTGCGACCCCGAAGTCCGAACCCGCCGTGAGCCAGATCGTGCTGTGGTCCGGCGCGAGGAACCCGCCCTGGCCGGGGCCGACCAGATCCGCCGGCGGAACCTTCAGCCCTTCAGCGACCACGCAGTCGTGGATCAGTTGAGTCTGCAGGTTGGCCAGCTCCATGTCGGCGAGGTTGTTCTGACCTGCCGGATAGTCGAGGGTGTCGATGCGCTGTTGGATCTCCGCAGCCAGGCCACCCGACAGGAACTCGTCCGACGGGGTCCCGCCGGAGCCGCAGCCCGCGACCACGACCAGAAGGCCGATTGCGCAGGCTGCGACCCCGACGGAACGGAGAGCGATCCGGGTCACAGGCAGCCGCTCGTCGTGAACGTCCACCGGTGGCTGCTGCCGTAGTTGCGCTCGTCGCTCGGGATCGTCTTCTTCGACCCCTTCTTCACGCAGTAGACCTCGCCGACCTGAAGGTTGTAGCGGAACACGTGGATCGCCTGCCCAGAAGTCCCGTCGTTCCAGACGGACTTGTCCTTGTTCTGGAACGTGCTCGGCCACTGCGACTGGTCCATCCCCGACGCGTAGTACGTGCCGGTGAAGTTCGTGTTCGCCCACCAACAGGTGTAGGTCGACCAGCACGTGTTGTCGTCGGCCGACGCGCTCGACGCTCCGACCGCGAACGAGACGCCCAGCAGCATCGCGAGGGACGTCAGGACCGCGACGATGCGGTTCGAGATCTTCTTCATGGTGCCCTTCCATGTCGGATTTACACACGGAAAGGCCAGGCCGAACTTGACATTGGTCCCCCCGTGGGACGGCCGTGGGACGGCCGTGGGACGCACTCTCTCAGGCGTTACATGCGCAACGCAACCCCGACACACCGCCCGACCTGCGCCGATGCCGCTTCGGGACAACCCGGGCCGCCGCCCAACAGCCATTCACCCTCGCGATCGGACCCAGAAGTCCTCGGGGTCGCTGCCCGGCCGGAAGCCGAAGTGCTCGAGCATCGCGGTCGCCTCGGGGAAGTTCCCGGCGAGCGCGTCGGGCGTGTGGGCGTCGCTGCCGAACGTGACGACGGCACCGCCCTCCTCGGCCCACCACTGCGGGAGCCACGGCCAGAGCCGTCGGGTGTTCATCTCGAGGGCGCGACCGCTCTCGGCGACCGCCCGCAGCGCGACGCGGAACTCCTCCTCGAAGGGGCGCGGGTCGAACGGCCCGAGGTCGTCCGTCGGCCACAGGCGGACCGCGTAGTCGAGGTGCGTGACGACCTCGAAGACGCCAGAAACCTGGACCATGACCGGGACCTCCGCGAGGTACGCGGACATGACCACGGCCGGGTCGTGCTCCCGGTTGAGCGTGTTGGGCTCGGCCCGGCCTTCCCCGAGATCGACCGTGTGGAGCGAGCCGAGGACGCGGTCGAGCGAGCCCAGGTCGACGATCCGGGCCACCTGCTCCCCGACGACGTGCGGCTGCCCCAGCTCGACGCCGGTGCGGATGCGGAGGTCCGGGAACTCGTGCCGCATCCGGTCGACGGCGTCGAGGTAGCCCGCAGCGTCGAGCGGCGCGAAGTCGACCCGGCCCGCGTCGTTGATGAAGTCCCGCTGGTGGGGCATGAGGTCCTGCGGCTCGGCGCGCCAGGTGTCCGGGAGGTCGAGGTGCTCGGTGAAGAACAGGGCGGGCAGCCCGATCGCGACGGCGCGCGCGCACGTCGCGCGCATGCGCCCCACGGCATCCGACGCCGGCCCGCCCGTGTCCCACGACCACTCGCTGTGGACGTGGCTGTCGGCGGGCAGTGTCATCGAGACGGTCCCCTCGCTGGTCGGGAGCGCGGCGGCACCCTCGTCCCGCCCACCGTAGCCGTCTCATCACCCGGACCGCCGGTGGTCCGGTGGGTGGTCCGCGCGTAGCATCGACGTCACCATCCAGAGCGGTCGAGAGTCCTGGCTCGTCGACACCGCAGCAACCCCCCAACGGAAGCCTCCCGCGGGACGAGGGTGCTAACGCCAGGTCCGATGGAGACACTGTGTTTGTAGAGGCAATTGTTTCTGAGGCGTCCGCATGAGCGTCTCGCTGGCGTCGACGGGTCGCCCGACGGTGAGCTTCGAGCTCATGCCGCCGCGCAACCCGTCGGCCGCGCCCAAGTTCTGGGGCGTGGCCGAGCGGCTGGTCGCCGCGCGCCCCGACTTCATCTCCGTCACCTACGGCGCCGCCGGCAACGACCGGCACACCGCGCGCGAGGTCGTCGCGCGCCTCCTCCGTGAGACGCCCGTGCTGCCGATCGCGCACCTGACCTGCGTGGGCGCGGCACGGCACGACGTCGCCGAGGTCATCGACGACTTCCTCTCCGACGGCGTCCGCTCGTTCCTCGCCCTGCGCGGCGACCCGCCCGTCAACCACCCCGAGTGGCAGCCCGACCCGGACGGCCTGACGTCGTCCGACGCGCTCGTCGCGCTGCTCCGCGAGGTCGAGGCCGAGCGCTGCGCCGCGCACCCGGGCGACGCGCTGCGCTCGGCCGCGCGCCCGCTGACCATCGCCGTCGCGACGTTCCCCGGCGGCAATGCGGCGGCGGGCACGACGCCCGAGCAGGAGGTCCGCCGGCTGCTCGAGAAGCAGCAGGCGGGCGCGGACTTCGCGATCACCCAGCTCTTCTACGAGGCGGAGACGTACGTCGGGTTCGTCGAGGCCGCGCGGGCCGCCGGGGTCACGATCCCGATCCTCGCGGGGATCCTCCCCATGACCGAGCCGCGGCGCCTGCACCGCGTCGAGGAGCTCACCGGGGTCCCGGTGCCGCGCCACGTCCTGCCCGCCCTCGAGGCCGCGCCCGACGACGAGACCCGCCACGCGATCGGCGTCGCCCGCACCGTCGAGGTCGCGCAGGCGGTGCTCGACGCCGGCGCGCCCGGGCTGCACATCTACACGTTCAACAAGCACGAAGCTGCACTGGACCTGCTCGAGGGTGTCCACCTCGGCGGCGAGCGCACGGGCACCGCACCGGTGACCGGCGGCTCGGACCTGGCCAGAGGGCCGCGGGTCAGCGCATCCACCGAGAGAAACGGATGAACTGACGTGACCCTGGCACCCCTCCCCCCCGGCACGATCCTCGGCTACCCGCGGATCGGCCCGAACCGCGAGCTCAAGAAGGCCGTCGAGTCCTTCTGGGCCGGGCGCATCGACGCCGGCGAGCTCGAGGCGCAGGCCGCCGGGCTGCGCTCGCGCACGCGCAGCCGCCTCGCCGAGCTCGGCCTCGCGCGCACGGGCGCCGCGATCCCGGAGACGTTCTCGTTCTACGACCAGGTGCTCGACGCCGCGGTGACGGTGGGCGCCCTGCCCCGCCGCTTCGACGGGCTCACCGGGCTCGACGCCTACTTCGCGGCCGCGCGCGGTACGTCCGGCGACGCCGGTGAGCGCGCCCCGCTCGAGATGACCAAGTGGTTCGACACCAACTACCACTACCTGGTCCCCGAGATCGGCCCGGGCACGAGGTTCGCGCTCGACGCCTCCCGCCTCGTCGCCCAGGTCCGCGAGGCTGTGGCCGAGGGCTACGAGACCCGGCCCGTCGTCGTCGGGCCGGTGACGTTCCTGCTGCTCGCCAAGCCCGATGACGACGCGCCCGCCGGGTTCTCGCCGTTGTCCCGCCTGGCCGACCTGCTCCCCGTGTACGCGGGGCTGCTCCGCGAGCTGCGCGAGGCCGGGGCGACGTGGGTGCAGCTCGACGAGTCCGGTCTGGTCGCCGACCACCTCACCGACACCGCGGACGTCACGCCCGAGGCCGTGCACGCCGCCGTCACCCAGGCGTACCGGGTCCTCGCGACCGAGCTCGACGCCGCGCAGCGTCCCGCGATCCTGCTCCAGGCGTCGTACGGCGACCTGGGCGCGGCGCTTCCCGTCGTGGCGGCGACGGACGTCGAGGCGGTCGCGCTCGACCTCGTGCGTGGCTCGCTGCCCGCCGAGCCCGTGGCCGGGCTGGAGTCGAAGACGCTCGTCGCGGGCGTCGTCGACGGCCGGAACATCTGGCGCGCCGACCTCGCCGCGAAGCTCGACCTCCTCGAGCGCGCGCAGAAGATCGGGGCCGGCGACGTCGTCGTCGGCACGTCGACCTCGCTCCAGCACGTCCCGCACGACGTCG
>Ga0182749_1003044_pt1 | contig 11762 bp, 10 predicted proteins | sample eDN3rd37CKraftMG_FD_128875 | JGI IMG/M metagenome (GOLD analysis project Ga0182749, IMG submission 128875) | Enriched Miracle-Growth compost microbial communities from Emeryville, California, USA - eDNA 3rd pass 37_C Kraft MG (version 2) (version 2) ...
CGGCAAGCGTTCGCTTATCATCAACATCGGGGCAACGGCCTTCATTTCGACAGGCTCGCCAAGCCACGCGGCGATCGTGGCCCCCCATGCGCCTGCGCAATTGACGAGCACCGGCGCGTGGAACCGCTGGCCGTCGGCCGTCTCCACATCCCATGACGATCCATTTCGGCGCAGCGCGGTAACGCGGGCGTTCTCCGTTACGCCCACACCCAGCCGCCGCATCTGCCGCAGGAACGCCTGCACGGTGTGAAAGGGCAGGGCCGCCCCATCCCGGCGCGAAATCAGCGCCCCGGCACAGTGGTCCGCAAGCGCGGGGACGAGCCGCCGCAATTCATCGGCGTCGATCAGTTCCTCATGGTCAAACCCGGCATTCACCACCGTGTCGCGGCGGGACTTAAGCCTGTCCATTTCGGATTCACTCTCGGCGACGAACAAGTGGCTTTGCGCGACGAAACCGCAATCGTCTTCGAGCAGGTCGGAAATTTGCTCCCACATGCCCATGGCTGCGAGGCTGAGCGGAATCTCGGGCAAGGCCCGGAATATCTGGCGCACGCCGCCGGCGTTCACGCCCGACGCGTGGCGCGCGATGCTATCCTTTTCGATGAGATGAACATCGACGCCGCGCCGGGCGAGATGGAAAGCCGCCGAGCAGCCGTGGATCCCACCTCCGATGACGACAACATCGACCATGCGTCACTCACGCACCACCGCTCGCACATCGCCTTCATCGTGCGGCAGCGACGCGATCTCCGCCAGGGTCACCGGCTTGATCGGGAACCGCAGGCGGTAGTGGCCCACCTCCGCCGGCGGGACGCCGCGCGCCACTGCGATCATCTCCGTCACCGTCAAGCCGCAAAGCCGCCCCTGACAAGGCCCCATTCCGCAGCGCAGGTAGGATTTGAGCTGGTTGGGACCTATCGCTCCCATATCCGCGACCGTCTGCGCGATCTGCCCGCCCGTCACCTCCTCGCAGCGGCAAACGATTGTCTCGGCGTCCGCGCGGCGGAAAGTTGCGGGCGGCTGGAACATCAGGTCCAGGAAACGCCTGCCCCGAGCATAGCGGGAGAGAAGGTCGCGCGTCGGGGCCGCCAGCTTTTCGCGCTCCGTTTCGGTGATCCGTCCGAGCCTGGTAGCCGCATCCAGACCGCAAAGCCTGCCCAGACAGGCGGCGGCTTCCGCCCCGCTGATGCCGGCGCCATCACCTGCGACGGAGATACCGGGCACGCTGCTGCGCCCCCAATCGTCGGTGACAGGCTTCCAGCAGAGCTGAACCTCGTCCCAGCGCATGTCGCAGCCGGCGGCATTGGCCATGTTGATGTTGGGGGCGACGCCCTGATGCAGGAACAGACCATCGACGTCTATCGTTTCGGCCTGGCCGCTTCTGGTCCGATAGGCGACACCGCGCAACCGGCCCTCGCCGACCGCTCGCAATTCGCTCACCCCCCCGATGACGCGCATCTCGCTGCGGACCTTGCGCATCAAGCGCAGGCCCTTGAGCAGATAAGGCGAACCGAGGAAGGAAGGCAGGGCGGCCATGACGCCGGCACGCATCGTGGGCAATGTCGTATCCAGTATGGCCAGCGGCGGCGCTTTCGCGGCGATCAACTGATAGGCGAGCAGCCACAGCAGCGGCCCGGTGCCGGCCAGCACGAAGCGGCCCTCGGGCACGAGCCCTGAACTCTTGAGCAGCCCTTGCGCCGCGCCCGCTGTCATCACGCCGGGAAGCGTCCAGCCCGGGATCGGAAAGGGCCGCTCCAGCGCGCCCGTGGCGAGCAGGATGTGCCGCGCGCTGAAAATATGGCTAACGGCATCCTTGGACACGCCTATCTCAAGATCGGACGAAGCCATCCACACGGATGCCCCCGGCAACCAGGAAATCCGGCTCGCCTGAACGCCGGAGAGCAGCGCATCGCCGCGTTGGTAATCCTTGCCCAGCAGTTCGCGCCGCGCCGCGGGCGAGTCCGCAAGCCCGCGATAGATCTGGCCTCCCGGTGCCGGGTTCTCATCCAGAAGCAAGACCTCGAGCCCGCGTTCCGCAGCGGCGGCGGCGGCGGCGAGGCCGGCCGGACCCGCGCCGACGATCGCGAGGTCGCAAGTTGAGGGCAGTTCCCCGACCCCGGATAGCCTGTTCATGGCGTCACCTCGCGGCGTCCGGTGCCCGTGGTGACTTTCATGCCTTCGGCAATCTGCACCAGGCAGGCCTGCCGGTTGGCGACGCCGTCGATTTCCACCAGGCATTCGAAGCAGACGCCCATCATGCAATAGGGACCACGCGGCTCGCCTGAGACAGCGCTCTTGCGGCAGGCCGCGTGGCCGGTTTCGAGCAACAGCGCCGCCACGCTGTCGCCCCGGCGACCGACACATGCGGCGCCGTCGATCGTCAGCGATACCAAACCGCTTCGTGCATCAGGCAGTCTTCGAAACATGCAGCCTCCCGGCACTGAATGATCCCGCTTCTTCCGGCAGCCTGCCCCGTGCCATGTGCGGCGCGAGCACCGCCGCATGCACCGCAGCCAGCGTCACGCCGCTATGGCATGTGGCCACAAAGGCGCCCGGATGCGTGAGCGACTGGTCGTAAATCGGAAAGCCGTCAGGGCTGAGCACCCTCAGGCACGCCCACATGCGCACGATATTGAGGTTGGCGATGGCCGGAAACATGCGCACGGCACGGCCTGCCATGACGCCCATGATGCCGTGGTTTATTCCTTCGCTGAGCCCGGCCTCCTCCTGGGAATCGCCAATCATCACGCTGCCCTCATCGGTCTGGCGGACGGTCTGGACGGGTATCCTGAGGAAGGGAGCCACCTTCTCCGTGACGAGGATATTGCCGCGCTGCGGACGGACGGGCGCGCAAAGCCCGACCATCGGCGCAAGGCGGACATTGTCCAGACCGGCGGCAAGCGCGATGCGCTTCGCCCTGATCTTCCCGCCCCCCTCGATCGACAGCGAAAAGCCGTTGGCATGGTCGATGCGCGCAACCCTGCTGCCCGGACGATATTCGACCCCGGCAACCAGCAGCGCCTTGTGCATCGCCCGGTAGAGGCGCAACGCGTTCAGGTGGCCATCGAGCGGGGAATAGGTTCCGCCGACGACGTCGGGGCCGGCTCCCGGCAGCCGCCTGCGGACCTCTTCTCCGTCGAGGACGCAATAGGGGTAGGGATCGACCCCCGGCTGGCCGTTCACGCGGCTGGCAATGGTGACGAGGCGCTCCATCTCGGCGTCCGACAGCGCCAGATGGAAACCACCTTCCTGCTGAAGCGAGACGTCGATGCCCGTTTCGTTTTGAAGCTCCGCCGCATAGGCCGGCCACAAATCGACGGAGCGGCGCGTCCAGTTGGCATAGGCCGGCATGTTGATGCCCTTGCTCTGCAGCCACACCAGCGCGAAGTTTCCGCGCGAGGCGCGATAGGCGACGTCACCTTCGTCGAGCACGCAGACCCGAAGCCCTTCGCGCGCGAGGCCGCGTGCGAGCGCCGCGCCGACAAGGCCGCCGCCTATGACGGCGAAGTCGAAGAAGGCGCTCACTGGCCACCCCGCTTCATCAGTTGGTCGATCTTGACGGTCCGGACGAGCAAAAGCAGCACGATCAGGGTGACGATCACGAGGCCGGACGAGATGGCCGTCAGCATCGGATCGAGCGGCGACCATTCGAGCGCCGTGTAGATCGCGACCGGAAGCGTAACCGTCTTGGGCGTGTTGAGGAACAGCGAAATCTCAAGGCTGCCGAAGGACATCATGAAGGCGAAGCTCCAGCCCGCCGCCATGCTCCACGCGATCAGCGGCAGCGTGATCAGCCGCCGCGCACGCCAGGGCGAGGCTCCCAGGCTGCGCGCGGCCATCTCCAGCACCGGGTTGACGCCGCGCACGCCGAGGAGGATCAGCGACACGGCGAAGGGCGTTGCCACCACGACATGCGCGGCGAACAGGCCGAAGGCGCTGCCGCCGAATCCCATACGCGTATAGGAGATGAGGAAAGCCAGCCCGATGAAGATCGAAGGAAGCATCACCGGGGTAAGCACGAAGCCTTGCAACAGCACATTGAGCCGCGTCGGATAGCGATGCAGCGCCAGCGCGACCAGAACTCCGATGACGATGGCGGCGGTCGCCGAAAGGCAGGCGATGACGAGGCTGAGCAGCAGCGCGCGCAGGTAGACCGGCTGCGAGAAGATCGCCGCATACCATTTCAGGGTGAGGCCCTGCGGCGGAAACGAAACGTAGTTGCTGGCCGTCAGCGAGCCGAGCGTGATCGCAACGATGGGCGCTGCCAGAAAGATGGCCAGCAGGAGAACGTAGGCGGCAAGCGCCCCGCGCTTTGCCTTTTCAAGCAGGTTGCCGTCGGGACGATGGCTCATCGGCCTGCCTCCACTGCAACGGCGCCGTGCCGCGCTGCGTTCTTGCGCACCCGCTCGTAGAGACGCACAAGGCCGACGATGCCAAGCGTGCTGACCAGAAGAACAACCGCCATCGCCGCCGCGAACGGCCAGTTCAGCAGGCTGGAGCTCTGCTGGTAGATCAGATAGGAGAGCACCTTGCGGCGCGACCCTCCGATCAGAACCGGCGTCGCATAGGCGCTCATGCTGAGCGAAAACACCAGCAGGCAGCCGGTGCGCAGGCCCGGCAGGGTTAGCGGGAACGTGATCTTGCGAAAGGTCGTCCAGGGCGTGGCGCCAAGGCTGCGCGCCGCCTTCGCCAGATTCGCGTCTATGCCCTGCATCGAGGCGGCGATAGACAATGACATGAAGACCAGCAGGACATGGGTCAGGCCGATGACGATGCCGGTATCGGTGTACATGAGCTGAAGTGGCTCCGAGGTGATCCCGAGCCCCATCGCCAGATTGTTCACAAGGCCCTTCTGGCCGAGCAGGATGAGCCAGCCATAGGAGACCACGATACTGCTCGTAACCAGCGGCAGCACCAGCGCAACCAGCAAGCTGGTCTGCCGCCAGCCCTTGCTCGTCAACAGATAGATTGCGAGCGGATAGGCCAGGATGGCGGTCGCAAGCGTGGCCGCAAGGCTGACGAACACCGTCCGCCCGAGAATTCCGAGATAATAGCCGTCGGTCAGGAATTCGATGAAGTAACCTGGATCGACTGCGGGAATGATGCCGACGGAGGGATCGAACCGGCTGAGGCTCAACCAGAACAGTTGGAAAACGGGCACCACGTAGAAGACGGCGAAGATGGCGAGTGGAACCAGCGCCAGCGCCAGCCAGCCCTTCAGCGATATCGTATCGAGCCGCATCTGCTCAGCCCGCGCCCGGAAAAGCGAAAGTGTCGGTCACGTTCCAGGCGAGCGTCACCGCCGCGCCCTGCTGGACATCGGGGCCGCCGTGCTCCTGCGCCCAGACAATGAACATCGTGCCGTCGCCGAGGCGCACATGTATCTCCGTGCGGTGGCCGAGAAACAGCACGCGTTCGACGGTTGCGGGCACGACATTGCGCTGGCCTTCCGCAAATCCGGGCTTCGCCAGCGTCACGTGCTGCGGGCGCACCAGAATCTCGGCCTTGTCGCCCGCGCTCAGCCCGTGGTTCCTGCCGCGGATGTGGCCGAGGCCGGCTATCTCCACCTCCACGCCATTTCCGTCGGCCTTCGTCACCTTGCCGGCAAACGTATTGCTGTCGCCGATGAAACGGGCGGCAAACAGGCTCATCGGCGAACTGTAGATTTCGCCCGGCGTGCCGATCTGCTGGATGCGGCCGGCGCGCATGACCACGATGCGATCGGCGATCGCCATCGCCTCCTCCTGATCGTGCGTGACCATGACGGTGGCAATCGGCAGGCCGGCCAGCAGTTCGAGCAGCTCGCCGCGCATTTCCTGACGCAGCCTCGCATCGAGATTGCTGAACGGTTCGTCGAGCAGCAGCAGACTCGGCTTGATGACCACGGCGCGCGCAAAGGCAATGCGCTGCTGCTCGCCGCCGGACATCATGCCCGGCATTTTCTGTGCGGCATGCGCCAGCCGCACGCGCTCGAGCGCGGCCATCGCCTGCCGCTTGATTTCTGACGGCGCAACGCCGCGCATCCTGAGCCCGAAGGCGACATTGTCGAACACGGTCATGTGCGGAAAGAGCGCGTAGTTCTGGAACATGATGCCGATATTGCGCTTTTCCGGCGCCAGCCCGGTCAGGCTGCGGCCAGCAAGCCGCACCTCGCCGCCGGAAGGTGCGACGAAGCCGGCCATGACCTGCAAGGTCGTCGTCTTTCCGCATCCCGAGGGGCCGAGCAGGCAGATGCGTTCCCGCTCCGCCACATTGAAGGAGACGCCGCTCAGCGCCTGAAAGTTGCCATAGCGAACTTCCAGATCTTGGATTTCGATGTAGCTCATATTCACGATTTCAATGTGAGGTTCCGCGGACCTTGCACCGCCGGCGATTGAGCGGGCGGCGGCTGTCGCCGCCGCCGCGCGTTGCTGTGAGTTGGCATCTAGCGCTCTATCTCGCGGTTCCAGCGATCGGTCCATTCGGGCCGCTTCTCGTTGATGACCGCCCAGTCGAGCTGCACGAGGCTCTTGGCCGCGTCCGGGCCGTATGTGACGTTGGCGGCCTTTTCCGGGGGAAGCACAACCTCGCTGTTGACCGGGCCGAAGCCGATCTTCTCGCCGACCACCTGCTGCGCTTCCTTACCGACCAGATAGTTGAGGAAGGCGTCCGCCAGATCAGCGTTGGGAGCGCCCTTGACCACATTGGCGGTGGCGAACAGAGCCGGAGCGCCCTCGGCGGGATAGACGAATTCCATCGGGAAGCCGGTCTTGGTCCGGTAGCCGTTGGCTTCGCCGTTCGTCCACACGCCGACCCATGCGTCGGCCTGCTGGAAATAGGGGCTCAGGTCGGCGGTGGTGCCGAAGGTCGGAATATTCTCGGCCACCTGCTTCATCTTATCGAAGCCGGGGTCCATGTTGTCGAGGTCGCCGCCATTGGCCTTCGCCAGCATGATAAGCAGGTCGAGGCCGTAGGTGGAGGCGACGGTGTCCGCGATCACATGGCCCTTGAGTTCGGGCAGCGCCAGATCGTTCCATGACTTCGGCGGGGCCAGATTGGCCTTCTCGTAAGCCTCCGGATTGTAGACGATGCCGACGCCGAACACCGCCCAGCCCACGCCGATATTGTCGGGCATCTTCGCAGCGTCATAGACCTGGGCGAGGTTCGGCATCTTCGCGGGATCGGTGGGCTGCAGCAGGCCCATCGCCTTGGCCTGCTCCCGCGGACCATCGTCGAGGCATGCGATGTCGATCTGGGGATTATCCTTCTGCGCCTGCAACTTGGAAATGGTCGCCAGCGAGACGCCGGGCAGGTAGGAAACCTTGACGTTGAATTCTTTCTCGAAGGCCGGAAGGATGTCTCCTTCGACATATTCCTGGATGCCCGCAGCGTAGCAGGCGATGGTCATCTCGCGGGGCTCCTCTGCCGAGGCGGTCGTGTTGGCGAAGCCGAGACCGAACAGCGCAACGGATGCCGCGGTCGTCATATGAATGCGAAGGCTCATTGTCTCTCATCCCTCTGGAACGTGCTTAATCGATGGTAGGCAGGTATTTTTTGTCTATCGCCATCCGGACCGTCATCAGCGGGTCCACGACCTGGCTGATGCGCAGATTTCCGACCAGGCTGCTCAGCATGTAGGCTTCCTCCCAACTGCTGCCCCGGACGCGGGAGATGGCCGCGATCAGGTCCTCATTGGCCATGTTGCAGGCCTGCTCGAGCGTTTCGGCGCTGGCTATGAACTGCCATTCGTCAGCCGTCTCGATGACCGGACGCGGCAGGCGTCTGCCCTTGATGACTTCGAAGCGGGCAAAGACATTGATCGGCACGCCGACGCCCGTGCCGCAGACCTCGCCGTCGCCCATGACCGCCTTGGCGTCGCCCATGGCGATGAGGCCGCCGGGCTGGTTGACCGGGAAATGGACGCGCGCCCCGGCCCGGATGGCCGTAGTGTCCATATTGCCGCCGTGGTCGAACGGGATGACGGTGTTGTAGCGGCCCTCGGCGGGCGCCACGCCGATCGTGCCGATGCACGGGTCAAGGGGAATGCTGAGTTCGTCGAAATGGACATGGCCGTCGCGAATGCCGACGATCTTCGTCTTTGCTTCCTTGATCTTTTCCTGAAGCAGGCCGAATTGCGGAATCAGCAGGACGTAGCCCCAATCCTGCGGAATCTGGATATCCTCGATATCGATCACGAGACGGTCGCCCGCTTCCGCGCCCTCGACATGGATCGGCCCCACCGCATCGTTCACATGGTCGTAGTCGACAGCCTGATAGCGGTCATGCTCCGTTCTGATCTGGCCGTGCACGCCGTCCGGACACCGGATTTCGATCAGCTCTCCCGGCTTGACCCGCCACTTGCCCTCCATCGTGGCGTCAAAATGATAGATGACGTGCTCGGAGGTGATGATCTTGTCGGGGCTGTGCATGGCAACTCTGCTGGCGATGAGCGGGCGGACTACCGGAGAATAAAGATACTGCTGGTTCATTACCGTCAAATTCATTATATGATGTAGTTCATAATTGAAACTTATGTGAGCTGGCGATGAAACCGAGGCAGCTTGAGGCATTCCGGGCGGTCATCGAAACCGGTAGCGTGACCTCGGCCGCCGGCAGGCTGCGCATTTCGCAACCCGCCGTAAGCAAGCTGATCTCCGAGCTGGAACACTCCGCCAGATTGACGCTGTTCACGCGCGAAAAGCGGCGCATGGTTCCCACGCCGGAAGCCCGCCTGCTGTTCGAGGAGATCGACCGTGTCTTTCAGGGCATGGAGCGCATCGAGCGATATGTCGACGACCTTCGCGAAAAGCGGGCGGGTCGCCTGCGTCTGGGTTGCCTACCCGGGCTCGGCCTGCGGGTCGTACCGGACCTTGTGGCTCGGTTCGCGTTGAAACGGCCCAATGTCGATCTGACCGTTCATGTGCGCACTTCCGCCAAGATTGCCGACTGGGCGCTTGGCGAGCAGATCGACCTCGGCATTTCGCTGCTGCGCATGGATCATCCATCCGTCACCGTGGAACCGCTTGCGCGCGTCGACGGCGTTTGCATCCTGCCGGTCGGCCATCCGCTGGCGGCCAGGGATACGATCACGCCGCACGATCTGGTGAATGTGCCGTTCGTAGGGCTTGGGCGGGAAGATCATACCGAGCAGATGATAAGCCGCGTCTTCGACTATGGTGGGGTCCCGCGCCGGGTCCAGGTCGAAACCAATCTGTCGGCCGTCGCCTGCCGACTGGTCACGATGGGCGTCGGCGTGTCGATCGTCGATCCGTTCACGGCTGCGGAAATACCGTCGAGCGAAATTGTGATCCGCCCCTTCCTGCCTGCAATCACTTTCGAGATGTGGCTCCTCTACCCGGCGCACCGCCCCCGGTCCCGGCTGATCGAGGCATTCGTCGAGGAGTTGCGCGAGACGATCGCCGAAAAAAGTGCCCGCTTCTGATGCTTGTCCGTGGTTCGCCGGAGACAGCAGCGACTGCAGTTTCAAGGGGCTCCCAGGGGGAGGGGGAGCAGCCGCCGAACAACCGGGAAATGAAACGGGCGCCGGAAGATCCGGCGCCCGTTTCACGTTATTTCGCGGCTTCGGCCATCAACTCGGTTGCGGTCTTCACCCATTCCTCGCCGCCGACCGACTCATAGAGGCTCGGCCAGATGCCTCGCGCCGCCGCGCGCCAGGCGTCCTCGTCCTTGGGCGCGCCGGACAGGACCATTCCCTTCTCGGCAAGGAAAGCCATGGCTTCCTCGGTCTGGACGGCATTGGCCTCGCGGCCGGCCTTGACTGCTTCCAGCCCGGCCTTGCTGACGGCTTCCTGAAGGTCCGACGGCAGGTCCTGGTAGAATTTCTCGCTGATCAGAAGCGGGCCGGTCCAGATCATGTAATGGATGTCGGTGATGTACTTCTGGATCTCATAGAATTTCGAGGTTTGTGCCGTGGTGTAGGGATTTTCCTGGCCGTCGATCACGCCCTGCTGCAGCGCGGTAAAAACCTCGCCCCATCCCATCGGGATCGGATCGATCCCCCAGGACTTGAAGGTAGCGATGACGATCTCGTTCGGAGAGACGCGGATCTTCAATCCTTTCAGGTCGTCCAGCGTTTCGACCGGGTGCTTCGAGTTGGTGAGGATACGGAAGCCCTTTTCGAGGATGCCGAGGAAGCGGATGCCGCCTTCCTTGCCGATGCGCTCGTTCAGCGGATCCAGAACCGCATCAAGCCCGGCATGGGCCTCTTCACTGCTGGTGAAGAGATAGGGCAGAAGCAGCACGCCCACCGAGGGCGCGACCGGATGGACATTGGCCATGGCCGGGATCTGCGCCTGGATCGTATTGTTGCGGACGGCGCGGACGACTTCCTCCTCGCTGCCAAGCTGGTTGGAGGGGAAAATCTGGACCTTGATCCGCCCGTTCGAATATTCGCCGACCTTTTCGGCGAAGGTCGCGGCGGTGATATGGGTCGGGTTGGTCTCGTTGTCACCGTGCGACAGACGGATGGTGTATTCCTGGGCCATGGCGCCTGTCGCCATGGCCATCAGGGACAGCGCGAGTGCGCCGGCTTTCATAAACATGAATATCTCCTTCCTTAGATGTATCCGAGAACGGATGGCAACCACAGCGACAACTGGGGCACGAAGGCCACCAGGAGCATGACTGCGGATTCTGTGAAGACGAACGGCAGTGCGCCCTTCGAGACCTCTTCGAGACTGGCGTCGCCTATCTCGCCCGCGACGAAAAGGTTCACGCCGAGAGGCGGCGTCTGATAGCCAATCTCGCAGGCGATCACGAACATCAGGCCGAACTGGATCGGATGCAGGCCCGCACCGACGGCCAGCGGCAGGAGCAGCGGCGTCAGGATCACGATCTGGGCGATCGTCTCCATCCACATACCCACGAAAAGCAGGATCAGCGCGATCAGCAGGATCATCAGGGTCGGGTCGGAAATGGTCCCGCTCAGAAGCGCGGTCACCTCCTGGGGGATCTGGTGCAGCGCCATCAGCCGCCCGAAGACAAGGCCCGTCGACAGGATGATCAGCACCGTGCCCGCGATCTTGGCCGTCTGGATGAGGCATTCGTAGAAGCCGCGCAGATCAAGCGCACGGTTGACCACTGCGCCGACGAAGATGGCATAGAGGGCGCCCACGACCGATGCTTCGGTCACCGTGACGAGTCCACTGTAGATGCCACCCAGAATCACGACCGGGGCAAGGATCGCCCAGCGGGCGCGGACCAGCGAGTCGCGCACATGCTTGCCGCGATCGCCCTCGACCTTGGCCGAGCCGAAACCTTTGCGATGGCAGATGAATTTGGACGTCGCATAAATGACGATGGCGAGAACGATGCCCGGCAGGATTCCCGCGACGAACAGCCCGGTGATCGAGACCTCGGCGGTGACGCCATAGATGATCATCGGGATCGAGGGCGGGATGACGACGCCGAGTCCGCCTGCCGAGGCCGTCAATCCGGTCGCGAAGCTGCGGCTGTAATTGTCCTTGACCATGGCCGGGATCATGATCGAGCCGATCGCCGCGGCCGTGGCCGGCCCCGACCCGGTGATCGCGGCAAAGAGCGAACAGCCAAGGACGGTCACCGTGCCCAGGCCGCCCGGCCGATCGCCGACGATGGCGCGCGACAGGTTGATCAGGTCATGGGTCAGCCGTCCCCGCTCCATCAGCGTGCCGGCGAAGATGAACATGGGAATGGCGATCAGCGTGAAGGAGTCGATGGCGCTGAAGGCATTCTGCGCCAGATATTCCAGCGGCAGGCCCAGTAGCATGATCGCGGCGATCGAG
>Ga0182749_1003046_pt1 | contig 11761 bp, 11 predicted proteins | sample eDN3rd37CKraftMG_FD_128875 | JGI IMG/M metagenome (GOLD analysis project Ga0182749, IMG submission 128875) | Enriched Miracle-Growth compost microbial communities from Emeryville, California, USA - eDNA 3rd pass 37_C Kraft MG (version 2) (version 2) ...
ACCACGACGAAGACGGTGAGCAGGAAGATGATGCCGAGGATCAGCGTCGACAACGCGTCGACGAAGCCCGGCCAGTAGTTCATGCCGCTTTCGCCGCGGCGTCGTGCGAGCGCCATTGTTACACCAACCTCGCCAATTTTCCCGCGTCATGCGCGGGCTTGACCCGCACATCCATGATGAGGTGCCGCCTGGAAGGACTTACAAACGCCCTCGCTGGCGGAGCTTCGTCATGGATGGCCGGGTGAAGCCCGGCCATGACAGCGGATGGGCGCGTGCCCCCCGCCAAACGGGTCACCGGTTCACGCTCTCGCGCACCATGATCTCCAAGAGCCGCTTGATCTCGCGCTGCTGCTCGGCCTGACCGTCGACCCAGTCGCGGATCATCTGCTGCTCGTTGCGCATGTGGTGCACGAGGCCCTGGATCGCCTCCGCAAGATTGACCATCGCGGTCGAGGCGGCCTTGCCGCTGCCGGCCTGGTCGATCGCCTCGCGCAGCCGGTCGATCGCCGAGCGTACCTCCCCGGTGACGCCGACCGCGGCGCCGGGCTCGACGCTGTGATCGTAGACGGTGGTCGACAGCCAGTCCTCGAGCTCGGTGTAGAAGCGGTTCTGCGCCTGGCTCGACTGCAGGTCGAGGAAGCCGAGCACCAGCGAGCCGGCGAGGCCGAACAGCGATGACGAGAACGAAATGCCCATGCCGGAGAGCGGCGCGGCAAGGCCCTCGCGCAGCGAGTCGAACATCGTGCCGGCGTCGCCGCCGGTCTTCAGGCCCTGGATGACGCCGCCGACCGAACTCACCGTTTCGATCAGGCCCCAGAAGGTGCCGAGCAGGCCGAGGAAGACCAGAAGCCCGGTCATGTAGCGCGAGATGTCGCGCGCCTCGTCGAGACGGGTGGCGATCGAATCGAGGATGCCGCGCATCATCTGCGCGGAGATCGCCATGCGCCCGACGCGCGAGCCGAGGATCGCCGCCATCGGCGCCAGCAGCACCGGCGGCCGCTCGACCGCGAGTCCGGGGTCGGCGAGGCGGAAATTGTTGACCCAGGAGATCTCGGGATAGAGGCGCACCACCTGGCGGAAGGCGAGGATGATGCCGATGGCCAGCACGCCGAGGATCAGCGAGTTCAGACCCGGATTGGCCATGTAGGCCACCTGGATCTGGTTGTGCAGCAGGAAGCTCACCAGCCCGCCGAGGACGATGAAAACCAGCATCCGGAACAGGAAGATGCGGGGCGAGGACAGCTTCAGCGGGTCGATGTCTTTTTTGGCCATGGACGACGGATGCTCGCTCGGATCGGCGACTCGATAATGGCACAGACGCGCGACAAGGCCATAGCGCCGGGCCCGCGCGCGCACCGGTAAAACCGTCGATTGAGTTGAAAATGCGTCGGTATCCTCGTCCCGGGCGCCGGCGCGAGTCGAGGCCCGGGAGGGCGTCCGAGGCGTCTCAGGCGGCCTTCAGGAGACGCAGCAGTTCCTTCTGGATCGTCTCGTTGGCCGCCACGATGTGGCCCTTGGCCATCGCCTGGTCGGCGCCGTCGCAGTCGGACACGTAACCGCCGGCCTCCCGCACCATCAGGAGCCCCGCCGCCATGTCCCAGGGCTGGAGATCGCGCTCCCAGTACCCATCCAGACGGCCCGCAGCGACCCAGGCGAGGTCGAGCGCGGCCGCGCCGAACCGGCGCAGGCCCGCGACCTTCTCCTGCACCGCGACCGTCTCCTTGTGCCCGAGCGCGAGATTGCCCCGGCCGAGGTGAGGCAGGCCGCAAGCGATCACCGAATCGGCGAGGCGCTTGCGGGCGGCGACGCGGATGCGCTGGTCGTTGAGGAAGGCGCCCTTGCCGCGCTCGGCGACGAAGAGCTCCTCGTTGGCCGGGTTGTAGATGACGCCGGCGACGACCGCGCCGTCCCGCTCCAGCCCGATCGAGATGCAGAATTGCGGGATGCCGTGCAGGAAATTGGTGGTGCCGTCGAGCGGGTCGACGATCCAGGTATGCGTCTTGTCGGCGCCCTCGCGCGCGCCGCCTTCCTCGCCGAGGAAGCCGTAACCGGGCCGCGCCTTGGACAGTTCGGCGTAGAGCGTTTCCTCGGCGCGGCGGTCGGCGGCCGAGACGAAATTGGCCGGCCCCTTCATCGAGACCTGGAGTTTTTCGATCTCGCCGAAATCGCGCTTGAGGGCGCGCCCCGCCTTGCGGGCGGCGGCGATCATCACGTTGAGCAGTGCGGAATGGGCCATGGCGGCTGCGGTCTGCCTGTGCGCAGCGCCGCCGTCAAGACCGCGGCGCCGTCAGCGTCGACATCCACTTCTGCGCCGCCTTCTCGGCGGCGTCGCGCACCGCCTGCGGCTGCCGGGAGGCGTAGAGGTCGAGTTCGGGGTCGCCGGCGCCGCCGGCCTTGGCGACGAGGTGCCATTTGACGGCGCCGGTCGGGTCGGCAGGCATGCCGCGGCCGGCCATCAGGATGCGCGACAGGCGGTCCTGCGCGATCGGGCTGCCCCGCTGCGCGGCCTTGAGGAAGAGCTGCGCCGCCGCGGATTCGTTCTTGGCCGTGCCGGTGCCGTTGAACTGGGCGATCGCGAACTCGACCATGGCGTCGATATTGCCGCCGATCGAGGCGCGCGCCAGCAGCTCGGCCGCCTTCTGCAGATCCTTGGGCACGCCGCGGCCTTCCTTGTACATGGTGGCGAGGGCGTATTGCGCTTCGGGGCTGCCGGCCTGGGCGGCGCTGTCGAACAGCGCTGCGGCGCGGCCGAAATCCTGCGGTACGGCCTGGCCCTGCAGATACAGCAGGCCGAGATCGTAGGAGGCGAGGATGTGGCCGAGCTTGGCGGCCTGCTCGAGCAGCTTGACCGCCTCGGCGCGGTCGGAAAGACCGCCGCGCTGCGCGATGTTGAACATCGCCAGGCTGAACATGGCGTTGGCATCGCCGTGCTCGGCCCCGAGCCTGTACCATTGGGCCGCCTTCGTGTCGTCGTGCGGCACACCGAGGCCCTGCGCGTAGAGCTCGCCGAGCAGCGTCATCGCCGCCGCGTCGTTCTGCTCGGCCCGCTTCGTCGCCTCGTTGAAGGCGGTGAGATAGAAGCCGCGCTCATAGGCGCCGTAAGCGACGTCGACCGGGGCGGCCGGCGGCTGCGCGGCGCTGGCGGCGGGCGGGTTCGGCGGCAGGGGCACCTTGGCCGGTTGCGCCAGCACAGGCGCGGCGAGGGCGATGAGAGCCACCGCACTCAGGCCCGCCGACCTCATGGCGCGTCCTCGGCCAGGCGGGCCGCGTGCGCGGCGGCGGCGACGCTGGCCGCCGGATCGCCCCACAGCCAGTCGCCAAGCACGATGAAGTCGGCGCCGGCGGCCGCGAGCGGCGCGACCTCGTCGGGCCCCGCCGCGTAGGCGACGCAGGGCGCCTCGAACACCTCCGCCCACCAGGCGACGCGCTCCTCGACGAGATCGAACTCGGGCCTGCGGCCACGCGCGTCGGGCTCGCCGAACATCACGTAGTCGGCGCCCCGTTCGGCGGCGAGCATGGCGTCGTGGCGGGTGTCCAGACCGCCGCAGCCGGCGATACGCTCGGGCCTGAGCGACTCCAGCGCCTCGCCGAACGCATCGATGCCGGTCAAGTGCGACCCATCGGCGCCCCCGCGGGCCACGAGATTGGCGTGATCGTCGAGGATAAGGGCCGCGCCGTGGCGCTGCACGATCGGCGCCAGTTGCTTGACACGGTTGATGAGCGTCCGCTCGTCGCCGGGGGCGAGCCGCAACAGCACCGCCGCGACGTCGCCGGCGGCAATCGCCGTCTCGAGCGGCGCTGCGAATGCAGCCGCGTCCTCGATCACCGGCGTCGCGAGATAGAGGCGTGGTTGCGGCCGTGGCTCGGCTTGCTTCGGACGGGAGGCCATGGCAGTTCGAATGTTAGTTCATTCGGGCGGGAGTTTGACCGGCGGGCAGGCGTTTGGAACCGGGAACAGGCCTACGGCGTTTCCCCAGAGCAATCAACGAAAGGATTCGGAATGAAAGCACTGTACCTCGCTGCCGCGCTGGCGGCGGCGTCGATCTTCGGCCCTGCGCCAGTCTCGGCGGCGCCTGTCAGCGGCGCGGCGATGGAGCAGCCGACGAGCTCGATCATCCTCGCGCAGTCGAGGCATCACGGCTCCGACCACCGGCACTATCGCAAGCCGCCGCGTCGCCCGCATTACGTGCCGGGCCGCCGCTATCATTCGGCGCCGCACGGCTGGCATCGTTACCACCACCGGCCGGGCAACTGGCGCACGCGCGGCTGCATCCTGGTCGGGCCGGTCTGGTTCTGCCCCTGATCTTTTTGACGAAAGCGCAGCGAAGCCTCCGGTGGAGGCTTCGCTTTTTCATGCCGGCCAGTGCGCCGCCGCGTAGCGGGTCAGTTCGTCCGTCACCTGCGCGATGACCGGATCCCACCGACCCTCCGGGCCCTGCCGGAACAGGCGCGCGCTCGGATACCAGGGATTGTCGCCGCGGGCGATCAGCCAGCGCCAGTCCTGGACGTGCGACAGGAGCACCCAGAGCGGCTTACCGAGACTGCCGGCGAGATGGGCCACGGCGGTGTCGACGGCGATGACGAGATCGAGCGCCGCGATCGCTGCGGCGGTGTCGGCGAAATCGCCGATCGCGTCATCGAGTCGCAGGATGGGCAGGTGGGCGAGCGCGCCGCGGTCGGCATCGCGGTATTCGCGTTGCAGGCTGACGAAAGCGGTGCCCGGCACGTCGAGGAGCGGCTTGAGCCGCGCAAGCGCGATCGAGCGGTTGTGGTCGTTCTTGTGGCTCGGCTTGCCGGACCAGACGAGGCCGATGCGCAGCGCGCGCGTCTGCGGCAGCCGCGCGGCCATGCGCGCGACGCGCTCGGGCGGCGCGAAGAGATAGGGCACCTCGGCCGGCACCGTGTCGATGCGCGTGCCGAAGGCGAGCGGCAGGCTCATCAGCGGGCAGTGCAGGTCGAAGGCGGGCAACGGCGTGCCTTTGCTCAGCACGGTGACGCCCTCGGCGTGCGGCCCGAGCAGCGGCATCAGGCTCTCGGGAATTTCCAGGATCGCGCGGGCGCCGCGTGCCTTCACGAGCGGCAGATAGCGCAGCATCTGGATCGAGTCGCCGTAACCCTGCTCGGCATGCAGAAGGATGGTGCGGCCGGCGATGTCCTCGCCGCGCCACTGCGGCTGCGCGAAACCGCGCGGCTGCAATTCGGTGGCGCCGCGCCAGCGCCATTCGTAGCCCGCGAAGCCGCGCTCGTAGTCGCCGAGCGTGAGCGCAAGCAGCGCCTTGTTCCAGTGCGCCTCGGGCAGATCGGCATCGAGCGCGATGGCGCGCTCGAAGCTTGCCATCGCCTCGTCGGTGCGGCCGAGATAGCGCAGCGCGCTGCCGCGATTGACGAGCGCGAAGGCGAACGGCCGGCCGGCGATGGCGGCGTCGTAGTCCTTGAGCGCGTCCTCGTGGCGGTTGAGCTCGATCAGCGCATTGCCGCGGTTGTTGTGCGCTTCGGCGTAATCCGGCTTGAGCGCGAGCGCCCGCTCGAAGCTCTCGAGCGCCTCGCCCTGACGGCCGAGCGCCTGCAGCGCATTGCCGCGATTGTTGAAGCCATAGGCGAAGTCCGGCTCGAGGGCGAGCGCGCGCTCGTATTCGGCGAGCGCCTCGGCGTGCCGGCCCATCTGGAAGAAGACGTTGCCGCGCGCGACGATGGCGTCGGTGAAATCCGGCTTGAGCGCCAGCGCGCGATCGTAGGCGGCGAAGGCCTCGTCGTGACGTTTCAGATCGCGCAGGACGAGGCCGCGATTGGCGTGCGTCTCGTGATCGTCCGGGGTGAGCGCGAGAACGGTGTCGTAGCTTGCAAGCGCCGCGGCGAGATGGCCGCGCTCGCGCTGGCGATGTCCGCGCTCCTTCAGCGCGACCGGATGGCGCGGCTGGATCTTCAGCGCCGTCTCGAAGGCGGCGAGCGCCTCGTCCGGCCGCTTCAGCGCCACCAGGCACTGGCCGCGATTGACGTGCGCGTCGGCATAGGTCGGCCTGAGCGCCAGCGCCCGGTCGTAATCCGCCAGCGCCTCGTCAAGGCGGCCGCGCTCGGTGAGCGCATTGCCGCGATTGTTGAGCGCCTCCGGATAATCGGGGCGCAGCGTCAGCGCGCGCGCGTAGCTCGCCATCGCCTCGTCGAAGCGCCTGAGCCCGCGCAGCGCATTGCCGCGGCCGTTATAGGCTTCGGCATAGTCCGGCTTGAGCGCGATGGCGCGGTCGCAGGCGGCGACCGCCTCGTCGAAGCGCGCCAGCACCGCGAGCACGATGCTGTAATTGGAATAGGCCGCCGGCACGCCGGCATTGGCCTTGAGTGCCTGCGCGATCAGTTGCAGCGCCTCGACCGACTGGCCGCGCTGATGCTTGAGCACGCCGTAGAGATGCAGGGCGTCGAAATGCTGCGGCGCGTGCGCGAGTGCCTCGGCGTAAAGCGCTTCCGCCTCGGTGAGCGCGCCGCGCTGGTGCAGGCCGGCGGCGCGGCGCACGAGGTCGTTGACGTCGGTCGGCGGAAGGGCTCGCGGCTCGGCCATGCTGGCTCGCGGTTGCGCTCGGAAGGCGGGGACGGGACGCAACGCGTCGGGGCGCTTCGTAGGCGGCGAATCGTTAGCGCGAGGTTAGTCCGCCGGCGCGCCGGCCCGAAAGCGAAATCGCCGGGCGGGGCCCGGCGATGCGCATGTCCCGTCGCTGCCTTGCCGTTTCACGGCAGCGGGATCGGCCCCATGTCCTTCGGCACCTTGTAGCCGCGTTGCACGGCCGGACGCGCCGCGATGGTCTCGTACCAGCGCTTGACGTTCGGATACTGCTTGAGGTCGATCGTCTGCCACTCGAAGCGGGAGATCCACGGCCAGATCGCGATGTCGGCGATCGAGTAATCGCCGGCGACGAAGTCGCGGCCCTCGAGACGCGTGTCGAGCACCTTGTAGAGGCGATGCGCCTCCTTGAGATAGCGCTCCTCGGCATAGGGCGCTTTGCCGGCATTGTACTTCACGAAGTGATGCACCTGACCGAGCATCGGCCCGACGCCGCCCATCTGCCACATCAGCCACTCGATCACCGTATAGCGGCCGTGGCCGGACTTCGGCATCAGTTTGCCGGTCTTGTCGGCGAGATAGATGAGGATGGCGCCCGACTCCATTAGCGACAGGCCGGTCTCGGTGTCGACGATGGCCGGGATGCGGTTGTTCGGCGCGATCTTCAAAAAGCTCGGCGCGAACTGCTCGTCCTTGGAGATGTCGATCGGGCGCACGGTGTAGGGCAGGCCGAACTCCTCGAGCGCGATGGAGACCTTGCGGCCGTTGGGCGTGGTCCAGGTGTAGAGGTCGATCACGGGCGTGGTCCTCGAACGGGATGGAACGAAGGAACGGGAAAGGCCGGGCGGGCGTTTTCAAACCCGAGTTCCCATAGAGGAGGCAACCATGAAACTCAATGTCCTCGGCGCCGTGGTGGCGGCCATGACCTTCACTTCGCTCGCCGCGACCGCTCAAACCACCGTGATCGAGCATCGCGACGATCCGGCCGTCGTGATCGAGCACGACCGTCCGGCGGCATCGGTGACGGTGAAGGAGCCGGCGCCGACCGAGAAGACGACGAAGAAGATCGAAACGACCGGCGACGGCTGCACCACGAAGACGGTGCGGCATGAGGATATCGCCGGATCGAAGACGGTGAAGAAGACCGACTGCGACTGATTTTCGCGGATCGTGAAATTCGCGATCGTGAAAGGCCGTGCCGCAAGGCGCGGCCTTTTGCGGGGCCCGTCGGGCCCAATACGTCCGGGTGCCTTGCCAAGGCCGCACTGTCGTGCCCATAACGCCGGGATGGCGGGGCGGCCATCTCACCACAGGCGACCCCCGTGCTGTCTCGATCGCTCCTTCCTCACCATATCGCTTTGACTCGCCGAACCGTGCTGGCCGTCGGTGGGACGGCGTTGGCGACCGCCGCGGCCACGCCGGCGCTCGCCTGGACCTCCACCGATGTCGGCGGCGCGCTGCCGCCGCTCGATTTCACCATGACGCGCGCGTCGGACGGCAAGACCGTCACCGACGCCGATTTCAGGGGCAAGGTCGTCATCCTGTTCTTTGGCTACACGTCGTGTCCCGACGTCTGTCCGACGACGCTCATGAACGCGGCGACGATGCTCAAGAGTCTCGGACCGCGCGCCGACGACGTGCGCTTCCTGTTCGTGACGGTCGATCCGAAGCGCGACACGCTTGACGGTCTGAAGCAGTACACCGAAAGTTTCGCGCCGCAGATTGTCGGCCTGCGTGGCACACCGGATCAACTGGCGACTTTGGCCAAGCGCTACCGCGTCGCCTACTCGGTGACGCCGGCGGGCGGCGGGCACGGTTATGAGGTCACCCACAGCACGGCAGCCTACGTGTTCGACCGCAGCGGCGACGTCAGGCTTCTGTTCACCGATCTTGCCAAGCCCAATGCAAGGCTCGGCGGCATGACCGCCGATCTGCGGCAGATGGTGGCGGGCGCAGGCGTTGCGAGCTGGTGGCAACGTATGCTGCATTTGTTGTGAGGCCGCCGCTCAGCCGGTCCACGCTCTCGAATCGACGACGCGCCGTGCCGGGCCGTCGCTCTCGGCCAGCTCTGCGAACTGCTTCTCCTCGGCGCGCCGCAGCGCGTTGAGGACCAGGAGCAATGCGACGATGCTCATCATGGCCGGGGGAATCCAGACGATGAGGCCGCCGATGGCCTGGTCGTAATGCGCTCCGAGTCCCGGATAGATGCGGCCGCAGAGATCGTAAAAGCCATAGAGATCGTGCGGATTGAACACGATCATGGCGCCGCCGACGATCTGCGGAAACATGACCACCATGGTGAGCGCGGCGCGTGCGCCGAACGAGGTGCGTGCCGCCGGGTTGGGGCGCGGATCGAGCACAAGGCACCAAAACAGGATGCCGTCGACCACCATGCTCCAGTTCATGATCGCGTAGAGCCGCGGATCGATCATCGCCGCGAAGTGGATCGAGGGGACGAGCCAGAAGAAGATCAATCCGACAAACAGGATCGCCGCGAGCGCGGGCTGCTGCAGGATGTTGACGATGCCGACGAGGATCGGATGCCGGACCGCGCGTCGCAGGCGCCGCGGCATGCCGGTCAGGATTGCCGCGCCCGGCCAGGCGAGCGCGATCAGCATCGGACCGAGATGGTGCATGGTCACGTGCTGCAGCCGATTGAAGAAGAACTGGTGCTCGGCGAAGTACTCGAAGCGCGTCTCGAGCACGGCGTAGATCGCAAGCAGCCCGGCGACGAAGGCGAGGCTGCGCCATCGCGATGGCCTGTCTTCCGGCGCGAGGCGAAGGACGCCGCGCACGTACCAGAACAGCGTCAGCCACGCCGCCAGGAACTCGACCCAGGAAAAATCCCAGGGCGCCCAGACCGGCAGCCGTGCAACATGCGTCCGCGACAGCCACCACAGCAGCGCCCCGGCGGCGGCGATCAGCGTGTACACGGCCGCGGCGGGCCGGATGCGGCGCGGCGCGGGGAGGGCGGCTGCGGGTTGTGCCTGGGGCATGGGGCGCCTGACGAAGCGCAGCGGATGCTGAAAGCTTCCACCGCGGCGATGTCGCCCTTGGACGCTTCCTATCGGCTCACGGCGTTGAGGGCAAGGCGGGGGATCGCCATGGGCATCCGCGATGAGTAACGACGCACCTTAGCCGCCCTGCGAAAAAGGCCGCGCCTTCCGGGCGCGGCCTTTTTGCTTCGTGTCCCGGACGCAGCGCGGCACGAGCGTAGCGAAGTGGTGCGACGCAGATCCGGGACCGTACCAAACTCGGTCCTCCGCGACGGTCCCGGGTCAGCAGCGCATCACTTCGTGCTGCGTTGCGCTCCGGACAAGAGCTACGCCGCCTTCTTCTCCAGATCGGCCTGCCACTTCCCGAGCGCGGCGAGGCCGTTCATCCTGGCGCGATGCGCGAAGGCGCGCTGGCCGGCGGCGACGTTCTCCACCTTGCCGCTCCAGGCCTTCTGCGGCGCGGCCTGCAGCGCGCGGCCGTAGGAGAAGGTGAGCGCCCAGGGCAGGCCGCCGATCTTGTTCATGGCGTCGAGATGGGCGGTCGCTTCCTCGTCCGACTGGCCGCCGGACAGGAAGGCGATGCCCGGCACGGCGCCCGGCACGCAATTCTTCAGCAGCTTCACCGTCTTCTCGGCGACTTCCTGCACGGACGCTTTCTTGGCGCTCTTCTTGCCGGCGATCGCCATGTTCGGCTTGAGCACCATGCCCTCGAGCGCGACCTTGGCGTAATAGAGCTCCTGGAACGTCTCCTTGAGCACGAACTCGGTGACCGAATAGCAGCGGTCGATGTCGTGGTCGCCGTCCATCAGCACTTCCGGCTCGACGATCGGCACGATCTGCGCCGCCTGACACAGCGCCGCGTAACGCGCGAGCGCGTGCGCGTTGGCGTGGATTGCGTTGTAGCTCGGGATGCCGTTGCCGATGTCGATCACGGCGCGCCATTTGGCGAAGCGCGCGCCCTGCTCGTAGTACTTGGGCAGGCGGTCGGCGAGCTTGTCGAGGCCCGCAGTGATGAGCTCGCCCGGGCTGTTCGGCAGCGGCTTGGTGCCTTCGTCGACCTTGATGCCGGGAATGGCGCCCATCTGCTCGATGATCTTCACGAGCGGCGTGCCGTCCTTGGCCTTCTGCCAGATCGTCTCGTCGTAGAGGATGACGCCGGAGATGTGGTTCTTCATCGCCTCGGCGGTGCGGAACATCATCTCGCGGTAATCGCGGCGGTTATCCTCGGTCGACTCCACGCCGATGGCGTCGAAGCGCTTCTTGATGGTGCCGGAGGATTCGTCGGCGGCGAGGATGCCCTTGCCGGGCGCGACCATCGCGCGCGCCACCTTGTTCAGTTCGTCGAGATTCATTGTCCTCTCCCTCACGGCTGATGTCATCGTCCGCGAAGGCGGACGATCCGGTAGCCCCATTCGTCGCGACTGGTCGTGACGGTGGCTACCGGATGCCCCGCCTGCGCGGGGCATGACAGTTGAAACTAACGTACCCTCAGCACTTCCACGCCGGGCAGGGCCTTGCCTTCCAGCCATTCGAGGAAGGCGCCGCCGGCGGTCGAAACGTAGGTGAAACGTCCGGTCGCCCCCGCGGCATTGAGCGCAGCGACCGTGTCGCCGCCGCCGGCCACCGAGACAAGCTTTCCGGCCTTGGTCAGTTCCGCGGCCGCTTCCGCGACTTCCACGGTGCCGTTGTCGAACGGCTCCATCTCGAAGGCGCCGAACGGGCCGTTCCAGACGAGCGTTTTGGCGCGCGCCAGCACCGAGACGACCTGTTCCACCGACTTCGGACCGATGTCGAGGATCATCTCGTTCGCACCGACGGCGTCGACCGAGACCGCGCGCGAGGGCGCATTGGCCTCGAATTTCTCGGCGACCACCGCATCGACCGGCAGCACGATCTCTTTCCCGGCGGCCCTGGCTTTCGCCATGATCTCCTGCGCCGTCCCGGTCAGATCGGCTTCGACCAGCGACTTGCCGACCGCTTTGCCTTGCGCCAGCAGGAGCGTATTGGCCATGGCGCCGCCGATGATCAGCACGTCGACCTTGGCGAGCAGGTTGCCGAGCAGATCGAGCTTGGTCGAGATCTTGGCGCCGCCGACGATGGCCGCGACCGGTCGCTCGGGGTGCTCCAGCGCGCGGCCGAGCGCGTCGAGCTCGGCCTGCATCGAGCGTCCGGCATAGGCCGGCAGCACGTGGCCGAGCCCCTCGGTCGAGGCATG
>Ga0182749_1003049_pt1 | contig 11737 bp, 7 predicted proteins | sample eDN3rd37CKraftMG_FD_128875 | JGI IMG/M metagenome (GOLD analysis project Ga0182749, IMG submission 128875) | Enriched Miracle-Growth compost microbial communities from Emeryville, California, USA - eDNA 3rd pass 37_C Kraft MG (version 2) (version 2) ...
CAACGTGATACTCCTCCGGCCCGTCCGGATCCTCCGGGCGGCGCGGTCCGGTCGAGATGGTCGTGTAGACCGACATCTCCTGGCCGGTCGCCGAGCGGGCGAGCACACGCAGGATCTTGGAGACGTCGGCGAGGGTAGGCACCAGCTTTTCGAGCGAGGTGACGACCACATGCACCTTGCCGAGAAGCTGAGTGAGATCGCCGTTGCCCTCGTTGGTGACGATGATCGAGGAGCCGGTCTCGGCGACGAGGAAGTTCGCGCCGGTGATGCCGACGTCGGCGGCGAGGAACGTCTCGCGCAGCACGGCGCGAGCCTCCGCCAGCAGCGTCTCCGGCGCGGCGAGATTGCGGTCCGCCGGCAGGTGCCTGTGCTCGCGGCGGAAGTCGCTCTCGATCTGCGCCTTGGTGAGATGCACCGCCGGCGCGATGATGTGCGAGGGCAGTTCGTGGCGAAGCTGGATGATGTATTCGCCGAGGTCGGTCTCGACCGGCGTGATGCCGTTGGCCTCGAGGAAATCGTTGATGCCGATCTCCTCGCCGACCATGGACTTGCCCTTGGTGACGGTCCTGGCGCCGAGCCGCTTGCAGATGCCGAGCACCGCGGCGCAGGCCTCGTTGGCATCGACGGCGTAGTGGACGTGGCCGCCCTGCTCGGTCACGCGCCGCTCGTAGCGCTCGAGATAGAGGTCGAGGTGGGCGAGCGTGTGGTTCTTGATGTCGCGCGCGGAATCGCGCAGCGCCTCGAACTCCGGCAGCCTGTCGGCGACTTCCTTGCGCCGCGCGATGAAATTGACCTCGACGACCTTCAGCGCCTTTTGCAGCTCGGCGTCGGCGAGCGCCGCGTGGGCGTTCTCCTTGAAGCGCGGCGAGGTCGTCGCGGCCGTCATCGCCGTCCGTCCAGGCTGGTCGGCGCGGCGCCGATGGCGGGCTCGCTGACCGCGCCGGCGAGCACTTCCGCGACGTGGCGCGCGTCGATGCGGCGGCCCTCGCGCTGGAGCTTGCCGGCCATGTTCATGAGGCAGCCGAGGTCTCCGGCGAGCAGCGTCTGCGCGCCGGTGGCGGCGATGTTGGCGGCCTTCTTGCCGACGATGGCGTTGGAGATGTCGGGATACTTGACGCAGAACGTGCCGCCGAAGCCGCAGCACACGTCGGCGTCCTTCATCTCCGTCAGCGTCAGCCCCTGCACGGTGCCGAGGAGGCGGCGCGGCTGGGCGCGGATGCCCAGTTCGCGCAGGCCCGAGCAGGCGTCGTGGTAGGTCACGCTGCCGGAGAACGCGGCGTTGACGCGCTCCACATGCAGCACGTCGACCAGGAACGACACCAGCTCGTGGGTCTTGGCCGCGAAGGCGTCGGCGCGGGCGCGCCAGTTGGGGTCGCCCGCGAACAGTTCGGGATAGTGCACCTTGAGCATGCCGGCGCAGGAGCCCGACGGCGCGACCACGTAGTCGTAGGATGCGAAGCCGTCGATCACCTGCTCGGCGATGGCGCGCGTCGTCTGACGGTCGCCGGCGTTGAACGCCGGCTGGCCGCAGCAGGTCTGCGCCGGCACCTCGACCGTGCATCCGGCATCCTCCAGCAGCTTCACCGCGGCGAAGCCGACCGAAGGCCGGATCAGATCGACGAGACAGGTGACGAACAACCCGACGCGCGGGCCGCGCTCGGCCATGGCATTCTCCGCGCCGCAGGATCGCGGCGGGGCGACTGTGGCGGAAACGATCCGCCGGTTCAACCCGTGGCGGCTTCAGCGCTGCCAGCGCACGCCGACCAGGAACGTGTTGGCGTCGTAGCCGACGCCGGAGATGTTGGAGGTGAGCCAGTCGCGGCGCACTTCGCCCTTGACCTGCCACTCGCGCGACATCTTGTAGACCAGCGCCGCCGCCGTGAAGAAGCGCTGGTCCTGCCGCTCCGGCCCGCTGGCGACGTAGGTGTCGAAGCCGTAGCCGCCCGACAGCGAGCCCACCAGCCAGCGCCGGAACGCATGGTCGACCTCGAGCGACACGTCGCGGCGCAGCGCGCCCGACACGTCGGCGACGATGCTTTCGTCGGTCGCGGACTTGGCCGTCAACGTCACGGTGGTCAGCGCGCTCGCGGTCCAGATCAGCGAGGCGTCGGCGACGAGGCCGGAGAGCTTCGGCAGCGTCGGGTCGTCGTAGTCGCGCGTGGTATAGCCGGCGGAGGCCTCGCCGACGAGCTCGTGGGTGAGGCGGAACGTCGAGCCGACGCGCCAGGTGAGGCCGGTGGAATCGCGCCGCAGGCCGTTGCGGTCCACCGCGAGGTCGTGCACGCGCTGGTCCACGTCCACCTGGGCGAACGGCGTCACGTCCGGGAACACCTCGTAGCTCGCGCGCAGCGAGCCGCTGTACTGGTTGAAGTCGCGGTCGTCGTTGGAGGCGGTGCTGCCGTCGGTGAAGGTGGAGTCCTGGTAGGTGATGCGGTCCGCCCCGCCCTTCACCGCCACGTCGAGGCGGTTGAAGTTCTGGGTGTAGCCGAGCGAGCCGCCGACGCGGGTGTAGACCGGCAGGTGGTCGAGGCCGGCGGCGATGTTGGGGCTGCCGGGGTTGTCGGTGCCGACGGTGAAGCGGCCCTCGGCGTCGATGTGGCTGCGGCCGTAAGTGTCGTAGCGGCCGTTGACGACGCCGTTGAAGTCCGGCCGGTCGAGCTTGCGCGGCACGCCGCTCGACACCAGCTCCGGCGTCGTTCCGCCGCAGCCGCAGTCGAGCGGGACTTGCGACTCCGCCTCGGAGTCGAACGTGCGCGAATAGGCGTAGTACGAGCCGCGCAGCTCCGCCTTGAGCTCGTGGCGCGTCCACTCCGACTGCACCTTCAGTTCCGGCGACACCACCATCTCGCCCGCGCCCGGCCCGTTGGGGATGGCGAGCGGGTTGCTGGTGTAGCCGCCGCTCAATTCCACCGCGGGGAACAGCGTGAACGAGCCGGCGCGCACGCCCACCGGCGCGTAAGGATCGACGTCCGGCCGCGGGCGGCGGTGGACCGGAACGATCTGGGTCGCGGTGGCGGCCTCGCCGGGCGGCGGCAGCACCACGCTGCGGGCGTAGAGCTGCTGCGGCCCGCGCGCGATCTCGCGCGCCGTCGCCGCCTCGGCCGGCGACAGTTGCGGCGGCGGGGCGGCGTAGCCGGCCGCCTTCTTCTTCCTCGCCTTGCGGGCGGCATAGGTCGAATCGAACCCGGTCGGGCCCGGGGCCGAAAGCGGCAGGTCGGGCGTGTCGGCGTCGTCGTCCGCGGGCGGCGCGGGGGCCGCGCGGGCGGGCGGCTGCGGCAGCATGCTGAACCGCTGGGTGCTCAGGGCCGAGGGCTGCGCCGTCCGGCGAAGCTGCGCGGCGTCGGCCGAGCCGGCGTCGAGCGCCGGCGTGAACGCATCCACCGCCTGGGCCTGGGCGCGCGGCGCCGCGGCCGCGCCGGCAAGCGCCGCGACCCCGATCCGAGCGAACCAGCGAACGCCAAGACGCGGCACGTCATCCTCTTGGCCAGCCAACGGAAATTGGTTAACGAGCGTTAAATCAGGATGGTTAACGGAGGGTTGAGATCGCCCTCGCCGGCCGCGACGTGCTAAGGTTCCCCATGCCCAAGCCGAAAGTGAGTCGCGCCCCTTCGGACGACGCCGGCCAGGCGCTGATCGCCTCGGCGCTGCGCACCCTCGACGTCGAGGCGGGCGGCATCTCGGCGCTGGCGGCCGCGATGCAGAACGGGCTCGGCCCGGCCTTCGTCGCCGCGGCGGACCTGATCCGCGCCGCGCGCGGCCGCGTCATCGTCAGCGGCATGGGCAAGTCCGGCCACATCGGCAACAAGATCGCGGCGACGCTCGCCTCCACCGGCACGCCGGCGTTCTTCGTCCACCCGGCCGAGGCGAGCCACGGCGACCTCGGCATGATCGCCGCCGACGACGTCATCATCGCGCTGTCGTGGTCGGGCGAGACCGCGGAGCTGCGCGGCCTGATCGAATATTCGCGCCGCTTCCGCATCCCGCTGATCGCGGTGACCGCGGAGCCGGCGAGCACGCTCGGCCGCGCCGCCGACGTGACGCTCGCGCTGCCCGCCGCGCGCGAGGCCTGCCCGCACAACCTCGCGCCGACCACGTCCTCGCTGATGCAGCTCGCGCTCGGCGACGCGCTCGCCATCGCGCTGCTCGAGAGCCGCGGCTTCACCGCGCTGCAGTTCCGCGACCTGCACCCCGGCGGCCGGCTCGGCTCCCTGCTCAAGTTCGTGCGCGACCTGATGCACGTCGGCGACAGCCTGCCGCGCGTCGCGCTCGGCACGCCCATGGCCGAGGCCCTGGTCGAGATGACCGGCAAGGGCTTCGGCTGCGTCGGCGTCATCGACACGGGCGGCAGGCTCGTCGGCATCATCACCGACGGCGACCTGCGCCGCCACATGCGGCCGAACCTGCTGGAGCAGCGGGTCGACGAGGTGATGACGCGGACGCCGCGCACCGTGACGGCGGATCAGCTCGCCGGCGAGGTGCTGGAGCTGATGAACGCCTCGAAGATCACGGCGCTGTTCGTGGTCGAGGACGGCCGGCCCGCCGGCATCGTCCACCTGCACGACCTGCTGCGCGCGGGAGTGGCGTAGCTCCTGACGCCGCGGCGTCAAAGCCGTCCGGTTATCACCCCCAGCCCTGCAGCTCGCGCTTCACCAGCGCGGCGAGCGCGGCCATGCCACCGGGGCTGTCGTTGAGGCAGGGCACGGTCGTGAACTGCTCGCCGCCGTGACGCTTGAAGATATGCGCGCCCTCGATGGCGATCTCCTCCAGCGTTTCGAGGCAGTCGGCGGCGAAGCCCGGCATCAGCACCATGATGCGCTTGACGCCCTTGCGGCCGAGGCTCGCGAGGGTCTTGTCGGTGTAGGGCTTGAGCCACGCGGAGAAGCCGAACCGCGACTGATAGGTCATGATGAGCGCCTCGCCGCCCATGCCGAGCTTGTCGCGGAGAAGCCGCGTGGTCGCCTCGCATTGCGCGGGATAGGGATCGCCCTTGTCCACGTAGGCCTGCGGCATGCCGTGATAGGAGGCGACGATCGTCTCCGGCGGCTCGGGCAGCGCGGCCATCGCCGCCTTCACCGACCCGGCCAGGGCCTCGATATAGGCGGGATTGTCGTAATAGGGCGGCGCGATGCGCAGCGCCGGCTGCGCGCGCATCGTCATCAGCGCGCGGAACACGGCGTCGGCGACGGTCGCCGTGGTCGCCGCCGAATACTGCGGATAGAGCGGCACGACGAGGATGCGGTCGCAGCCGCGCGCCTTGAGCGCGGCGATGCGCTCCGCGATGGCCGGCAGGCCGTAGCGCATGGCCCAATCGACCACGACGCCGGGATGCTCCGGCGCGAGCGCGGCGGCGAGCTTCTCCGCCTGCGACCGGGTGATGGTCTTGAGCGGCGACTCGCCGGCCTCTTTGTTCCAGATCGACGCATAGGACCGCGCCTTGGCGCGCGAGCGGCGCGGCAGGATGACGGCGTTGAGCAGGAAGCGCCACGCCGGCCCCTGGCCCTCGATAACGCGGCGGTCGGTGAGGAACTCCTTGAGATAGCGCCGCACTGCGCCCGGCGTGGGCGCTTCGGGCGTGCCGAGGTTGACGATGAGGACGCCGACCTGCCCCGCCGGCCCGGCCGCGCCCGTCATTCGGCGGCCTTGAGCAGCGGCGCCGGCGGTGCGCGGAACTGGTCGAGCAGCGCCGCCTCCTCCGCCTTGGCCGCGTCGAGATGGCGGCGCTTGACGTGGCCGAAGCCGCGGATTTTCTCCGGGATCGAGGCGAGGCCCACGGCCACCGCGTGGTTCTCCGGGGTCAGCCCGGCGAAAATTTCCTCCAGCAGCGCCTCGTAGTCGCGAATCAACTGCCGCTCCAGCCGGCGCTCCGCCGTGTAGCCGAACGGATCGAGCGCGGTGCCGCGCAGGCCCTTGAATTTCGCCAGCACCTTCAGCGCGCCGAAGATCCACGGGCCGAACGTGGTCTTGCGCGGCAGGCCGGTGACCTTGTCGCGCCGCGCGAACAGCGGCGGCGCGAGGTGCAGGTGGAAGCGCAGCTTGTCGCCGCTCACCTCGTTCGCGACCTGCTCGCGGAACGCATCGGTCGAATAGAGCCGCGCCACCTCGTACTCGTCCTTGTAGGCCATCAGCTTGAACAGGTAGCGCGCGACCGCCTCGGCGAGTCCGCACCTGCCCGGCGCCCTTTCCGCCTCCGCGCCCTTCGCGGTCTCCACCAGCGCGCGATAGCGCGCGGCATAGGCGGCGTCCTGGTAGTCCGTCAGGAACGCGACGCGGCGCGCGACGACCTCGTCGAAGCTCTCGGAGAGCCGCCGCCATTCGCTCTGCGCCGACGGCGCGGGCGAGACCGCCGCCTCGACGGCCTTGCGGTCCACCGCGGCGCGGCGGCCCCAGCGGAACGCGGCGATGTTCATCGTCACCGCCTCGCCGTTCAATTCCAGCGCGCGCTCGATGGCCTCCGCCGACAGCGGCAGCGCGCCGAGCTGGTAGGCATAGCCGAGCAGGAACAGGTTGGCGCCGATGGACTGGCCGAGCAGCGCGGTGGAGATCCTGCTGGCGTCGATGAAATGGCTGCGCTCCACACCGGCGGCGCCGGCGATGGCGCGGCGCAGGCGCGCCGCGGGGAGCGCATAGTCGGGGTCGCGCGCGAACTCGCCGGGCATGGTCTCGGCGGTGTTGATGACCATGTGGGTCGCGCCGGGCTTCACCGCGCCGAGCACCTTGCGGTTGCCGGCGACCACGATGTCGCCGCCGAGCACCAGGTCGGCGCGGCCGGCGGCGACGCGGATGGCGTGGATGTCCTCGGGGTTCCTGGCGATGCGGATGTGGCTCTGCACCGCGCCGCCCTTCTGCGCGAGGCCCTGCATGTCGAGCACGCCGACGCCCTTGCCCTCGAGGTTCGCCGCCATGCCGAGGATCGCGCCCACGGTGACGATGCCGGTGCCGCCGACGCCGGTGACGATGATGTTGTAGGTGCGCTCGATGGCGGGCAGAACCGGATCGGGCAGGGTTGCCTCCCCCTGCAAGCGGAAGGCCGACGGCGAAGCCGTCGGGTGAGGGCCTTCAGCCGGACCCCTCCCCGGATCGCCTGTGGCGATCCGACCCTCCCCTTTCAGGGGAGGGAGAGAAACCGCCTTGCCTTTCTTCAGCGTCGCGCCCTCGACGGTGACGAAGGACGGACAGAAGCCGTTGACGCAGGAGAAATCCTTGTTGCAGCTCGACTGGTCGATGGTGCGCTTGCGGCCGAACTCGGTCTCCAGCGGCTGCACCGACACACAGTTGGACTTGACGCCGCAGTCGCCGCAGCCTTCGCACACCAGCTCGTTGATGACGACGCGCTTCTCGGGATCGGGAAACTGGCCGCGCTTGCGCCGCCTTCGTTTCTCCGCGGCGCAGGTCTGGTCGTAGATCAGGACCGTGCAGCCCTCGGTCGCGGCCAGCTCGCGCTGGATCGCGTCGAGTTCGTCGCGGTGATGGATGGTGAGACCCTTGGGCCACTCGGTGCCGGCAGGATATTTCCACGGCTCGTCGGTGACCACGACGACGCGCCTGGCGCCTTCCGCAGCCACCTGCCGCGCGATCTGCGGCACCGTGAGGCCGCCCTCGTTCTTCTGGCCGCCGGTCATGGCGACGGCGTCGTTGAACAGGATCTTGTAGGTGATGTTGGTGCCGGCGGCGATGGCGGCGCGGATCGCCATGTAGCCCGAGTGGTTGTAGGTGCCGTCGCCGAGGTTCTGGAAAACGTGCCGGCGGTTCGAGAACAGCGACTCGCCGATCCAGTTGGCGCCCTCGCCGCCCATCTGGGTGAAGCCCAGCGTCGAGCGGTCCATCCACTGCACCATGTAGTGGCAGCCGATGCCGGCGTAGGCGCGCGAGCCGTCCGGCACCACGGTCGAGGTGTTGTGCGGGCAGCCGGAGCAGAAATAAGGCGTGCGCGTCGCCACGTCCTGGATCGAGGCCAGCGCGCGCTGCGCCTCCTTGAGCCGCGCCACGCGGGCGGCGAGCTCCTCGCTCGCGACGTATTTCAGGAGCCGCTCGCCGATGCAGATGGCGACGTCGTTGGGGTCGAGCGCGCCCTTCACCGGGAACAGCCAGTTGCCCTGCTCGTCCTTCTTGCCGATGCAGACCGGCTGGTTGGCGGTGCCGTAAAGCTCCTCGCGCACCTGCACCTCGATCAGCGAGCGCTTCTCCTCGACCACGATGATGAGGTCGAGGCCGGCGGCGAAGGCCGCAAGCTCCTGGCGGCCGATGGGGAACGGGCACGCGATCTTGTGGATGCGCAGGCCGAGGTCGTTGGCCCTCACCTCGTCGATGTTCAGCTCGTCGAGCGCCTGGCGCACGTCGAGATAGGCCTTGCCGGTGGTGATGACCCCGATCTTCGGGTTGCGGCCGCCCGAGGTGACGACGCGGTTGAGCCTGTTGGCGCGCACGAAGGCCAGCATGGCGTCGCGCTTGTAGTCGTAGAGCCGCGCCTCCATGCCGAGCACGGTGTCGTTGAGGCGGATATTGAGCCCGCCCGGCGGCATCGCGAAGTCCTGCGGCGTGACGACGCTGATGCGCTCGGGGTGGCCCTCGATGACGGCGGTCGACTCCACCGTCTCGTGCATGCACTTAAGTCCGACCCAGGTGCCGCAGTAGCGCGACATGGCCCAGCCGTAGATGCCGTAGTCGATGATCTCCTGCACCCCGGCGGGGTTGAGGATCGGGATCATCATGTCGACGAAATTGAACTCGGACTGGTGCGCGGTGGTGGAGGACTCCGCCGTGTGGTCGTCGCCCATCAGCGCGAGCACGCCGCCGTAGCGCGAGGTGCCGGCGAAATTGGCGTGGCGCAGGGCGTCGCCGGAGCGATCGACGCCCGGCCCCTTGCCGTACCAGATGCCGAACACGCCGTCGTACTTGCCCTCGCCGCGCAGCTCCGCCTGCTGCGAGCCCCACAGCGCCGTGGCGGCGAGGTCCTCGTTGAGGCCGGGCTGGAAGATCACGTCGTTGGGCGCGAGCACGCTCGCCGCGCGCTCGAACTGGTGGTCGAGCCCGCCGAGCGGCGAGCCGCGATAGCCGGTGACGTAGCCCGCCGTGCGCAGGCCGGCGAGGCGATCGCGCTGCTTCTGCATCAGGCAGGCGCGCACGATGGCCTGGTAGCCGGTGACGAAAACGCGGCTCTGCGTGAGGTCGTACTTGTCTGCGAGCGAGACGTCCCACAGGGGCGTATTCCTCAACGTCATCGCGCAAGTCTCCGCGGCGGTGCCGCTGCCGAACCGCCATGATGAGCTTATAGCCTCGGCTCGAAGCCGCCGGAAGGCCGCACTTTCAAGCAGATAACGACAATTCGCGGCGCGGGCGGGGCAGGCAACGGAATGAGCCCCGCGGCCGTCCGGCGGAAATTTGGCGCATTGCGGAAAAATCACGATTTCGGGAGGGCTTGCGCCGGCCGGACGGCAGGTAAAATCCCCGGCCGGACCCTGGGGAGGACACCCGTGACCATCACCGAACCGCACGACCCGTTCCACTGGCTCAGCCGGATCAACATGGCCTCCGCCGTGATGGTGGTGGAACAGGGGATCGTGCCGCCTCCGCTCGGGGCGACGATCGCGCGGGCGGTATCGCAGGTGACGGCGGAGGGCGGCAGGCCGGGGGCGCCGCGCTCCGGCAACTACCTCGTCGTCGAGCGCGACCTGGTCAGGGCCGGCGGCCCCGACGTGACGCGGCTGCATTCCGGCCGCAGCCGCCAGGACATCAGCGCCACCATGCAGCGGCTCGCCATGCGCGAGGACCTGCTGGCGGCGTTCGAGGCGCTCGCCGCCGCGCGCGGCGCGCTGCTCGCGCTCGCCGGGCGGCACCCGCACGCGATCCTGCCGGCCTATACCTGGGGCGTGCAGGCGCAGCCGGTGACGCTCGGCCACTATCTCGGCGCCTATGCCGCCGCCTTCGCCCGCACCGCCGTGCGCATGCGCGAGGCCTACGCGCGGCTCAACCTGTCGCCGCTCGGCGCGGCCGCGCTCGGCACGTCGAGCTTCCCGGTGAACCGGCCGCGGCTCGCGGAGCTGCTCGGCTTCGACGGCGTCGTGGAAAACTCCCTCGACGCCAACCAGCTCTCGCCCATCGACGGCGGCGCGGAGATGGCGAGCCTCGCCGCCGCCGGCGCGCTCACCCTGGGCACGCTCGTCGCCGACATCACCCAGCAATACGCGCAGACCAGGCCCTGGTTCGTGATGGCCGAGGGCGACCTCACCGGCACGTCGAGCATCATGCCGCAGAAGCGCAACCCCTCCGGCCTCGTGTTCCTGCGCGCGCAGGCCTCGACCGTGCTGGGCCACGCCCAGACCTTCCTGATCGTCGCCCACAACGTGCCCGCCGGCATGAGCGACTACAAGCCTTTCATCAATCCGCTGCAGGGCGACCAGCCCAACGCGGTCATGCGCGAGGCCGCGGCGCTGTTCGGCAACGCCGCCGCCATCGTGACGACGCTGGTGTTCGACGAGACGCGCGCGCTCACCGAGGTCGAGGCCGACTATTCCACCACCACGGAGCTCGCCGACACGCTCCAGCGGGTCGCCGACGTGCCGTTCCGCGCCGGCCATCATTTCGCGTCGGAGCTCGTGAACTACGGCCGCGGCAACGCCCTCAAGCCGTCCGAAATTCCCTATGCGGAGGCGCAGCGCATCTATGCGGAGGCGGCCCGCGCCTCCGGCCTCGCGAGCGGGACGCTGCCGCTAACCGAGGCGCAGTTCCGCGCCGCGCTGTCGCCGCGGGCCATGGTGGAGGCGAGCCTCGGCCTCGGCGGCCCGCAGCGGGCGGAGGTGGCGCGCATGCTGGCCGCGGAGAACGCGCGGCTTTCCAACGACCGCGCCTGGCTCGACTCGAGGCGCGCCGCGCTCGACGCCGCCGCGCAACGGCTCGACGCCGCCTTCGCGGCGCTGATGTCCTGATGACGAAAACCCGCCCGGATCGCTCCGGGCGGGCGCGTGCCTCAGACCGAAAATTTACCGGCTGGTGCCGCCGCTGGGCGCCATGCCGCTGCCGGTCGCGCTGCCGGTCGTGCCGGTGCTGCTGCTGCCGTTGTCGGCGACCCAGGTGGTGCTGTTGCTGTCGTATTTCAGGCCCTGGGCGGACTTGAGCTGGTCCTTGTTGGCGTCCATGGAGAGCTGCCACTTGTTGTTCTTGTTCTCGAGCTGGACCTGGTCGAACGCCACCTGGACGTCCTTGGTGCCGACGCCGAGGAAGCCGCCGACGCCGATGATGAGCCCGGTGATCTTGCCGGTCTTGTCGATCAGCACGTCGTCGACGGTGCCGATCTTGTTGTCGGAGCGGTCATAGACCGACTGGCCGTAGTAGTTCTTGACGGTGAAATTCGCAGCCGGGGCGGACGTGCTGGCGCCCATGCTGGTGCTGGAACCGTTCCCCATGCTGCCTTGCGCCATGGCGGCGCTGGACAAAAGGGCAAGGGCCGCCACGGTGGTAAAAGCCTTCCGCATCGAATCCTCCTCAACGTGAAGGCCCGCGCCGGGGCGCGCGGGCTGATACCGTTGTAACCGGCGGACCCGCAAACGGTTCCCCGATGCGACGTTCGGGAAAGGGATCCGTTTGTGCGCGGCAATGGGACACCTTATATGGGTGCCTGGAAAGTTCCCCGGAGTTCCCGCATGCCCGAGACGACATCCGACAAAGTCCCCGTCACGGTGCTGACCGGCTATCTCGGCGCCGGCAAGACCACGCTGCTCAACCGCATCCTGTCGGAGCCGCA
>Ga0182749_1003050_pt1 | contig 11735 bp, 10 predicted proteins | sample eDN3rd37CKraftMG_FD_128875 | JGI IMG/M metagenome (GOLD analysis project Ga0182749, IMG submission 128875) | Enriched Miracle-Growth compost microbial communities from Emeryville, California, USA - eDNA 3rd pass 37_C Kraft MG (version 2) (version 2) ...
CCGCCGCGCAGCCCTGCCCGCCTGGCTGCACTTCTACAATCACCACAGGCCCCACACTGCGATCGGGAAGCTCCCGCCCATCAGCCGGATCTCAAACAACCTGCCTGGGCAGTACAACTAGCGGAGTACCGGGTCGCCTGCGTCGCCAAAAGCTGCGAGCTCATCTCTACGCAGCGCTCCTTCCCAATCACCGGCATGCTGGCACACCGCCGCCCCCGTCTTGACCGCCGTGGCGAGCCTAGTCTTCAGCGAGGAGCCGGAAAGGCGTTCGGACAGGTAGCCAGCGACGAATGCATCGCCGGCGCCTACGGTATCGATCACGGTCACCGGCACTGCGTCCGCCGTCTCGCGTTCACCCCTGTGGTAGGCGAGGGCGCCGGCGTCCCCCAACTTGACGACGACTTCGTCCGGCCCCATGGCGGCAAGCCGCGCGGCAGCACGGTCTGCGCCTTGCGCCGGCCCCACGACTGCGGCGACCTCGTCAATGCCGGCGAAAACGATGTTCGCTCGCTCGACGAACCAGCCGTACGTACTCCTCGGATCGCTACCGTTCCACAGCGACGCACGGTGGTTCACGTCGAATGAGATCTGTATGCGGCGTTCGACCGCGGCCAAGACGATGCGCCGCAGCGCCTCATTGGCGGTTTCTCCAAGCGATGCTGTGATGCCCGTGACGTGCAATAGGTCAACCTGCCCTTCATCCAGAAGCGGAAGAACATCCGAAGCTTCAATCCGGCTGCCAGCGCTTCCGCGGCGCCAATACGTCACGCGAGTGCGATCGCCCGCAGTTCGCTCCTTCAGCAAAAGCGCGGTGGGTGCGCTGCGGTCGATCACTGGTCGGACGTTTACGCCCTCGGCCCGCAGGTCGCGGACGATGCGGCGTCCCACGCCGTCGTCACCAACACGGCCGGCCCAGGTTACGGGCACATGTAACCGGCTTAGGCCGATTGCTACGTTTGCTTCGGCGCCACCTGTGCCTACCGCTACCGATGCGGCGTGTTCGAGCGCTTCGCCGCGCAGGACCCCGATAGCTTCGCCAACCGTGATGACCCGTCCGCTCATCGCGCGGTCTCTGCGATCGCTCGAGAAGCGCGCTGCGTGATAGTCGTCCAATCACCAGCGGCGATGAGTTCTGGCGACGCGATCCATCCACCCGCTACGGCGAACACGGAGGGCTCGGCCGAGTAGGCGGCGACATCCTCGTGTCTCACACCGCCGCTCGGCATGAAGCGCACCTTGGGAAATGGCGCAGCCAGTGCCCGGACGAACGGCAGACCCCCGAGCATCGAGGCAGGAAACACCTTGACGTGTCGGAGGCCGCCTCCATGCGCACGTTGCAACTCCGTCGCCGTTCCGATTCCGGGAATAGCAGGGATGTCGAAGTCGGCAGCTCTCTCCATCACCTCGTCGCTCAGGCCCGGACTCACGAGAAACTGCGCGCCTGCTTCGACGCTGCGGTCCACGTCATCCCGGTTCAGGACAGTGCCGGCGCCGACGATCATCCCGGCCTCGCGGCTTGCAGCCTTGATCGCCGCGCTTGCTCTCGGCGTGCGAAGCGTGATCTCCACACAACGCACGCCGCCGGCCAAGAGAGCGCGAGCCAGACGCCCTCCCATCTCCGGATCGTCCACCGTGGCGACGACCACGAGTCGCGCCGCCTCGATATCGGCTAGCACCGGGGAAGCCGACGCCGTTGGTTCCGCGGTGCGGGGCATCAGCTGGCGACTGCCGCGAGTGCGTCGACCTCAATCAGCATCGTCGGGCCCGGGAGCTCGACGATAACGGTGGTGCGCGCGGGGAGGACCCCTGAGACCCGCTCGGCGATGTACGCGTCGTAGAGGTCGCACACCTCCGCGAAGTGGTCGCGCGTAGTCAGATACAGCCGGACCATGACGGCGTCCTCGTAGGAGCTTCCTCCGGCTTCGAGAACCTTGCCGACATTATCGAGAGCGCGGATGGTTTGCGCGGCGAGATTGTTCTCCGGCGCGTCGGCGGCGAAGCCCGGAGCCACTCCTCCCTGTCCAGAGACCTGAATCATCGAACCTTTTCGTACGCCCTGAGAAAATTGGTAGGCCGGGGCCGGGACCTCATCGGAACGGATTTCCTGCTGCGCAAGCATCGATGTGTTCTCCACGTTGTTTCCTTTCATTTTGTTGCAGAGTCGGACAATCAGCTCGATCGCTCGTAGACCACCCGGCCGCCAATCATCGTGAGTTCGACCTGAATGTCGGCGATCTCGTCGGCAGGCACATCCAGGAGATCGCGACTTAGTACGACCAGATCGGCCAAGTATCCCGGTGCGATGCGCCCTAGTCGGGACTCTTGGTGCTGCGCGTAAGCGGAGCCGGTCGTGTAGGCGGCGAGAGCCTGACGGGGGGTCAGGCGTTCCTGAGGCCCCAACACACGACCGCTTGCCGTCCGGCGGTTCACCAGATCGTGGATACCGAGCAGTGGGGAGCCGTCGACAACGGGGCAATCAGAGCTGCCCGGGATTGTGATGCCGCGGTCGAGGAAAGACCGTTGCCGGTAGCAGATACGAGAGCGCTCGTCGCCGAGGGCGTCCCACATGGCGTCGCCAAACGCCCCGATGAAATGGGCCTGCGGTACCGGCACGAATCCCCCGCGCGCGATGCGGTCGGCTGCGGCGTTGCCGCAGATCGCGGTGTGCTCGATCCGATGGCGGGTATTAGCTCGCGGGTACTCGCGATGCGCTTCTTCGTACACATCAAGGACGAAGTCGATTGCCCGATCGCCAATCGCATGGGTAGCCAGCTGCCAGCCGTAGCGATGGGCAGCGAGCATCCCCGTTCGCATTCGGTCGCGATCACTAACGAAGTCTCCGTAGCTGCCATTGGAGCAAAATGGCTCGCTGACCGCTGCTGTCTGTCCGAGCAGGGAGCCGTCCGCGAAGAACTTGACAGCTCCGATGCGGATATGGTCATCGCCGAACCCGGTACGGATTCCGCCGGTAAGGCCACGGAACTCTTCGCCATCGATCTCCCCAAGGTCCGCGAACGATGTCCATTCCGGCATGAGTGTCATGCGAACGTCGAGGCCGCCGCGCTCCAGCGCCAGTTGGTACGAGCCGATGTCGACAGGACCATTTCCTGACAGGCCCGGCCCGATCACGCCCGTGTCTGTCGCCGATGTGACGCCGCGGGCGACCGCGGAGCGTGAGCCAAGTTCGATGCAGTCAGCCCACGCTTCAAGGGAGCGCGGCTTGAGCATACGCGTAACCAGGGCCATTGCGCGTTCGGTCAATAGGCCCGTTGCGACGCCTTCAGCGCTCGTTTCCACCAGCCCACCCTCAACAGCTGGGGGCATGTTGACGTCGATGCCGCCAGCTGAAAGTGCGGCGCTGCTGGCAACCCCGAGATGGCCCGACGTATGCATCATCCACACCGGGCGTTCACCACCCGCCGCGTCCAGCTCGTGGCGCGTCGGGAATCGACCGGCGGTCGCCTGGCTGAAGTTCGTGAGTTCGATCCAGCCTCCCGGAGGGCGCGTGGTCGCAGCCTCAGCGACAAGAGAGAGAACATCTTCCACAGAGGTGGCTGCGCTTGCATCGATGAGACGGAGCCGTTCCCCCTGATGACTGACGTGGTGATGCACGTCGTTGAAGCCGGGAACGACGGTCGCTCCCCCTAGGTCGACGCTTTCTCGAGCGTCCAGGGACTCGGCTTCCTCATCGAGTGCCACCACGGTTCCGTTATGAATGGCGATCGACCGTGCCTTGGGGGCCTCATCGACCATCGTATGTACGCGCGCATTGGTGATCAGGCTATCGATGCGCATGCTGCTCACGCCGTGATCTCGCGCGTGGCAGCGCGCAGGGTCTCGGCGGCCTCCACGAGCGCGTCTGACAGCCGATTCAAAGCGCGGTGGATCTCCGCGTCCATGAAGTGAGCGGTCTCATCTTCCGGTTGCAGTGCTGCTCGATCGACCAGCACCTGCAGTTCCGGGAGCACGTTCACCAGGCGCGACTGACCGTAGGTGTCCTGCCCATAGCGGTCAGCGGCAGCCATACGCACGGGGATCGTCAGCCGCGAGACACGCTTGATGGCCGCATTCGCGGCACGGATGTCCTCCGCGCTGAGGGGTGTCTGCGCGGCGGCATCGAACGCGAGTGCCGCCTCCAGCAGGTCAGCGGCCTCCCTCACGGTGGGGGTCCAGCCATATCCGGCTCCATCGGCATCCCAGCCGTTCAGCGCTTCTCCGATGGCCGTTAGCCGGTTCTGGATCTCTCTTGCGACGTCGGCCATGCCATACGGCAAAAGGTCAGTCCCAACGATGCGCGAGATGTACTCGGCGTTACGCTCAATGCCCTCCGCGTACGTCTTCGGATTGAGCTTGTCGATGGTGTCCTGGTCGCTGTGGTACCAAAAGCCCAGCGTCATTCCATTGTTGGCGGCCTTCTCCTCCTCCGTCGTGCCCGTGAAGCAGTTGGTCGAAGGCAGACCGACTCCGAAGAAGGACTGATCGCCGTATTTGTGGGGGCGGTCCCACGCCGTCGTTTCAGGTACGCCAGCGTCTACGATGAGCGAACGCAACTCCGCCGACGCCTCGACGTACCAGCGTGAATAGTCCCCCATGCCCAGTTGATCGATGTTGACATAGGCGACGGCGCGATCGCGTAGCAGCCGCCAGTGGCGGTCAGCGAACCATGTCGATCCGATCATGATGCCGGACTCATGCGCCGGCCACCATGCCACAAGTACGTCACGCTTCAACTGGTCCCGTACCGAGTGGAAATGGCGGGCGAGGGCAACAAGGGCCGCGTCCCCTGACAAGTTGTCGGTCGCCCCCCCGCCCCAGTTGTCATAGTGCCCGGCGACAAGCACGAATTCGCGGTCCGATGACTCGCCTTCGCCGACCCATACATAGGGCAAGAGCAATCGACGCCACTTGCGCTCCACCTGTGCAGTGATGCGTACCCGCAGGTCCGGCTGGTCCTTCAGCAGCGCGAGGAGGCGATCGCCGTCCGGGCGCGTAATTGCGACGCCGGGCAAAGTGATCATGTCCTCGGCCTGATCCCTCGTAGGGTTTCCCCAGACGTACTTCGTCGTCCCATACGGGATAGACGGGTTGCGTGCGTCACCCCAGTTGATCATGATCATCCCCGCAGCCCCGTGGAGCTTGGCGATGCGCATCTTCTCAGGGCGCGGCGGCGAGTACGAAAGGTCGACGACGACCACCTTGCCTGTGACGTCGAGACTCTCGTAGTCGGCGAAGCCACCGTTGCCGGCGTACACCACCGCGGCCTCAAAACCATCAGCGGGCTCGGTTTGCGCCATCACATTGCACGTCAATTCGAGTGGTGCGCCGTGGGTCAAGACCTCGAGCCTGCCGGAACCCGGATGACTGACATGCCCATACAGCTCATGGAAGCGCACCTCCAGCCCCCACTTCGCCAGCTCCTTCGCGATGTAATCCGCCGCCACCTGCTCCTGAGGGCTGCCCGCCCACACGCGGGTGAGGCTCTTCGCCATGTCGGAGACCACGGCGTACGCGTAGTCGGTGTCGACGCGTCCCAGTGTCGTGTGAAGGGGATTCACGGACATTCGCTCGCCTTTCGGTACTGAGGTAAACATCAGGTTATAGAATCCTAGTCAATTGGGTTAATCGAATGTATAGCAGGAGGCGGAGCGTGCAGGATCTGGGAACGAAGGTGGTGCTGGTGACAGGCGGTGCGGGAGGCATCGGCGCCGGAATCGTGGAGTCACTATTGGACGTCGGTGCGCGCCTGGTCGTGACCGACATCGACGACGACCTACTAGGCGGTGTGCGGAAACGCTTCCGCGACGCCGGAGACCGAATCTTCTACTTTCCCGCGAATATCACCAACGAATCTGACACCCTCGACCTCGTCGCTGCCAGCGAACAGGCCTTCGGTCGTATCGACGTCCTGGTCAACAACGCCGCGATCGGCGGCACCGGAAAGACCGCCCTGGAGCTGCCGATCGATGAATGGCAGCGACTCATCAACGTGGACCTGACTGGCACGTTTCTGATGTGTCGAGCGGTCCTTCCGGGGATGATCTCACGCAGTCGCGGCTCGATCATCAACATCACCTCGATCGCTGGGGTCGAGGGCTTGGCTGGCAGTGTGCACTATTCGGCGGCCAAGTCGGGAGTCCACGGGCTGACGAAGGCGTTGGCGCGAGAGACTGCCCAGTTCTACATCAACGTCAACGCGATCGCGCCTGGGCTCGTCGACACTGAGATGTCTCGCCGACGCGGTCAAGAGGAAGCTCGTAAGCACGTTCTCTGGCCTCGCATCGGCCTGCCCCGCGACATCGGCGACGCGGTCGCCTACTTGTCGTCGGATTCTTCGGAGTTCATCACCGGGCAGGTCATCGAGGTCGGCGGCGGAACGCACATGTAATGGTCGACACAATAGGCAGCGGCAACTCACGAGTGGCGCTGGTTACGGGCGCGGCACAGGGCGTGGGCGCGGCCATCGCGGAGAGCCTAGCTATCTCGGGCTACGCAGTATTGCTAACGGACGTCGCCGCCCGCGAAGACGTCCTCGCGTCGCGCGTCGCCCAATTGAGCTCCCGAGGTGCGAACTCCGCAGCAGCCGTTGCGGACGTGCGTTCTCAGGCTGACTTGGACCAAGCTGTGGCGAAGGCTATTGAGCGTTTCGGCTCGCTCACAACGGTGATCGCCAACGCGGGGTACGGCGTCGGCGCTCCGTTCTGGGAACTGACGGAGGACCAGTGGGCTGACTCGCTTGACGTTACGCTGACAGGAGCTTGGCGCACCGCCAAGGCGGCGGCCCCCGCGCTCCTGCGCGCATCCGGCGCTGCTCTCGTGTTCGTCGGGTCAACGGCGGGCGTTCGGGCAAATGGGGGTTTCGCCTCCTATGTCGCCGCCAAGCATGGACTCGTGGGCTTAATGCGAGCTGTAGCCCTCGAGTTGGCGCCTCATGGGGTGCGGGCGAACGCCGTGTTGCTCGGCACGGTAGACACTCCCGGTACCCGCGAACCAGCGCAGTGGCGCCGTGTCACGGGACTGGATAAACCCTCACGCGACGACTACCTTCACGCGGTCGCTCGGATGCATGCGCTACCCGGTGCAGCGCCCATGGCCGCAGATCGGGTGGCGGATGCAGTCGCCTGGCTGGCGTCCGACGCGTCCGCTTACACAACCGGCGCGACCATTCCGGTCGATGCCGGTCGCCTACTGCTGCCGGGCATGCAGTCAAACCCGCACTGACAGTTGAAACGGAGAACCCAACGATGGAATACCGCGTCGTCAACCCAACCAACGGCGAGGCAGCTGCCACCGCCCGGAGCACCAATCCCGAACAGAGGGAGAAAGCGCTCAGCGCTGCTGCCACCGCGGGAGCAGCATGGCGTCGCGTTGCGCCGGCGCAAAGAGCCGACGTGCTTCTCGCTGCGGCACAACTCATGCGTGAGCGTCGCGATGAGCTCGCAGCAATCGTCACCGCCGAGATCGGCAAGCCTCGTGAGGCGGCTCGAGACGAGGTCGAACTTGCGGCTCGCATATTCGAGTTCTACGGAGAGCAGGTGGAGACCCTGCTCGCGGATCAGAGAATCACATCACCGACAGGTGCCGCTCTCGTGCGCCTCGAGGCGATGGGCGTGATCCTGGGAATCATGCCGTGGAACTTCCCTTACTACCAAGTGACGCGGTTTGTTGCTCCGAACCTCCTGCTGGGAAACGCGGTGCTCCTGAAGCCTGCCCCGGCGTGCCCAGAGTCGGCAGCCGCTCTAGAAACTCTTCTGCTCGAGGCAGGACTACCCGACGGTGTATACGCGACGATGTATACGACCGACGAGGAGACCCTCGATATGGTCGCCGACGACAGAGTCTGTGGAGTGAGCTTGACAGGCTCCGAGCGGGCCGGCCGGGCCGTTGCAGAAGTGGCAGGACGCTCACTGAAGAAATGCGTTCTTGAACTGGGCGGATCCGACGCGCTGATCGTCCTTGACCGTGAAAGTCTCGCCTCAGCAGCTATGGATGGCGTCGCTGCCCGGATGGCCAACTCGGGCCAAGTGTGCACCTCACCGAAGCGAATGATCGTTCTCGCCGACCTGTACGACGACTTCGTCGTAGCCGTTGAACGCGCGACGTCCGGCGTAACGGTCGGCGACCCCACAGCGGAAGGCACCGCGATGGGGCCGCTCGCTACATACCGTGCAGCGGTGGAAGTTGCAGAGCAGGTCTCGGACGCAGTCGCGCACGGTGCCCGTCTCCGAATTGGAGACGGGAAGGTGCAGGGGCCTGGCGCGTGGCTTTCGCCCGTCGTCCTCACAGACGTGACACCGGAGATGCGGGCATGGGACGAAGAAATCTTCGGTCCGGTTGTCGTCATTCACCGCGCGGAGGATGAAGATGATGCGGTTCGCATCGCGAACGCGACACGTTATGGGCTCAGCGCATCGCTCTATGGCCGGGACCGCGAGCAGATCCAGCGGATCGCCAATCAGCTCGACGTCGGGATGGTGTTCGTGAACTCGACGGCCATCTCCGTTCCCGAACTGCCGTTCGGTGGGACGAAGTCATCCGGCTTCGGTCGTGAACTGGGAGAGGCCGGTCTGAGGGAGTTCGCGAACGCGAAGTTGATACACGAGGTGATCGACGCCTAACTGCGCCGAGGCAAAGGAAGAATGGATGAACCGAAGAGCACCCCACAAGATGGACACCGAAGCGCGTGGGCGCACATAGGCGGGACGGGACAGGTCCTACCTGGCGGGATGAGGCAATGATTCCCGCGAATTCGAGGCACACGTCGTGCGCGGCACCGGTCGCAAGAAGGTAGCGACTGTTTATCAGGACGAGACGTCTGGGTTACAACCTGAGGTAGAACTTCGTCACAGCGGGTAAGAAGCCCGGGCGGGCATCCGTGCCGCCCATAGGAGACCCGAGCTGTCCGTCTCATCACCGTGTGGCGATCTGCCCGTGCTCGTGTTCCTCGCCACAGCGTTTTGGTTTAGCAACTTCTGGATCGCGATGGTCTCGCCGTCGGTCGCATTCCCGTATCGGTCATCACCGCTCGGTCGGTCGCCTCACGTTCAGAAGCTGTGCCTCGGTCCTAAGCCGCGGCCGTCAAGCTTTCGCCGTCAGCAGTTATGACATGCCTGCCTGCATGTGGGTTTCGCCCGTGACTGCCCCTGCACCGCTCGGCTTGGGAGATCTCGCTGAGGCGCGCGCGATACACGGTGAGGGCGGATGTTCCGGCCGACTGGAGCGACTGTCGGCGGCGGTTGAAAACTGGTCAGTTTCGGCGGTGAAAAGTGGTCACTCATCACGATTGGAGAGTGATCACCTTGGAGGACTGGGCGCTGATCCGGAGGCTGGCGGCGGAGGGCGTGCCGAAGGCGCGCATCGCGGAGCGGTTGGGGATCTCTCGGACGACGGTGTTGAAGGCGGTCCGGTCGGAGTCGCCGCCGAGGTATGAGCGCGCGCCGACGGAGTCGTCGTTCGTTGCGTTCGAGCCTCGGGTGCGGGCGTTACTGGCGGAGACGCCCGACATGCCGGCGACGGTGCTCGCGGAGCGGGTGGGCTGGTCGGGGTCGATCACCTGGTTCCGGGAGAACGTGAAGCGGCTGCGGCCGCAGTTCCGGCCGATCGATCCGGCGGACCGGCTGACGTGGGACCCGGGTGACGCGGCGCAGTGCGATCTGTGGTTCCCGCCGCGCAAGATCCCGCTCGAGGACGGGACGAGCAAGCTGCTGCCGGTGCTGGTGATCACCGCTGCGCACTCCAGGTTCATCCTCGCGCGGATGATCCCGACGCGGACGACGGAGGATCTGCTGCTGGCGTCCTGGGAGCTGATCCAACAGCTCGGTCGGGTGCCGCGGCGGCTGATCTGGGACAACGAGGCTGGGATCGGGCGAGGGCATCGTCCCGCGCAGGGCGTGGCGGCGTTCATGGGCACGTTGGCGACGAAGCTGGTGCTGCTGCCGCCCCGCGATCCGGAGTCGAAGGGCGTCGTGGAGCGCCGCAACGGCTGGTTCGAGACATCGTTCATGCCGGGCCGGTCGTTCACGTCTCCGGCGGACTTCAACGAGCAGTTCGCTGACTGGCTGGACCGAGCGAACCGGCGGGTGGTCCGCACGACGGGCGCGGCGCCGGTGGACCGGCTGGAGGCGGATTGGGCGGCGATGCTGCCGTTGCCACCGATCCCGCTGCATCTGGGCTGGCGCAACAGCATCCGGCTGGGCCGGGACTACTACGTTCGTCTGGACACGAATGACTACTCCGTCGACCCCACCGTGATCGGACGAATGGTCGACGTTTCCGCGGACCTGGAGCGGGTGAAAGTCCGCACCGACGGGCGGATCGTCGCCGACCATCCTCGGATCTGGGCGCGCGGGAGAACGGTCACCGACCCCGCCCATGTGGAGACCGCGGCGCAGCTGCGCAAGCAGTTCCAAACACACCGCGCCGCCGCAGCGGGTGGGAACGATCTGACCCGGGACCTTGCGGACTACGACCGCGTGTTCGGCCTCATCGACGGCGGGCTGCAGTGATGGCCGCCGCCAAGAGCACCACGGAGTCGGTGAAGCAGATCACCTACCTCGCCGGCGCGCTGAAAGCGCCCCGGATCACCGAAGCCGCCGTCCGGATGGCCGACCAGGCGCGTGATGCGGGCTGGTCGTTCGAGGACTACCTCGCCGCCGTCCTCGAACGCGAAGTGAGCGCCCGCAACGCGTCGGGCGCCGAGCTGCGGATCAAAGCCGCAGGGTTCCCGGCGCGCAAGACGCTCGAGGACTTCGACTGGGACGCCCAGCCCACCGCCCGGCAGCAGGTCGCCGCTCTCGCCTCCGGCGGGTTCCTCCTGGAAGCGCAGAACGTGGTGCTGCTCGGACCGCCCGGCACAGGGAAGACGCACCTCGCGACCGCTCTCGGGATCGTCGCCGCAAGGCACGGGCACCGGGTGCTGTTCGCGACCGCGACGGACTGGGTCACCCGGCTCACCGACGCGCACCGGCAAGGAAACCTGCCCCGCGAGCTGACCCGGTTACGCCGCTACGGGCTGATCATCGTCGACGAGGTCGGCTACCTCCCGTTCGAGCAGGACGCCGCGAACCTGTTCTTCCAACTCGTCTCGTCCCGCTATGAGCATGCCTCGCTGATCCTGACATCGAACCTGCCGTTCTCCGGCTGGGGCGGGGTCTTCGGCGACCAGGCAGTCGCCGCGGCGATGATCGATCGGATCGTCCACCACGCCGACGTCCTCACCCTGAAGGGCGCGAGCTACCGGCTCCGCGGCAGGGGCATCGACAGCCTCCCCAGCATCCGCACCACCACCGACGAAACCCCTGGCTAGACTGCCCGCAACTGATCACTTTTCCAGCGTCGGAAATGACCAGTTCTCAAGCGTCGCCGACAGCGACCTGCTTAGGTGACACCCAGGTAAGGCGGAGGATCGAGAGACGTCCGGCGGAGACGGTTCGTTCGCGGGCGGAGTGCCGGAGGCACATGGCGAGAATTTTCGGGAAGCCCAGGTGACGCTGCAATAGGTGTGGCCAGGAGGTGGCCGACGATGTGCAATCGAAGGCCCGGTGATTCCCCGAGAAGTACCTGCTAGGCCGGCGTTCCGCCTCGGTCTTCGACCGGTCCTCGTGGCGCCCCTCGTGAGCAAGCTGATGGGCAAGGTTGAGGAAATTTCCACCGCGCTACGGTCAGTCTCGAAATGTCGCCATCGGTCAAGTCCTGGGACGTGGTGTATCGGTGATCGTGTGATCCTTCGTGTCGTGGTC
>Ga0182749_1003052_pt1 | contig 11731 bp, 16 predicted proteins | sample eDN3rd37CKraftMG_FD_128875 | JGI IMG/M metagenome (GOLD analysis project Ga0182749, IMG submission 128875) | Enriched Miracle-Growth compost microbial communities from Emeryville, California, USA - eDNA 3rd pass 37_C Kraft MG (version 2) (version 2) ...
AGGCGAACGATCTGTGCCAGCGCATTCATCGCGCGGGGCAGGCCTGCCTCGTGCTGCGTAACAAGGACGTCAAAGGATGACAGCGCGGGCTTGACGGGGAGGCGGCCGAGCGGCCTATTCAGCTGGATATATCGCTCTCACGAGAGGCCGGGATATGGTCGGGGAAAGTGAAATTCGCGCCGGTGAAGTTGCGGTCGAGGCTCCGCCGCCGACCGATGCCGGTCTCGTCTTCATCGGGCGGATCCGCACGCCATGGACCTCGCGGCTCGAGACGCCGCGGCAGGGCCGCGTCGATGGCCCGGTCTGCCGCATCGAGATTTTCGAACCGTGGGTGGCGGCGCTGCGCGGCATCGCGCAGTATGACAATCTTGAGGTGATCTACTGGCTGCACTTGTCGCGCCGCGATCTGGTGCTGCAAAGCCCGAAGAACGACGGCGCGGTGCGCGGCACTTTCTCGCTGCGCTCGCCGGTGCGTCCCAATCCGATCGGCACGTCGCTGGTGAAGTTCGTCGGCCTCGAGGGCGCCACCGTGCTGGTGCGCGGCCTCGATTGTCTCGACGGCACCCCGCTGATCGACCTGAAGCCGGACCGCTGCCAGTTCACGCCGTTGGCGCCGGCGCAGCCCGGCGACTTTCAGGTCGGCGATTGAGGCCGTAACCCGTCACGCGCCTTTCAGGGCGGCGGCGAGCTTTGCGGCGTGCTCCCCGAGCACGTTCATGTCGGCCTTGACGGTGGCCGGCGGCAGCAGCGCGACGCCTTCGAAGCGCGGAATCACATGCATATGCAGGTGATAGACTTCCTGACCGCTGGCGGGCTCGCTGAACTGCACGATCATGATGCCATCGGCGTTGAAGACCGGCATCGCGGCGCGCGCAATCAGGCGCGTGGCGCGGGCGACGTGAACGAAATCCTCTTCGGTGATGTCGAGCAGGTTGCGCGCGGGCGCCTTCGGGATCACCAGCGTGTGGCCGGGCGCGCGCGGCATGATGTCGAGAAACGCAAGGACGTGATCGTTCTCGTAGACCTTGAAGCAGGGGATCTCGCCGCGCAGGATCTTCGCGAAAATATTGTTGGTGTCGTAAGTGGCCATGGTCGCTCCAGAAAAGTCGCGCCACTTTCACCGTCCGGCAGGCCCCGGTCAAGACGTCTCATGGTCGGACGCAGTCTTGCGGAAGGGTCCCGCTTCGGCGAGCTGACGCCCGGCTTCCGCGACATACATCCGCTCGCGCTGCAGATAGTCGCGCACGGCGCGGCGCAGCGCCGGATCGGCGATGTAATGCGCCGAATAGGTGGTCTGCGGCAGGTAGCCGCGCGCCAGCTTGTGTTCGCCCTGCGCGCCGGCCTCGACCGTCGCCAGCCGATGCCGGATCGCGAAATCGATGGCCTGATAGTAGCAGACCTCGAAATGCAGGAAGGGATGATGCTCGATGGCGCCCCAGTGCCGCCCGAACAGCGTATCGCCGCCGATGAAGTTGATCGCGCCGGCGATCCAGCGTCCGTTCCGCTTCGCCATGATCAGCGCGATGCGGTCCGGCATCGTGGCGCCGATCAGGCTGTAAAACGCACGGGTCAGATAGGGGCGGCCCCATTTGCGCGAACCGGTCTCCATGTAGAATTCGAAAAACGAATCCCAGATCTCTTCGGTGAGATCGGTGCCGCTCAGGACATGGATGCTGATGCCGGCGGCCAGCGCGTCACGCCGCTCACGGCGGATTGCCTTGCGATGGCGTGAGGAGAGCGTGGCGAGAAAATCCTCGAACGTCGCATAGCCGGGATTGTGCCAGTGGAATTGCTGATCGGTCCGCTGCAGGAAGCCCTGCGACGCGAGGAATTTCCATTCGTCTTCGGGGGCGAAGGTCACGTGCACGGAGGAGGCGTCGGTCGCATTGCAGAGCGCCATCAGGCCACTGCCGAGCGCGCTGCGAATGGCCTCCGCGTCCTCGGCGCCGCCGCGGACCAGAAGGCGCGGTCCGGTTGCCGGCGTGAATGGCACGCTGGCCTGCAGCTTCGGATAGTAGCGTCCGCCGGCGCGCTCATAGGCGTCGGCCCAGCCGCGATCGAAGACATATTCGCCCTGCGAATGCGACTTCAGATAACACGGCACCAGGCCGACAACGGCGCCGCCACGCCGTGCCACCAGATGGCGCGGGGCCCAGCCGGTGCGCGGGCAGGCCGAGTTGGATTGCTCGACGGCATCGAAGAACGCGTAGTCGACGAACGGATTGTAGACTCGCCCGGCCGCGCCGCAGTTTGGCGGATTGGCGCAGGCGTTCCAATCCGCGGCGCCGATCTGACGTGCCGATGATACTGCTTCCAGGGTGATTTCGGGTGAGGCCATCAACACACGAACCGGTCACGCGGAGGAGCCGTTTGCGGCTGGGTGACTATTCTACAGATTGGGCCTGCGAGGCGCGACGTCAAGGCCGCGCCATCGGAAGCAGAGCAGGTTGCGTTTCGCGGGGAGGACCGCGTCACCTATGCCCGGAACCCCTCGAACACGATCTGGTCGGCATAGCGCTCGGCATGGGCGCGCTGCTCGGCGGTGCGGATGGTCCAGGCCAATAGCGGACAGCCGAAGATGTTGCGCGCGATCCACGGCGCGGGCGCAGGGAGTTGCTGACCCCAGAAATTGATAAAGTGCGGCTGCGTGCGGAAGGCGTGGCGCAGATACAGCATGCCGTCGCGCTGCTGCGGCGTCAGCCAGCTCCAATAGCTGTCGTCATAGGTGCGCTGGGCGATGATGCCGCGCGGCAGATGCGGCAGCTTTTCACGCAGCGCCAGCACCTGATCCGGATCGAACGACATCACTGCCGCGGGGCCGCGATAGCCGGCAATCACCTCCGCCAGACGCGCGACCAGCTTGCGGTCGCCGTCGTAGAGGCTCTTCACCTCGATGAAAAGCGGCACCCGGCCGCCGACCATCTCCAGCACGTCGCCGAGCGCGATCATCCGCTCGGTCGTATCCTTGAACGTCACCTGCCGCAGCTGCGCGGCGGTCATGTTGCGCAGCGGCGTGGCGTCGCCGTGGGTGAGACGGCCGAGCCGGTCGTCGTGATGCACCATGGCTTCGCCGTCGGCGGTCAGTTGCAGGTCCAGCTCGATGCCATAATTGCCCTCGATCGCGGCGACGAATGCGCCCGGCATGTTCTCGACGATGCCGCGCGTGCGATCATGCAGGCCGCGATGCGCGATGGGACGTGCGGCAAGCCAGTCGGGTCCGCGCATCGCGTCAGCTCGTCATGCGACTTCGAAAATGCCTTCGACCTCGACCGCGGCATCGCCGGGCAGCGAGGCGACGCCGATCGTGCTGCGGGCGTGGCGACCCTTGTCGCCAAAGGCGGCGACCATCAGGTCGGACGCGCCGTTGAGCACCTTCGGACCGTCGACGAAATCCGGCGTCGAATTGACGAAGCCGCCGAGGCGCACCACGCGCGTCACCTTGTCGAGATCGCCGAGCGCGGCCTTGATCTGCGCCAGCAGATTGATGGCGCAGCCGCGCGCCGCGGCGTTGCCCTGCTCGATGGTGACGCCGGCGCCGAGCTTGCCCTTGGCAATCAGCTTGCCTTCGGCATTGACGCAGACCTGACCGGACACGAACAGCAGGTTGCCGGTGCGGACGAAGCCGACATAATTGGCGATCGGGCTGGAGGGCTCATGCAACACCACTCCTTGCTCCGCAAGTTTCTGCTCGACTGTTCCTGCCATTACGATCCCCAAAAAAGTTGTTCGTCTCGCTTAAGGGTGACCGGCTGCCCGATCGCCCGCGTCTATTTCACCCATCGGAACGTCACATGCAAGCGACGGCGATGCGAATCCGATGGACGAACCCGCGCCACCGCATCAGGCGACGTGGGCGCGGGCGCCTTCCGGATGCACGCAATGGTCCACTTCGACAGTGATATGGCTGATCTGTGACAATCCACCAAGCCGCGCCTTGTAGAATGCCGGCGGCCTCGGGTGATCGGTGACGACGTTCACGATCGCGGAGTAATGCCCGGGACCGACCTGCCATAAATGCAGATCGGCGATGCGGTCGCCATCGGTTTCCAGCCGCTGGCGGATATCATGGGCGACGCCCGTATCCGGCACCACGTCGATCAGCACCGCGCCGGCGCTCTTGATCAATCCGTAAGCCCAGCTCGCGATCACCAGACTGCCGACGATCCCGACCACCGGATCGATCCAGACCCATCCGAAAGCGCGCGCGACGATGAGCGCGAGGATCGCCATCACGGAGGTCGCGGCGTCCGCCAGCACGTGAAGATAGGCGGCGCGCAGATTGTTGTCGCGATGATGGTGATGATGATGCTCATGCGGCTGATCATGTCCGGCGTGATGATCATGATCATCCTCGTGATGCGGATGATGCGTATGGCCATGGTGATGGTCGTGATCGTCGCGCAGCAGCCATGCCGAGACCAGATTCACCACCAGTCCCAGCGCCGCGATGGCGATGGCTTCGCCGTAAGCGATCGGCTTGGGATCGGCCATGCGCAGCACGCTCTCATATGCCACCATGATGGCGACGATGCCCAGCACCACGGCGCTGGTGAAGGCCGCCAGTTCGCCAAATTTGCCGGTGCCGAAGGCAAAGCGCGGATCGTCGGCATGACGGCGGGCATAACGATAGGCCAGCGCCGTGATGCCGATGGCGACGGCGTGAGTCGACATGTGCCAGCCGTCGGCGAGCAGGGCCATCGATCCGAACACGGTGCCGCCGACGATCTCTGCCATCATCATGATCAGCGTCAGCCAGACGACGATCCAGGTGCGCTGTTCGTTGCGGGCGTGCTGGCCGCCGAGAAAGTTGTGGTGATGCGTCCAGCTTTCAAGCGAGTGCGAGTGCATGGCAATCTCTGTGGTGAGGGCATAGGACGCGATCCTACGCCGTGGCATCCCCGGGCCACAACATGGATCGTCGTGGCGAGAACGAACGACCGCCGGGTTCCGACGCGCCGATTTGAACCGTTCTCGCGATCCGCCAACACAATCCCGCGACCGCCTCAGTTGCGGCCTAATGGCGCGCTCAATATGGTGGGGACTCGTGGATGCAAGGAGAGGCTATGCGCCCTTTAGATCGTTTCGTTGTGCCGGTTGCGACGCCGTCGTGGGGTATGAAGGTGGCGCTGGCCGGTGCGTTGGTGCTCTGCGGCGCGGCGGCGCAGGCCGCAAGCATCTCGTTCCTGCCGCATCAGGCCGTGTATAATTTGAGCTTGCTCAAGTCGCGCAACGGCGCGGCCGCGGTCGATAGCGCGCGGGGGCGGATCCTTTACAATTTCGCCGGGAGTGCCTGCGAAGGTTACACGTCCGAATTCCGTCAGGTCTCGGAGCTGAACGGCAGCGAGGGCAAGAGCATGCTCAGCGATCTGCGCTCGACCAGCTGGGAGGACGCCGACGGCAAGAGCTATCGCTTCAAGATCGATACCCGGATGAACGACGGCAATCCGACCGCCGTCGACGGCATCGCGGAGCGCAGCGGCGGCCATGTCGTCGTCAAGCTGAAGCAGCCGGTGGCGAAGACGTTCACGCTGGACGGCAGCACGGTGTTTCCCACCGAACAGGTCCGCCGCATCATCGCCGCCGCGCGCGAGGGCAAGTCGCTGCTCGAGCTCACGGTCTATGACGGGTCCGATAACGGCGAGAAGGTCTACAATACGCTGACGGTGATCGGCAAACCGATTGCCGGCGACAGGGCGGCGACCCCGCCGGATCCGTCCACCACCAGCGAGGCGATGAAGGCGATGACGCGCTGGCCGGTGACGGTCAGCTATTACGATCGCGACGCCAAATCCAACAGCGGCGAGCAGACGCCGACCTATGCGATGTCGTTCGAGCTTTACGAAAACGGCGTCTCGCGCGCGCTGAAGCTCGACTACAACGATTTCGTCATCGCCGGCACGCTGGACAAGTTCGAGGTCAAGACCGCAAAGCCCTGCAAGGGGAGCGAAAGATAGACGGGCGTCCCGCGCGCGCTGCGGCATTCCCGATGCCGCTTCGCAGAACCGGGACCGCTAAAATCTAAAATGACGAGCGCTGCCATCGCGGCAGCTCCGGATCGGCCGTGCACCGCTGACGCGTTCAGCTCATCCGTCAGCGCGGCTTCTCCGGTCCGTCATAGGCAATGCCGCGCATGATCGCCGCGTTGCCGAATTTTTTGCGTAGATCGTCCATCGCGCGTTCGGCGTGCGCCGAGCGACGGTCGAGCATGTCGGTGTCGTCGGCGGCCGATCCTTGCTTGAGCGCGCTGACGCCGGCGCCCATCAGGCGGAAAGCGGTGCCGTCGACTTCCTTCAGCAGCAGATCGCGGACCACCGCGAAAATCTTGTTCGCGAGCTGCGTCGGCTCCGGGATGGATTGCGAGCGGGTCCGCTGGCGGAAGTCGGCGGTCTTCAATTTCAGGGTGATGGTGGATCCGGCGAGCCCGCCGTTCTTCAGCCGCGCTGATACCTTCTCGCACAGGCGCCACAGGATTTTTTCCAGCGTCGCGAAATCGCGCAGGTCGGTCTCGAACGTGGTCTCGCTGGAGATGGTTTTCGCGCCGCGATCGGCGATCACCTTGCGCTCGTCGATGCCACGCGCCAGCCGCCACAGCCGGCGGCCGTCGGAGGCGAACTGCCGCATCAGCTCGATCTCGTCAGCGCGTTGCAGATCGCCGACGGTGCGGAAACCGCGCTGCATCAGCCGCTCCTGCGTCGCCGGGCCGACGCCGAAAATGAAGCCCACCGGCTTGTCGGCGAGCAGCGCACGGCCGTCATCCTGGTCGAGCAGCGCATAGCCGCGCGGCTTGTCGAGATCGGAGGCGATCTTGGCCAGGAACTTGTTGCAGGAGAGCCCGATCGATACCGTGATGCCGATATTGCTTTCCACCTCGGTGGCGAAGCGCGCCAGCACCTTGGCCGGGATCATGCCGTGCAGCCGTTCGGTGCCGCCGAGGTCGAGAAACGCCTCGTCGATTGACAGCGGTTCGACCAGCGGCGTCAGCGCCAGCATCGCCTGCCGCACCTCACGCCCGACGCGGACATACTTGGCCATGTCGGGGCGGATCACGGTGGCGTCAGGGCAGAGCGCCAGTGCCTTGAACATCGGCATCGCCGAGCGCACACCGTAGGTGCGGGCGATATAGCAGGCGGCCGAGACGACGCCGCGCTTGCCGCCGCCGATGATCACCGGCCGATCGGCCAGGCTCGGATCGTCGCGCTTCTCGACGGTGGCATAGAACGCGTCGCAGTCGATGTGGGCGATGGTGAGCTGCGACAGGGTGCGATGGCGGACCAGCCGGGGCGAGCCGCAGGCCTTGCATCGCTTCGCGGCAATATCGAGGTCGCGCAGGCAGTCGCGGCAGAAGCATCGCGGCGGGGCAGCTTCCGGCGCGGAGATGGTCACGGAATGTCGCGCTCCCAGTGCGGATCGCCGAGCACCTGCCGCGCGGCGGCGACATTGGTGGGGTCCAGCTCGACGGAACCGGCGAAGGCCTTCACCATGGCATCGTCGCGCAAAACGAAATCCAGCACGGCGGCGAGAAATTGCGGATCGCTGGCCGCGGAACGCAGGGTCTCGGGACCGAGGCCGCTCTCGGCCAGGAACAGCCCCAGCCGCTCGGGCTCCGCGGCGATGAAGGAAAGCGCCTGAACCGCCACGATTTCAGCTACTTCGCGTGGATTTTTGGCACGCTTTGTCATCGATCGTGTTTGCCTTTCCGTAACTTATGGGCTCTATCTTGGGGTTTCATTCCCGAGTCCCTGGTCACTCGATTCTAGCGTTTGCGTCGGCGATTTGCATTCTGCTTCGGTAGGGTTTTCGCGGATGTCAGAATCAGGGGAGCACTAGCAGAATACAGGTCCCTGGCGGAGTTGGGATCAACCCGGCCAGAGCGTTTTCAAGAAGTGGAAACCGGTTCGCGTGACAAGACGGATCTTTGCTATCGGGTGTGAGCGCATTCCGGAAAGTTTGAAGACGGGGTTGCGGTTGTCTTGCGTCGTCGGATATTCGGCGCACGGTTCTGTGGCGACGTGTCATTGCATGGGAGGGGCGGGATGGCAAAAACCGTCCTGATCGTCGAAGACAACGAGCTCAACATGAAGCTCTTTCGCGACCTGCTGGAGGCCCACGGCTATCAGACCGCCGGGACCAGCAATGGTTACGAGGCGATCGATCTCGTCCGCAAATCCCGTCCGGACCTCATCCTGATGGATATTCAGTTGCCGCAGGTGTCCGGACTCGAAGTGACGCGCTGGATCAAGGACGATCCCGAGTTGCGGACCATTCCCGTTGTCGCAGTCACCGCCTTTGCCATGAAGGGAGACGAGGAGCGCATCCGCGAAGGCGGATGCGAGGCCTATTTGTCGAAGCCGATCTCGGTGGGCAAATTCATTGAAACCGTCCGCCGGTTTATCGGCTAGGAGATTGCGATGTCCGCCCGTGTTCTGGTCGTCGATGATGTCCCCGCGAATGTGAAGCTGCTGGAAGCGCGATTGTCGGCCGAGTATTTCGACGTCGTGACGGCCTGCAACGGCGTGCAGGCGCTCGAAGTGGCGTCGCGGGCCGAATGCGACATCATTCTGCTCGACGTGATGATGCCGGATATGGATGGCTTCGAGGTCTGTCGCCGGCTGAAGTCCAATCCGGCGACGCATTTCATTCCGGTGGTGATGGTGACGGCGCTCGACAGCCCGGCGGATCGCGTGCGCGGCCTCGAGGCCGGCGCCGATGATTTCCTCACCAAGCCGGTATCCGACGTGGTGCTGATCGCCCGCGTCCGCTCGCTGACGCGCCTCAAGATGATGACCGACGAGTTGCGGATGCGGGCACTGACCTCGATGGAGATCGGCGTGCAGGCGCCCGAGCGCCACGCGGTGGCGGATACCGGGAAGGGCGGCCGTATCCTGCTGGTGGACGATCGGCCGTCATCCTATGAGCGGCTGGCGCCGGTGCTCGCCGCCGAGCATTCCGTCGATGTCGAGCCCAATCCCGCCGAGGCGCTGTTTCATGCTGCCGAGGGCAGCTACGATCTGCTGATCGTGTCGCTCAGCCTGGAGAACTTCGACGGGCTGCGCCTGTGCAGCCAGGCTCGTTCGCTGGAGCGCACGCGCCAGGTGCCGATCCTGGCCCTCGTCGATGCCGACAACAACGCGCGGCTGCTGCGCGGTCTCGAGATCGGCGTCAACGACTATCTCCTGCGGCCGGTCGACAAGAACGAATTGCTGGCGCGGGCGCGCACCCAGATCCGCAAGCGGCGTTATGCCGATCACCTGCGCGACAACGTGCAGCATTCGATCGAGATGGCGGTGACCGACGCGCTCACCGGCCTGCACAACCGCCGCTACATGGAAACCCATATCGGCATGCTGGCGGAACAGGCCTCGAATCGCGGCAAGTCGCTGGCGCTGATGATGCTCGACATCGACTTTTTCAAGTCGGTGAACGACACCTACGGTCACGACGCCGGCGACGACGTATTGCGCGAGTTCGCGATGCGCATCCGTAAATCGATTCGCGGCATCGATCTCGCCTGCCGTTACGGCGGCGAGGAGTTCGTCATCGTGATGCCCGAGACCGACATGCATATCGCCGGCATGGTGGCGGAGCGGCTGCGGCGCGCGGTGGCGGCTGAGCCGTTCGCTATCGACAAGGGCGCGCGGCAGATACAGGTCACCATCTCGATCGGCCTCGCCGCGCTGGAGCGCAAGGGCGAGCCGGTCGCCGATGTGCTCAAGCGCGCCGATCTCGCGCTCTACCGGGCCAAGCACGACGGCCGCAACCGCGTGGTGGCAGCGGCGGCGTAGCAGAACTGCTGATAGCGTTTTAACGGTGCCGAGGAACTCCGGCCCGCCTTCACCGCAATGATTGACGCCAATTCGCGTATTGTGTATCTTAATACACATGTTGCGGGTCGTTCAAACGGATGTTTTCATCGCGTGGCTTGCGAATTTGAACGATGACCGTGCGGTGGCGCGCATTGTTGCCCGTATCCGTCGCCTTGAACTCGGCAATGCTGGTGACATCCGAAGCGTAGGCGAGGGCGTCAGCGAGATGCGGATCGACTACGGTCCCGGATATCGGATCTATTTCACCCGTCGCGGCAAGACGATCACAATTCTTCTTTGCGGCGGCGATAAGAAGACCCAGCGCAGGGACATCTCAACGGCGCAGCGATTGGCAAAAGAGGTGTGATCATGCCCCTCAAAACAACGAAATTCGACGTGGGAGATTATCTCACAACCCCCGCGCAACAGGTCGCCTATATCGAGGCTGCCCTCGATCAGGACGATCCTTCATTCATCGCGACGGCCATCGGTGATGTGGCAAGGGCACGCGGGATCAGCCAGTTCGCGCGCGAGGCCGGTCTCAGTCGCGAGATGGTCTATAAATCCTTCCGCCCGGGCGGTAACCCGACCATCGACAACGTCAATAAGGCGCTCAAGGTGCTGGGGCTCAGACTGGCGTTGGCAAAGGCGAAGGCTGCCTGAGGCATATCAGGATGACGGCTGGAAATTCGGCCGAAATGACAAACGGGACCGCGAGGGTCCCGTTCAAAACTCAATCCAAGTATCTGGAACGATTACTTGATCTTGGCTTCCTTGAACTCGACATGCTTGCGCGCGACCGGGTCGTACTTCTTCTTGACCATCTTGTCGGTCATCGTGCGCGAGTTCTTCTTGGCCACGTAATAGAAGCCGGTGTCGGCGCTGGAAACCAGCTTGACCTTGATGGTGACCGCTTTGGCCATGGTAAACCTCGAAATGTCAGGAATCGGCAGCCGATCAGCGAGCGCCAATCCGCGTTTGGCCGGCAAACTAGCTGCGAATGGCCCAAAGTCAAGGTTTCCGCCGGCAAAAACCTGCGGGAACCCGGTCGAAATGCCGGATTTTAGCGGATTGCGCGGTCTCAGCCCGGCAGGATGTCCATCTGCATCTTGCCGCCATAGAAATGGAAGAACGGCAGCGGCGCGTCGTGGCGCAGCGGACCGGTGGCAAGCCGCTTGTCGAGTTGCTGAAGGACGCGGGTGGTCATCGGATGCAGGTCCGCGAGCGAGTCGGAGCCGATTTCCAGCCACACCAGTTCGACCAGTTCGGCGTCGGCATGGATCACGCCCTCGACGCGATGGGCGATGGCAGAGGCATCGGCGGTGAAGAAGCGGGTATCGAACCGGCGCACGCGGCCGGGCGGGGTGATGGCGCGGGCGATCAGGAACAGGCCGGACGGATCGGGCAGCAGCCCGGCATCGGCGAACGGCTGCCACACCCCGTTGAGCTTGCGCGTGCTGCCGTTGTCCGACTTGCAGCCGAGGCACAGCCCGGTTTCCTCGCAGGCCTCGCGGATCGCGGCGATGGCCAGCGCCCGCGCCCGCGCCGGCTCGGTCTTCGGGCTGCCTTTCATCAGATTGGCTTCGAGCTCCGGCGGGATCGGCGCGGCCACCGGCACGCGATTGTCGCTCTTGTCGACGCTGCCGCCCGGAAACACGAACTTGCCGGGCATGAACACCACGTTGTTGTGGCGCTTGCCGACCAGCACCTTCGGCTTGGCGTGACTGCGATCGATCAGGATCAGCGTGGCGGCGTCGCGCGGCCGCCGATACGGATGATGATCGGCTTCTTTTTCTTCTTTCACGGTGATGGAGGTCGTCGTGTCTGTCATCGGGCTTCCGGTGCGATGGGGCCGCCCGCCTTGTCGCGGATCGGCGTGTCAGTGGACTCGGAGTCGTCGAAGCCGTGCATGCGCAGGGCCCATTGCA
>Ga0182749_1003054_pt1 | contig 11719 bp, 9 predicted proteins | sample eDN3rd37CKraftMG_FD_128875 | JGI IMG/M metagenome (GOLD analysis project Ga0182749, IMG submission 128875) | Enriched Miracle-Growth compost microbial communities from Emeryville, California, USA - eDNA 3rd pass 37_C Kraft MG (version 2) (version 2) ...
ACGCCGCCCAGCAGCTGCAGGTCCAGCGCGAACTGGGTCGGCAGGAACACGATCACCAGCAGCGCCCCGACCTTCACCACCAGCGAGGTGATCTTGGCCACCTGCGCCTCCCCGGCATGACTGACGCCGGGATCGACATAGGCCTTCCAGAAGTTGCGGGTGAACAGGTTGGCGGCGCCGATGCTCATCACCGCCGCCGGCACCAGCGCGCCGATGGCGATGGCGGCGAAGGCGAAGCCGGCGAACCAGCTCGGGAACAGCGTCTGGAACAGCACCGGCACCACGTCGTTCGGGCTGGCCACCTTCAGGTTCGCCGCATGGCCCATGTAGCCGAGCAGGGCCAGGAGGCCGAGCAGCAGGGTGTAGGCCGGCAGCAGCGCCGCGTTCTTGCGGATGGTGTTGGCGCTGGCCGAGGCGAAGATGCCGGTCAGGGTGTGCGGATACATGAAGGCGGCGAGGGCCGAACCCAGCGCCAGCGTGGCATAGGCGACCATCTGGTTGCCGCCCAGCAGCAGGCCGCCCGCGCCCTTGGCCTGGAAGGCCTGGTCGGCCGCCTGGAACACGGCGCCGTAGCCGCCCAACTGCCACGGGATCAGCGCCACCGCGGCCAGCACCGCGATGTAGATCATGATGTCCTTGACGAAGGCGATCAGCGCCGGCGCCCGCAGCCCGGCGGAGTAGGTGTAGAGCGCCAGGATGATGAAGGCGATCGCCAGCGGCAGCTCGCCGGTCAGGCCCAGTGCCTTGATCACCGCGGCCATGCCGACCAGCTGCAGCGCGATATAGGGCATGACGGCGAGGACGCCGGTGATCGCCACCGCCAGCTCCAGCCCGCGCGAGCCGTACTGCCCGAACACCACGTCGCCGGCGGTGACGTAGCCGTGCTCCTTCGCCCGCTTCCAAAGCTTCGGCATCACCAGGAAGACGAAGGGATAGACGATGATGGTGTAGGGCAGGGCGAAGAAGCCGTAGGCGCCGACGGCATAGACCAGCGCCGGCACCGCGATCACGGTGTAGGCGGTGTAGAAGTCGCCGCCGACCAGGAACCAGGTGATCCAGGTGCCGAACTTCCGGCCGCCCAGCCCCCACTCGTCGATATGGGCCAGCGTCTCGCCCCGCTTCCAGCGGGCGGCGGCGAAGCCCATCACCGTGACAAGCAGGAAGAAGAAGCCGAAGACCACCGTCGCGACGACGTCGAGCTCAGTCGTCATGGCGCACGCTCCGGTAGGCGATCCAGATGATCAGCGCGGTCAGCGGCACCCAGGCGAACTGGTACCAGTAGAAGAACGGGAAGCCCAGAATCTCGGGCTCTCGCGCGTTGTAGAACGGCACCCACAACAGCCCGATATAGGGCAGGAGCAGCAGCCATAGGACGGGCCGCCGTCGTGAACGCTCAGGCATGGCAGTTTCTCCTCCGGGGCCGGGATTGCCGCCCGGCCCGATTGTCGGCCAACCTGCCATCGTCCCTGGAGATGTTAACCCGAATTAAGGCATGGCGGCATTGCTATGGGCCGCGTCAGGCCGATCAGGCGGCCGGCGGAACGCGGGCGGCCATGAAGGCGGCGAAGCTCACGGGCTTGATCTCGGGATACCGACCATTCGACAGATCGGTGAGCTTTGCCTTGCCCGACACCATCGCCCACTGGTACTGCGCGGCGATCGGGGCCCAGAAATCCGGATTCGTGGCCTTGGTGTCGGCGATCCAGCGCTCGAGATCGTCGACCGACCCGAGATGGCGTGTCTCGAAGCGCCGGTCGAGAGCGCGTTCCGCGGCGCGGATCGCCTCCTTCACCGTGATCTGATCTCCGGCGATGGAGAGCTTGCCGCTCGGCAGCGTCAGATCGAGCGCCGCCTCAGCGGTGTAGAAAGCGGTATCGGCCACTGTGGTGACGTCGAAGGGGATCTCCCCGTCGCCCCAATAGGCGGCCGTACCAGCCTCGAGATCGAACATCTGGAAGAACGGCGCTACCACCACCTCGTGGAACGCGCCATTCAGCACGTGGACATGCTCAAGGCCGCTCCGGGCGATCGCCTCGTCCGCCTCGCGGCGCCAGTCGAGCATCGGGTGGCTGCCGGGCTCCAGCTTGAACAGATCGATCGCGAAGTCAGACGGCAGGATGCGACGGACGCCATTGCGCCTGGCGGCGTCCAGCAGGGCAAGCTGGCCATCGACGATCGTCTCGCGCATCCCCTGGACCGCCGAGACGACGACATCGATCCCTCGGGTCGCGGCGACGAGACTGGCGTGATCCGCGAGGTCGCCTTCGAGAAGGGCGGCGCCGCGCCGGACGAGGTGGTCAAGCTGTGCCTTCTTGGCGCCGGAGACGAGCGTCTCCTTCCGCACCAGCAATGTCAGCTCGGCCTTCGGCTTGGCGAGGATGGCTTCCGCGATCCTGGCGCCCAGCATGCCGGTCGCGCCGATAAGCAGAACGTTGGTCTTGGCGTGCATCGGTGTTCCTCGAAACGATCGTGGAAGGCATATCGCTCCGTTCCCCTTGGTGGACAATGATGCTTATCTGAAACATCATGTTCCCATGCGCGAACACAAGATCATCGGCGATCTCAACCATGTGCGGCTCTTCGCCAAGATCGCCGAACTGGGGAGCCTGACCCGCGCGGCAAAGGCATTGGGCAAGCCCAAATCGACCGTGAGCCGGGATCTCGCGCGCCTCGAGGCCAGCGTCGGCGCCTCGCTCATGCGGCGTTCGAACCGGCGGGTGACCCTCACGGAGACCGGCGCCCTCTTCCTTCAGCATGCTCACCGGATCCTGGGCGAGGTCGAGGACGCCGAGATCGCCGTGGGCCGGCTTGGCGCCGTGCCGCGCGGGCTGCTTCGTGTCAGCGCGCCTTTCACGGCAGGTCATGCGCTGCTCGCGCCTCTTCTGCCCGGATTTCTCGAGCGGTATCCCGAGATCAGGTTTGCGCTCGAGCTGGACAATCGACGCGTCGATCCGGTGGGCGAGGATTTCGATGTCGTCCTGCGCGTGGGGCGGCTCGAAGATTCCAGCCTCGTCGCCCGGAAGCTCGCCCACATCGAGTTCGGCCTGTTCGCCAGTCCCGCCTATCTGCAACGCCGGGGCACGCCCAGCCGGCTGGCCGACCTCTCCGCGCATGACATCGTGGACAAGGGCGGGCCGCCCGGACCGAGGACGTGGCGGATCGAGAGCCGGGACGGGCCCGTCAGCGTCGAGGTCAATCCACGCCTCTCGATCAACGATCCGGCGACCGTCCGGGTCACCCTCCTGGGCGGCGTGGGGATAGGCTGGCTGCCGACGTTTCTGGCTGCGGCGGATGTGGAGGCGCAGCATCTCGTGCCCGTTCTTGCCGACCATCGCCGCGATGCGACCGACATTCACGCGCTGTTCCGGGCGCGCCGGAGCCTGTCGCCGGCCGTGAACGCCTTCATCGACTATCTCGTCGCGCGGTTTTCGGACCAGCACGCCAATGGGCCCGCTGTTTGGGCCGAGCCCTCCGGACCGCCGGTCCCGATGCACGATCGCCGCCGGTGACCGCGAGCGCCGATCGTCGGAGGCGATCTGTCAGGTCTTCAGCCGGTACCCGGTCCTGAAGATCCAGGCGACGACGGCCAGGCAGATCGCCAGGAAGGCCAGGGTCATGCCCAGGCTGACGGCGACGTTGACGTCGGCGATCCCGTAGAAGCTCCAGCGGAAGCCGCTGATCAGATAGACCACGGGGTTGAACAGGGCCATGGTCTGCCAGAAGGGCGGCAGCATGGAGATCGAGTAGAAGCTGCCGCCCAGGAAGGTCAGCGGCGTGATGATCAGAAGCGGGATCACCTGCAGCTTCTCGAACCCGTCGGCCCAGATGCCGATGATGAAGCCGAACAGGCTGAAGGTGACGGCCGTCAGCACCAGGAACAGCAGCATCCAGAGGGGGTGGACCACCTGAAGCGGCACGAACAGCCCGGCCGTGGCCAGGATGATGGCGCCGAGGATGATCGACTTGGTGGCGGCGGCCCCGACATAGGCGACGACGATCTCGAGATAGGAGACGGGGGCCGACAGCAGCTCGTAGATCGTGCCAATGAATTTCGGGAAGTAGATGCCGATCGAGGCGTTGGAGATGCTCTGCGTCAGCAGCGACAGCATGATCAGCCCGGGCACGATGAAGGCGCCGTAGCTGACGCCGTGGATCTCTTCGATGCGCGAGCCGAGGGCGGAGCCGAAGACGACGAAGTAGAGCGAGGTCGAGATCACCGGCGACAGGACGCTCTGCATCAGGGTGCGGCCGGTGCGCGCCATCTCCGACAGGTAGATCGCGCGGATCGCGTAGAGATTCATGACCGTTCGCTCACCAGCCTGACGAATATCTCCTCCAGCGAGCTCTGGCTCGTCTGCAGGTCCTTGAACCGGATGCCGGCATCGGACAGGGCCTGCAGCACCGCGGTGATGCCGGTGCGCTCGCCCTGGCTGTCGTAGGTGTAGACCAGCTCGGTGCGGTCGGCCGACAGCGACAGCTGATGGGCGGCCAGGGCCTCGGGCAGGCTCTCCAGCGGCGCCTGCAGCTGCAGGGTCAGCTGCTTCTTGCCCAGCTTGCGCATCAGCTCGGCCTTGTCCTCGACCAGGATGATCTCGCCCTTGCGGATCACCCCGATCCGGTCGGCCATCTCCTCCGCCTCGTCGATGTAGTGGGTGGTCAGGATGATGGTCACGCCCTGGTCGCGCAGCGTGCGGACCAGCCGCCACATATCCTGCCGCAGCTCGACATCGACGCCCGCCGTCGGCTCGTCCAGGAACAGGATCTGCGGCTCGTGCGCCAGGGCCTTGGCGATCAGCACCCGGCGCTTCATGCCGCCGGACAGCGTCATGATCTTGCTGTCCTTCTTCTCCCACAGCGACAGGTCGCGCAGCACCTTCTCGATATGGGCCGGGTTCGCCGGCTTGCCGAACAGCCCGCGGCTGAAGCTGGCGGTGGCCCAGACGCTGGTGAAGGCGTCGGTGGTCAGCTCCTGCGGCACCAGGCCGATGCGGGATCGGGCGGCGCGGTAGTCGGTCACGATGTCGTGGCCGTCCACCGTCACCGTCCCGCCACCCGGGCGGACGATGCCGCAGATGATGTTGATCAGCGTGGTCTTGCCGGCGCCGTTGGGGCCGAGCAGGGCGAAGATCTCGCCGCGCCGGATCTCCAGGTCGACGCTCTTCAGCGCCTGGAAGCCGGAGGCATAGGTCTTCGACAGGTTCGAGACGGTGATGATCGGCGGCATGGTCGGGACCATACCCGAAGCCGGGGGTGATTCGGGGAGGGTTTCTGTTCCGGCGGCGCTAACCCGGATGGCCCGCGTCGGCGGCGACGGCGGACTGGATCGCCGTCTCCAGCTCCTCGAGCGAGAAGGGCTTCGCGAGCTTCGGCAGGCCGGCCGCGACCCCCATCGGCAGCTCCGCATAGCCGGTGGCCAGGATCACCGGGAGCCCGGGCCATTCCGTCGCGATACGGTCGGCCAGCTCGGCGCCGGTCATCCGCGGCATGGCGTGGTCGGTGATCACGAGGTCGGCGGGCTCGCGGCGCAGCGCATCGAGCGCCTGGTCGGCGGTGGTCGCCCCGACGGCTTCGTGGCCCAGCTCCTCCAGCATCGCGATCGTGTTCATCAGCACCAGGCCGTCATCGTCCACGGCCATGACGTGCAGCCGGCCCGGCGCCTTCGTTGCATCCTGGGCCACGACACTCTCCATTGCCGGCGACGCTTCGGTGCCGGAGGCGGCGGGCAGCCACAGCTCGATCGTCGTGCCGGCGCCCTTCCGGCTGGCCAGCACCATCCGGCCATGCGACTGCTCCATCAGCCCGTGCACCATCGAGAGGCCCAGCCCGGTGCCCTTGCCGACCCCTTTGGTGGTGAAGAACGGCTCCGCCGCCCGGGCCAGCGTCTCCGGGTCCATGCCTTCGCCGGTGTCGGTCACCGACAGGCAGACGTAGCGGCCTGGCGCCGGCTCGTCGGCGGTCGCGACCCTGGCCGCGATGGTGATCGATCCGCCTTCCGGCATCGCGTCCCGGGCGTTGACGGCGATGTTCAGCAGGGCGGATTCCAGCTGGTTGGCGTCCGTCGACGCCTTGGGCAGGCCGAGCGGGAACCGGGTCTCGATCGTGATCGACGGCCCCAAGGTGCGCTGCAGCAGGTCGGCGGTGCCGTGCACCAGCTCCGGAATGTCGACGGCGGTGATCTTCAGCTCCTGGCGGCGGGCGAAGGCCAGCATCCGCTTGGTCAAGGTCGCGCCGCGCTGGGCCGCCTGGACGGCGTTGTCGAGCAGCGGCAGGGCCGCGGCGGCTTCCGGCGGCAGGCGCTTGCGCATCAGCGCCAGGCTGCCGAGGATCACCATCAGCAGGTTGTTGAAGTCATGGGCCACGCCGCCGGTCAGCTGGCCGATCGCCTCCAGCTTCTGCGATTGGAACAGCGCCTCCCTGGCCTCCTCCAGCTGCTTCTGCGTCTTCATCCGCTCGGTGATGTCCCGGGTCACCTTGGCGAAGCCGGTCAGGGTCCCGGCATCGTCGCGGATCGCGTCGATCACGACATTCGCCCAGAAGCGCGTCCCGTCCTTGCGGACCCGCCAGCCTTCCTTCTCGAATCGACCGTCCCGCACCGCCGTTGCCAGGCTGACCGCCGGCAGGCCGGCGGCCCGGTCCTCCTCGGTGTAGAAGCGGGAGAAATGCTCGCCGATGATCTCCTCGGGGGCATAGCCCTTGATCCGTTCGGCCCCTGCGTTCCAGCTGCTGATCCGGCCCTGGGGGTCGAGCATGCAGATGGCGTAGTCGGTCACGCCGTGGATCAGCCGCCGGAATTGCTCCTCGCTGCGCGCCCGTTCCACCATCTCCTCGCGCAGCTGGGCGTTGCTGGCGTTCAGCTCCGCCGTCCGGGCGGCGACCAGGGCTTCGAGCTCGTGCGCCGTACGCTCCTGGGCCTCGATGAAGCCACGCACGTCGTATTGCCGCTGCCGGCCGCGCAGCGCCGCCTGCAGCGTGCTGGTCAGGCTGATCGGCTGCACCGGCCGCTCGACCAGCGTGACGTTCCTCAAGCGTCGGATGATGTCCTGGCGCCAGGCAGCGACCGTCGCCGGCTCCCGCCGGCTGGTGAGAAGGACGAAGGGCAGGTCGGACCAAGGGGGCTGGGCCTCGACCCAGCCGAGCAGGCGGGCGATGTCCCGGCCGATCAGGGCTTCCTCGGCGACGAAGGCCGCGCCGGCGCCCGCATCCAGCCCCGCCACCAGCTGGTCGAGATCGCGGCAGACCACCGTGCGCAGCCCCGCCCGCTCCAGGATCTCCGCAGAGGCCGGGCCATCCCGGCCGATGGGGGTGCAGATCAGCACGCGCAGGCTGCGGGGATCAGGCTCCATTCGGCTCACCGGACGGCAGCAGCGGCTCGTCGCTTCCGACATATTCCGGGGTCCCGATCAGAACCCCCCGGAACTTCGTGAGCGGCGGGCCGATCTCTACGCCGCTGCTGGTCAGGCGGAACTCGCGGATCGTGTGCTCGTGGTTCCCGGTGCGTTTCTTGACCACCGAGATCGCCCGGCGGACCTGGCCCTCCGCCTCGAAATACCGGACCATGAGCACCGCGTCGCTGAGATAGCTGATGTCGACCGGCGATTCCGGCGGCCCGACCAGGCCGTGCTGGGCGAGAATCAGCAGCGTCAGCACGCCCTGCTGGTTCAGATAGGTCAGCAGCTCATGCATCTGCAGCACCAGGAAGCGCTCGTCCGGCATCCCGTTGAGATAGCCGTTGAGGCTGTCGATGACGACCAGTCGGGCCTTGTCCACCTCCACCGCGTCGCGGACCAGCTTGGTGAATTCGCCCGGCGACAGCTCGGCCGGGTCGATCTGCCGGAACCGGATGCGGCCCGAAGCCAGGGCCGCGTCGAGCGGCAGGCCGAGCGTGCGGGCGCGCGCCTCGACCGTGCCGCGCCCCTCGTCGAAGGCGAAGATCACCGCATGCTCGCCGCGCTGTGCCGCCGCGATCGCGAAGGTGATCGCCAGGGACGACTTGCCGACGCCGGCCGCCCCGATCAGCAGTGCGTTGGTGCCGCGCTCCAGCCCGCCGCCGAGCAGCGCGTCCAGGTCGGCGTTGCCGCTCGGCGCCGCCTCCGCGGTGAACTCCGCATGATGCTCGGCCGCGATCAGCCGGGGAAAGATTCGCAGGCCGCCGGATTCGATCGTGAAATCGTGATAGCCGCCGCGGAAAGGGATGCCGCGCATCTTGACCACGCGCAGCCGCCGCCGCTCCGCCCCGTAGTCGATCGCCAGCTGCTCCAGCAGCACGACGCCGTGGGAGATCGAATGCAGCTGCAGGTCGTCCTGAGCCGCCGTCAGGTCGTCGAGCACGATCACGGTGCAGCGGCGTCTGGCGAAGAAGTGCTTCAGGGCCAGAACCTGGCGCCGGTAGCGCAGCGGGTTCTGGGCCAGCAGCCGCAGCTCCGACAGGCTGTCGATCACGACCCGGGTCGGGTTGACCTTGGCCACGCGCTCGAAGATCAGGTTGATCGTCTCGCTCAGCTCCATCTCGGCCGGATGGAACACAGTGACCTGCTGCGCCGGATCGAGCGTCATTTCCGCCGGCACCAGCTCGAAGACGTCGATCCCGTCAAGCGACCAGCCATGGCGCTCCGCCACCAGTTGGAGTTCGCGTTCCGTCTCCGACAGCGACACGAACAGGACTCGCTCGTTGTTCCTGATCCCCTCGAGCAGGAATTGCAGCGCGATCGTCGTCTTGCCGGTGCCTGGCCGTCCTTCATAGAGATAGAGCCGATTGGGGTCGAGCCCACCGCCGAGAATGTCATCCAATCCAGCGCTGCCGGTGGACACCCGGGCGGCTTTCGGATGCTCGTTCATCTCAGGCTCCCGAGTTGCGAACCGCTGCCGACCCTATAACGGGACGAAGCGTGGAATTGATCCGGTTGAAGATCCGAAGCCGGCCTCGCCGACGGTTCTTGCTCATGAGATGTTTCAAGCTTAAAGTATCTCATGGGAGGTCGGCATGACGGCAGCTTCATCCCTGGGAGGGCGCCACGCCCTGGTCACCGGCGGCGGCAGCGGCATAGGGGCCGCGGTCGCGGCGGTGCTGGCGGCGCGGGGCGCGGTGGTGACCGTGCTGGGCCGGACCGAATCCCGCTTGGCCGGGACCGTCGCTGCCGGAAAGGCCCATGCCTATGCCGTCGCCGACGTGACGCAGCCGGAGCAGCTGGAGCCCGCGATCGCCCGGCTGGTTTCCGGCCATGGCCCGGTCGACATCCTTGTCAACAATGCCGGGGCGGCGGAAAGCGCGCCCTTCGCCCGTACCGACCGGGCGCTGTGGGACCGGATGATCGGCCTCAATCTCGGCGCTGTGTACGAGGCCACGCGGCTGGTGCTGCCGGGCATGGTCGAGCGCGGCTGGGGCCGGGTGGTCAACATCGCCAGCATCGCCGGGCTGACCGGCTATCCCTATGTCGCCGCCTATTGCGCCGCCAAGCACGGCGTGATCGGGCTGACCCGGGCGCTGGCCCGCGAATTCGCGGCCAAGGGCGTGACCGTCAACGCCGTGTGCCCCGGCTACACCGACACCGATCTGGTGCAGGGCGCCGTCGCCAGGATCGAGGGCAAGACCGGCCGCAGCCCGGACGAGATCCGCGCCGAGCTGATCCGCGGCAACCCGCAGGGCCGCCTGATCCAGCCGGAGGAGGTGGCGGCCGCCGTCGCCTGGCTGGCCGGGCCGGAGGCGGCGAGCGTCAACGGCATCGCGCTGCCGGTCGCCGGCGGCGAGGTCATGTGAGCGACCGTCTGGAAATGCTGCTGGCGTGGCCGTCCGACGGCGGTTTCTGCGCTTCCGGTGCTCACGCACCCATGTGCGCTCCGCTCCGGTTCTCGAAACCGCCGCCAGCCGACCCACGCCAGCGCATTTCCAAACGGTCGCCGAGGTCACGATGAGCCAGGTCCCCATCGCTCCGCCGCTCTCCGCCTACCAGGCGAAGCACGTCCTGTGGTCGGTCGAGGGCAAGGTGGCGACCATCACCCTGAACCGGCCGGAGCGGAAGAACCCGCTGACCTTCGACAGCTATGCCGAGCTGGTGGCCATCTTCCGCGCGCTCGCGGCCGACGGCAAGATCAAGACGGTGCTGATCACAGGGGCCGGCGGCAATTTCTGCTCCGGCGGCGACGTGTTCGAGATCATCGGCCCGCTGCTGGACCGCGATATGGCCGGGCTCTTGGAGTTCACCCACATGACCGGCGAGCTGGTGAAGGCGATGCGCGCCTGCCCGCAGCCGATCGTGGCGGCCGTCGACGGCGTCTGCGCCGGCGCCGGGGCGATCCTGGCCATGGCGTCGGATCTGCGGCTGGGGACCGAGCGCAGCCGCACCGCCTTCCTGTTCACGCGGGTCGGCTTGGCCGGCTGCGACATGGGTGCCTGTGCGATCCTGCCCCGCATCATCGGCCAGGGAAGGGCGTCGGAGCTGCTCTACACCGGCCGCAGCATGGGCGGGGCGGAGGCGGAGCGCTGGGGCTTCCTCAACCGGCTGGTCGAGCCCGAGGCGCTGCTGCCGGAGGCCATGGCCCTGGCCCGGTCGCTGGCCGACGGCCCCACCTTCGCCCACGCCATGACCAAGCGGATGCTGCACCAGGAATGGGACATGGGCGTCGACCAGGCGATTGAGGCCGAGGCCCAGGCCCAGGCGGTGTGCATGCAGACCCGGGATTTCCGCCGCGCCTACGAGGCCTTCGCTGCCAAGGCGAAGCCGGTCTTCGAGGGGAACTGATGCCCGACCGCAGCTTCCTCGACTGGCCTTTCTTCGAGGACCGCCACCGCGTCCTGGCGGCGGAGCTCGACGCCTGGGCCGGCGCCACGCTGCCCGGCCTGGTCGACCATCACGATGTCGACGGCTCCTGCCGCCGCCTCGTCGCGGCGCTGGGCCGGGACGGCTGGCTGCGCCATGCGGTGCCGGCCAGCCATGACGGCGCGGCGGAGCGGCTGGACGTCCGCAGCCTGTGCCTGATCCGCGAGACCCTGGCCCGGCATGACGGGCTGGCCGATTTCGCCTTCGCCATGCAAGGGCTGGGCAGCGGCCCGGTCACCCTGTTCGGGTCCGATGCGCTGAAGGACCGGCTGCTGCCGCCGGTGCGCGACGGCCGGACCATTGCCGCCTTCGCCCTGTCGGAGCCCGAGGCCGGGTCCGACGTCGCCGCCACCGGCACCACGGCGGTGCCGGACGGGCCGGACGCGGTGCGGATCGACGGCGAGAAGACCTTCATCTCCAATGGCGGCATCGCCGACCATTACGTCGTGTTCGCCCGCACCGGCGAGGCGCCGGGCGCCCGCGGCCTGTCCGCCTTCCTGGTCCCGGCCGACGCGCCCGGCCTGACGGTGGCGGAGCGGATCGAGGTGATCGCGCCGCATCCGCTGGCGACGCTGCGCTTCGACGGCTGCCGCGTGCCGCTCGCCGACCGCATCGGCGGGGCGGGGGAGGGGTTCAAGGTGGCGATGGCGACCTTGGACGTGTTCCGCTCCACCGTCGGCGCCGCGGCGCTGGGCTTCGCCCGCCGGGCGCTGGACGAGGCGCTGGGCCGGGCCCGTGGCCGCAGGATGTTCGGCGGGGCGCTGGGCGACCTGCAGCTCAGCCAGGCCGCCCTGGCCGAGATGGCGACCGAGATCGACGCCAGCGCCCTTCTGGTCTATCGCGCCGCCTGGGCCAAGGACCGGGGCGCGGCGCGGGTCACGCGCGAGGCGGCGATGGCCAAGATG